>Ga0210396_10004054_pt1 | contig 14408 bp, 20 predicted proteins | sample IncBWH17OmetaG_FD_155466 | JGI IMG/M metagenome (GOLD analysis project Ga0210396, IMG submission 155466) | Forest soil microbial communities from Barre Woods Harvard Forest LTER site, Petersham, Massachusetts, United States - Inc-BW-H-17-O ...
CGGGATGTTGCAGCGGCTTCGGCTCTACAGTAACACCCTGACGGATATAGCTGATCTTCTGGGCGCCGGTGACTGATACGGCTGCAACCGGTTCAGTGGGAATATCCAGTAATAGTTGGGGATCAGTGGAGCTGGCGGGAACAAAACGTTCCTGCCGGGAGCCGAAGATTATTTTCTGCAATTGTTGTAACTGCTGCTCCAGCGCTGTGATGCGCAACTGGGATTGCTCATATAGTTGTTTATAATCAGGAGCGCCGTTTTGCATAGATCCTAAGTTCGTCTATGCCCGGTGTATATACAATTTTATTTATCAACTATTTATCCGTTTTGTGTTGATATCTCTTGCGATATTTGACGGTCTTCAGCGAGATGCCCTGCAAGATAAAATGCAATTGATTGGCGTTTAGCTGCATGCTCCTGGCGTCCAGGTCAAACGCCGGCACTTCAAATGCGCCTTTCTCCAGCCTCCGATAAAAAATGGTAAAGCCGCCCTGCTCATAGACAAGCATTTTCAGATGCGTGCGCGGTTTGTTGATGAAGATAAACGCATCGCCTTGCGTAACCTGTCGCCCTAGCTCGTTAAGGATGATGCCACAGAGCAGATTAAAACCTTTACGCATATCGGTCTCTTTGCGATAAAGATGATAGGCCCGGTGATCGCTCAACATGATCAGGCTACTCATGCCTGTAGCTCTTTGAGGTAGGCAGCACTAACAGGCTGGTAGATCTTTATGCCGCCTACCATTGCGAACAGACCTGGCTCCGGAATGATCTGCACCGTGGCAAAGCCGGAGCGTGCATCGGCTTCCGAGCCATACTTATGTTTCCAGTTATGGAAGGAGCCCTCGGCAATACCTTGGGCAGCACAAAACGTTTTGATATTTTGTCCACTTTGACTTTGTTCCTGGAGTAGCTTTACTATTGCTGTCTTGCCACGGAACTTCCGGACGACTTTTTCTTGGTTTTCCTTCATCTTAACTTTTGCCGGCTAATTTAGGTGAACCGCTTGGCTAGACAAATATGCACTTAGCCGGTGGGATACTCTATTCCGAGTATGTATTTCCGCATGAACCCTGGGCGGTCATCCGGCTAGACGAGGCTGTGAACCTGATGCAGGGGCGCTATGTCTATCGGAAACCGGAGGTGGGACCGGGTTATTGGATCGGCCTACCGAAGGTGCGATGTGGGACTCCGGGTGAATTTAGGCTTATGCGAACTGATTTCAATGTACGGGAATACCTGGCGGAGACCGGGTTGGGTGGATGGCTGGGGTTGAATGGGTGGGTGAAACTGGCGGGGGAATTGGAGCGGGGTCATCAGTGCGGCCTGGCAATAGGTGCGGGGTTGGGGATGCGGGCGGTCAAGATGGAGGCGGACCCGGTGGGGCAGAAGTTGAAGGTGATGGATACAAGGGGGAGGGAGGTGGGGGTGAAGAGATAAGGTGCGGGTGTACTTGACTTATACCTCAAATGTCTAATCCACTGCTGGACAATCGTAATATTTCTCCCAAAGTGGATATTTTTCAAAAGTCAAATTATCCATAAGACTTCCAAACCACTCATACCTGGTTCCGTGTAAAGGCAAAGAGTAATTAAAAAATCCTTTCTTAGTAATTTCCTTCACCCATGTTCTATAAAACCGTATTATTTCATCCAACTCCGGACTAAATTTAGTAATCTCTTTTTTTTCCTCTTTGTCGTACAACACCGGAAACGGACAATAAACAAACGCCCTACTTGATAATCCCAAGTAAGTTATATAAACTAAAGCCTCCACTTGAACATTAAATTTTTTAGAGACGGGAAATTTCTTTCCCATATAATGGTTTGTTAGATTGTAAACGGGAATATAGCACTCGGACGTATCACTAAGAAATGAAAGCAACTCGTTCATTAGCTTAATTTTAGCACTATCAGGAAGTATTGCAACATCTTCAAAGCCACAATTCACTCCATAATACCGAATCGTGTCAGGAAGCTTAATAGCAATGCTAATGCTTGTTCGTTCGTGCTGATCCCTCTTTTCAACAAAGACTTTTTGAGCGGATGAAAACAAAAACTGAATTAACAAGGGCAACAATAAAAATATCTTCATAAGTATGTGAGTTAATTATTCCCTATTCCCAAATCGGAAAGAATTTTCTTTATTTGATTCTCGTCAATAATTCTAACTCCGTTCACTTGCGGCTTGAGACATTTTCGCTCCTTGATAAGCCTCAGTGACTTCATGTATAGAAGAGACGTCTACGAATAGTCTTTTATTTACAGTTTAACACCGAATCATAGTATTTCACCGAATCAGGAAGTGTATATTTGAATTGATCCGCATGGTCTTTTGTCACCAGCAGAACCCCACCAGATGCGTCCTTAGTCCCATAGGCAACTGGGAACTTTTTACCTAGAAGCAACGCCTTGATCTGTGCCATAGTTTGCCCGGAACAATTCTTAAAATTATTATTGTCATGATATATCTTACCATTTACCTCATATTCATATAAAATCGAATAACCACCAAAGCTTTTGTATCCAGGAAGAGTTATTTCTGTCACGGTTCCAATCGTAAAAGCATAATGATGGTGAAGTTGATCCGATTTTAAAAACGCATATACAACACCAATTATTAGAAGTCCGGCAATAATAGGACCGAAGATTTTATTTATTCTCTTCATAATATCTTTATTGATCTTTAGGTTTTGTTCCCTCATCAATAAGTGATTGATTGGGGCAGTGCCGGGTCCTCGCTCAGAAAGCCAACTGCCATCTTAGCCCAACATGGAGAACTTCACCCAATGGGGAAGCCGACTCCGAGCGGCCAGTCGGCTTTCCCGCCCACAGCGCATGCACCGGCGACAACTATACCGCATCCTCCTTTCCGATCAAATAGTATTTCACGGTTGAAAAAAATAAATACCCCGGTGTAGGGTGTCGGGGACATTTATTTTTTCATCAGTAAACATGCTTTTTATGAAATACTATTTGATCCATCAGGAAAATGAGTTGCGGCTGATACCCGTCACGCCGGAACAGGAGATCGATTTTCTCCTGCAATGCAGTCTGCAGATACTCGCCTCTGGCGAGACTATTCGAGAAGTCCTACAGGCTTTCCGGGAGCCTTGACCGACAAACATCATCCCCAAAAGTAGGTGCGCAAACGGCTTTCCAGCATCCGAACGCAGCGGCTGAAACAAATCGTTCGCCGACCTAGTCGTTTCAGATCTAACTTTAGGATTTAGACGAGGGAGTCTCTGTAAACCATTCCTCTGCCAGCCCCGCCCGCCAGCATTCTTTGTAATACTTGTTGTTTTATTTCCCGTGAGCAACATTTAGTATCGCGCCGGTCTTGACACTAATTTTTATAGATGCTGCTCCACCAAATCTGCTACGCGAATTCTTTACTCCTTCAATAATCCAAATAGAATCACCAATAATCCTTGCTTTGTAAGGCTTTTCATCAAGAACAGCCGGCCCGAAAATTGGAAGCCAGACCGCTTCTGCAATTTTTTTCGCAGTTAATTCGTCGGGAACATATCCGTTATATTTACGTCCATCTACTTCTCCATCATTTGCACCCCAACGATTGCAGCTAGCAAGTATTAAGACAGACAAACACACGAGTGCAATTAGATATTTTATTTGTCGCATTTTTTTAGTTTGATTTTACGGCTGCCTCAGCCCCGATGCCGATTGGCAATAAAATATTTCGCTTAATCCAATCCCAGGCGTTATAAGTTGGTTCATCCTTAGGCAAGTTCTTATAGTCCACCGAGTTCTGCCTATTAGGATCTTTGGGATCGCTCGGCAAATCCGTACTGATAGTTGTAACATTTTTCGTGGTCGGATCATATTTTTGCAAGGTCCCGCTGGGTGTTGCCAGGTAACCATTTATCTTGTCATTATCATTACCCTCCTTATCAGGTTCGGAAAATTCATCATTACCTTCCGCATCCCCTGGATCGTATGAACCATGTGTATGTGCATCTGCTACTATCTTCGCATCCCCTTCATTAGATAGTCCAAGCCCCATTGGAGATGAGTTATCCGATTCACCCTCATTAGGCTTTAAATACGTATAATAGGTTTGCCCATCCTTGTTAATTTGTACAATGCATGTTGCAATTTCTTTATGCCCGGCAATAGAGTTGTCGTTATAAAGCTTAGCAAAATCTTTTGCTGCATCATCGGCAGATTTGAATTTATCACCAGGGTTGGCGGCACTCATTCCATCATGGTCAACAAATCTAATTGGATTATCAAAGGCATACGTGTAGGGAGAGAATCTACGCATTGAATCGGCCTGCGGATCAACCCCATGCCATACACCTAACTGTGGATCCTGGAACCTCGCTCCATAATCGTACTCCTCCAACCCACTCCCATCCGCGAACTCTTTATTATTAAGTTCCTTGCCATTATATCTGCATTTAGGTTAACCATAAAAAAAAATCCAATTGCGACCTTTACAAGTCGCACAAAAACCTGCTAATTTGACCCGCTACCGTTTTTTACCCGAACGCCTTCAGCGAAGACCTCATTACCTTTTCAACCAATTTTTGTCGCCATCTCTAGGGCCAAAGCCGTTTAACACTACTAGCTTGTCTCCCTTTTTTAACAGGCGAACCGGTTCCATATCTACGAAAAGTTTGCCCTTAAATGCCGCTGCCCGAGAGGGATTCCTGCTAGTGTTAAGCACAATAGTGTCTCCACGGTAAATGACTGTTCCAAAAGAATACATTTTAAGAGCGGTAGACATATCAAATATCGCAACATCAAATTTATTACTCGGTCCGATAGTCAAATAAACGCGAGACTCCTTTTTGAAAGAAGAATATCTTACTATATCTCCTCTTTTATAATAAGGAGCAAGCAAAAGGGTATCGCGAGTCGTCATTTCTGATGCTATCGCTTTGACCGAGCATATAATACTCAGAAAAAAAACCAATAAATTCTTTTTTGTCATTGTTGTGTTTGGCTAGGTGTATTTTTACTCTTTTTTTTCTGTTTGGGCGGACTTTCGCCTCGGTCAAATCTCAGCATCATTTCAGCATCTTTATCAGCGTGCATTTTCGCCCAGTTGTACAATTGCTGTAAAATAACGTCTTGATGCGAACCTGCTCTAGTGCCTTCATGCGGTTTTCCCGAAGCATCTGTCCACATATCTTCGCCATACTGAGTATCTTCTTCCAGGTCATCTCCAGTAGAATTGTCGATATGAGCGTCAATTTCGTGATAAAGAGTTTCAGCCGTTAAATAGACAGCCCCATCTCCTTCTTTTGAATCTGACAACATATCAGAATTCAATGCGACAAGGTAAATGGCCCTGTCCGGATGCTGAACCTCAATATCATCGAATTTTTGAAAAAAATCGCTAGCATGGTCCTCTTTTTGAATAGCCATTTGCCACGCTTGAGTGTAAACGCCATTTTCGTTCATTTTAAATGTCGCTCGCAGTTCTTTACTTCTAAATAAACGATCTGTCTCTGCACCTACTAGCGAACCATTTGAAGTATTTTGAATTTTGACGTCTTTGATATAAATATCAACATTCTTGTTGTTACCATATTTGTCCCACAAAGCTTTTCCCGCCTTGGTGTGGTACAATATATCTTTAGCGAGTAACAGATTCTTATTTTTTGTAATCAATATAATATCCTCCCCGAGAAGGTCAATAAACTTAATTGGATTATTTGCCGCATAAGAATACGGAGTAAATCCGAAATGCTTTTCGGCTTTAATGTCAAGAGTTTGCCAACGTCCGATTTGTGGGTCTTGCATCCTCGCTCCATAATCATATTCCTCCAACCCGCTCCCATCCGTGAACTCCTGGCTCTGTAACTCCTTCCCGTTATAACGATACTTATTTTCCCGGTATTGCGTTTTCACCGTCTTATCACTAATCCCTGCCATGGTCAATCCAAATGGATAATACCTACCATCCCCTTTTTAACCCGAACCCACTTTCTGTGGCGCTCGGATTTATTGGTGTTCAAAGAACTGCTTATACCCTCCAAGATAGCGGATTTTCTTTTTTCAATTGAAAGAAAAAAGGCTTGTCCTGTCGCAAAGCCTGTTCGTCCATGAGCCTTTTAATTTCCAGCACTTGCCCGGGGTTTACATAATGTGTCATTATGGGTGCGCTACGCACACGCCCTCCGGGACGTGTCCCATAATCACATTATGTAAAGCAGCAGAGCTGCAACCCCGGGCGCCTCCGTAGCTTTTACCGGAGAAGCCTTTTTGGGGCAGCTGTTGAACAAGCTGCCGCGGCGATGGGCGGTAGTGCAGAACCCAGCTGCAGCAACGCCTTGCCGGCGCCGGCCACAAGTATAAAAGCACGGGGGCGTAAGATCCCATGCTCAGCGGTAGAATAGGCTTTTATACCCGTGGCCAGCGAGGTGTCGCTTCGTACCCCTCGAGCCTCTGCTTGTAAGGCAGCCGCTCGCTTTTCTCGTTCCCTGGTTGTTCGGCCGGAGCCGGGGCGGAGGCCTGTCATTAAACAAAAAAAGAGCCCCTTAGTGAGGGGGCTCGATGATCACCAGGGTCTCACCGAACTGGGTGAGTACATCCTGGATGCTGTCGCCAGCAAACAGGATCTCACCGGCGTATGCAGCGTTGAAGGCTTCCTCCAGCTCCGGCGTCACCTGGATGAGCTTGAGCTGATCTTCTTCTTTTACAAGGTAGGTTCGCATAACACATGTTTTAAAATGAATGAAAAAAGTAATCCCCTCACCCCTCCAAAGGGGTACTTTTTTCATTTTAAAGAGATGGGTGAACCGGCCGGTAAAAAAGATCAGTGTCGCTAATCCTGGGCGGGTGAGGAAGCCAATCCCTTCGACGGGCGCTATAAGCCGCATAGAGGCTTTATCGTCGGCGCAGTGTTACCAGGCTTATGGCGGACGGCGAAGGCGCCAACGGCGTTCCCGATGCCCGGTATTGCACTGCTGCTCATCGCCGGCGGCTGCTTATTGGGTTGCCTGCGGTTGTGATCGTAAAGATGTCCAGGAGAAGCAAGGTTCTCCGCCGCCACCGCCGCCATGTGGCCGGCCGTGCTGCCCGGAGGAAGGCCGATAGGCCGCCGGGCAGCTACCCGCGGTTCGACCCTCGAGTTCGGCCGTAGCGCAGCGGAGGCCCTTAATCATTAGCCAAGCGGCCGGCCACCGGCAGGTGGCGGACATCCATGTGGAGCGGCCCTGACGGGCCCCAGCCCGGCAGAGGTGGCCGCGGAGGGCAGCTTCGCGGGCCCTTGGCAAAACCGTGACAGACGCGGCGCAGCCCGGCTGGCGCGCGTTTTTCTTAACCAGGGTGCGAAGACTGCCCACCTATCTCCCTGAGAAAAAGTGTTGGAGGTAAAAGGTTCGAAGCCGCTGGCCTTCTCCATAGACAAGGGGATTCGAACCGCCTTTTTTGTCAGCTCATCGGATGATGTTTCTGCAGTTCGCTTTGCAGGTCATCCTTGTTTAACCGCTGGTAACGCTCCGTGCTGCTTATATATTTGTGGCCGGCCATGTATTGCACCTGCCGCAGGTTGTACCGCTGCAGCCAAAAGGTGAGCACGCTGTTGCGCAGCTGGTTCGCATTAATCACTTTCGGATTCAGCTTTCGTAGCTGTACGATCATATGCTGCATGCGGTTGTGGAGGCTTTTAGGGCTGGCGTTGCTCCGAACCGGCGGAGCTAATAGAGGGCCTTCCCTGAGCCGATGAACAGCAAGATATTGCTGTAATTCTACCACCTGATGGGCCTGCAGGGGCAACCATCGCTCATTGCTGTAGGAAGTCCCCTTGATGAAGATCTTGCCCTCCTTCAGCTGGATATGCACCGCTTCCAGCCGCATCAGCTCTTCGGTCTGCAATCCCTGGTAGATCAGCAGCCCCAGCATCAGCTTTTTAGCCCGATCGACATTCAGCTGCAGCTGATAACACCGGTAGAGCTCTTCCAACTCGTCCATGGTAAGCAGATTGCCGGGCAGCTTGCGGACGATGCCGCGCACATAAACGCCGGCAGCGGGGTTGTCTTCCCGCCTGCCTTGACTAATCAGGCAGGCGAAGTAATGCCGTACGATATTCATCTGGAAGTGTACCGTTCGTTTGCTTCGCCCTATATCCTGCAGGTGGCGCATGAACGCCAGCACATCGGTATAGATGGCTTCCTCGCCCGCGATCTGCTGCTGCCGCAGCCAGCCGGAGAACACAGCCTCGCCTTTGCAGTAACTGGCAATGGTATGAGGACTGAACTGCTTCGTTTGTAGATACTGTTCAAAGTTCATCGGTTATTGGTTGAGGTTCATTGATCAGGTGGGTGTAGCGCTGCGTACTGTCGAGCACAGCATGGCCCAGGAACTCCTGGATCCGCTCCAGCGGCATCCCGCTTTGCAGCAGGTGCGTCGCAATGCTGTGCCGCAGCGTGTGGGTTCCTACGTCTTTGGTAATTCCGGCTTTGCGTACCAGGTGCTTGATCCGCAGGTACAAGCTCTGTTTATGGATCGGCCGGCCTTTATTCGCATCGAGGAACAAGGCCGCACAAGGCGTCTGCAAGAGCTCCGGCCGGCCCTGCTCGATATAATCCCGGATATCCTGGTAGGGTTGCTCGGCTATCGGGACATAGCGTTCCCGGTAGCCTTTTCCCCGCCGCACATACAGCAGCTTCCGGTCGTGTAGCACATCACTAAGCTCCAGGCTGGCCCCTTCCTGTAACCGCAATCCACAGCCGTAGAAGACCGACAGCATCGCCCGGTCCCGCAGCCCCAACGCGTCCGCTGCCATCGCCCGGTACAGCCTTCGGATCTCCGCTTGCGACAGCCAGGTGGGTGCAGGGCTGTCCGCTTCCAGCTGTTCGATCATAAAGCCCACAGAGCTTTTACCGCTCTGCCGGATATAGCGGCTGAACAGCTGCAGGGCCTGGATGTACTTATTGATATGCCCCGCGCTGAAGGCCCGGCCGGTACGGATACCGATGCAGGTCTGCTGGTGCTGGATAAAAGCGGTAGCATCACCGGCCATTAGCTGGGTTACACTGCTCTTACCGTGGCGTTCCTGGTAGTGCAGGAACTCCGCCAGGTGCTTCGGTAGCATCGCTACGCTCGTCGGGGCATAGCCCAGCACGGCGAGCCATTCGGCAAAGCCTTGCCGCAATAGCTTATGCTCGTCGCTGTGCAAAAGATAAAGGTGATTCATGGCAATCGTTTTTCTGCTCCTGCTACACTTTCTTGGGCCAGTGGGCCGGTAGCTGTAAAAAATTGAAGAAGAAGGCCGTAGGTGGTCCACCACCGTTAGTTGGCCAGGGCTGGTCCACTGGGCTGGTGCCGGCTTTTCAGCCGGTCCAGCACTTCCTGCAGATGCAGGTCGATGGCCGACCGCAGCTGATCGTATTCTCCGGGATCAGCAATACTGTACTCGTATTTCGCGTGGCGGTTGCCGCGGCTTACTTTCAGGTAACCGTACCGCTCGAGCTCCACCAGGTAGCGTTTGAGGGTAGTAGGCGCCAGGCGCAGCTGCTGACGGATCTCCCGTGCCTGGAAGCTCGTCTTGCCTTGTTGGTGTAACAGTACTTTGAGCCCTTCCAGGAACGTACGGCTCGCTTTGGTCAGCTCGTCGCTCTTGCTGAACAGGACGTCCTTTAACAGGATGAACGCCGCTTCAATGTCGCCGGTCGTGGTCTCTATATAGGGATGGCCCTGGCCGTCGCGTTTCACCGGCCGCTGGTACTGGTGATAAAAGGTGATCGCCTCGATGAAGGCCAGCAGCAAGTTCATGGTGCGCCGCGGCTTGAACACCTGTTCGGGGAGTTGGAGGTATTTCGCATAAGGATTGATCACGGCCACCGGCGCCAGTACCCGCTGCACGTTCTGCAGTTGCCGGCGGATATGCTGCTCGCCTGCCCGGTCGATCTCGCCCCCCGCTGCCCTGGTCTGGTAATCCAGGATACGGCCGTCCTGCTCTCTGGTGCCATCGATGTACAGCAGCAGACACCGGTTCGCATTGTCCTCGTAGACCTTCTCCCGCGTGGTGCAGCCGCTGACGCTCACCGGCCCTTCTACGGTGAGAGTGATCGTTTTCAGGTTCCCCTTGCTGTCCTTCAACGTGACCGTCTTGCTGATCCGGCGCTTGCTTTGCAGCTCACGTAGTGGGTACAGCGAAGCCTGGGCGCCGTCCAGGTCCTCGATCAGCAGCAGCCGGTGCCGCAGCTCGTCCTGCCGGAAGTAATAGAAGGCGTTCTCCGTGATCTGCGTGATCTCGAGCTTGTCTTCCGGCGGGATCAGCTCCGAGACCTTTTCCTGCAGCCAGGTCTTGCCGCTGCCGCTCGCCCCCAAAAAGAGCAGATGCAACGGAACGGCCAGTTTGCGGCTGCTGTATACCAGCCAGGCGATCAGCCGGTTGGTGGCTTCGCCTACAACGCCCGACCGGCCGATATCTTCCCCGGTACGGTCCAGCAGGTTCGCCTGTTTCAGGTACTGGATAGCCGCCTGCCGTTCGGCTGCGGTTAGTTCTACCCGTTCTTCTGTCCGGGCCGTCAGCGCTTCCATGCGCCGCACCCGGTAGCTTTCCAACTCACTAGTAAGCGTGGCTATGGTTTGGGTGGCCACTTGCGTAGGAATATCAAAGCTCTCGGCAATTTTGCTGATCAGCTGTTCGGTATGCGGATGGTTGTACAGGTCCAGGTGATGACGCACCGGCAGGCATTGCCTCGCTTTATGCTCCACCTTCAGCGTAACCTTCATCCGGTCCAGACCCGTGAGCTTGATCCCACCCAGCACGGTGATGAGCAGCGCTCCGTTGTCATAGATCAACAGCTCCGGGTTGGCCGTGATCAATTTGCCGGCTGCAGGTGCCGCGGCTACGGGTGCAGCTACTTTCGGCTGTTCGGACGGCGCAGCTTCAATTGAAAAAGAAAAGGCCATGCGTGCGCTGATGAGTTCCGTCAGCACCCGCGGATCATCGTGCGTTTGCAGCAGGCTGTTCACGTCTTCCCCTTCCGGCATCGCTACGGTCGTGAGCCTGACAGTGGGGAGCAGGGCATGTAGTGTGGTGCAGTGCTTCGTGATAGCCGCCCTGCCGGCGTCATCGCCGTTCAGCATAAAGATGATCTCTTCCAGGTGTTTGAGCGCGAGGATCGCCTGCAGATGTTCATCCGTCAATCCATTGGTGCCGTAGAGTGCCAATACTTCATATTGGATCGTCAGCTCGTGCTGCTGCACCAGCGTAGCCGCATCGATGATGCTCTCCACCAGGATCAGTCGCGTCGTCGCAGCCTTAGGATAGCCCGGATACAGGCCTTCGCGGCCGCTCAGGTAAAAGTGCCGCTGGTCGCTGTCACCCGTGATGCTCCGACCGTAAAGGCTCACGATCTTGTGCTCAGCGCTCCGCAGCGGGAAGATCACGCAGTCCTTCGCCCATACGCTGTGCCCTTTGGCGGGACGGGGTTTCAAGAGGCCGTATCTTTCCAGGCTGCTGACCAGGTGCTGGTGCTTGCTCTCCCCATGCAAGCCGCCGCTGTTGTAGCCGATCGTATGCTGCTGGTGATCGATGCCCCGCCTTCGCAGGTAGTCCAGGGCCTTGGGCGTCAGGGGCAGCGCGCGGGCAAAGTAGCCGAACGCCTTGCCCAGTACCGCTTGCTTTTCCAGTTCGTCCCCTTCGACGAACAGCTTGGCCTCCGACGTGGAGGCAGGTGTGCGCGGGATGAGATTCGAACTCACCAGCGCCGTCGCCTTCACCAGTGCCTCGTGCTTGTTACATTTTTCCATCAGCTGGATGAACTGCACTTGATCCCCCGTACCGGCCGTACAGTTGCTGCTGAAGCAGCACCAGGTCCCCGTCTTCGGATACACCTGCAGGCTCGGCGTTTTGTCCGGGTGGAAGGGGCACAGCAGCCGGTCGTGCTTGTCGGGCTTTAGTCCGTAGTGCAGCAGTACCTGGTCGATCCCCAGCTGCCGTTTGATCTCGGCGATTTCCATGTGGATAATTTTTGTTTTCTGTATCCGATCAGATACAAAAATATCCCATTGTTACCAATCCGACAACATCCAATTGTTTATTTTATCCCCAATAGTTGTCTAAATTTGTACAAAATCATTAAAAATAGCAGCCTAAAATCGCTTTTTGGATATGAATACCGGTAAGATCATCGCAGAACTAAGGGAGAAAAAGGGCATGAACCAGGGCGACCTGGCCAGTAAAAGCGGCGTCTCCCGGGTCATGATCGGCAAATATGAACGGGAGGAAGCCACCCCTTCCATCGATGCCGCCAAAAAGATCGCCGATGCCCTGGAGGTGTCGCTCGATCACCTGGTAGGGGAAGGTATGTATCAGGGCTTCGATAAGAAGACCCTGCAGCGGTTCCGCGACCTGGAACATCTCGAGGACGATAAGAAGAAGACCCTCTTCGACCTGATCGATACCTATATCCGCGATGCCAAGGCCCGTAAGGCCTATGCTCATTAACCCGTAAATTTGCCTGGTATGTCCACCACTACATTCATCACCGACGAGAAGGGAAAAAAGATATCGGCCGTCCTTCCCATCAAGCTCTATCAGCGTCTGCTCGAAGAACTCGAAGAGCTCAAGGATATCCGCGCCTATGACAAGGCAAAAGCCAAAAAAGAAACCCCCATCCCCCTCCGCGATGCCATCCGACAAAGACGCAAAGGCCAAAAAGCCTGAGTATACCCTTCTCATCCTGCCCTCCGCACAAAAGCAGCTCAGCAAGCTGCCTAATGCCATTGCCACCCGCATCGAAGATAAACTACTGGAACTCGAGGGCGATCCCCGCCCGCCCGGCTGCAAAAAGCTCAGAGGCCGCGACGCCTGGCGCATCCGCATCGGCGATTACCGCGCCATCTACGAGATACACGACGGCAAACTCGTCGTCACCGTCATCACCATCGGACATAGAAGAGAAGTCTATGAATAACTTAATTCACAAATCAGCAGGGTCGTGCGCTAAACATGATTCCTCATACGTCCATTTTCCTTCCTGCTCACCCTCATCTAAAAACTTCTTGATAGGTCCATACTTAACGTTATAAGGGACATTGACGGCCAATATTTTTCTAACCAAAAATATCTCACCCTCACAACCTAATTCAACTAGTTTCGACCTTGTATCCTCGATGATACTCGTGTCTTGGAAATATAGCCTAACTGTAGTGTTGCCCGACACCTTGACAAAATCGTCAAAGTAAAATGCGTTCTCGTCGGCGGCGTATTCAGCCTTTATCGTGTCGCCTAATGATATTCTCTTCGCTACAAAAGGAATATTATCCACTACATAATTTTCGCCATCCCTCGAACACCAAATACCTTCGGTCTCATACTCGTCATCACCAACCTTTTCAACGAATAAAACCTTTTGCGATGTATTCGATTTTTCCATACTAATCAATGATTACTTTTGTCTAAATTACATTTCCTACACAGCTCTTGTCCGTTGTCCGGCGTACCACTTCCCCCTTTTGATTTTGGATCCACGTGATCTACGTGCGATTCGTTATCGGGAGGAGTCTCTCCTTTGACATGTTTCTTTCCAGGTTGAGTTTGAACTCCGCACTTCGCGCACTTATTGCCAGTCTTCTCCTTGTTTACATCTCTTACGGCTTTCGCGCCAGCTTTTGTAAAATCTTGACCCGGTCTTTGTTTTTGACTCAACCTATCCGCACTTTCTTGAGCGGGAGTTTTTTTGCCCTCCGCTTTAACAAGATTGGGTGTGCCAATACCCCAACTTTGATTCAACTTGTTCAGAGCAGACTGATCGGAAGGGGAAAGCGTTATAGTTGGCGATGGCGCCGTTTGCACTTCCTGGTATGCTTGCGCTTGCATAACCGACAATGCAGAAAGTGGATCCGCCTGAGCGAGCATTGCATCCTGACTGCTCGACGCCCCTTGTACAGCGGCTGTAGCTCCCACCGCGGCTGTAGTAACCGTAGCCGCCGCAACATATGTTTCATATATTTCGACCGCATCAACGATAGCTATAGCGCAGGGAACACAATCGCCTTTGGGATCATCAAACCGCATTGGATTGTTATCCATGGAGGCATACGGCGACTCCCTTTTCAGGCCTCCGGTGATCACCTCGTTTACTTCATCATCTCCGTCAACGCCATTGGCAAATACTGGGTCGATCTGCCACCACCTTCCCAGCTGCGGGTCAAGCTCCCTTAATGGTGTCTCGTACATCTCCAAGCCAGATCCATCAGCGAATTCTTTATCCTGCAGCTCCGATCCTTTATTAAACCGATATTTATTCTCCGCATACCCCGTCTTCAACGCCTTGTCCGATATCCCCGCCATCGTCAATCCAAATGGATAATACCTACCATCCCCTTTTTAACCCGAACCCACTTTCTGTGGCGCTCGGATTTATTGGTGTTCAAAGAACTGCTTATACCCTCCAAGATAGCGGATTTTCTTTTTTCAAT
>Ga0210396_10004056_pt1 | contig 14401 bp, 7 predicted proteins | sample IncBWH17OmetaG_FD_155466 | JGI IMG/M metagenome (GOLD analysis project Ga0210396, IMG submission 155466) | Forest soil microbial communities from Barre Woods Harvard Forest LTER site, Petersham, Massachusetts, United States - Inc-BW-H-17-O ...
TTCCTGCCGAAGATAAAAATCCATTTGCGCGCGATGCGAAAGCGGCGAAGTTGGGCGAATCGCAATTTCGGATTAATTGCGCGTTTTGCCATGGACTAGGTGCGCGTGGAGGCGGACGCGGCCCGGATTTGACGCGGGCGCAGAAGAAACATGGAAGCAGCGACGAAGAAATTTACCGCACGATTAATGACGGAGTCCCGGGAACAGCAATGCCGGCGAATGGAACCACGAGCCAAGGTGTGGGAATGACCGCGGAAGAAATCTGGGAAGTGGTGACGTACATTCGCAGCGTGGAGAAAAAAGCCACGCCGACGGGCGATGTGGCAAACGGCGACGCGCTGTTTCATGGGGCACCGGGCTGCGCGACGTGCCACATGATCAATGGCAAAGGTGGAAGATTGGGGCCGGAGCTGACATCGATTGGCGCGGCGCGGTCCATGGATTCCCTCGTGGAATCGGTACGGAATCCGAATCGCCGGTTGGCGTGGGGATTAATTGAGAGCACCAAGGAGTTTCCGCAGGAATATTTGAGTGTGAATGTGGAAACGGCGGACGGAAAGAAATTTTCCGGTGTGGTGCTGAACGAAGACAACTTCAGTTTGCAAATGATGGATATGGGGCAGCAGATTCACGTATTTGAAAAAGACAAGCTCAAGTCGTGCGAGATTTCTAGGGAGTCGCGCATGCCGGCGTACGACGCGAAGACGCTGAGCGACAAGGAGCTGGAGGATATTGTGGCGTATCTGGTCAGCGTGAGCACGGGCGCGACCGCGAGTTCGAAATGAAGGCGGTGGGGATGAAACGGCTGCTGGTCGCGTGGAGTATTTTGGTGGTGGCGAGTTTGGCATGCTCGACGCTGGGGCGCGCGCAACAGGTCACGTATGAACGGATTCGCAATGCTGCGCAGGAACCACAGAACTGGCTGACGTATTCGGGAAGTTATTCGGGGCAGCGGCACAGCGGACTGGATCAAATCAACACCGGAAACGTAAAGAGCCTGGTGCCGAAGTGGGTGTTTCAGTCGGGGGCGCTGGGAAAATGGGAAACCACGCCGCTGGTGGTGGATGGAATTTTGTATGGGACGGCGCAGGATGATCGGGCGTTCGCGCTGGATGCAAAGAGTGGACGGCCAATCTGGGAGTATCAGTACATTTTTCCTTCGGATATTCGGCCGTGCTGCGGGCGAGTGAATCGCGGCTTCGCGATGCTGGGCGACAAATTATATTTCGCCACACTGGATGCGCACGTTGTGGCGCTCGACGCGCGCACTGGCGCAGTGGTGTGGAATGTGACGGCGATTGATTATCGCAAAGGCTACAGCTTTACGATGGCGCCGCTGGCGGTAAAAAATATGATTATTGTAGGCGTTTCGGGTGGCGAGTACGGGACGCGCGGATTTGTGGAAGCGTACGACGCGGCGACGGGCGAAAGGAAATGGCGGTTTTACACGACGCCGGCGCCGGGAGAGCCGGGACATGAAACGTGGGAAGGGGACTCGTGGAAAATTGGCGGTGCGCCTGCCTGGATTACCGGGGTGTTTGATCCGGCGACGAATCAATTGTTCTGGCCCACGGGAAATCCGGCGCCTTCGAATCGCGCGGCGCAGCGGGTGGGCGACAATTTGTACAGCAACTGTTTACTGGCGCTGGATGTGGATACCGGGAAATTGAATTGGTATTTCCAGTATACGAAGCACGATGAGCATGATTGGGACTCGACGCAGGTTCCGGTGATGATTGATATGGACGGAAAGAAATTGATCGCGCACGCGAATCGGAATGGATTTTTCTATTTGATCGACCGGACGAATGGAAAGCTGGTCTTCTCGAAACCGTTCGCGAACGTGACGTGGAGTAAAGAAAAGGATGCGGAAGGGCGCCCGGTGGCGACGAAAGAGAGTTCACCGACGCTGGAAGGGAATCGGGTGTGCCCGGGTGCGGCGGGCTCGACGAACTGGATGTCGCCGTCATTTGATCCGCAGACGAAATTGTTTTATGTGAATGCGCGTGAGCAGTGCGATGTGTTCAGCACCGCGCCGCAGGAATTTGAAGAGGGGCACGCGTATTACGGGAGCGCGTATTTTCCTTCGGATGAGGCGCTGCCGTATTGGGGAGCGTTGCGGGCGATCGATCCGCTGACGGGCGAGCGGAAGTGGGAGTTCAAGCATATAACGCCGAGCTGGTCGGGGGTGTTGACGACGGCGGGCGGATTGGCGTTCACGGGAGATATGGAAGGAAATTTTATTGCGTTGGACGCGGCGACGGGGAAGGCGTTGTGGCATTTTCAAATGGGCGGAGGCGTGGTGGCGGCGCCAATGACGTTCGCGGTGGATGGGAAGCAGTATGTGGCGATAGCGGCAGGGTCGGGTTTGTTTGTGTTTGGATTGCCGTGAGAAGGAAGTTCAAAGTTCAAGCGTTCAAGAGTTCAAAGATCGAGGAGAGATTCCTCACTCCCCAGACTCCGTTCGGAATGGCGTGATAGGCGTGCGGCGAAATTGATGCTACGTCCTAAGTCTGTAAACGGAACAGATTCCCCTAAAGAAGGGAAGATTGGTTAGAAGCCGTATTTGGCGACGATTTTTTTGGTGTGTTTGTCGATTAGAGCCAGGGCGGCGTGTTGTGCTGGGACAAGGAGCGAGAGCTCGGCGTTGGTGACGTTGTCGGTGAGATTGAAGTTTGTATCTTGATCAAAGTCGGATTCGAAGATGTACAAGAGCGAATCCTGGAGATCGATGCGATAGATGAGTGTCCCGGGTGCCGGCGCGTTGAGGGCCATCGGCGGTGCCAAGACTTGTGCCGAAAATGGCGGAGCCACGTGGAGCAGATTTAGAACGACATTGTAAACGGTCTCCGTCGCAAGCGGTGAGTTGGAAAGCTCTACTGGGGCCGCAGACCAGAACAATTGCCCGTTGCCAAGCGGAAGCCGCTTGAGAGTGCCATCTTCGTCGAATTTGAGAGTTTCGAGCACCTGTTGTTGTTGCTGATCGAAAGAAAGCGGGATGGAAAACCGGGAGTCGATGCCATCGTAGTGAATTTCCGATGTGTGAGAAGTGAGTGGTTCTGCGTGGCCTTTAATGCCGAGCGGGGTGAGGCGGTCGATGGGGTGCCAGTGTTCGTCGCGGGAGACTGGGCCTGTGACCAGGAGGTTGCCGCCGGATTTCACGTAGGCGAGTAGGGCTTGCCATGTGGATTCGCGGAGCGCCTGGGCGGAGGGAAGGATGACGAGTTTGGGTGAGCCGAGTTTGTCGATCTGATTTTCGGCGAGGATGGAGCAGGGTTGATGCAGATTGTAGGCTAGGGCGCGGACGGCGTTTTGTTGCGCGGCTAATTGCAGATCGGCCATAACGGAAAATTGGGCGGCTTGAGAAGTGACGACAACGATTTCCGGCGGCTTGGGATTTTTGAGGTAAGGCGAAGCGGCAGCGGCGAACTTGGCCATGTTGCGGAGGACGGTGGCTTCAGGCTTTTCGGTGCCGTCGGCATGGAGCGCGCCAATAGGCGTCTCGTTGCTTTCGGTCATGTAGGAGTTGGAATTCCAAAGCCACTCGATGGCTCCGGAACCTTGCACGAAAGACATGGCGAATTTGCGTTCGAAGAGCGCGGCTTCCTGCTCGGGAGTGCGGCGCGCGATTTCGTCGAGAGTGAGTTCGCGCTGCAGTCCGGTTTCCTGAATGAGCATGGCTTTGCCGGGCTGCTTGGCGACGAGAGAGTCCCAGAGAAGAAAATCGTTCTGCCACCAGGAATGATTGGTGGTGAAGTCGACGTAAGGCGCGAAGAAAGCGGGGGAGAGTCGATCCTGGTAGCCGCCTTCGTCTTGTCCAATGGTGATGAGCTGCGTGGAGCCGGTCTGATGAATAACTTCGCGCAGGTCGCGTACCCAATCGGCAAATTGTTCCTGAGCAAATTCGGTGTAATCGTAGACGCGAAGCGAATTCACGCCAACGTACATGCTGCGCAGGTTGAACTCGTCGTCGGTGGGCAGAGAAATGGTGCCGGCGATGGAATCTGGCGGAACATTCCATGTGGCGGCCAGTGCAGCGCGATCGGGATATTTTTTGACGAGCCAGGCGTTCCAGGCAGCGAGTTCGATGGGATCGTCGTTGGGACGCATTTTCCAGAGATGTTTGGAGAAGCTGGGCTCGTTGATGAGATCCCACGCGAGGTAGGGCACGTCGTGGAAACGCGCGACGACCGATTGCACGAGATTGTGCTGTTTCCGGATGGCTTGCGGATCGAGATAGGGATTGGTGCCGCCTAGAACTTCGGGAAGGAAGGCGAAAAAGTTGAATTGAACGGGGAGTCCGTATTTGCGAGCGGTCATTAAATAAGCTTCGAGCGTGCGCAGGGTGCGTTCGTAGGGGCGGCCGGATTCATCGCAGAGTTTGTCCCAGCCAGTCCACCAGCCGGTGCGCAGCATGTTGAGCCCAGTATCGTGAATGAGGGCGAGATCGTTGTTCCAGACGTAGACATTGGGATGATCGAAGTAGAGGCGTTGGACTTCACTGGACATGTAGGTGGTGCCGACGACGGCGAGGGGTTTCCCATCGATCGTGAAATAGTCGGAATTGACGCCCAGTTTGGCACCGGAGCGCAGGAACTGTTCATCGCGAATCCAGAAGGCAGAATGGTAGATGGCGCGGAGGGTGGTGCCTTCGAAGAGACGCGCTTCGACGATGTGGAGATCTTTGGATTGAGGTGCGGGAAGAAGTGTCGTGGTGGAGGTGGGAAGGGTGATGGTGGCGGTTTGTTTTTGCTTGGGCTGGGCTTCGGGGTAAGAGGAGATCTGAACGGTTAACGGCGTGGCTGAAGAGGCGGCAGTCGCGGCTGCTGTTGAGTGAAAAACGGTTTCGAGTTCGATCGGTTCGCCGGGAAGATAAAGAGGAAGAGTGGGGCGTACAGTAAATTCTTCAGCGCCTTGAAGAGTGCGATCGGCGAGAGCGCGGAGGAGTTGCGCGGAATCGGCGGAGGAATAAAAGTCCGGCGCGAGTTCAGCGGCGATGAAAGTCCAGCGGCCATTGGCGAAGGCGCCGGAGATGTGGTCGATCTGGACGATCGGCGCAGAAAGGCGGCGGCCGTTGGAAACCCCCCAGACCAGAGTGTCGAGACGCGCGTCGAGGGAACCTGCGGAACCACCGCGATTGTAGAGATCGGTGGAGCTGAGCCGGATGATCGGGCTGAAGGCTTGCTGCCAGGTGAAATGGGGAATCTGTATCGGAATATCGGGATTGGGGGAGAAGTTCGCGCCGGAAGAGCCGGGAGTGGACTGATACTGATCGATGTTGAGAAGCCGCGAGAAGCGCAGGCTGTAGTCGCGCAGGTGCCAGCCGGAAGAATTGCGATAGGCGGCACGGGTGAAGGGGCGTCCACCGAGGACGAGAAGATTGCCGCCACGTTGCAGGTACGCCTGAATGGCGGTCCAGGCAGACTCGGGGACTACAGAGCCTTGCGCGAGGACGAGCAAATGAGTTTGCGGATCAGCTAGTTGCGTGGCGAGTTGATCGGCGGGGACGAGATGCGCGTCGGGAAAGATGGAACTGAGTTGCGCGCCGGAGGGTACGGGCGAATCGGCGGTGGGCAAGCCGAGCTCTGACCAGATGACCACGGAAGAATATTTTTGCGCGGGCAGGGATTGCGGCGTGATGGCGAGAGCGCAAAGGACAACGAAAGCGGCTACGTAGACGCGATGCAAAGTGTGCATGGAGACTCTCGATAGCGAGCAGAATAACGATACGGCAATTGTTTATACACCATTCCTGATTCGCACGTTGTGACAAGAAACATTTGCATCAGGTAAGAGGTGTGGCACTATCTCAGCGGAACAGGTGTGCCGCGATAAGCGGAGAAACGGAACGCGGAAAAAATGGTAAACGTGAGCACAGCGAGTCCCACGAAGGCGGCAACGACGGGGGAAACGCAGAAATATCCGGCGGCGCTGGCGATGGTGACGGTGCTGTTTTTCTTTTGGGGATTCGTGACGGTGTTGAACGACATTCTGGTGCCGCACCTGAAATCGGTATTCGATCTTACGTACACCAAGGTGATGCTGATCCAGTTCGCGTTTTTCGCGGCGTATTTTATTTTCTCGATTCCGTCGGCGAAAGTCATTGACGCGATTGGGTACAAAAAAACAATGGTGGTGGGACTGCTGACCATGGGGCTGGGCGCGTTTTTGTTTGTGCCAGCGGCGAGCGCGCTTTCGTATCCCTTGTTTCTGTGCGCACTGATGGTGCTGGCGGCGGGAATTACGGCCTTGCAGGTGGCGGCGAATCCTTATGTTGCGGTGCTTGGACCACCGGAGACGGCATCGAGCCGATTGAATTTGACACAGGCGTTCAACTCACTGGGAACAACGATTGGGCCGTGGGTTGGCGGATTATTGATTTTGGGGACAGTGGGAGCAGGCGCGGCGGTTTCGAAGATGCAGCAAGCGTCATCGGTGAAAGTGCCGTACATGATCATTGGGACGGCGCTGATTGTGTTTGCGGTTTTGATCGGATTGTTCAAGCTGCCGACGATTCCGAGCGTCGAAAGGCATAAGGATGGTCGAGACGACGGAAGCATGTGGAAGTACAAACATTTAATTTTGGGCTGCGTGGCGATTTTTACGTATGTGGGCGCCGAAGTGGCGATTGGCAGCTTCCTGATTAACTATTTCAACCAGCCGGAAATTGGGAATTTGCCGGAAGTGGAAGGCGCGAAGCTGGTGGCCTACTACTGGGGCGGTGCGATGGTGGGACGATTTATCGGGTCAGCGATTCTGCAAAAGGTGAAAACAGGAACCGTGTTGGGAATCGCGGCGTTTTGTGCGTGCACCCTAGTGCTGGTATCGATGCTGACTACCGGCCACATCGCGATGTGGAGCATCATACTAGTAGGATTTTTCAACTCAATCATGTTCCCCAGTATTTTTACGTTGGGAATCGCGAAACTGGGGCCGCGGACGGGCGATGGTTCGGGACTGCTGATCATGGCGATAGTGGGTGGCGCGATTATTCCGGTGGTGCAGGGAGCAATTGCGGATCGATTTGGCGTACACCATGCGTTTGTGTTGCCGGTGCTTTGCTATTTGTATATTGCATATTACGCGTTGCGGGGATCGAGGCCGGTGGGAGTGAGCGAAGCGAGTGTAGCTGGGGATTAGGTTTGAGATCCTTCGGCGATCCTTGTCGGATCGCCTCAGGATGACCATTCGCCGGGGATGGATCGATCGTGTGGGCATGGGGCACAACATGTTGTGCTCCTACAAATCAAGAGAGCACAGGCAATTGGCTGTGCTCTCTTTATTTTTGGGGAGGTGCTTGTTGCGGCAGAGATTGAGGTTGGCTTTGCGATTGAGAGAGTTCGGAAGTGGTGTGGGCGGCGCCGTAGGCTTGGCTGCCTTGGTGGCTGCGTTGATATTCGATTTCTGCGTTGAGGCGAGCAAAGGTGGCGCGTTCGCGCTCGGCATCTTCGCGACGATTGAGTTTGGCGTACGCTTTGGCAAGATTGAAATGCACTTCCGGGCTGCCGGGATTGAGACGCGCGGCGGTTTGTAGTTCCTGCGAGGCTTCCTGATATTTTCCCGATTCAAGCAGACTGCGACCGAGTACGTAGTGTGCCTCGGCAGAATCCGGGGCTAGCTGCACGGCACGTTGCGCGGAGGCCAGGGCATCGGCGGGGCGGCGCCTTTGCAATTCGACGAAGGCGCGCTGCACGTAGGGCAATTCACTTTGCGGCGAGATGAGGGATTCCTCATTGAACTGAGCTTCAGCATCTTCGTAGCGGGAGAGCGAGGCGAGGCCGAGGCCGTAAACGTGGTGAAGCAGCGGGGTGGTGGGATATTTCTGGATGAGCTGCTGAAGCTCGGGAAAAGCAGCATCGTATTTGCTTTGGTGCAGGAGCAGGGAAATTTCTCCGGCTGATTGGACGAGCGGCGTTTCGTTCGTTGGAACCTGATCTGGCAGCGATTTTTTATGGAGGAGAGCTAGTCCCAAGGCGAATTGAATTTGTGGAGCGAGGGGATTGCCTTCGGCTTCAGGAACGAGGAGAGCCGCCGCTCGATCGAACTGGGCATTGCGTATCAGGAGCAGCGCGAGACGATAACGCGCGATGCGAACGGAGTCGGGCGAGCCGCCGAGGCCGAGGCTGGCACCTTTTTCGAGGTGAAGCAGGGCGTTGTCGTAGTCGCGGGTTTCGAATTCACAAAGGCCGAGCATGGCCCAGGCGGTGCCGTCCTGATTTTTGCTGACCAGCCAAGATTTCAAGTAAGGAATGGCGTCGGCGTAGCGTGCGGCAGAAAAAAGTTGAGTGGCTTGCTGCCATGGGGCGTTGGGATCGCCAGTATTTACCGGGGCGGATGTTTTTGCAGACTCGGGAGGTAAGCCGAGGCGAGAGCGTCCGGCGTCGTTTGCGTAGAGCGCGGCTAACTTCAGATCAACCGTTGTCGAAATTTTGGGAATTCGGTCGAGCTTGCTTTGTTCGAGGGCTTGCGAGTGCCGGCCTGCGGCCTTCAAAGCAGTGGCGTACGCAGAATGGAGATAGGGAACACTGGGGTTTTGTTGGACAAGCGTTGCGTAAGAGTCGAGCGTCTGCGCGGCGTGACCTTGCGAGACAAGTGCGGAGAGCTGGCCGACGTTTTGGATTAGAGCGTCTTTGGAGGCGTCGACTTCGCTTGGCAAGAGCGGGATGTGGAGCCGCGCTAGACCGAAAGCGAAGGCCACTTGAGAGGGTGGAGCGCCTTGCGCAAAATCCTTGGAGAGAACGGCGAGCGCACGATCGAATTGGGCGGCGCGATTCAGGAGCAGCGCGAGATGATAGGAAACGACGCGAGCGAGTTGCGGATCGTCTTGAGATGACGCGGAGGCGTGACCCTTTTCCAGATCGCGCAGGGCGGAATCGTAGTCGGCGACTTCGAACTCGCAAAGGCCGAGGAAGTTTTGCGTGTCGGGAGCTTGCGGTGCCAGTGCGGCAACTTTTTGGAAGGCGGGAATGGCATCGCGGAATTGGTCGGCGTCGTAGAGCAGCGTGCCGAGATACCACCAGCCTTCGACCCAATCGGGGCGAAGTTGGATGGCGCGTTGATAGAGGGGAATGGCGTCGGCGGGACGGCCTGCTTCGCGAGCGACGGTGGCCGAACGGGAGAGAGAATCGAAACCATCAGCGGATTGCGTTTGGATCGGGTGCGCGATGGTGCGAGTCGGCGGGAAAAACTGAAGTGCGAGAAAGCCCAGGCTTATTACTCGTACGTGACGACCTAATGTGGTTTGACGCAGCATTTTTGCGTAAGAGAGAGACTTTCTGAATCGTAGCATAGCGCGGCGAAGGCGATTTGGGAGGCAGAGTAGCAGTTGAGATCCTTCGGGCGCGGAGGCACGCGGTCTCAGGATGAGGCCTTCAGTGTTGGCAGTTTGCAACGGCGCTTTTATCTGAGACGTGACTCGATTCCGAGAACGAAAGTGGGCGTGGTATTGTGAACCGCATGGCGAGAAAACGGGGATTGAGCGAGTTGCTACGCCGATTTGATGGCGTATCGAGAAGAAAATTCCTGCAAGCGATGCCGATATTTGCCGGGGGCGCAGCGCATTTGCTGCATGCTCCGATGCGCTTGGGATTGCCGGGAGCAACGCCGCCTACCTTTGAAGAAATTTCACCCGTACAGAGTGGAATCCATTGGAAGCACGTGGCCGGGGTGTCGCCGGAGAAGCATTTGCCGGAGACCAGTGGAGCGGGCTGCGCGTTTCTGGATTACGACAATGATGGATGGATGGACATTTACCTGGTGAACAGCGGGAAATGCGATTTTTACGATCCCAAGCCGCCGCTGCGGAATGCGCTGTATCGCAACAATCGTGATGGAACGTTTTCAGACGTTACGGAAAAAGCAGGTGCGCTGGGCGGCGGGTACGGAATGGGCGTTGCGGTTGGGGATTACGACGGCGACGGGTTCCCGGACATTTATGTGACGCAATACGGGCGAAGCATTTTGTATCACAACAACGGGAATGGCACGTTCACGGATGTGACGGAGAAAGCAGGAGTAGCGGCCCCGGGGTGGAATTCAAGCGCGGTGTGGTTTGACTACGACAACGATGGACGACTGGACCTGTTTGTGTGCGGGTTCGTGGAATTCGACAAGACGATGAGCTGCGGTATTGAGACCAATGGGGTGCAGCATTATTGCATTCCACGAATTTTCAAGCCGCGGCCGAGCCGACTGTTTCACAACAATGGAGACGGAACATTTCGCGACGTGAGCGAAGAGACGGGAATCGCCAGCCATTTAGGCAAGGCGTGGGGCGTGGTAGCGACGGACATTAATAATGATGGATGGATGGATTTGTTCGTCTCTAACGATACGGTAGGGAATTTTCTGTGGCAGAACCATGGCGGCAAGTTCGAAGAAATTGGGCTGCCGGCGGATGTGGCGTATAGCTCGGACGGGCGCGCGCGGTCGGGAATGGGCGTGGATTCAGCGGACTTTGATCAAGATGGCTGGATGGATATTTTTGTGGCCAACATTGATCAGGAAATTTTCTCGCTGTACAAAAATAATCGGGACGGCACGTTTGACGATGTGGCGATGAACACCGGTATCGGGATGGCGACGCGATGGATGAGCGGCTGGGGACTGAAGTTTTTGGATTACGACAATGATGGAAACCTGGACTTATTTTTGTCGAATGGATTCCCCGATGATCTGGTGAGCGAATTTTCGCAGCAAGTAACGTTTCAGGAGCCGCTGCTGCTGTTTCACAACGATGGCAAGAGTTTTAAAAATGTGAGTGCGGAGAGCGGGCCGGTGTTTACGAAGCATTTTTCGTCGCGCGGGCTGGCGGTAGGCGATTTCATGAATAATGGCGCGCTAGATGTGCTGATTTCGGTGAACGATGGAGCGCCACTGCTGTTGCGGAATAATGTGGGCGCGCAAAATCACTGGCTAGGGATTCAGTTGGTAGGGAAAAAAGCGAATCGCGATGCGGTGGGCGCGCGCGTGACGTATCAGGCGGGAGATTTGCAGCGTAACCGGATGAAAGTGGGCGGCGGAAGTTTCCTGTCGGCGCATGATCCGCGACTGGTGTTGGGAATTGGGAAGCGTACGAAGATGGATTGGGTAGAAGTGAAATGGCCGGGGCCGAGCGGATTGGTGGAGCGATTTGCGGATTTGCCGGTCGACAAGTACGTAACATTGACGGAAGGCGGCGGACAAAAGTTGAACACGGGCCAAGGTTAATCGCCGCTCGATGAGGCTGCTGGTCGACGAACTTTAGAGGGAAACCGCTATTCCGAATAGGCTTCGCCGGGATGACTGATTTGGATTTTATGATCGGTGAAGCGATAGTGCATCTCGGGAACCATGACTTTGGGCATGTGGCAGGTTACGCAAGCTTTGGAGCCAACTGGACACGAGCGTAACGCTGGATGAGTGGCGGGTTGCTGCGAGCCGGTATTTCCCGCGGTCGCGGCGGCAGCGTGGCAACTGAGGCAAACGTGATCGTAATTTTCCGGCACGGAATCCAGTTGGTAATGTGGATCGTGGCAGCCCATGCAAGTAAGGCGCGAATCACCTTTGCCCCAGCACTTGCTAAGTTCCAGGCGGAACGGCTGTGAGCGAGCGTTGGAGACACCTTTCATGCCGGAGAGTTTAACGTCCCACCACGTGGCGTGGCACGCGCCGCAGAAATCCACGGAATCCATAGGATCGAGAGAAGCGGGATTGAGGACATAGGGCGGGCCGGAGTAGGATGTGCCGGCGAGCTCGGCAGCTTGCATGATGGCGACGTGTTTTGCGCCCGGACCATGACAGGCCTCGCAGGTAACACCGAGCAAAAGATTCTTTTCGTCAACCTGATTATTCCTGACCGCGGCGGTGGTATGGCAGCCAAAGCAGCGGGCGATTTCGGATTGGCTGACGGTGCGATACATAGCTTCGTCGATATTCGGGACAGTGGTGAAGGCGCGAGCCGGCGTGAAGTGGAGATTATCGAGAGAAGAAAAAAAGGTTACGCGCGCTTCGCGATAGCTCTTGTCGGGTGCGCGGAAAAGATACGACTGGCCGACCCGCCCAGTACCGAAGGCCCACTGCAAAGTGGCGGCGATAGTTTTGTCGGGAGATGTAATGGAGTAGGTAGGCTCCGCGCCCTGCGAGGAAATTTCGTAGCGATAGGGCCCGATTGCGAAATTTAGTTTTGCATGAGCACGAAGGAGAGTGTCCCGCTCGGCAAACTGGGCGGTACGCGCCATGGAAGTCTTCGGCTGCGCGGCGAAGATGGTGGGATGGCACGAGGCACAGACGGACGGGCCGACATATTCATTGCGGGGAAGATCGGGCTTGGTGGGCCAAAAACCGGGATCGGCGAGATGATCGGGCGTGGAAAGTTGGGCGCGCAGGGCGAGCGGAATCGTAAGACAAAAGAGCAAAAGGTAAACGGGGGCGCGCGGAACTGTCATCCAGCGTTGCAGAATTCGTATCACGCACCACTCTTCCGGCCTGGCCCGTCTTTGAGTCAGCTCGGGACGCCGTTCTCTGGCCCTAATGGGTCACTGACCCATTAGGAGAATAGACGCGAAGAGAGCGGCCTTGGATACCTGGTGGCGCCGATTAAGTGCATCTCGGCGGAGCGGTGGACTTGCGAACGACCAACTCCGGCTCAATGGCGATTTCAGAAACAAAGGAAGCACGTTCCTCGATGCGATCGAGCAGCGTTTGCGCGGCAATACGTCCCATTTTCAGCAAAGGCTGGCGCACTGTGGTCAGCGGCGGGATAGAAAATGATGCCAAAGAAATATCGTCGAATCCCACGACTGAAATATCGTGAGGAATGTTTAGCCCGGCTTCCTGAAAGGCGCGCATGGCGCCAATCGCGGAAATGTCGTTGTAGGCAAAGAGCGCCGTGAACGGGATCTTGCGTTCGAGAAGCTGTTTGCCATACGGATAGCCCAGTTCCGGTGTGGAGTCGATACCTTCTAACCGGACGACCAGTTCGGGTTGAATATGGATTCCAATTTCACGTGCGACTTCTTCGATGGCTTCCCAACGCGCAGTCGAGTCTGAGCTCTTTTCCTGGCCACGGAGAAAAGCGATGCGTTGGTGTCCGAGCTGTTTTAGATGAAGAAGCGCCAATTGCGCCGCGCGGCGGTGGTCCAGAACGATGTTGGTGACATTTTCGACTTTTTCGTGGCCGGCCACGGCAACGGTAGGCAGCAGCGGTTGTTCTGCCACGGAAGTATCGATGGTGATGAAACCTTCGACGCCACGCGCCATCAACATTTCGGAATACGTCTGCAAGAGGCGTGGATCGTGACGGTGCGCCACAGTAAGGAAAAAGAAACCGCGCTCGCTGAGATATTGTTCGATGCCACTGACGATCATGCCGCCATACGCATCGCCAATTTCTTCGGTGATCACGCCAACGGAAAATGTTCGTTGGACACGAAGCGACCGGGCGAGAAAATTCGGGCGGTAGTTCAGCTCGCGAGCTGCGGCGAGGATGCGTTTGCGGGTGTGCTCGGGGATGGAACGCGCGGCAGAGGAATTGTTCAGGACCGCCGAGACAGTCCCAGGAGTGAGGCCGAGATGCTTCGCGACTGCTTTTAAGGTGACGGCGCCGCCTTTGGAGTGGGGTGCCTTAGTGGATGTCATGCCGAGTAGACCTGTGAGCGACTTTCCCGCGATGGAACGCGCGCGCCGCATTTTCTGTCTGAGATCTTCGCGCCCCAGCGAAGTCGGAAGCCAGATGAACGGTGGGGCATTCTATCGCGCAACGCTTAATATTGCATGGAAAGAATGGAAGGAATGATGATGGGAACACGACGAGCGAATCGCGGAGAGCCGAAAAGTTCGATATTAGTATTTGTAGGCAGGGTCTGTGCGGTAGATGGCCAACCTGGGTATGTCACTGAAAACAGAATGGTAATGGTTTTATATTAGAAACGGTAGGAAGGTCAGGTAAGATACCAAATCGAGAATTTACAATTTCCATTAGAATAACGATATTTTTCGCTTGACATGATTTTCCAGTTGATGCCTAATGCTGACAAACGTGGATCTGCGCGATTTCAGGGGTTGAAATCTGCGAGCCACAGCGTTCCTCGTAACGAGGACGTGTTTAGCAGGTCGTTGGTCGGTGCATGCAGTAGGGGTGCTTTTCCTAGTTTCCAGTCGAGTAAAAATTGAACTCGAGGTGTCACGAATGTTGAACCGTGCAGGTACGTCAGTCCGTCCGTCCGGCCGATCTTGGCTCGGACTCCTATCGCTCCTCATCCTCGGAATAGTGGTGATGCTAGTCAGCAGCCCTGTGTCCCAGGCGCAAATTTATTACGGCACAATCAATGGAAATGTTACCGACAGCACCGGCGCAGTCGTGTCCGGCGCGACGATCACCGTGAAGAACGTCGGCACGGGCGCAACGTATAACGCCACGAGC
>Ga0210396_10004058_pt1 | contig 14394 bp, 10 predicted proteins | sample IncBWH17OmetaG_FD_155466 | JGI IMG/M metagenome (GOLD analysis project Ga0210396, IMG submission 155466) | Forest soil microbial communities from Barre Woods Harvard Forest LTER site, Petersham, Massachusetts, United States - Inc-BW-H-17-O ...
CAGCTGCTCCTCGCGACCTACGAAACTGGTCAGCTGCGCCGGAAGATGCTGTGAAACAACGGCTTTAGAAACCCGCAGGGGTGGGAAGTCGTTCATCAAGTCGGGATGGCACAGCTGTATCACTCGCTCGGGGCGGGGCAGATCGCGCAGCGGGTGGCTGCCCAGATCGGTTAGCCACGCGTCGGCGGGAAGCCGGTCTAGTACGAGGGCTTCTGTTACGCCTGATAGCAGGGTTTGGCCGCCGTGGCCCAGGTCGCGTAGCCGGGCGGTGCGGTTGATGGTGGGGCCGGCGTAGTTGCCTTCGTCGCGTAGCTGGATCTCCCCGGTGTGCACGCCGATGCGCAATCGGATCGGGGCCAGCGGGGCGCGCTGTAATTCCAGCGCGCAGGCGACCGCGTCGGAGGCGCGGGCGAAGGCCGCGACGAAGCTGTCGCCCTCGCCCTGCTCGACGGGCCGCACGCCGTCGTGGGTGGCGATGGTCTCCGACACGGTGGCATTCATCCGCGCCATGGCCGCGGTCATCTGGTCGGGCTGGGTCTCCCAGAGCCGCGTGGAGCCCTCGACGTCGGCTAACAGCAACGTCACTGTGCCTGTCGGCAAAAGACCGCTCACGCTTAGTTCGCTCCAGTCCACCAGGGGCGTGTCCGCGCGTGGATTGATCTCGCTCATGCTAGCCAGCATGCGGTGGCCACGGACGCCAAAACATCAGCGAAAACGCGTAGAAATCAGAGCCGGCCGATCGCGGAGTTAGGTCCTGTCTGCGCAAATCGTGAAAACAAGTAGTCCACTACTCATCCCCTCAGGGCAATGCGCGGACATCATTGATTCGCGTCTGCGCGCCCTGACAATCAGAACCCGCGAACGGCAGGAATGTGCTGTTCGAGGCTGGTTTTTCAGAAAGGTGAACTGCCATGCTTGAGGCGCCTGAATCCATTGATGTCGCCCAACTGCCGCTGGCGCCAAAGAATCCGCTGCGCTACCGGCACCAGCTCAGGGCACTCCGGTCGCTTATCGACGGGCACCAGGAGCTCCTTGACGCCGGTGGCCCCGTCACCCGAATGGTGCTCGGGCCCAAATGGCTCTTTCCGGCTGCGGTGTTGATCGCCTCGCCGCAGGGTGCGCGGGACGTGCTGGGCCGCACCGACGAGATCGCCGACCGAGGCGGGGTCACGAGCACGGTCCAAATGCGTCGGCTGATGGGCGGCAACCTGCTGGACCTGCCGCATCACGAATGGCTGCCGCGGCGCCGCGCGCTGCAGCCGATGTTCACCAAACAGCGCGTTCCGCGCTACGCCGGTCATATGGCGGCGGCGGCGCAGGCGCTGGTCGACGGTTGGCGCGACAACGTGACACTCGACCTGGACACCGAGTGCCGCGCACTCACGCTGCGGGCGCTTGGCCGCTCGGTGCTCGGGCTGGACCTCGATGCCAGGGCCGACACCGTCGGGCCGGCACTGCGCACCGCGCTCTCGTGGATCATCGACCGTGCGGTGCGGCCGGTGAATCTGCCGCAATGGGTGCCCACCCCGGGCCAACAGCGCGCCCGCAGGGCCAATGCGACTCTGCATCAGCTGGCCGCCGAGATTCTCGCCGCCGTGCGAGCTGACCCTGACCGCGACGCTCCGCTGGTGCGTGCACTGCTCGCCGCGGCCGATCCGCATACGGGCCAACCACTTTCGGACGACGACATCTGCCACGAGCTGGTGCTGTTCATCCTCGCCGGCCATGACACCACGTCCAGCACGCTCACCTACTCGCTCTGGGCACTGGGCCACCATCCCGCCATTCAAGACCGAGTGTTCGATGAGGTCAGCGCTCTCGGCGACCGGCCGCTGACACCCGACGATGTGCCCCGGCTCGGCTACACCGTGCGGGTGCTGCACGAGGCCCTGCGGCTATGCCCGCCGGCTGCCGGAACGCCGCGCATGCTCAACAAGGATTTGGCGGTCGACGGCTATCGCGTGGAAGCCGGCACGATGGCGGTGGTCAGCTTCTACGCCATGCACCGAGACCCGTATCTGTGGGACCGCCCGCTGACGTTCGACCCTGATCGGTTCCTGCCGGAGCGATCGCGGGGCCGCAGCCGCTGGCAGTACCTGCCGTTCGGCGGCGGACCCCGCTCATGTATCGGCGACCACTTCGCCATGCTGGAAGCCACCCTCGGACTGGCCACCATCATCCGCGCCGCCCGCATTGAATCGCTTAAGGACGACTTCCCCCTGGCCACACCGTTCACCGTCGTCGCCGCAGAACCGGTCGATGCCCGTGTTTACGCGCGGACCTCGAACTAGCGACGAAGGCCTAGAGCAACTTGCCTTTTCAGGCGTGCCGGGCGGCTTCCTGGGCGAGTTGCACCCGGGAGGCCAGGCCGAGTTTGGTGTAGACGTGGGTGAGGTGGGTCTGCACCGTGCGCGGTGAGACGAAAAGCCGTGCGGCGATGTCGTTGTTAGCCAGTCCCTCGCTGACCAGTTGCACCACTTGACGTTCCGTCGGTGTCAGGGAGGCCCAGCCGTTAGTGGGACGCTTGCGTTCACCGCGACCGCGCTGTGCGTAGGCGATCGCCTCCGCAGTGGACAGCGCCGCGCCCTCGGCCCACGCGGCGTCAAAGTCCATCTGGCTCATCGTGTCTCGTAGTGCCGCCGCCGAGGCCGTATAGCTGGCGTCGTAGATTTTGAACCGGACCGCCCCGATGCGTTCTCGCATGGCATATGTCGCACCGAACAGCCGCGCCGCTTCGCGGTGGCTGCCGGCCACGCCGGCCAGCGTGCCGAGGCATTCCAGAATGTCGGGGATGAACACGTAGGCCTCGACTTCGGCGGCGCGCGCGAGCGCCTCGTGGGCGTCACGCTCGGCCTGCTCTGGCTCACCTTGTGCGATCGCCACGCGGGCGCGCGTGGTCAGTGGGTCCCACGCGAATATGCTCGCTTTAGTCGATACAGCATCGTCGGCCCAGCGGCGGGCCGCGACCAGATCGCCACCTGCGAACGCAGTTTCCGCACTGAGGACTCGCTGCACCCCCGCCGTCTCTGGCACGGCACTCACGAGCGGCCAGCCCCCCTTGAGCGCGTCCTGCGCCGTCGTAACATCGCCAGCGGCCAGTGCCGCAAAAGCCAACACGTGGTGAGCGGCGCTCGCTTTAAGCCCGCCCAGCTCGGCAGTGGCCTCGACGGCCTCGTCGGCGGCGGCCCGGGCCGCCGCGGTGTCACCCTGGTACGCCAGGGCGACGGCCAGGCCCACGAGGCTATCCACCCTCCAGATCTCATCGTGAGCTGCCTTGGCCTCGTCGGCCACCACAGCGAATTGTGCTATCGCACCGGCCAGATCGCCCTGATTTATCTGTGCGACTGCGAGGTACCAGCGGCACCGGCGCGCGTCGAACCGGTCACCGATCGCGTCGGCGAGATCGCGTCCCTCCTCGGCGGCCGCACGGGCCGCGACCGGGTCACGTGCCACGAGTGCCACCACGGCTTGCGCGACGAGGATCTGGCTGAGCCTCCACCGGTCGGCTAGATCCCGGGCCAGGCCGCCTGCCTCGGCCAAGTACGCCCCGGCCGCCTCCGCGTCAAAGTAGGCGGCGACGTAGCCGTGCGCGGTCAGCGCCCGGATCAGCAATGCCGGGTCATCGACCTCGCGGGCGATCGCCAGGGCCTGCTGAGCCTGACCCTGGCTCTCGGCCGAGGCCACCCACACGCCGAGGGTGGCCCTGTCGGCCAGCGCCCGTGCCCGCACCGCGGACGTCACCCGAGGCTGGTTCGCGTCGAGGTCGGCCAGGGCGGTGTCGAACCAAGTCAGCCCTTCCCGCAGGCGCCCCCGCGCTTGCCAGAGAGGCTGCAACGACGACGCCAGCGCCAGGGCCAGTTCGACGTCGGACCCTTCCCGGCTCCACGAAAATGCGGCGCGCAGGTTGTCGATCTCGGTGTCGGCTTGCTCGATGCGTTGCTCATAATCACCGCCGGCCGGCGCGTCGAGCAGGGCCGCCAGCGCGGTGTAGTGGTCGCGGTGGCGTGCCCGCACGACGTCGGCCTCGCCGGACTCGCCGAGCTTTTCCAGGGCGTATTGGCGCACTGTCTCCAGCAGGCGGTAGCGGGTTCGGCTTGCAGTCTCGTCGGCCACAACCAGTGACTTGTCCACTAGCAAGGCGAGTTGATCGAGCACTTGATAGCGCTCCACATCGCCACCGCCACATACGCTTTGGGCTCCGTCGAGGTCAAAGCCACCCATGAACGCCGCCAGCCGTCGAAAGAGCACGCGCTCGGGTTCGGTCAACAGTGCGTGTGACCAGTCAACTGAGGCGCGCAAGGTTTGTTGGCGGCGCACGGCGGTGCGCGCCCCGCCGGTCAACAGCCGGAACCGGTCGTGCAAGCTGTCGAGGATCTCGGTCAGCGACAACGCCCGCACCCGCGCCGCCGCCAACTCGATCGCTAGCGGCACTCCGTCGAGTCGACGGCAGATTTCGCTTACCGTTCCGAGATTGTCGTCGTTGATCTCAAAATCGGCTCGAGCGCGCCGGGCGCGATCGGTGAACAGTTCGACGGCTTTATCGGCCAGTGGCAGTGACGGCACCCGCCTGCTCAGTTCACCGGCCACCCCGATCGGCTCCCGGCTGGTCGCCAACAGGGTCAGCCCTGCGGCGGCGCCAAGGAGCGCGACGACCAGCTCGGCGCTCGCGTCCAGCAGATGCTCGCAGTTGTCCAGTACCACCAGCATGTGCCGATCGGCGACGAACCGGGTCAATGTGTCCATCGTGGAACGGCCGGGCTGGTCGGGTAGACCCAGCGTGCGGGCGGTGGTGATCGGCACCAGGTCGGGGTCGGTGATAGGCGCTAGATCTACGTACCAGATGCCGTCGGGGAAGTCGTTGGCGATCTCGCCGGCGATCTGGATGGCCAACCGGGTTTTACCGACGCCGCCAGCGCCGGTCAACGTCACCAGCCGGTTCTCGGCCACCAGATCCCGCACCTGGGCGATATCCCCGTCACGGCCCACGAAGCTGGTCAGCTGCACTGGAAGATGTTGGAAAGTAACAGCTTTAGCGACTCGCAGCGGTGCGAAATCGTTGACCAGATCCGGGTGGCACAGCTGAATAACCCGCTCGGGGCGGGGCAGGTCACGCAATGGGTGGCTGCCCAGATCGGTCAGCCACGCATTGTCGGGAAACCGGTCGAGGACAAGCGCTTCAGTGACACCTGACAGTAGCGTTTGGCCGCCGTGGCCCAGGTCGCGCAGTCGCGCGGTGCGGTTGATGGTGGGGCCGGCGTAGTTGCCTTCGTCGCGCAACTGGATTTCGCCGGTGTGGATGCCGATGCGCAATCGGATCGGGGCCAGCGGGGCGCGCTGCAATTCCAGCGCGCAGGCGACCGCGTCCGAGGCGCGGGCGAAGGCCGCGACGAAGCTGTCGCCCTCGCCCTGTTCGACCGGGCGCACCCCGCCGTGGGTGGCGATCGTGTCCGACACGGTGGCATTCATCCGGGCCATGGCGGCGGTCATCTGGTCGGGCTGGGTCTCCCATAGCCGTGTGGAGCCCTCGACGTCGGCCAATAGCAACGTCACGATGCCGGTCGGTAACAGCCCGCTCACGCTTAGTTCGCTCCAGTCCACCAGGGGCGTGTCCGCGCGTGGATCGATTTCGCTCATGCTAGCCAGCATGCGGCCAGCCAGAACCGCAATACATCAGCGGAAACGCGTAAGTTGGGAACTTACGAGCGTGCGCGGCTCACCGCTGTCGTGCGGTGACCAGCGATTTTGTCCTAGCGGTACTACCTGATCGACAGGAGTTGTTAATGAGGCGGACGGCAGCAGTCAACGGTGTGGCGGTCGTAATCGCGGCTTTAGGGATCGGCCTGGTCGGGTGTGGCTCTGGTTCCACCCCTAGCAGCAATAAGACGTCGAGCACGGCATCAACGGCAACAACGCCCGCACCAACTACCACCGCCAAACCGCAATCAAAGGTGGCGCCGCGCACGACCGTCGCGGGTCCCAACCCGACGATCGACAGCTATCTCCAGCAGAACGGCTTCAGTGAAACGCCGGTCCACCGGGGTGACCCCGGCGCACCAACGATCGACTTTCCGATTCCCGATGGCTGGGCCGACGCCGGTCCAGACACCCCGGCCACGGCATACTGGGCGATCGTCGACAACGGCCCTGAAGCTGCCAAATACACGCCCAGCATCGTGGCGACGCTATCCAAGATCAACGGCGATGTAGACCCGCAGAAAATTATGGACAATGCCGCGGGCGAAACGAAGAACCTACCCGGCTTCAAGCCCATGGGCGACGGATCTGAAGGTGAATTCGCCGGTTCTCCCGCTTACCAGGTGGGCGGCACCTGGGCTGATAATGGCCAGACCAAGGCGGTCGCGCAGAAGACGGTCGTGCTCGACGGAACCGACGGCATCTACGTGCTGCGGCTCAACGCCGACTGCCTGGATAACCAAATCGATAAGGCACTGCCCGCGACGATCACCATCGACGAGAAGACGAAGATCACGGGTGTAGCTCCTCCCCAATGAGACCGTGGCGCATGGCGGCTGCGCTATTGGGGTAAGCAGCGGCTATGCCTAGCAATGTCGCACGCAAGTTGATCGAATCGCACCTTGACTCCGGCGAGATGACTCCGGGGGAGGAGATCGCGATACGCATCGATCAGACGCTCACCCAGGACGCCACCGGGACGCTGGTGATGCAGGAGCTTGAGGCCCTCGGGCTCGACCGCGCCCGCACCGAGGTGAGCGTCCAGTACGTCGACCACAACCTGTTGCAGACCGACGAGAAGAACGCCGAGGATCACGAATACCTGCGCACCGCGGCACAGCGATTCGGGCTGTGGTTCTCCAAGCCCGGCAACGGGGTGTCGCATCCAACGCACATGCAGCGATTCGGGATTCCCGGCAAGACCATGGTCGGCTCGGACTCGCACACCCCGGCGGCGGGATCACTGGGCATGCTGGCGATCGGTGTGGGCGGGCTGGAGGTCGCGCTGGCCATCACCGGGCGACCGCTGCACATCCGGATGCCCGAGGTGTGGGGCGTGCGGCTGGAAGGCGAACTACCGGAATGGTGCTCGGCCAAGGACGTCATCCTCGAGATGCTGCGGCGTCACGACGTCAAGGGCGGCGTGAACAGGATCATCGAGTACTACGGACCGGGCCTGTCGAGCTTGACCGCGATGGATCGCCATGTGATCGCCAACATGGGAGCCGAACTTGGCGCCACCACAACGGTTTTCCCGAGCGACGAGGCCGTCCGTGACTTCCTGCGTTCCGAGGACCGCGAGGACGACTGGGTGGAACTGGTCGCCGATGACGGCGCCGACTACGACGTCGACGAGACCATCGACCTCTCGCAGATCGAGCCGCTGATCGCCAAGCCGTCGTCGCCGGGCAACGTGGTCCCGGTGAGCGAGGTCGCCGGCGAGGAGATCGCCCAGGCGGTCATCGGGTCAAGCGCCAACCCAGGCCTTCGCGACTTTGCGATCGTCGCCGCGATGGTGGCGGGTCGGCAGACGTGCCCGGGCGTCAGCTTCGACATCAACCCGACGTCGCGGGAGATCTTGACCGACTTGACCAAGATGGGCGCGGTGACGGACCTGGTGGTCGGCGGCGCACGCATCCATCAAGCCGGGTGTATGGGATGCATCGGCATGGGCCAGGCGCCGGCCACCGGCCGTAACTCGCTGCGCACGATGCCACGCAACTTCCCGGGCCGCTCTGGCACCAAAGAGGATTCGGTGTGGCTGTGCTCGCCGGAAACCGCTGCCGCCTCCGCGCTGACGGGTGTGATCACCGATCCCCGCGAGTGGGCCCACGACGTGAAAATGGACTACCCGAAACTCGATCTGCCGCGGGAGTGTTCGGTGAACACCGCGATGTTGGTCGCTCCCTTGGAAGCCGACGAGGCACAGAAGGTGGAGCCGGTGAAGGGCCCCAACATTTCCAGCCTGCCGGATCTGTCGCCGCTGCCCGACGAGATCGAGGCGCCGGTGTTGCTCAAGGTCGGCGACAACATCTCCACCGACGAGATCTCGCCGGCCGGCGCGCGGGCGTTGCCGTTCCGCTCCAACATCCCCAAGCTCGCAATGTTCAGCTTCACCCAGATCGACGACTCTTACCCCGAACGGGCGCAAAAGGCCGACGAGACCGGTCACATCATCGTCGGCGGCGAGAACTACGGTCAGGGCTCGTCACGCGAGCACGCGGCGATCGCGCCACGCCATCTCGGTCTGCGGGCTGTTATCGCCAAGTCGTTCGCCCGCATCCATTGGCAGAATCTCGCCAACTTCGGCGTCTTGGCGCTCGAGTTCGACAACGCCGACGACTACGAGTCCATCGACCAAGACGACACGCTGCGCATCACGGGTCTTCGCGACACGCTGGCCGACAAGGACACGTTGCAGGTCGACAATCTCACCAAGGATTCGTCTTTCACTGTGCGGCATCGCCTTTCGCCCCGGCAAGTCAAGGACGTGCTGGCCGGTGGGCTGATCCCGCGACTGGCCGAGGACGAAGACTAGCTGGGCCCCGTGCGCAGCGCTACGGCTTGTCCGACTTGGTCAGTTCGTTAGCCCACACCGACCGGGCTCCGGAATCGCCGATACGGACCACCTGCACGATCGAGGCGGCGCCCACCGCGATCGCGAGGATGGCAACCACCACGTTGGTACCCGTTCCGGGTTTGGCGGATCGGCTTTCACGCCAATGCACCAGCGCCACTACGAGGGCGACGACCAGCATTGCGATCGAGAAGTAAATCATCCACCCGCCGCGGTTGGCATGGGTGTTCAAGATGTCGCGATGATGGCTTTCTCGGTCGTAGAGCCACTCGCCTGCACTCGTGGTGACCGGCGTCAGCACGGTGGTGACGACCGCGAAGGCAAGCACGAGCCAGACCAGGCGCCGCCGCGCCCCCGGCCACAGCGCGCACAGAATCTCCAGCAGCGCCGTCAACGGCGCCAACACCACCATGGCGTGTACGAGTAGCACATGGGCGGGAAGCCCGGCGATTGTGGTCAATGTCAACGCGAACTCCACTAGGTCGATTGGTTGCAGCGGCTTCTTCCTACACTGTGCCCGTGCGCCTCGTCTTTGCCGGCACCCCCGAACCCGCGCTGCCCGCGCTGCGAAGTCTCATCGACTCGCCGCGGCACGACGTGATCGCGGTGCTCACCCGGCCAGATGCCGCCTCCGGACGGCACGGCAAGCTGCACCCCTCCCCGGTGGCCCGTCTCGCGCTGGAGCAGGGCATCCCGGTGCTGCGCCCGCCGCGACCCAACACCCCCGAGTTCGTCGCCGAGCTGTCGGAGTTGGCGCCCGACTGCTGCCCGGTGGTGGCCTACGGTGCGCTGCTGCGCGACGAGTTGCTCGCGGTGCCGGCACACGGCTGGGTCAACCTGCACTTCTCACTGCTGCCGGCCTGGCGGGGCGCGGCCCCGGTACAGGCCGCGATTGCCGCGGGCGACACCGTCACCGGCGCCACGACATTCCGAATCGAGGCCGGTCTGGATTCCGGACCGGTCTACGGAGTGGTCACCGAGGCGGTCCGGCCGATCGACACCGCCGGGGATTTGCTTGACCGGCTGGCGATTTCGGGTGCCGCGCTGCTGTCCACCACGCTGGACGGTATCGCCGACGGTGCGCTGACGCCGGTGCCGCAACCAGCCGATGGGGTCAGCGTCGCGCCGAAGGTCACCGTCGAGCAGGCCCGGGTGCGCTGGGACCTGCCGGCCCAAGTCGTCGAGCGGCGCATCCGCGCCGTCACGCCCAACCCGGGCGCCTGGACCCTGATCGGTGATCTGCGGGTCAAGCTCGGACCGGTGTACATCGACGCTGGTGCGTCGAACCTTCTAAAACCGTTGTCGCCCGGCGATATTCACGTCGACCGCCGCAGCGTCCGGATCGGCACCGGCTCAGAGCCGGTGCGACTGGGCCAAGTTCAGGCACCGGGCAAGAAGTTGATGAGCGCCGTCGACTGGGCCCGTGGGGCCCGGCTGGACTCTACGGCGCGAGCGTCATGACGTCACGCGAGGACAAGCCGAGACGGGGTCGACCGCCGGCCCGATCGACGCAACGGGCGGGAAGGCCACCGCGGCGCCGGCCGCTGGATCCGGCCCGCCAGGCGGCGTTCGATGTGCTGCGGGCCGTGACCGAGCGGGACGCCTACCCCAACTTGCTACTGCCAGCCCTGTTGCGGGAACGCAAGATCAGCGGACGTGACGCCGCCTTCGCCACCGAGCTGACCTACGGCAGCTGCCGCGTTCGCGGTCTGCTCGACGCGATCATCGGTGCGGCCGCCGGCCGGTCACCGGGCGCGATCAACCCGGTGCTGCTCGATCTGCTTCGGCTCGGGACATATCAACTGCTGCGCACCCGCGTCGATGCGCACGCCGCCGTCTCCACCACCGTCGAGCAAGCCGGAATCGAATTCGATTCGGCCCGTGCGGGTTTCGTCAACGGCGTGCTGCGGACGATCAGTACCCGCGACGAGCAATCGTGGGTCGACGAGCTCGCACCCGACCGGGCGGCCGATCCGGTCGGGCACGCCGCTTTCGTCCATGCCCACCCACGTTGGATCGCGCAGGCCTTCGTCGACGCGCTGGGCGCCGACGCCGGCGAGCTCGACGCGGCCCTGGCCAGCGACGATGAGCGACCCCAGGTGCACCTGGCGGCTCGGCCCGGGGTGCTCACCGCCGAGGAGTTGGCCGGTGCGGTCGAGGGCACGGTTGGCCGGTATTCGCCGTACGCGGTGTACCTATCGGGCGGAGGAGACCCCGCACAATTGGCCGCGGTGCGCGACGGCCAGGCCTTGGTCCAGGACGAGGGCAGCCAATTGGTGGCGCGCGCCCTCACTTTGGCGCCGGTGGCCGACGACACCGGGCGATGGCTGGACCTGTGCGCCGGGCCCGGCGGCAAGACCGCGCTGCTGGCCGCGCTGGGCGTTGGATCGGGGGCCAGGGTCACGGCGGTGGAGTTGGCGCCACACCGCGCCGACCTGGTCGAGGAAAACACCCGCGGCCTGCCGGTCGAGGTAGTGCGGGCCGACGGACGCAATACCGGTCTGGGACCGGGTTTCGACCGGGTGCTCGTTGACGTGCCCTGCACCGGGCTCGGTGCCTTGCGCCGCAGGCCCGAGTCGCGCTGGCGGCGTCAGCCCGCCGACATTCCGGCGCTGACCCGGCTGCAACGTGAGCTGTTGGGAGCCGCGATCGCGCTGACCCGGCCCGGTGGTGTCGTTTTGTATGCCACCTGCTCGCCGCACCTGGCCGAGACGGTTGGTGTGGTCGGTGACGCGCTGCGCCGCCATCCGGTGTCCGCGCTGGACACCCGGCCGCTGTTCGAACCCGTCGGGGATCTGGGGGAGGGCCCCTACGTTCAGCTGTGGCCGCACCGGCACGGCACCGACGCCATGTTCGCCGCTGCACTCATGAAGCTGGATTGACTGGCTCGCCCCCTCGCCGCTGCGCGGCTGGGGGTGCCCCCAGCTCGGGCCGTCCCGGCCTGCATCGTCGCCAGACTAGGCTGATCAGCATGTCAGGCAAGACCGATCGGCCGTTGATCGCGCCGTCGATACTGGCCGCCGACTTCGCCCGGCTGGCCGACGAGGCCGCCATCGTCGAAGGCGCCGACTGGTTACACGTCGATGTCATGGACGCACATTTCGTACCGAACCTGACGATCGGGCTGCCGGTGGTGGAAAGTCTGTTGGCCGCCAGCGACATTCCGATGGATTGCCATCTGATGATCGACGACCCCGACCGGTGGGCGCCGCCGTACGCCGAAGCGGGCGCCTACAACGTCACGTTCCACGCCGAGGCAACCGACAACCCGGTCGCGGTGGCCCGTGATATCCGGGCCGCCGGGGCCAAGGCGGGCCTGAGCATCAAGCCCGGCACCCCGCTGGACCCTTACCTGGACATCCTCAAGGACTTCGACACCTTTCTGGTCATGTCGGTCGAACCCGGTTTCGGCGGCCAGAACTTCATTCCCGAGGTGCTGAGCAAGGTCCGCACGGTACGCAAGATGGTCGACTCCGGCGAGTTGACGATCCTGGTCGAGATCGACGGCGGCATCAACGCCGACACCATCGAGCAGGCCGCCGAGGCCGGTGTCGACTGCTTCGTCGCCGGCTCCGCGGTCTATGGCGCCGAGGACCCGGCGGTTGCGGTTGAGGCACTGCGGCGACGGGCCGGTGCCGCGTCACCGCATCTGCGCAAATGAGCACTGCGGCGGCCATCGGCTACGACGCCGCCATGCGACTTGCCGTCGAACACGCCGACCTGGTCAAAGGCGGCACCTATCCCAACCCGCCGGTCGGCGCGGTCATCCTGGACCGCGACGGGCGGGTCGCCGGCGCCGGCGGCACAGAACCGGCGGGCAGCGCACACGCCGAAGTGGTGGCGCTGCGCCGGGCGGGACGCCTGGCCGAGGGCGGCACCGCCGTCGTCACCCTGGAACCGTGTAACCACCACGGCAAGACTCCGCCGTGCGTGGATGCGCTGCTCGAAGCCGGCATCGCGACCGTGGTGTACGCGGTCACCGACCCGAACCCGACGGCGGCCGGTGGCGCCGCGCGATTAGTCGCCGCGGGAGTGCATGTCGTCGCCGATGTGGAAGCAGACCTGGTTGTGGCCGGGCCGCTGCGTGAGTGGCTGCACAAACAACGCACCGGCCTGCCGCACGTGACATGGAAGTACGCCACCAGCATCGACGGGCGTAGCGCGGCCGCGGACGGCTCAAGCCAGTGGATCACCAGCGAGGCCGCGCGCGCCGACCTGCACCGCCGGCGGGCAGCGGCCGACGCCATCGTGGTTGGCACCGGGACGGTGCTCACCGACGACCCGACATTGACCGCCCGGCTGGCCGACGGCAAACTGGCGGACCGTCAGCCACTGCGAGTGGTTGTCGGCCGGCGCGAAATCTCCTCGGAGTCAAAGGTTCTCAACGACGACTCGCGCACGATGGTGATGCGCACCCGCGATCCCGCCGAAGTGCTCAGGGCGTTATCCGATCGCACCGACATCCTCCTCGAGGGCGGGCCCACACTTGCGGGGGCGTTCCTGCGGGCGGGGGTGATCGATCGCATCCTGGCCTACGTGGCGCCGATCCTGCTGGGCGGACCGATCACCGCCGTCGACGACGTCGGGGTGCCGAGCATCGCCCGGGCGCTGCGCTGGCGCTACGACGGCGTCGAACGGGTCGGCCCGGATCTGCTGCTGAGCCTGGTACCCCGCGAGCCCGGCGACGGGTCCGTCAGGGGTGACCGCCCAAGCCCGGGATCAGCATCGGAACGCGGCGACGGTAGTCGCGGTACTGCTCGCCGAACACGCGGATAAGGTCGCGCTCCTCGAATCGAACAGCCAGCAGGATGTAGCCGGTCGTGGCGGCAGCAAAGAGCAAGTGCCCCAACGTCATCCGTGGCGTAACCCAGAATGCCAGCAGGAAGCCCAGATACAGCGGGTGTCGAACCACCCGGTAGAAAAACGGCGTCGTGAACGCGTGCTCAGCCGGCCGTCGCCCCCGCAACCGGGTGAACACCTGACGCAGGCCGAACAGGTCGAAATGATCGATGAGGACGGTGCTCAGCAGCGCGATCGCCCACCCAACAAGAGCAGTCGCGGTCAGCACGGTCCGCCAGGGTTGGGCGGTGACCCGCCAAATGTCGTGAGTGATGGGATACCACGCCGCGACGAGAGCGATCAGACAGATGTTGGAGGCAAGGACGTAGGTCGACCGCTCCGCGCTGGGCGGCACGATGCGGGTCCACCAGCGTTTGAAGCCTGCCCTGGCCATGACGCTGTGCTGGACCGCGAACAGCGCGAGCAACACCACGTCAATGACCACTGCCATGACGGTGAGGGTGCCGTCGCCGAGACCGCCGCGATCAATGCTCTTGCCCACGACATGCAGGCTGCCGACCGTGAAGTCGGCGTCGGCGACGAACCCGATCAGGTACAGGAAAGTGAGCACGAACATCACATACGCAGCCACGCCGTAGGCCGCGATCAGGACGCCACCGACAGAGCTGCCGGCCGGCCGCAACGAGGTCCCATCGTCGGGCGCCACACCAAGATTGTGCTCCGCTTTCCAGCGCAAATACAGACCTCGCGGCGAATATGCGCCTAGACGCGAGGCGCGACGGGCTGCTCCTCGCGCAGTTCGGGCTCCTCGGCATGGGTGCGACGGCTGCTGATCAGCAGCCCGAACAGTGCGCCCACCACGCAGACGACGGCCGTGACCGTGAAGATGCCCCCATACATTTGGGCGAACGCGTTCCGGTAGAGGTTGCCCTGCGCGAGAAGCCGTTCCGCCAAGCTCGCGCTGGCCGGCACTTGCGTCGACAGCCTCGAAACGATGTGGGGCAGCTGATAAAAGCCCCACGCGCTCAGCGCGGCCACCCCGA
>Ga0210396_10004059_pt1 | contig 14392 bp, 10 predicted proteins | sample IncBWH17OmetaG_FD_155466 | JGI IMG/M metagenome (GOLD analysis project Ga0210396, IMG submission 155466) | Forest soil microbial communities from Barre Woods Harvard Forest LTER site, Petersham, Massachusetts, United States - Inc-BW-H-17-O ...
GAAGCCGCCGGCGGCGCCGCCACCGGCGGCGCCTCGCCTCGCGGCTGATAGCACCAGTAGCAGCCGGACAGACGGACTGAGTTTTCCGTGTACCGTGAATCGTCTTCCTCAATTGAATCCAGGTATCGATCCGTCAGCCGGTAATCGATCGTCTTCACTCCCGTCGTGCCGCAATAACCCAAATACGACACCTGCACGGGCGCGGGTTTGCGGGCGAAGGTCCGCAGGCGGTGCCCGCGGGTGTGCAACGAAAGATCGACCAGAATATCGATTTTGTCGTCGCGAACCTGCTCGGCCAGTTTCTCATCCGACAGCTCCCACACATCCCGCCACAGCTCGGCGTGTGATCGAATTTCTTCGGTCAGGACATCGGGCGCACGGACGTCGCTGTAGCACACCAACTCAAACGCCCGGCGATCGTGGTTGGCCAGCAGCGGCAGGATAAACCGTCCCACCGGATGCTCCATGAAATCCGCCGAAACGAGTCCCACGCGGATGCGGCGATCCGGATCGCGGTCGTTCTGGTGCGGCGGCAAATCGCGCCGCAACGGCTCGGCGTGCATGCGGTCCCACAACTCGTGCTCGCGATAAGTCGCCTTCGCGTCGTAGTCCGGGTGAAACAGCAGCATGTACACGAGCTTGCTGTGGGTGCCGAACGCCGTGGGATCGAGATCGATCGCCCGCCGGCTGACGGCGATCGCCTCGTCCAGTTGCCCCATCACCCGCAGCGCGTTTCCCAGAAAGTTGTAAGCCAGCATGAAGTCGGGCTTCAACTCAATCGTGCGCCGGTACGCGGCGACCGCCTCGTCGAGCCGCCCGAGCTTCTGAAGGGCGTTGCCCAGGTTGTAATGGGCCGTGTCCATTTCCGGGCGGATGGCAATCGCCCGCCGGTAGTGTTCCACCGCCTCGGTGTACTTCTCGCGATCTCCCAGGAGATTTCCGAGATTGACATGGGCCTCAGGAAGGTCGGGCCGGATTTTCAGCGCGTCCTGGTAGGCTGCCACCGCTTCGTCGAACCGTCCCGCCTCCTGAAGCACCGATCCGAGGTTGTAGCACGCCTCGACAAAGTCGGGCTGCACAGCAAGCGCCTGCCGAAACGCCGCCACCGCCTCCTCAGGCCGCCCCAGTTCCGCCAGCGCATTGCCGAGGTTGTTCAGGACGTTGGGCTCGACGCGCGCGGCCAGGATCTGCCGGTAAAGCGCTTCCGCCTCGCGCAGCCTGCCCGCCTGGTGATGCCGCACGGCCAGTTCGTAAGCCTGCTCGATCGTCAACGTGATCCGATCATATCCGCGGGCGGTGTATTTTCAGACATGCTCGGTGCCATCGGGGTGAGAGCCCGGCGCCCGGCCTTGAAAAAGCCGGCAGCATCTGTCAGACTGCCTTCGGCTCGGGTCATTACCGGGCCTGAGATCGAGACGGATACAAAAGCCACGGGCCTCGGCCGATGAAGACGAAGACGAACGTGAAAACGCCGCAGACGAAGTGAAGGGCAAACCTTCGCGTCGTATGCGGTGTTCTCCGGGCGGTTTCGAGAATCGGATCGAGTTCTGTGGCTTGCTTGTTTTAACGGCGGAGCAGTGTCATGGCGGTAAACGTTGCGATCGTGGGCGCGACCGGCGCGGTGGGGCAGGAATTTCTCAGCGTGCTGGCGGAGCGCAAGTTCCCCATCCGGAGCCTGCGGCTGCTGGCCAGTGTCCGCAGTGCAGGTAAGCAGATGCAGTTTGGCGGGCAAACCTTTACGGTCGAAGAGCTGACGCCCGAGTCGTTCAAGGACGTGCAGATCGCATTCTTCTCGGCCGGCGGATCGGTCAGTAAGGAGTTCGCGCCCGCCGCGGTGAAGGCCGGCGCGGTGGTCGTCGACAACACCAGCGCTTTCCGGATGAAAGAAGGGATTCCTCTGGTCGTGCCGGAGGTGAACCCGGAGCAGATCCAGAAGCACGCCGGGCTGATCGCCAATCCGAATTGCTCGACGATCATCATGAACGTTCCGGTGTGGCCGCTGCACAAGGTCAACCGCGTGAAGCGGATCATCGTCAGCACCTACCAGGCCGTCAGCGGCGCCGGCGCCTGGGGCTTGTATGAGCTGGAGGCACAGACCAGGGCGTACGCCACCGGCGAGCCCATCAAGAAGGAAAAATTCCCGCACGTGATCGTCAACAACCTATTCAGCCACAACAGCAGGGTGGCCGCGAACGGCTACAACGAAGAGGAAAACAAGATGGTCAACGAGACGCGGAAGATCTTCGCCGATGCGAAGATCATGATCACCGCCACGTGTGTGCGCGTGCCTGTGCCGCGGGCGCACAGCGAATCGATCAACCTCGAATTTGAGCGGCCGATGACCGCGGCCCAGGTCCGCGAAATCCTCGCCCACGCGCCCGGCGTGAAAATCGTCGACAACCCCGAGGCAAACCACTTCCCCATGCCGCTCGAGGCCAGCGGCCAGGACGACGTGCTCGTCGGCCGGATCCGCCAAGACATCAGCCGCGAAGACGGCCGCGGCATTGACCTGTTCGTCAGCGGCGACCAGATCCGCAAAGGCGCCGCCACCAATGCGGTGCAGATTGCGGAGAGGTTGATCTAATCGTTAAAACCACCATGGCCACCCAAAGGTGGCCACGGCGTTCCCTACATCACCTGATCGTCAGTCCACACGCGGCGCATCGCGCGGTGCGGCTCATCTGTCGAACTGGGCGTCGAAGGCGATCGCTGAAGGCTTGAAATCGATCTTCCTGACGAACGCCGCGGCCTCGGCGGCGCCGTGCTCGCGGTCCATCCGGCTGTCCTCCCATTCCACCGACAAGGGTCCCTGATAGCCCACGTCGTTGAGGGCGACGATGATTTCCTCGAAGTTGACGTCGCCGTGGCCGGGGGAGCGGAAGTCCCAATAGCGGCGCGGGTCGGCGAAGCTGGTGTGCCCGCCGAACACGCCCGCGGTGCCGTCGCCGTGGCCCCACCAGGCGTCCTTCACGTGCACGTGAAAAATCCGGCTGCCGAACGTCCGGATGAACTTCACGTAGTCCACGTGCTGATAGCCAAAGTGCGAAGGATCGTAGTTGAAGCCGAAGCGCTTGTGGTTCTTCACCGCCTCCACCGCCCGCTGCGCCGAGGCGATGTCGAAGGCGATTTCCGTCGGGTGAACTTCCAGGCCGAAGTTAACGTTGAGCTTGTCGAACTCATTTAAGATGGGAGTCCATCGTTTGGCAAAATCGTCAAAGCCCTTCTGCCAGTAGTTCTGGTCGGTCGGGGGGAAGGCGTAGATCGAATGCCAGATGCTCGATCCGGTGAACCCGTTGACCACTGCGGGGAATCCGGTCTTCTCCGGGGCGGCGTCGATGAAAGCGCGGCAGGCTTTGGCGGTGTCGATCATCTTCGCGCCGGCGCGTTGGCGGACGCCCTCGGGATTGCCGTCGCCCCACACGTCGCCGGGCAGGATCGATTTGTGCCGCTCGTCGATCAGGTCGCAGACCGCCTGGCCAATCAGGTGGTTGGAGATGGCAAACGCCCGAAGGCCGTGGCTCCTGAGGATGTCCCAGCGGCTCTTGCAATACCCTTTGTCCTTCAGCGCCTTGTCCACCTCGAAATGGTCGCCCCAGCAGGGAAGCTCGATGCCGTCGTAGCCGAATTGTTTGGCCTTGGCACAGACAGTTTCAAAGGGCAGATCGGCCCACTGGCCGGTGAACAGCGTGACGGGGCGAGCCATTTGTCGTTTCTCCTTCGCAGGCGGCTTTGAAAGCGAAAGCTCTTGCGGCAAGATGAGAGCGGATCGGGGTTTTTCTGTCAACTTCGAGCGTGTTTGAATGGCCCAGACGCCGACGGCGCGGGAACTGATGGAAGGGGCGCTGCGGGCGCACCAGGCGGGAGACCTGCCGCGAGCGGCGGAACTGTACCGCCAGTTCCTGGTCCAGCGGCCGGGCCACCCGGACGCGCTCAATAACCTGGGTAATGCCTTGCTCCAGCTCGGCCGGTCGGAGGAGGCGATCGACGCCTGCCGCCAGGCGCTGGCTGCCCGTCCCGCATACGCCGAGGCACATCTGAACACCGGCATGGCGTTGCAGAAGCTGGGCCGATTGCCGGAGGCGATCGATGCCTACCGCCAGGCGCTGGCCGTGCGGCCCGATTTTGCCCCGGCCCTCAACAGCCTTGGAACCGCACTCCAGCAGTACGGCCAGCTTGCCGAGGCCGTCGCGACCTACCGCCGGGCCATCGCCCTGATTCCCGGCCACCGCGACGCCCTCAACAATCTCGGCAACACGCTGCGCGAATCCGGGAAGCTCGAAGGCTCGATTGAAGTCTTTCGCCAGGCGCTGTCGCATCACCCCGCCGATGCCGACGTGTTGAACAATCTCGGCATTGCCCTCGACACCGTCGGTCAACTTGAGGAAGCGGAGAAAACCTACAGGCAGGCGCTTGCGATCAGGCCCGACTTCTCTCAGGCGTTTTACAACCTCGGCAATGCTTTGCAGAAGCTGGACAAGCTCGACGACGCGATTGCCGCATTCGAGACGGCGCTGCGAATCGAACCCGAACTCGCCGAAGCCTGGATCAACCTGGGCAACGCGCTGTGCGGCGCCGGCCGCGCCCAGGAGGCGTTCCCACACTATCGCCGCGGCATCGCCCTCAAGCCCGATTCCCGGATGACCGGATCGCTGCTTTACGCCCTTCATCTCGACCCGACGATGAGCCCTCGGCAGCTCTACGAAGAGCACGCGCGGTGGAACCGCCAATATGCGCAGCCGCTGAGGCGCCTCATCAGGGCGCATCACAATGATCGCTCTCCGGACCGACGGCTCAGGATCGGGTACGTTTCTCCTGATCTGGGAAATCATCCGGTCGGGCGGTTCATGGCGCCGCTGCTCTCGCATCACGACCACGCCGGCTTCGAGGTCTTCTGCTACACCGGCGCTGTTCGATCCGATCCGATCAGCGCGAGCAATCGGTCGTCCGCGGACGTCTGGCGCGGCACGGTCGGGCTGCCGGATGAACAGATTGCCCAGCAGATTCGGCAGGACGGCATCGACATCCTGATCGACCTCACGATGCACGCCAGCGACAACCGCCTCCTGGTGTTCGCCCGTAAGCCGGCGCCGGTGCAGGTGACGTACCTGGCCTATCCCGGATCGACGGGTCTGGAGACGATCGACTACCGCCTGACTGACCCGTACATCGATCCTCCTTGGACCGAATTGCAACCCCCGACCGAGCCCGAGCCCTTCTTTCCCCCTCTCCCTCCGGGAGAGGGTCGGGGTGAGGGCAGGTCGGATGTGGCACAGCCGCCCTCGGCTGTGCTCGAGCACATGCCAAGTCGCTTCGACCTTCGGTTGAACACAGCCGAGGGCGGCTGTGCCACAAATTCCTCTCCCGGAGGGAGAGGGAGCGGGACGGCGGATCGCGCTGCTGACCTGTTTTACTCGGAAAAGTCATTCCGCTTGCCGCACACGTTCTGGTGCTACGCCGCGCCGCCCGAGGCGTGCGAGGTCGGCCCCTTGCCGGCGATCGCAAACGGGCACGTCACGTTCGGCTGCCTCAATTCCTTCAGCAAAGTGTCCGGCATGATTCTCGAGGCATGGATCCAACTTCTCCGCCAGACGCCCGGTTCCCGTCTGCTTCTGCACTCCCGTCAGGGCTCCCACCGCCAGCGAATACGGGAGCGCCTCAGCACCGCCGGCATCGATCCGCAACGGCTGGAGTTCGTCGGCTTCCTGCCGACCCCCGACTATTTTCGCCAATACCAGCGGATCGACATCGCCCTGGACACCTTCCCCTACGCCGGGGCACAACCCACCTGCGACGCGCTGTGGATGGGCGTGCCGGTCGTGACGCTCGCCGGGCAGACCGCCATCTCCCGCGGCGGAACGAGCATCCTCTCCAACATCGGCCTCCAGAGGCTGGTCGCGACCAGCGTCGATCAATACGTCAGCCTCGCCGGGCAATTGGCCGCCGACCTTCCGGGGCTGGCGGCGCTGCGATCGGGGATGCGGGCGCGCATGCTCGGCTCTCCGCTGATGGACGCGGCAACCTTCGCGCGGGACGTCGAAGCCGCCTACCGTCAGATGTGGCGGAAGTGGTGCGCCACGCCGAGCTGAAGATGGCCAAACACACCCTCTCCATCCAGCAGGCCCACGAGCTGGCGCAGCGGCACTACCAGGCCGGCCGTCTTGGCGAGGCCGAGTCCCTGTTTCGGCAGATTCTCACCTACGAACCGAGCCCGGAAGCTCATTTCAACCTGGGGAAAATTCTGAAGGACGCGGGCCGGCTCGATGAGGCCGCGGCGGCGTATCGTGCCGCCATCGCGATACGCCCTGACCTTGTCGAAGCACATAACAATCTGGGCACGGCCTCGAAGGAGGTGGGTGATCTCGACGGCGCGATGGCAGCGTATCGGCAGGCTTATGCACTTCGGCCCGACCCGCGCACCGCCAGCAACCTGCTCTATCTGCTCTGGTTTCATCCCGCTTACGATGCGGCGCAAATCCGGGACGAGCACCTGGCGTGGGGGCGGAGCATCATGGAATCGCTCTCCCGGACTTCGGGCGCGACGGTTGTTCCCCCTCTCCCACCGGGAGAGGGCTGGGGTGAGGGCCGTGGGAGAGGCACCTCTCATTTCCCCTCACGCCAATCCTCTCCCGGAGGGAGAGGGAGTGGGGCGCCAGCGAAGGAAGCTCGGCTGAAAATCGGCTACGTCTCGGCGGATTTTCGCCAGCACGTGGTCGGCTACAACCTGCTGCCGCTCTTTCGCGAGTATGACCGCGCCCGGTTCGAGATTCACTGCTATTCCAACGTCGCTCGGCCCGATTCCATGACCGCGCAATTCCAATCGCTCGCTAGCGCCTGGCGCGACATCAGCGCGCTGGGCGACGTCGACGCCGCCGGCCTGATCGCCAGCGATCGGATCGACATCCTGCTCGACCTGTCGCTGCACATGTCCGGAAACCGGTTGCCGGTCTTCGCCCGCAAGCCCGCACCCGTGCAGGCGACCTTCGCCGGCTATCCTGGCACCACGGGATTGCCGACCATCGATTACCGAATCACTGACCCGTACCTTGATCCGCCCGAATACCCAGACGAGTTTTATTCCGAGCGATCCATCCGGCTGCCGCACAGCTTCTGGTGCTATCAGCCGCTGTCCCCCGAGCCGAAGGTCAACCCGCTCCCGGCACTGACGAACAAATTCCTCACCTTCGGCTGCCTCAACAATCCGACGAAGTTGAACCCCAACGTCCTGAGCCTCTGGGCCGAGGTGATGCGGCAAACGCCGGGCTCCCGGCTGCTCATGATGGCCCGCCCCGGCTCGCACCGCGACCGCATCCTGGGCTTCCTCGACGCCTGCGGCGTCGGGCGCGACCGCGTCCGCTTCGTCGATTTCCAGCCCACCGACGCCTATCTCCGCACCTATCACCAGATCGACCTCGGATTAGATACATTCCCATATAACGGCCACACCACCAGCCTCGATTCGCTGTGGATGGGCGTGCCGGTGGTGACGCTGGTGGGCCGGACGGTGGTCGGCCGGGCGGGCCTCAGCCAACTCTCCAACCTCGGCCTGCCGGAACTGGCCGCGTCGGAGCCGGAGGATTTCGTCCGCATCGCCACTGCCCTGGCAGCGGATCTTCCGAAGCTGGCCAACCTGCGGACGACCCTGCGAACGCGCATGGCGCACTCCCCCCTCATGGACGCCAAATCCTTCGCCCGCGGAATCGAAGAGGCATATCAGCGGATGGCGCGGACCGGCGGTTGACGCAGGCTCCGCCCGGGGCGGGTACTGGCGGGGATTTCGTGCCGGCTGGGGCGGCGCGCGCGTTCGTGTGGAAAGGCAGTTATCTGGGTTGACTTTTTGTGGCTGCCTAACGATTTTACTGCTGACCCATCTAAACCGTAATTCGTGGGTGGAGCAGTATATGACACAACCCCAGCCGGAGCCGGAACGATCGGCCGGTGCCCAAAAGCCGCCGCCTCTTCCCGTGTCCGTCGTCAGCTACGCTTCGCCGACCCTGCCCGCACAAACCGCGCCTACGAACAAGCCGCAGAAGGTATTCGATACGGTTGTCGGTCCAAACCTGCGGCTCAAGGACAACCTTATTCAACTCGCCTGTGTCATCGCCGGCGGCGGAACTGGGGCAATTGTTGGCAAATTGATCGGCGGATCGGCCGGGGCGTTGATTGGTGCAGTGGCTGGCGCATTCGCGGCGCTGCTGCTTTCTGGAGTCGTGATCGGGATTCTGCGATTTATGGGGGCAATCAAGCGATAGGTCAGAGATGCAACAGTTAGTAATTCTTGAAAATCAGACCTCCAGACCGGCATCTGGCGGGCCGCGCCCGCGGCATGTGCTACCGTCCGTTTACGATGCGCCGAAAACGCCGGTCTGCCGTACTTTCATCGCAGCCGGCAGGACTCGAACCTGCGACCGGTGGATTAGAAATCCACTGCTCTGTCCGACTGAGCTACGGCTGCATCCGCAGCAACTATAGCAGGGCCGACGCCGATTACGACCGACCTCGCTCCGCAGCCGTGGAACGTTTGGAACGTTTTGGAACGTTTTTCGGCATTTTTATTTTTTGCGCTGCGAAAACGTTCCATTTCGTTCCAACGGTTCCATCGCCCGAACCTTTCTCGGCGTCCTCGGCGACTCCGCGGTGAATCGCTTTTGAAACTCGACCAAGGGTTCGGTTAAAGTGACGGCAGGCAAATTCGGGCAAATCCACACGGAGGCAAATGTGACACAGCCGCCGCCTTTTGGCGCGACACCGCCGCCGACGGTTTATGGCATTCCGCCGTCACCCAGGCGGAGCAACGGGCCGGCGATCGTCAGCCTGGTCCTGGGGCTTCTGGGCTGCGTGCCGTGGCTGACCGGGTTTCTCGCCGTGGTGCTGGGAATCCTGGGAATCCGCAAGGCCCGCGATCCGCAGGTCGGCGGAAAGGGGATGGCGATCGCCGGGCTGATCCTGGGCGCGCTCAGCTTCGTCTCCTGGTCGATCTTCGGCACGGCGATCTTCGGGGTGATTACGACCGCTATGCAGGCCAGCGCCCCCCAACGGGCCATGGCCAGGCAGTTTCTGGCCGATCTGGGCGACCAGGATGTCCCGGCGGCGCAGTCGATGGCGGCGCCGAGCCTCTCGCCCGAAGAAGTTCAGGCCCTGGCCGACAAGATCAAGCCGTGGGGCGCGCTGGAGGACGCCACCACCACGCATTTCAACTACTCCAACAGCAACGGCGTCAAGCAGTTGGCCATCGGCGGCGTCGCCCGCTTCGCCCAGGGTGCGCACCCCTACTCGATTACCTTCACCCAGGTAAGTAACGAATGGAAAATCGAGAAGGTCGAGTTTCCGTAAGACGTGCGCGGCGCGGCCGCAATCAAATGGGTTTCCATGGTGTCGGAATCAGATTCAGCACAGAGGCCACGGAGAACACAAAGACCACAGAGAAATGCAGTTGGCGTCGCTCCAAATCCGAGCAATTCCAATCCCAGACTTTGATGTTTTTCCTCTGAGCTCTCTGTGCTCTCTGTGCCCTCTGTGCCCTCTGTGTTGACTAAACCGCTCCGCACCGGACGACCAGATCACGCTTGAGGAGAAATCGATGCTCCCTTCACGAGCCTTGCTCATCGGTGCCTTGACGGTTGGTGTCCTTTCGACGTCGCTGCGAGCCCAGGACAGTTCGTTCAACGTGAAGGACTTCGGCGCCAAGGGCGACGGGACAACGGACGACACGGCGGCGTTTCAGAAGGCGCTCGACGCCGCGGCCAAGGGCGGCGGAATCGTCAACGCCGGCCGCGGAAACTTCTTCTTCGCCGGCCACTTGAGCGTGCCGTCGGGCGTCACGCTCGCCGGCATCTGGACCTCCGTTCCCGCTCACACCGGCCTGCGCGATCGCGGCCAGTCCAAACCCACCGACGACGGCACCACTTTCCTCATCACCGAGAGCGCCGGCAATGAAACCGGAGCACCGTTCATCACGCTTACCAACAACAGCACGCTTCGCGGCGTCGTTCTCTATTACCCCAATCAGAAGACCGACGACGCGCCGTCCCCCTACCCGTACTCTGTCGCCATGCGCGGCAAGAACCCGGCGGTGCTCGAGGTCGAGATGCTCAATCCCTACAACGGCATCGACGCCTCGCGTAACGAGCGCCATCTCATCCGCGACGTCCAGGGCCAGCCGCTCCGTCGCGGCGTCTTCGTCGACAGCATCTACGACATCGGACGGATCGAAAACGTCCACTTCAACCCCTGGTGGAGTCAGAAGCCCAAGCTCCGTCAGTGGCAGATGGACAACGGCGAAGCCTTCATCTTCGCCCGCACCGACTGGCAATACGTCTTCAACACCTTTTGCTTCGGATATCACATCGGCTACCGCTTCATCCAGAGCCGCTCGGGCGCCTGCAACGGCAACTTTCTGGGTATCGGCGCGGATGACTGCCAGACCTCGCTGGTCGTCGACCAGAGCGCCCCCATGGGACTCCAGATCACCAACGGCGAGTTCGTCTCCTTCCACGGCCCCGACCCGACCATGGTCCAGGTCAGCCCCAGCAACCGCGGCGTCGTGCGCTTCGTCAACTGCGCCTATTGGGGCCCATGCAATCAGATCGCCAGGGTCGCCGGCAACGGCACCGTCGGCTTCAGCGACTGCACCTTCATGCAATGGGACAGCAAACGCGAAGGCCGCCCCGCCCTCCAGATCGAGAGCGGCACCGTGCTCGTCCGCGCCTGCGACTTCCAACAGGACCGCCCGCAGATCCACCTGGGCGAGCAAGTGAAGCGCGCCGTCGTCACCGACAACCTCCTCAAGGGCGAGGTGAGAATCCAGAACGACAGCAAAGGCTCCGTCGTCATCGCCAACAATGTCGAGTCGCCGGTGCGGCGATAAACAAATCGCAGAGTGCAGGGTCAGGGGGCGTAACGAGTAAAAACAAGGTCGCGCTCCTTGTTGAGGTTGTGGCAGACAAAGCAGCTCTTGAGCATTGCCTCGTCGGTCAGGGGCTTGCCGTCGGTGAAGTGAGCGAACCCCCATCCACCCGTGGCGGCGTACTTTGTCGAGTCCTTCACCATGAACTGAACGTTCGTGGGAGGCCCGGCAACGAAGGATTGGGAACGGCCGAAAACTTTGTCGTTCTCCTCCGACGCGACGTGACGGTAGTGCAAAGCAGCGATGATGGTGCCGTCCGGAAAGGGAAGTTTGCCCTCACGGTAGGCCTTGATCGCCACATCATTGCCCAAAACGGCGCCCAGGCTGTGAAGGTCGCCTTCTTCGTGTGCCACGGAGATCCACCTCCAGTCGCGGTAGCCAGCGGGAAGCTTGCCGGTAGCGACCGGGTCGGCGCCTCCTTCGGCCTGTTCCAGTGAGGATGACGTGCCGGCGACCTTGCCGGCCAGCGCGACAACTCCAACCAGCAACAGTGCAATCCGTTTCATCACCGTGTAATTCCCGAGATGGCTGCGCATCTCGATTTGCTCATGGCCCATGGCAATCTCCTTTCTAAAGTCTTTCTGATGCGATTTGGCGGCGGCATCAGGTCGCGCGTTCACTCAATCTTTTCACATGATTCAATACGCGCAGATGAATGCGGTGAATGATGAAATCCGACCAGAGCCGCCAATACGCGGCGGGCCACAGGTTGTGGCGATACCACGTCGTGCCTTCCAGGCGCGTGCGGCCGCCGGGCAGGGTGACAAGCTTAAATTGACCGCCACTTGAGACCAGGAAACCGTTCAAATGGGGCGGATGGATGTTGCCGTACGGACTCCACTCGCTCATGGGCGGCGGGTTGGAAGTGACCGCGAACTTCAGCAGCCGCGGCTCGTCCCAGACGCGGATCGGCTCGACGAACGCGCCGGTGGAGAAAACGCACCGCCGCACCGCGCCGGCGCCACGACCGGAGATCTCAGCGCGAATCGGGAAGGCAATTCCAACGCGAAAGATCCAATCGGTCGGCTCACGGATTTCGCCAAAGCCAATCACGTTTTCCCAAACGCGGCTGGGCGGCGCATCGACATCAACTGACGTTGTGACCGCATAGGTGGGCGGCTGTGGCGCCGCCAGCTTCTCCGCCCCAATGAACATGGGCAGAAACAACAGCATCGCGGCCACCACATGGCCGGCATCCCGCAGCCGAGTCGGCCGCGAGCCCAGCGACGCGCCGACCGCGGCGCCAATCATCGCGATCGGGTATGCAATCGGCGCCGCCATGATGAGGCAGGCGGCGCCTTCAAACGCGATCAGCAGCAGCGCCACGCCGTACACGGTCAGCGAAAGGCATCCGACGCCGATGCAGTCGGCCACGCCACGCGGGCTGCGAGCGGCGTAGAGGACGGCGGCCATCAGCCCGATCGCGAACGGCACGCCTACAAAAACACCCCAGCCGTACTGATCCAGAAAAAGAATCGAGGCAAAGGTTGCGGCCAGCGCGATCGGCACGGGCACGAAGACCGCCACCGCCTTGGCCGCACTTGGGTTGACCGGCAGCACTCGGTCGAGCCACGTCGGTGGGGGTATTGCGGATTTGTCCGCATAAGCCAGGGGAGGTGCAACGCCCGGTTGCGGTGATGGTGCAACCGGCTCAGCAACGCGAACCTTCGTGTCTTCCCGCGCCGGAAGCGCTGCGAGCAACGCAAACAGCCCCAGGTTGACGCCCGGGACGAAGAACAGAACCGTCCATCCGGTTCTGAGTCCGGCCGAACGAAGCCGCATCGCCGTCAACCAGCTTCCGCACGCAATGAACGGCAGCGCGATCACCAGCATCGTCAAATAGAAGATCCGTTCATTTGGCGCGGTGAGCAGGAACCCGAGAGATGCTCCGGGGGCCACGTAGTCGGCCGGGGACCATGGCCGGTGAAAGACCAGATGCGCGACCGTCCAGTCAATTCCGAATTTCAGGCCGAAGAGGATCGCACCCGCCAGCAAATACGTGACTCTTCCGACCGGATTACCAGGATTCCCCAATTCGTGCATGGTTTACCCCATGTCTCTGAAATTACCAGACCCGGTGAAGACACAAGGTCGCCGCAAGGACTGTCCCTCACAACTTCTTCGCCACGATGTGAGTGAATGGGACGGTTCCGTCATACCGGCTGTCCTGAGCGAAATCGCGGTTGTCGCCGAGCACGAAGAATTGGTCCGGCGGCACCGTCAACGTGACGACTGGCTGTGAGGTGGCCGCGGTCACCGAGCTCGGATAAGCGACCTCGTACGCCGCGTCCCCATTGTGTTCGCGGTAGATCACCAACCCATTTTCAGTGCGAGCTTGTTCGCGAGGCAGTGGCTGCCCATTGACGCTGACCGAGTCGCCCGCAAGCTCGATCCGGTCTCCCGGCAGTCCCACGACGCGCCAGACAAACTGATATTTCTGGCCGTCAGGCAGTTGCCGCCAGAACGCAATGACGTCGCCGCGTCGGACTTGCGAAGGATCGCGGTATGGGTGCTTCCAGGCGAAGAAGCTCCCGCCGCTCGGAATCGTGGGAAACATCCCGGCCTGCGGAACCGTGTAGCGATCGATCACGAACGTTTTCAGCAGGAGCAGGACAGCGAGCACGGCCAGCAGCGCCCATCGAGCCCGCCGCCACACGCCCTTGGCCGCCTTTCTCTCTGTCGTGACGCCATCTCCCAAGTTGCTCACATTGAGCCAGCAAGTTCCGCAATTGTCAGACCCGCCGTTGGGCATCGGAAGAGTCCCCGCTCTCTGCTTATGCGGCGAGACAGTACATCAGGATGGGATGGCCATCGCAAGTTGCACAAGCCGTGCCCCGGCCGTCTCCAGGGGAACCTGCTGGGCACCGGTGCTTGCGCAACGGCTGCTCACCTGGATCGATGGCAACGCGCGCTCTCACAGTCTAAGCAATATTTCGATAAATAGCACAATTCCCAGTGCCATTTTTTGTTGCCAAAAGTGGCCAAAAAGTGCCGCGCCGTAAAGTGTGAGAGGAGCTGGGATTAAGTGGAATGATCAGCACCCCTACGCCGACAATCCAAACATTGGGGCACCTTGTGCCGCGCGCGGGCGAAGAACTGAGACATTTCGATACATTTCGAGACATTCGAGACGTCTGGGACATCGGGGATCGCTACGGACAGGACCGATAAAACATGACTGCCGCGGTTCGTCCCTAACCCATTGATTCACGATTACTTGTGGGCGCGTGGACGGGAACGAACTGCATTTGTCGCGGCCCCAAACGCGGGGTACGTTTCGGGTGAGGGGTCATGAGAAGTCATCAGGGAGGGCAATTGCGAGGGGGGTCAAGGTCTTGGCCGAAATACTCTGCCCGCAGCCGGATCGAGCCGCTGGAGCGCCGCGTGATGCTGGCGGCCCATATCGCCGGCAGCTCCACGGTTTATCCCAGCATCCAGGCGGCGGTGAACGCGGCTTCGCCCGGGGCGACGATCAACGTCGATGCCGGC
>Ga0210396_10004060_pt1 | contig 14376 bp, 9 predicted proteins | sample IncBWH17OmetaG_FD_155466 | JGI IMG/M metagenome (GOLD analysis project Ga0210396, IMG submission 155466) | Forest soil microbial communities from Barre Woods Harvard Forest LTER site, Petersham, Massachusetts, United States - Inc-BW-H-17-O ...
CGACATGAATACGCGATTGGCGTTGCTGTGATCGAAATGGCACCTGGTGACACGACTGTTGGGTCTACCCCCAGGAGCGGGAAGTATTGGAAGCCAGGATCGCGCTCCTATGGCAAAACCAAACAGGGCCAATACATGTCCGAAGAAGAAGCAGTCCAGAAGGGCTATCGGCCGGCGAATGGTACAGGAGAATGACTTTTTATGTAACTCAACCGCAAACTGACTCAGCTCCTCAAAGGCCGTACGATCCAGTCCGAGTACGGCGACGGATCAATTCCTGGAGGTCGCGCTGAATGGACATAGACCTTGAGAAGATGGCTGCCTTTTATGATTCTCTTCGCGATCCTTCAACGCTCTGAATTGAAGCATGACTTTGAGTCCGTCGTTCGGCGCTACGGTATTGACTCGCACAGCCGTCGCGCACTAAACATCCGGTAGGCCACGGACTCTGTTAGCGGACCGTGGGGCTGATGCAGTTGATCCGCACGCCACGCGGCAGTTCGACGGCCGAAGCTTTGATTTAACGAAACCTTCGACCAAGTGGTTTATGGTCGTTCCGATAGTGCCGCCGTGCATGTATTCATCGGTCAGGATGCCCCGAGTACGAGGGTGAACGACCCCTTGTCGGCGATGAACGGGAGCGCCGTCCGGACCAGGTTGATTTGGCCCATCCCCTTTGACTTGATAGAGTTCGCCCATTGCTCGTCGGTGGTTTGTTCGAAAGGCCCCGGAAACACGTCTCCTGCGGCGTTCGCCACCGCATCGAAGGGTCCGATGCTGGTGAAGAGTTGCGTATATGCTGGTTTGTGCCAAATCTCGTGGCGTTTTACGTACCTTTGTTGGAACAACCCCATAATAGAGGGCAACCATGCCATGGTATTCTGATCGCTGCTGTATAGCGGGGAGAGCTCAACGCAAAGATTCGACCAGATAAAACGTTCCTAACGCGCAGATAAGCAGTGAGCCGTACCGCTGCACGAGCAAACGTAGCCCCTCTGCGCTTCGATGCTTGATTTCCTCACGTCCGAGAAGCTTCAGGAGAAAAAATGTTGGAAGCACGACGGATTGTTGAGCGAGTTCGACACCGACGCTAAATGCGAGGATCGCTACACCGATTGCCGCGATTGGCAATCCTGCCATAGCATCGAGCAGTCCGCCCGCAAAGCCCAGACCGTGGAATAAACCAAAGAAAAAGGCAGTCCAGAGCCGGGTCCAGCCACGGGAACGTTTTGGAATAAACGCGTTCTGCAAGGCAACGAAGACAATACTGGCGGCGATCATCGGTTCAACGACGTGTTCAGGCAAGCGCACGACATTAAGTACAGAAAGAGTCAACGTCACGCTGTGCGCCACGGTGAAAGCGGAGACAACTTTGACTAGGTCCCATATCGTGAGAGCAGCAAGTGCAAGAGCGCTCATGAATAACATGTGATCGTACCCGGTAAAGATGTGCAAGAGGCCGTGCACAACATAATCGCGAAAGACCCCCCAGGCATTGACCGATGGATCCCTGCCAGGTCGGATTTCGCTGGAACCGAGACTCGCGGTGGTACAGCGGAACGTTAAAGGCTGGTTACGATCTAGCAGAAGGCCTCCAACCGGAGCGGAACGCTCGGGCTGTTCGACTGTCACGACAAAGCTTGATGTCCAAGGGTTGCCAGGTGCATAAGAGAACTCCTTCAGAACATCCTCTTCGATTCTTATCTCCCTAGGATACTCATTTTCGCGGGCAGATGAATAGCTGAGGTAATACGAAACGAAATCGCCTGGTCTCGAATATCCAGAGGACGAAAGCGAGCTACCGGGTGGTTCCACAGCGGTGACTCGCCCTAAGAGAGGTTGCCTGTCCGCCCGGAAGCGAAGGTGATTTAAGAGATACTCGCCATGAGCCTTCCAGACATCAGCGAGTGAATCGCTCGTGTTCGCGTTCGGAGAAAAGGAACTTGCCACAAAAACTTCTTCCGTTGATACGCGGACCACGATTTCGAGCCTTCCGGGATGAATCCGCATATTCATAGCTCCTTGCGTGACCGGATGTGCTACGGCTGAAACTAATGCGATGACAATGACAAAGAAAGTTACGCTGAGGAAACTGGTAAATGGAGGGTAAAGAATAGCACCGTTCGGACAGCAACTGAGGCGTTCTGGGTTGTGCATAACAGCTAGCGACTAGCGTTGGTAAAGCAAGTTTTAGCCGTGTCACCGGTGGACGTGAAAGGTATCGAAGCGAGGATTGACCGCGTAGGTTCGCTGAATGAATTCTTTGCCTTTCACGACTTTACCGCTACTGAAATAGGCTAGGCCAGCTTGGTATAACAGGTGTGCGCTACGTGTACCAAGTGCGACCGCTCGATCGAACGCCTCGTTAGATTCTTGGTAATCGCCATTCTTGTAGAGCGCCCAACCCAAGCCTTCCTCAGCAAAAACCGCGTGTAATTGTTCACAATCTTTGCGGGCCCATTGGACGGCTTCCGCCGGCGCCTTCGCAGTATCGGAATAGAAAGAGGCGAGATTATGGTAATAGAATACCTCGCCGCGGCGCACTGAATCGAGGTAGGCTGACTCAGCCCTCTTCTGCCAAGGCTTGGCTTCTTCTGGTCTTTGCGCGTAAAGACAGAGATCAGCTAACATCTGATAGAACTCTGGTCGAGGAACTACCTCAATTACCTCTTTATAGAGATCGCTGGCCAGGTCATAGTTTCCTTTCGCGCCTTCGAGCTCAGCAAGATGATCCAGCGCCGGATAAAAATTCGGAAAAGTAGAGAGCGCGGAGCGGTAATGTGTCTCGGCAGCGTCCCACTCGCCAACTCCAAAATCTAATTGGCCCAGTTGTACGTGGCAAAAAGCAATCATTTCCAAGAAAGGTGGGACCATGGACTGCGCAGCGGCGAGTGCGTGTTCGTAGTCTGACCGCGCCGTTTTGTCATCGCCGTAAATCCAAGCGAGGTGCGCTAGTCGCACATCAATTTCCGGCATTTTATCGAGGTCGGTCGTCAGAGCCTGCAGTTGACGGTAGGCGGATGCCGCCACTGCGTAGTCTCCGAGCTCCACCAGAGCGTCACCAAGGAGCTCATAACCTTTGGGGTTGTCCGGTTCAGCGGCGCAGAGTTCTTTCGCCGCATCTCGCGCTGTGACGAAATGATGGAACTCCGTTTCAACAGCGGCTCGATTGACAAGACCGTCGAAGTTAGCCACCGCCGGAACCGACTCGAGCGAACGTCGGGATGACTCGTCTGCGCGATACAGCCATGCGAGGTTGCCTGTTAGCCGAAGCCGACGCAAGCATTCTGTCGTCAATCTATTCTCCGCCGTGACGTCATCACGATCGGCGGAGACCCGGTCTTCCAAGAAGCGCAGTTTCGCGTCGGCTGCAGGATCTTCATAAACACGCAACACAGGGATCCCAAAATCGGCTACTGTGGCCGATGAGTCGTGAGCGGCACTACGACCATCAGTAACCGATGTTCCATAAGAACCTGTCAGGGTGATCAAGAGCGAAGTCCCGAGGAGCTCGATCCAAGGCGTATGTGATCCCGGAGTCATCATCGAGTCGGTACAAAGCTCTTGTCTACATCTTAAACGAACAGGAAGAACTAGAGACTACCTATTGTCGCGTTCGGTCGTCCTGGCCCGGAAGGAACGGCTGGTTAGGATCCGCGACAAAGGGGAAGACGTCTCGCGGCGTTCTGTCCGGAGCGGGGACGTTGTCTGAGAGACGTTCTCCATTGTTGATCGACGTGAACGTGCTAGTGACGACGTCGTCAAGCAGTCGCCGGCCTCCCTGGTGATCAAATCCGCCGTCCGGATTGTTTCCGCCTTGCGGACCCCTGTTAGGCACTGCGAGGTTGATGCGGAGGATATCTCCATGAACCTGGATCAGATCCAGGATTGCGTTTATGTGTGCGGCATCTGTACCGAAATTTTGTAGATCGCGAATGAGAAAGTCTCGGAAGTCTCCACGAGCGTCGTCCTCAGGGTTTGCACCTTGATACTCGTTTTTGAAGGGTGCTGGGATCAATCCATTAGTAACTAACGGAAGCCCCTCGCGATTGATATTCTCAAAATCGCCTTTGCTGCCATCAACCGATCCATCTTCGGTGACAATTTGAAGGCGACGTCGCTGTGTCTCAGTGTAAACGCCAATGATGGTCGCGTTCCCGCGTACAAGAGCTACCGGAATCCGAACCGCCGTGATCAACGTATTGAACCCTGCGTACGTATTTCGGCCTCGCGCGCCAAGCAGCGATCGATCCGGGCGACCCGGATTTTGCAACGATGAGGCGACGAATCGATTCGCACCGGTGTCATCGAGGAAAAAAGGATCCGCGGCTGCGCCGGCAAAAAACTGAGCGCCTGTCACAGGGTCAGTTGTTACGACTTGAGGCGGAGCGGTAAAATCCTGCGTGGCGACGGTCGTTAGAGCGCTGAAGGTAAAACCGCCCGGCAAGTTGATCGTCGCCGTCTGGGTTGTTAACCTTCCAAGGCCAGGAGAATATGTAACATCGATAAAGGCGACCGCCCTCGGGTCGAAATCATGCGTGATCGCGAAGCGATAACGTATGTTGTTGTCGAAGATGACTTCTCCGAAATGTTCCGATGAAACAATAAATCCCTGGGTACTCAAAATCAGAACAAGTTGAGAATTATCATTCGGATCAAGGAACGCCCAGTGGTCGGCGATATTGGCGCCGCGGTCCTGTGCCCCGGCGGGCGAACTAAGGTGATTAGACGCCCAGAGCGGAGTTGGTAGCGCAAGAATGAGCGCGGCGAGAACGCCGGCTGAAAAGGAACTCGTGATCGCAGTTTTGTGAGTTTGCATAACAGTTGACAAGAGCCCTCCTGGCTCATTTGGTTATTTTATTCGGTTAGCCCTCCAATCGGCGATGGGCCCTATCCGCATCCGCTGCCATGGTCCAGAAACGTTACCGATGACCCAGTTACGGGATCTATGTCGGTCAGCGGAGTCGCATTGCCTGCCTTGTCCTGCCAAAGTCTGAAAGTGCTGCGTCTCGGTCGGCCCGATACTAAGCAGAACTCGCAAAACTTCCGGATCGGTTACCCTCTGAGCCAGCGAAGGGTAGAGGCTGGTACCACCTTGCTCAATAAAGGCAAAGTGAAATCCCCCCGTGAAGGCAATCGCTTTCAGGTGGTCGGTGAGGTTACCAGACGTACTGGTACCGATGTCGGCATCGTTTCTGGGAATTGCCCTTTCGGCCGCCTCGCGTTCTATGAAAGGCACACCGGAAGCCTGCTTCCAGTCGAACTTGACACCTTCAGGTCCGGCCGATCCAGAGGATCCAACAACCAGAATCGCAGCGCCTGTCAAAGCCGCGACGGTCGGAACCTTGGGGGAAGGAATTATCATATTAACATCTTTGTCGGGGATATTGCGCTTTCCTTACACATTTGAAAAATAAAGAGGGCTCTTTTTGTCGGAGATCGGAATTTTCTCTCGCGCGCCGCGAACTGTGCGTAAGAACTCCCGACAGAGCACCAGTACGGCCGAGATGTGATTAATCGCCGAGTTTTGTCACTCCAGTCGGATGTCACACCTGGCAGGCAGCCGGCATCACCGTTTACTCTGGAGAACGAGGGACGGCTCGAGAACGCCTAGCTAGCAGATGGCCGGACATGAGTCTCCGCGAACATCTAAGCTCTGCGACCGGACAAAAAACGAGATTACACTGAGCGAGATGGAGCGAATCCGGCTGTGACGCTCGATCATAAGCTGCGTTGGCATGACCGCTGACGCTTGCTCGATCCAGGGCGCGCTCCAACAATCGGTGAAGTAACCTGTTCCGGGCTTCATCGTTGAGAAGATCCACCACGGTCTCAGCAATCAATTGCATGCGGAGATCGAACGCGACCTGATTTCGCAACATACTAAGGAGGCCTTGCGCTAAGAAGGCGCAGGGAATGAAACTCGGAAGACCGACCGGACCGGGGAAAAGCAACTCGATCCATATCGACCTGAGATCGAAAGCCTGCTGGCAAATGGTTCGCTGCCCGATTTTCACTAGGCGGCTCTGACAGGTCGGCATGCCTAGCTTAGACTTTCTATCGGTCTTCAAGGGAAAAAGTAGTGGCTATAATGCTTTGAGTTGAAAGATCCAGGAGCCGTGTTGGAGTTGACTGCGGTGATGGAGCTCGGCGTCGTAAGGGGTTCGATCCATCCACATTTTGTGAATGATTTTGAGCCAGCGGTGCGCAAGTCGGCGTAGGGCATTAGCATGACCGCAATCCTTTTGGCGATGATGCTGATAGTAACGCTCGGCCCAGACGCAACGGGACAAACTCTGCTCAGCAAAAAGATGGAGGGCGTGCCGGAGGTGTTTGTTACAAGCCCAACGTTGATGAACGTGGCGGGATTTTCCCGAACGTTTGGTCACCGGGGCTGTTCCGCCAAGGCATTGAAGCGCTTGAACATCACCGCCGAATCGGTCGCGGTCATCGCCAATCTCGGAGAGCAAGCGCGGAGCGATCTTGGCTCCGGCGCCAGGCAAGGAACCGAACAGATCATGATCGGGATGAGAAGCAAAAAGCTCCTCGATGCGCTGCCGATAGATGCCAAGTTGCTTTTCGAGCGTAAAAAGCATCTGCACCAGACTCAGAGCCAAGAGGCTCTTGGCTTTGACAGTGGGTGTGGTACCAGCAAATTCGGTGGCTCGAGCAAAGATCTCCATGCGTCTAGGCCCCTGGTCGCTGCCCCAGAGCCGCCGGCTGTGCAGGAAGTTCTGCCACTTTCGCTTGCCGGCCTGCACTAGCGCTTGGGGGAGTAGGAAAGCGCTCTAAAAACATCCAGGCCGAGACACTGGTCCAATCCTCAAAGGCATCCAGAGCCGCGGGATAATATTCTGCCAGGGCATGGCGCAGCTGCTGAATAACGGCGGTGCGTTGCTCAATCAGACTGACTTCATCCCGACAGAGTAAACGCAATTCTTTGATCAGCGGCTCCTCTGGCTTGAGGGCTTTCCAGCCGTGCCCATCGACTCGCAACGCGTCGGAAAAACTCCACGCATCCAGCTGATCGTCTTTGACCCCACTGGGTGCTTTCCGTTCTCGATACGCTTGAGCGCTCTTGGGATTAAGGGGATAAACGATCATGCTCGCTTCCAAGAGTTGCTCGACCGCTGCTCCTTGACTGGTCTCAATGGCAAAAGGAATCGAGCCGTAAGGTTGGAGTTTCTCACGAAACTTCTTCCAGCCTAAAGCGGAGTGTTCGATTTGGAAGTCTTCGATCACTTTACCTGTTTGGTCTACAACGACGACGCAGTGTGTTTGGCTGGCCCAATCCAAAGCGCCAAATGCCCGGTGTTGCTGCCATTGCTGGGGGTCATTCATGGTCCTGTTCTGCTGCTTAGGGGTTTTGCGTCGCTTTGCCCTGCTGTCCATCGAGCTGATATACTGGCCTTCGTGAGGCGCCTTCCTATTAGATGTCGGAGCAAGGGCCACTGGCTCGGCCGGTAGTCTAAGCTTAACCCTCCTGGGGTAAGCTAGCCGGGACCGTGATCGAGCCAGGGCAGGACGTCCGCCGGCGCCATTGTGGCCGACGGCGCAGTTATTCACAAGCTCGCTCCGCCTCGCTTTGCGGGGCCGCTTCGCTCGCTCATGAATAACTGCGAAACTGATATCAGCTAGCGCTCGCCGGGTTGTGATGCCGAGTTCAAAGTACCAGTTTGTCGAGGTTCAGCAGTTGCTTTAGCGGATCGATAACATCGGCGGCGGCAGATTTTTGGTACAAGTCGGCAACAGGCTTAGGATCGGAGTCGGAGCGGCTTGAAGCGGATTGCGTCGCACGCGTGCGAGAAAAGGATCACAGTAGTCGTGGAGCCAACAGCCGCTGCACCAATCTTATCGAAACAGACGATGACGCACTGGAATTGATTCGCGGCGAGATCTCTGCAGCTACGTTCGAACAATGGGAAAAGATCTGGTTTATGTTCATGTCTCGGACAGCAATCGAGTACTTCCAGGGGAAGCCAGACCTAGGTCTACGCTAAATTCTTGAGGCCACTTCCGGGCGAGAAAATCCCGCGAGGTTTTTGTGGAATATAAAACCCACAGCTGCATCACACTGATGTTGTAGCGAAAGAAACCAAAACATCCAAACACAGGAACAAAGGCTCATACTAACATGAAACCGTCCAAAGCAGTAATTGCTGGCGCCGCCGTTGCTGGCCTTTTAACCGGGTCTATGGCTGTCCGTGCCTATGCCGCGAGCACGTCCAGCCATCCGGGCGTCACCCTCGGGACGATGGCTGACGCTCAAAAGCCGCTACCAAAACACGCGTGCAAAGGTCAAAACGACTGCAAGGGCCAGGGCGGTGGCAAGAATCCGGGTAAAAACTCGTGCAAAGGAAAGGGAGGCTGCGCTACCGACGGAAGCAAGCCGCAGTAGTAATCAAACCCCAGCCTGGCCTCCTACGGCGGCGCCAAGGGCGGCTGGTGTTGCCCATCCAATTGTGCCCATAAGGTCTGATTATGAAACGTCGCCCCCTTGGGTATGAGTGCTCTTTCGACCGCTGACCGCGGATTGGAATGTGCAGAGCACCCGGAGCGATGGCCGAAGACGCCTGCGCCAATGGGGTCGAACAACGCATCAGCGCCCGGCAAGGAGTGATTCGATAGTTGGGCAACGCTAGGTTGGTTCTGCCAAGCGGACATCAATATGAACGATCGAGCGGATTGATTTCAAACCGATGATCTGGCAAGATTGATCTGATCGGTTTTGCAGAATAAATGCTCCCGACAGCATATGAAGTTCGCGAAGAACTCGTTCGGACGCCGTTTTTCGTTTTGAGCTGCGGAAATAGTCGCAGCGATGATCGACCAATTTTCTTAAAGTATGCCGGCGCTACGCCATTTAGCGGTACTGATGAATTGTTGCTGGAACGGGAATACACATTACTGCATTCGCTCAATTGTCCAGGCATTCCGAAGCCGATCGAGTTCATTCGGCGTCGAGGCCAGTGCTGTATAGTGTTCGAAGACCCGGGCCAGCGACCATTGATAAGTCAGGCGCCAAACGCTCTGGCTTTAAGTCTAACGCAGTTTTTCGATCTGGCGATCTCTCTCTGCACGATCGTCGGCGAATTGCACCATCATGAAGTGATTCATCGCCAGATTCAACCACGTCATATCTTTCAGCATCCCGAAACCGGTGAGGTAACGCTATTTGGTTTTGAGTTCGCCACGACTGGCAATCGTGAGAGCTTTGGCGCTCCGACGATTCCCCTAGTAGCGGATCATCTCCCGTATGCCTCACCCGAGCTAACTGGCCGAATGAGCGGGAACGCGGATTATCGAACGGATTTCTATTCGCTCGGTATGACCTTCTATGAATTGCTTACCGGCCGGTTACCCGTGAGTTCGAGCGATCCGCTCGAGATCGTTCATTGGCAGCTAGCATGTACCCCGGTTCCGCCACATGAGATCGACAAACGACTGCCAATCATATTGTCGGAACTGGTTATGAAATTGCTCTCGAAGAACGCTTCTCAACGCTACCAAAGCGCACTTGGTCTGCGAGTGGATCTCGAGCATTGTCGCCGAGAATGGATCATCGGACAGCAAATCGCGTCATTTCCGCTCGCGCAACAAGATATAGCGAACCGTTTCCTTCTTCCGCAGAAGCTTTACGGCCGTGAACGAGAAGCCGAAAAGATGCTCTCGATGTTCGATCGCGCAAGCACCGGTGAGGGGTTGCTCATCCTGGTAGCAGGATATTCCGGAGTGGGAAAAACCTCCTTCGTCCAGGAGCTGTATCGACCCATTGTTCGTCGGCGCGGATATTTTATCACCGGCAAGTTCGACCAGGTCGTCCGCGCGATTCCCTTTGGCGCCATATTCCGCGCATTTGGAGAGTTAGTTGATCAACTCTTAGCCGAAAGTGAGGAGTCACAACGAGAATGGCGACGACAAATCCTCACCGCGCTCGGCTCGAATGCTGGCGTAGTCGCTGAGGCGGTCCCGCGGGTACGATACCTTATTGGCGAACATGAGGCCCCGCCCCCGCTCGGTCCAACCGAACGAGAAAACCGCTTCCGACTTGTCTTTCAAACTCTCCTGAGGGTGGTCGCGACGAAAGAGCATCCGTTAGTGATTTTTTTGGACGATTTGCAATGGGCGGATCCTGCTACCCTGCATTTGCTAGACTCCTTGCTCACGCATTCCGAGAGCCGCCATCTTTTAATCATCGGTGCCTATCGCGACAACGAAGTGGATTCAGCCCATCCGTTAGCACGGATGTTCCTGCTTCCTGAGCAAAACGACGAAACAAGTCGGATCAAGCGGTTAAAACTGGCGCCACTTGATTTAGGAGCTCTAGAACAATTCATCCACGACACGCTCCACCGCGATCGCACGGAAATCGCACCGCTTGCTCGGCTGGTTAAGGAGAAGACCGACGGAAATCCTTTCTTTGTCACTCAGTTTCTCAAGTCGCTACATCAACAACGCCTAGTGCAATTTGACGAAGCACGGAACCGTTGGACGTTCCACATCGAAGCAATCGCAAACGCAGCGATCACGGACAACGTGGTCGATCTGATGACCGCAAGAATTCACCAACTTTCTATTCCCGCCCAAGAAGTAATCACGCTCGCCGCTTGTTTTGGGGACTACTTCGATCTAGCAACCCTAGCTGGAATTCAGCAAAAGCCGATTGAGACAACCGCGGCAAATTTACAGGAAGCAATCGACCAAGGATTGATTCTCCCCCTCAACCGCGTCGGGCTCCAAAATCGAGAGACGCCGGTTTTCACCTTGCTTCATGACCGGGTCCAGCAAGTAGCCTACGGATCGGTGTCATCTGATCGTCGCGAGCAGTTGCACCTGCGAATCGGACGTCTGCTGCTGACTCGTGGTGAAGGTAACGCGCCCGAAGAAGAGCTTTTCAGCATTGTCTCTCACCTCAATCTGGGACGCGGTCTCATCGCTGATAGCCAGGAACAATTCCAGCTCTCGCACCTCAATTTTGATGCTGGCCGCAAAGCTAAAGTATCCACCGCCTATCAGGCCGCACGTGACTATTTTAGGATCGCAATGGAACTCTCTCCGCCCCAGGCCTGGGAAGAAGACTATGAATTCATGCTCGCACTGCACTTGGACGCGGCCGAATGCGAATACCTCTGCGGAGACATTCAGCGGGCCGAACAAGATATAACCGAGCTCTTGGCTCGTGCCCGTACCCGAGTCGATAAGGCTCGGATCTACCGCATGAAGATCGTGCGCTATGAGTATTTGTCGCGATATAGCGAAGCTATTCGCGTGGGCCAGGAAGCCCTCTCACTGTTTGGTCTGATGTTTCCCGACTCGCCGGAGGATCGAGCGAGCGCGTTGGACACTGAGCTGGCTACAATTGCGGAACTGATTGGGGCGCGCAGTATCGAATCGCTCATCGAGCTGCCGGCCATGAGCGACCGGGAGACTTGTGCCGCGATGCAGCTTTTAGCAAGCCTGCACACACCCTGTTACCTTTCTGCAGACAAAATCCTTACACTGCTAAACACAGCCTTGATGGTGCGACTCTCGCTGACCCACGGTAACATCAATGAGTCCGCCCTCGCTTATGTCCTATATGGAATGATGCTCGGCCCAATCAAAGGGGATTACGTATCGGCGTATGAGTTTGGCTTGCTAGCGCTGCACCTGAACGAGCGCCTGCCCGATGTAGGGTTTCGCGCAAAAGTCTTAATGAATTTTTCGTGGGCCATCAGCATTTGGCGCAAGCCCTTCGCCGATTCTTTTCAGTACATTCGAGAGACCGTGCAACTGGTCAACCAGACTGGCGTGTTCTCCGAGGCCGGATATGCGCTTTTTAATGCGGTTTATTTCACTATCCTAAGCCACCATGATCTGGCCGCGGTGAAGCCGGCATGCGACGAAAACGTCGCCTTTCTCAAACGGGTCAAAATGGAGGCGTTCGAAGACGCGCCACAAGTAATCCTCCAATGGGCCAGAGCCCTCCAGGGTGACACAGAGAGAGCAACCTCGCTTACGGGCGACGGCTTTGATGAAACTGCCTATTGCCGCGCGCACAAAAATCAGGGCTTGTTCGAAATGTTCTATCTTGTCCCGAAGCTGATGCTGTTTTATTCCTTTGAGGACTATCAGGCGGCAACCGAGATCCTACGCGAGCTTAACCGGGTCTTGAGCGATTACACTGGTACAATCTGGGATGCGGTTACCGTATTCTACCATGCCCTGCTTCTGACTGGACAAGCCGACTTACGATCCGGTGCTGTCGAGCTATCTGCAGATGTCTGGGCGAAACTCGATACGTTAAGCGCCAGGCTGCGCCATTGGGCGGATAACGCGCCAGAGAACTTTCGGGCTCAGTCGCTCATCGTCTCCGCCGAGATCGCACGGGTAGGTGGGAGTGACGCCGAGGCCCTCGATCTTTTTGGCTCTGCTCTGGACGTCGCGGCCTGCCAAGAATGTCCGCGAGAACTCGCGCTGGCCAATGAGCTCCTTGCCCGGTTCTGGAACCGACGCGGTCATCCAATCGTCGCATCTTTGTTTCTGCGTGCCGCAATTGATCGATACGCCGAGTGGGGGGCCATAGCGAAAGCGCGACAGTTGGAAGAAAAATTTCCGCATCTGCTTACATTCGCTTTTCTCGGAGAGTCGAAAGACATCACAGTTGCAGGCAGCCGGCGAGAGGCGACGATCCCACTGGATTTTGCCACCCTGACAAAAGCAGCGCACGCTATCGCGGTCGAGATCGAGTTCGATTCGCTGCTGAAAACGCTCATCCAAATTTCTATCGAGAACGCCGGTGCACAGCGAGGTATCTTCTTACAAGAGTGTGACGGTGAATTACGAATGATGGCAGAAGGCACGACCGATTCCGCTTCCCTGCTCGATGCCGCGCTGCCGGACTATGCTACTCGGTTGCCACAGTCCATTACACAATACGTTCGAAAGACCGGCGAGAGCTTGGTCGTTGAGGACGCGGTGACAGATGTCCGATTCGGCACCGATCCGTACGTAGCGGCGACTGGCACCCAGTCAGTTCTTTGTATTCCCGTCGTTCACCAAGGAAAATCGGCCGGTATTCTGTATTTGGAGAACAACCTCGCTGCAAAGGCCTTTACCGCTGAGCGAGTTCGCGTACTTCATGTGCTCTGCGCGCAAGCGGCCATTTCTTTAGCGAACGCAAGTCTCTACGCCGAGATGAAACGGGAAGTGGCGCGCCGAAGCCAAGCTGAGAGCGAACTCCATCGGACTCTCGCTGAATTACACGATTTAAAGAACCGACTCGAAGCCGAGAACATTTATCTTCAGGAGGAGATTCGGCGCGAACATAACTTCGAGGAGATGATCGGCAACAGCCCCGCGCTGGTCGAAGTGCTGCGGAAGGTCGAAGTCGTCGCACCGTTGGATTCAACGGTTCTGATTCTCGGCGAAACCGGATCCGGCAAAGAACTGGTCGCCCGCGCGATCCATGACCGGAGTTCGCGCAAAGGACGGCCCCTTGTGAAAGTAAATTGTGGCGCGATATCAGCTGGATTGGTCGAAAGTGAACTCTTCGGTCACGTTAAAGGGGCATTTACCGGAGCGCTGGCCAACCGAGATGGGCGATTCAAGCTCGCCGATGGCGGCACTCTTTTTCTGGATGAAATCGGCGAACTACCACTCGACATGCAGGTCAAAATTCTCCGCGTATTGCAAGAGCAAGAGTTCGAGCCGATCGGCAGTAGTCGGACACTTCGAGTCGACATACGCATCATAGCAGCAACCAACCGCGACCTCGAAGTAGCTATCCGCGAAATGCGTTTTCGGCAGGATCTTTTTTATCGGCTCAATGTCTTTCCGCTAAAGGTGCCCCCGTTGCGCGAACGGGTGGGCGACGTACGGCTCTTAGTCATGTTCTTTCTCGCCAAATTTAATAAAAAATTTGGCAAGAAGGTAGATCGCATCCCACCGGAGACTATGCAGCGTCTCGTGAATTACCATTGGCCTGGAAATATTCGCGAGCTGCAAAACGTCATCGAGCGGGCGGTGATCTTGTCCAAAAGCCCGGTGCTCGTTCTGGATGCCGAATTTCACCTCGTTGCCAAGCCGGAGGCAGCGGGGCGAATCGCACTAGAGCATCCGGACCCATCGTTGAGCAGCGCAAGCTCGTCGTTGGACGACATAATCAAGCGCTACATCCTGTCCGTACTGGCCCAGACTGACGGCATAATCGAGGGACCCAAGGGAGCTGCCAAGATTCTCGGCGTTCATCCCAACACCCTCCGTAGCCGAATGCAGAAACTTGGAATTACGCGACAGCCATCTTAGGCCTGCCAAAACCTTCCCGGTTATCCCCTATTTAGCTGCTCCGTCAGAAACGGTGAGCAACCGGCCAATCCAACGTTGGATCTCCGTAGA
>Ga0210396_10004062_pt1 | contig 14374 bp, 17 predicted proteins | sample IncBWH17OmetaG_FD_155466 | JGI IMG/M metagenome (GOLD analysis project Ga0210396, IMG submission 155466) | Forest soil microbial communities from Barre Woods Harvard Forest LTER site, Petersham, Massachusetts, United States - Inc-BW-H-17-O ...
CGGTCATAAATTTCCCTTGAAACGGGTACCCGGTAGGGGTATATAGCCGGCATGCGACCGCTTGCCAAGACGTCGGTGCTCAAGCGCCTCAAAAGGATCGAGGGCCAGGTGCGTGGGCTTGCGCGTATGGTCGAGGACGACCGCTACTGCATCGACGTCGTCGCCCAGCTGTCGGCGGCGCGCGCGGCGCTACGGCGCGCCGAGGAGGAGATCCTCGCCGATCATGCGGCGCATTGCGTCGAACATGCGATCGCCTCCGGCAACAAGGCCGAGCAGCGGCGCAAGGTCAGCGAATTGATCGACGTGCTGTCGCGCAGCGACCGCTGAACGATCGCCAGCGGCAAAATTCCGGCGTGAAGCGCGTCCGCGGCCGAGGGCGAGAACTCATAAATGCGCCCGGGTGGACGACTTACGAGAGTCCGGTTTGCCCCCAAAAACGACCGACAACCGTCTCAGGACCGGATGTCGCGGTGGGCCATCAGCGATTTTTGCACCGCGGAAAAACGGCGAGCCTTTTCAGCGTCGGACCACCGTGAAGTCGGCCACACCCCTGCCGATTGGTGCGCCCGCTCGATGACCGCCGGGGGCACTGCACGATTGGAGCGGCCAGCGATTTGATAATATACTTCAGCGTTGAAACACACGCGCAGCCTGACACGTTCGACCTCAAAAAAGCACCGGGAGAGCAATTCATGGAAACGGCCGCCACTACCCTGCAGAAGAATACCGGCAGCGTCATCGTGCGGCAGCTCTCTCCTGCGCTCGGAGCGGAAATCTCGGGCGTTGACCTGCGCGATCCAATCGACGAGGCGCTCAAGCAGAAATTCCTCGATGCTTGGCATCAGCATCTGGTGATCCTGCTCCGCAACCAGACGCTCGACGAGGATGCCCAGGTGCGCTTTGCCGAAACGTTCGGCGCGCCGGCGAAAACCACCTCAGGCCGTAGGTTCAGCGTAAAGCATCCGTCCGTAATGCTGATCTCGAACATCCGCGAAGACGGCAAACCGATCGGCGCACTGCCCGACGGCGAAATGCATTTCCACACCGACCAGTGCCACCAGGAAACCCCGGCCAAGGCCACGATGCTCTACGCTATCGAGATTCCGAGCAAGGGCGGCGACACGTTGTTCTCCAACGCCTACACGGCCTATGAGACGCTACCCGAGGACATCAAGCGCCGCATCGCGGGTCGCCGCGCGCTCAATGCTTACGCTACGGATACGACGCTGCGCACTGCGAACTATGATGATGCCAAGTCGTCGTACTGGCATCCCGTGGTGCGCACCCATCCGGCAACAGGACGCAAGGCGCTCTATGTCAACCGCCTGATGACGCGCGAAATCGAAGGTCTGCCGCGGCAGGCGAGCGACGCGATTTTGCAGAAGCTCTTCGATCACCAGGAGCAGCCGAAGTTCGTCTACCAGCATGTTTGGCGTCTCGGCGACATCCTGATGTGGGACAACCGTTGCACGCTGCACGCGCGCACGGATTTTTCCGCCGGCGAGCGGCGGTTGTTGCGGCGCGTGACCATCCTCGGCGAAAAGCCGGTGTAGGACTATGCACGCTTGCCGGTCGGCGCCAAATCGTCGCGATTTTGGGTCCACTGCGTCCACGCAGCGCATGACGTATCCCTTCCGGGCAATCTTCGGTTGGAATACTGTTCTGCCAATAGCGCACTGCATCGCAAAGCGCGTGTCCGATATCGGAGGAAAGCATGGAAACGCCGTTCAAGATTATTGCGTTGGGCCTGCTGCTGCTCGCGACAGCCGCCGCATCGCCGGCGCAAGCGGACGATTATCCGAACAAACCCGTGAGGATCATTTCCGATTCCGCGCCCGGCAGCGCCGTCGACGTTACATTCCGGATCGTGATGGATCGGCTTGGCACCGAGTTGGGCCAGCAAATCGTGCCGGTCGATGAGCCCGGCGCCAGCGGGGCAATTGCCGCTCACGCCGCGTCCGACGCCATCCCGGACGGCTACACGCTGTTCGCGCCGGCGATCTCGCTGTTCATCGCCTTGCCCGGCAAGGCGGAGAACCTTCCGCTTATGCTGCCGCGCGATTTCCTTCCGGTTGCCTCGCTCATCGATCAGCCGATGTTCATCTGCGCGAGCGCCGCGTCCGGTATCAAGACGCTGCCGGATCTGATCGCGCGCGCCAAGCAGCATCCCAATCAAATTTCTTTTGCCGCAACCGGGATAGGAAGAATAACGCACCTGACGGGTCTGCTTCTGCAAAGCCGGGCCGATATCAAATTGCAGGTCGTGCCTTACACCGGCGGCCCGGCGGCCGCGCTCACCGATGTGGTGGGCGGCCGCGTCCCATTGATTATCGAAGGATATTCCGGCCTCGCCGGCGCGATCCAAGCGCACAGCCTCACCGTGCTGGCGGTGGCATCGGCGCATCGCCTGCCGCAATTTCCCGATGTGCCGACGGTCGCGGAGACGTTGCCGGGTTTCGCCGCTGGCGGATGGCAGGGCATTGTGGCGCCGCTCGGAACACCGGCGGCGGCCATCCAGAAGGTCAATGCCGGCCTGCAAAAGGTGCTCGGCGAACCGGATATCGCCGATCCGCTCGCGCTGCGCGGCGCCTTTGTCAATCCGATGTCTCCGCCTGAGGTCAACGCCTTCATCAACGCGCAGCAAGCGCAGTGGAGCCCGGTGCTGCAGGCGTTCGCGGCCAGTGTCAAATAGAATTGCTGCTCGCTGATAATGAGTCCACGCCTAGTTCAATAACTTGATGGTGCCGGCCGGCAGGTCGAGGGAAGCGGCTTCGGTGGACGTCGCCCGCCGGATTTCCAAAATCGAATAGTTGAAAAGCTCTTGATTGATCAACCGGCGCTCGAGCTCGCTGCGCGCCTCGCGCTCGTTGCCGGCGGACACGCCGTATTGCAGGTGAATGGCCGTGCCGTCGCGGTCGGCAAATGAGACAGTCGTTACGAACGGCACTTGCATTTTCGCTTCCCTTCGCACTTTTCCACATCCAATCAATCGGCAAAACTTTAACAAAATCCTACCCGTCGCCGGTTTGGCGGCGATGCCAAGCCACCGCCTGTCCGGATCGGCGGACAACGTCGTCGCTTGTCATGGCAATGGCAGGATTTTTGCTAGTTCAGCAGACTCAACCGAATTTCTCTCGCGCCAACGCGGCGCCGCGGCCGAGTGCTTCAAGCTTCAATGCGGCGATTTCGCGGCGCATCGGCGCCATGCCGCAGTTTGTGCAGGCGATGATTTTTTGCGCAGGAACATATTCCGCCGCTTTGCCGATCACGGCGGCGACTTCCTCGGGCGTTTCGACGCGATCGGTGGCGACATCGATGGCGCCGACCAGCACATCCTTGCCGTCGAGCAGTTTCAGCACGCTCATCGGCACGTGCGAATTGATGCATTCGAGCGAAACCTGATCGATCCGGCTTTTCGCCAGCACCGGAAAAAATTTCTCGTATTGCCGCCATTCGGCGCCGAGCGTCGCCTTCCACTCGATATTGGCGGGGATGCCGTAGCCGTAGCAGATATGCACCGCGCTGGTGCAATCGACACCGTCGATGGCGCGGTGCAGCGCCTCGATACCCCAGCCGGCGGCGGCGTCCATGTAGACATTGAAAGCCGGCTCGTCGAACTGGATCACGTCGACGCCGTCGGCAGCGAGCCCGCGGACCTCCTCGTTGAGCAACGCCGCGAAGGCAAACGCCATCTTCACGCGATCGCCGTAATGGGCGTCGGCAATGGTGTCGACGATGGTCATCGGTCCGGGCAAGGTGAATTTGAGCTTGCGCGTGGTGTGGGCACGCGCGAGCCGCGCCTCGCGCGCGTGCACGCGGTGGCGCAGTCTCAGTTCGCCGACCACGGTCGGGCACATCGCCTTGTAGCGGTCGTTGCGGATGCCCATTTCGACGCGCTTGTTGAAATCGATGCCGTCGATCGCCTCGAGAAAACCGTGGACGAAGTGCTGACGCGCCTGCTCGCCGTCGCCGACAATGTCGATGCCGGCATCCTCCTGAAGTTTGATGGCGAGTAGCGTGGCGTCGTCCTTGGCGGCGTTAAGCTCTTCGCCTTGCAGGCGCCAGGGCGCCCATAATTTGTTCGGCTCCGCGAGCCAGGCGGGTTTTGGCAGGCTGCCGGCGATGGTGGTGGGAAACAGCATCAGGTGATCGATAACGTTGCGGGCGGGCGCCAATCATAGAGCCAATCGTAGTGATGCAACAGCCGCGTGCCGCCCATGATCCGCATCGCCATGTTGCGCGCCACCGCGCCGATGCCGGCCAAGTGATAGCGGCCGCCATTGCGCGTCGCCAGCCGCTGCACTTTCCAGGCCCGCGCACGCCGCACCGCGCAATAGGCGCGTAGCGCTTCCGTCGCATTGTCCGGCATTTGAGCAAGGCACTGCGCCGCCACCGCCGCATCCTCGATCGCCATCGCCGCGCCTTGGGCCAAATAGGGCAGCATCGGATGGGCAGCGTCCCCAATCAGCGCCACCGCGCCTTGCGACCAGTTCAACAGCGGCCGGCGGTCGAACAGCGCCCATTTCAGCCAAGCCTGCGGCTGGTTGATCAAGCCGAGTACGGCCGGCGCCACGCGCTCGACCGACAAGCGCGGCAAAAGCTCGTCGCGGCTTGCCGGCGCGCTCCAGCCAGGCGCGTTCCATTCGTCATTGATGATGACGACGATGTTAATGAGGGCGCCGCCTTTGACCGGGTAGTGCACGATATGGGCTTCGCGTCCGAGCCACAGATGGACCAGCGGCGCGCGGAAATTTGGCGGCGCCTGCTCCGCCGGCACCAGCGCCCGCCACGCGGTCCGCCCGGCAAAGCGCGGCGGCTCGCGATAACCCATGCGCGCGCGCATGACCGACCAAAGCCCATCCGCGGCAATGACCGCGTCACCGTGCTCGTGCCAGATGCCGCCACGGCCGCGCGCCGAGACGGTGATCCCGTTGTCATGGGCGACGAAATCTTCGACCCGCTCGCCGAGTCGCAGGCTGATATCCAGGTTTTGGGCGACGGCCGAACTCAGCGCCGCCTGCAGATCGCCGCGATGGATCGACCAGTACGGCGCGCCGTAGCGCTGCTCGGCGGCGTCACCGAGCGGCATGCGCACGATCTCGCGGCCGTTCTTGGCGTTGAGCACCCGCAAGGCTAGCGGCGCGACCACATGCGGCCGCAACCGCTCGCCGAGGCCGAGCTCGATCAGAGTGCGGGTGGCATTGGACGAGAGCTGGATGCCGGCGCCGGTCTCTTCAAGCCGCTCGGCCTGCTCCAGCACGACGGCGCGAAAACCGTTGCGGGCGAGCGCCAGCGCCGCGGTGAGCCCCGCGATGCCGGCGCCTGCGACGATGACGGTGCGGGACGCGGGCAGGGCACACGCTCCCCGGTGGCTTCAGATTTCCGTGCCGGGCAATGTGCATTCCGCCGGCCGCGCCGCATTCGGCTTGAGCGTCGGGTCGTGGCGGTAGAGCGTCGAGCAATAGGGGCAGATATATTCGGCGTCGTCGCCCATGTCGCAGAACACATGGGGATGGTCGAACGGCGGCAGTGCGCCGACGCACATGAATTCCCTGGCGCCGATCTCGATCACCGGAACGCCCAGGTCGTTGTGGAAGTGGGGAACGATGCTGTCCGTCATGGCCTCAACGGGTCGGTTTCGGGCCGCACCATAGCGGCCCCGCCCGGCGATTCCTAGCTTTCGATGGTCGCGCCCGCTCTGTTGCCAAAAAGCCGGTAGCCCGCGCCGTCGATCGTGCAGGATGGGCCGAAAATCATCGCTTGTCCTTCATGCTTGCAATGGGTCGCATCGCTCAATCCATCGCGCGGGCAAGATTCAATTTCCGACCGTCAACCGTCTTGCCGCGCCGCCTAACCAAGTGAGAACCGGGAACCGCGTGAACTCTTGCAGCAGGACGGCGATGATCAGGAGCACGGCCACGTAGAAAGCTGCGACGCGAGCTATCCGGCGTCCCAGCGAAGGATACGGCGGCATGTCGTTTGCCGGCCAGGCGAACGTTTCTTCCCATTGTTCCTGCGCGATGTGCGCCGGCCGGATTCGCTCCAGCGGCAGCCAGGCGCGGTACGCTTCTATGCCTCGCTCACGCGCGATGGTGTTCCTCAGATAGAAGACGTTGTGTCGCGCCATGACCTCGACCGCAACGGTGATGACAACCCGGAGAAGGTACAAAATCACCAGACCGGCGAGATAGACATAGGCGATCCAGAAGCCGGTTGTGAGCCACGCTTTGGTGAACGACTTTATCTCGAAGATCGCGGCGAACCGCTGCACGGTAAAATCCACGAGCCGGTCGATCGCATTGTAGATTTGACCCAATATGGAGGCGTCGCTGGCGGCCTGCAGCCACAGAATGGCCGCCACGGCGAGGGCGAGTTGGAACAGCGGAAAATGTACGACACGGCGTATTGGAGCGAGCAGCAGCTTGATGGGAGCCATGGGTTTTATCTCAGCCGTAGGGTCAGGCAGATCGTGTGAGGGTCGGTACCGCACCACGCGCACGATGACGCAGACGGATTAGCTGCGACGGCGCGTGGTACCCGCCCTGCGCCGAACAGTGTTACGCCAAACAATCAGCCCTTGACCACCCGGCGACTACGCCGCCAGGCGCACCGGATAGGATTTGAAACCGCGAAAGCGCGCACGGCCGCTGCGCGCGAAGGCGCCCGCCGGCTCAATCCGGCCGAAACGCTGCAGCAGCCGGCCGATCGCGACTTGCGCTTCCATGCGGGCAAGCGACATGCCGGCACAGGCGTGAATGCCGGTGCCGAAGGCGAGATGGCGGTTCGGCTCACGGCGGATATCGAGGCGATCCGGATCGGGAAATTGCGCCCGGTCGCGATTGGCGGCGCCGATGCCGATGTGCACGTAAGTTTCGGCGGCCATGGCGACGCCGCCGAGCACGGTATCTTTGGCCGCTCTGCGGTTGCCGAGCTGGTTCGAGCTCTCCATGCGCAAAAATTCTTCGACCGCCGTTTCGATGGCCTGCGGATGGCGACGCAAATCGCTCATGACGGCGGGATGGCGGATGAGAAGATCGACTCCATTGCCGATCAGGTTGGTCGTCGTCTCGTGCCCGGCGTTGAGCAGAAAAATGCAGTTGTGGATGAGCTCGAGTTTTGACAGGCGTTCGCTTGTCGGCTCGGTCGACAAAAGGTCGGTGCCGGCAATGAGCTTTGACAGGATTTCCGCCGGATCGTTGACGTCGCTTTTTTGCCGGCGCGCGATGATGTCGCTCAAATAGTCCTTGAATTCCGCGACCGCTCGCACGCCGGAATCGAATTGCTCGCCGTTGAGCACCGGCTCGAGCGCACCAAGGATGGCGAGCGACCAGCCGCGCAACGGCTCGCGCTCGCCTTGCGGAATGCCGAGCATGTCGCCGATGAGTTGGATCGGAATCGCGGCGGCAAAATCCGCAATCAGATCGATCTCGCCGCGTTCGGCTGCAGCTTCCAGCAGGCGATCGACCAAAACCTCGATCCGCGCCTGCAATTCCCGCAGCGCCCGCGGCGTGAAAGCGGGCGCCAAGAGCTTACGCACCCGCGTGTGATAGGGCGGATCGTTGAACACCAGGCTTGTGGTGTGATGCTCGTAGAGCAGGCTGTCGGCGAAATTCGGCCGAAAATCGAGCTTCTTGTCCGAGCTCCACGTCGCGGTATCGCGGTAGACCGCAAGACAGTCGTCGTAGCGCGTCAGGAAATACGATCCGTCCGGCATCAGGTGGATGGGGTCGAATTGGCGCAGCGCGCGGTAGGTCGGATAGGGATTTTCAAGAAATTCCGGCGTGAGTTTCCTCACGTCGAAAGCAGCCGCGGCTCCGCGCGTAGCGGAGTCCGTGGTTTGCGTTTCACTCACAATAAGCGCCGCCGGTTGCGACGGTCAGCCTTTGACCAGCGGGCAGGCCGGATTGGGCGGCCCGAACGCCTGATCGCCCGGGATATGCGCGAGGATCTGATAATAATCCCACGGATATTTCGACTCTTCGGGCTTCTTCACCTGCACCAGGATGAGGTCATGCACCATCAGCCCGTCCTCGCGCAGCTTGCCGTTACGCGAGAAAAAATCCTCGATCGGCATCTCGCGCATTTTGGCCGCGACTTTCAGCGGATCGTCGGTGCCCGCGGCCTTGATGGCTTTGAGATAATGCATGACCGACGAATAAACGCCGGCCTGCCACATGGTCGGCATGCGGCCCATTTTGGCGAAGAAGCGCTTCGACCATTCGCGGGTCTTGTCGTCCATGTCCCAATAAAACGACGTCGTGAGCACCAGGCCTTGCGCCGTCTTCAGCCCAAGCCCGTCGATGTCGGTGATCAGGACCAGAAGGCCCGCCATTTGCTGGCCGCCGGCGAAAATACCGAACTCGCCGCCGAGCTTTATGGCGTTGACGTTATCGGGCGGACCGCTGGCCAGCCCGATGATTTTCGCTTTTGAAGCCTGGGCCTGGAGAATGAACGACGACAGATCCGGCGTGCGGAAGGGGTGCCGGACCGCGCCGACCACGGTGCCGCCATTGGCTTTGACCACGTCGGAGGCGTCTTTCTCGAGTGAATAACCGAAGGCGTAATCGGCGGTGAGGAAGAACCAGCTGCTGCCGCCGCGCTTGACGACCTCCTGCGCGGTGCCGACGGCGAGCGCGTGGGTGTCGAACACCCATTGCATCGTGTAGGGCGAGCAGAACTTGCCGTGGAAATCGGCGGTGCCGGTCGAATGGGTGATGAAGAGCTTTTTCTTTTCATTGGCGACGCCCTGCACGGCGAGGCCAACGGCGGACACCGGCACGTCGACGATCAGGTCGACCTGATCGCGGTCGTACCATTCGCGCGCGATGCCGGCGGCAACATCGGGTTTGAGCTGATGGTCGGCGGAGATCACGGTGATCGGCTTGCCCAACACAGTGCCGCCGAAGTCCGCCACCGCCATCTCGGTTGCCGCCACCGAGCCCGGACCGGTCGGCGTCGAGGCTGGACCCGACATGTCGGTGAGCACGCCGATTTTCACCACGTCGTCGGAGATCTGCGCCTTGGCGACACCGCTCGTGCAGACCAAAAGCGCGGCCAAGCCGGCAAGCCAAATGCGTTGCATCGTCATCCTCCCGGGAATTTTATCGTTGGCAGTAGCCTAATCCGATCCGCCGGTTATGGCACCAGACTTTCCTGTGTGCCCGATTGCGCCGTATGGTCGGGCCATGCCGAGCTTTAGCCATGACGGTGTGGAGATCGCCTTCCTCGACGAGGGCGAAGGCGAGCCGATCGTGCTGGTGCACGGCTTTGCCTCCAACAAGGAAGTGAACTGGGTGGAGCCGGGCTGGGTATCGATGTTGAAGCGGGCAGGGCGCCGCGTCAAAACTTTACGATCCGGCCGCCTATCACAGCGCCATCATGGCCGACGACGTGCGCGCGCTGATCGATCATCTCGGCCTGCCGCGTGCCGACGTCATGGGCTATTCCATGGGCGCGCGGAACACGACATTTCTCGCGGTCGCCAATCCCGAGCATGTGCGTTCCGCCGTGCTCGGCGGCGTCGGCGGTCGCCTCGTCGGCGGCGTTGGGCTGCAGCCCGACGTGATTGTGCAAGCACTCGAAGCGCGGTCGCTCGCGGAGGTGACCGATCCCACGGGCTATGGGTTCCGCGCCTTTGCCGAGCAGACCAAATCCGACTTGCGGGCGCTCACCGCCTGCATGCGCGGCTCGCGCCAGCCGCTTGAGCGTGATGCACTCGCCCGCGTGGCCGTGCCGGTTCTGGTCGCCGCCGGCACCAAGGACTCGATTACCGGCTCGCCTGAGGAGCTGGCAAACCTCATCCCCGGTGCGCAGGTGCTTTCGATCCCCGACCGCGACCACATGCTGGCGGTCGGCGACCGGGTGTTTAAGGCCGGGGTCCTGAAATTCCTCACCGAACGGCCCTAAAGCACGGAATTGCACGGCCAGTGGCCTAGTTTATCGGCCATTGGCCCCATTTTGGGTCATTGCGCGAGGATTTCGCAACCCTTGGCTTTGGCGAAAGCGCTCCCCAATATGTTAGAAGACGGCGTTTCTGCCGTTGACCGGGAGACAGTCCGATGGCGCAGCATCAGGCCAAGCCGGCCCTCGATACCGTCGATCCGGTATGGGCGCGCATCCGTCGCGAGGCGGAAGAGACCGTACGGCGCGAGCCGGAGCTCGCCACCTTCATCTACTCGACCGTTCTGCACCACGACACCCTGGAAACGGCCGTAGTCTATCGGCTGGCCGAGCGGCTCGACCATCCTGCGGTGTCGGGCGAGTTGATCCGGCAGGCCTATGCCGAGGCGCTCAAGGATATTCCGGCGCTCGGCGAGGCGTTTCGCGCCGATCTCATGGCGACCGTCGATCGCGATCCGGCGACCCACCGGCTGATCGAACCGGTGCTCTATTACAAGGGTTTTCATGCCATTCAGACGCACCGGCTGATGCACTGGCTTTGGCACAAGGGCCGCCGCGACTTCGCCTTGTATCTGCAAAGCCGCTCATCGGCGGTGTTCCAGTGCGACATCCATCCGGCCGCCAAGATCGGCCGCGGCATTTTCCTCGATCACGCCACTGGGCTGGTGGTCGGCGAGACCGCGGAGATCGGCGACGACGTGTCGATCCTGCACGACGTGACCTTGGGCGGCACCGGCAAGGAATGGGAAGACCGCCATCCAAAAATCCGCTACGGCGTCATGATCGGCGCCGGCGCAAAGATCCTCGGCAATATCGAAGTCGGCCATTGCGCGCGCATTGCCGCGGGCTCGGTGGTGACCAAAGCGGTGCCGAACAACGTCACCGTGGCCGGCGTTCCGGCCAAGGTGATCGGCCAAGCCGGCTGCCCGGAGCCGGCGCGCACCATGGATCAGATCTTTCACGACGGGATTTGACGGCCAAGAAAGAGTTGATGTGGTGATTGTTGTCAGTGCCGCTGCGTGCTATGCGGCTTTGATTGGAGGCACGCAGTGGACGTTCAAGAAGTCAGAAAGCTCGACACTTATCTCAAAAAACTGTTCGGCAACTCGCGCATCCGCGTGGTGCCGCAGCCGCGCAAGGACGATTTCGCCGAGGTTTTTATCGGCGAAGAGAGACTGGGCGATCTCAACGTGGACGATGAAGACGACGAGCGCTCCTATAATTTCCGTATGGAAATAGATTTGGGACAAGTGAGCGATATCGATCAACTCAAGGTCCTCAATACCTACCTCAGGCGTAAATTCGACAACGAGGGTATTCGCGTCGTGCCGCGGCCGAAGAAAATGGATTCGCTCGAAGCGTATCTCGGCGATGAGTTCATCGGCGTATTGTTCGTTGACGACGAGAAGGGACGACAGAAGTCCTATATTCTTGAAATGCCGATTTTGGATATGGATTTGGCCTGAGCTGCCGCGCCGTCAGTTTCTCTGCGGATGCAGTTGCGCCATCAGCCGGTCGACGCCGGTGGCAATGCCGCGCCAGTTTTCAAGCCAGGTGCGTGGAAAGCGCAGCGTGACCTCGGCGGTATCGAGCAGCCGCTCATACAGGCAGGTGCCGCGCACGGCGCCGACCTGGCGCGTGCAGCGGGTGAAGAACTGTTCGGGATTGGTCCCGACATACACCAAGTCCTCGCCGTCGTATGGCGTGCCGGCGCGAAACGCCACGACGGCGAGCCCGTCCGGGCCGGCACTGGCCTGCGCTTCGATGTAGCGCGGATAGATGGCCCGCAGCCGTTCCGCGGGCGGCAGCACGGAGCCCAGTCCGGCGATGGTCACGAACAGCCGCTGGGTCGTATCGACCGGCGTCATTGCGGCATCGCCGTCAATTTCGGCTTCGGCCGCCGCCAGATCGGCGCCTTGGGCGTCCGGTTGCGGCGGCTTAAGCGACGGCCACATGAAGGCGAGGTCGACCCGCTCGTGCGGTCCCGGATGGCGCTGCACCGCGGCGCGGATCGCCGCCGGCGGCACGTCGAACAGCACATTGGCGACGGTGATCGGCATCGCCGGCGCGTTGAGCGGGACGGGCCCGCTCGGCCATGTCGGCCACAGCATGTACGAGACGACAATCCCGGCGCCGAGCACCAGCACAGCGAGGCAGGCGAACGGCACCATCAGCACGCCACGCTTGGTGCGTCGGATATTGCGTTGCGGGAGGACGTGAGCCGTCATGATTGGTGGCCCTTTTCGAGACTCACCATTGACTACGGCACGCTCGTTAACCTTTCCTTAAGCAAGCCGTGGCGGCGCGCCGTGTCCTCTGCAATTGCTGTCCTGCAGAGGAGGCGTCCGGATGTTCACAGCCATGCCGCAGGCGATCACGCCGGAGGCCATCAGTTCCTTTTTCGCGCTGGCCTGGGGCTTTGCCGCGGCCGGATTCTGCGCCAGCGGCTATCGGTTGTTCGCCAAGCATTTCCCGAGTTTTCGCCAACTCGAAGTCGGCCCGGTGGCGGCGCGCTTTGCCGCCATTCCGCTGCTGATGTTCTCGGCGCCCTACATCATCATGCGCAATACGCTGCGCGGCCGCCGGCTCGAGAAACGCCGCACCGACCTCGTCATGGTGGCCACCGTTATCGCCGGGTTGTGGAGCTTGATGTCCGGAACCGTGGTCGTGCTCGCGCTTCAAGCGCTGCTCCACGTCTGATATCCGTTCCCCCGTAAAGGGGAATGGACCATGATCTACGAGCTCGACGGCCAAAAGCCGGAATTTCCGGAAGTCGACCGTTATTGGGTGGCGCCAAACGCGACGCTGATCGGCAAGGTGCGATTGCAGCTCGATGCCAGCGTCTGGTTTGGCGCGGTGCTGCGCGGCGACAACGAATGGATCGAGCTCGGCGAGCGCTCGCAGATCCAGGACAATGCGACGCTGCACACCGATCCCGGCTACCCGCTCACCATCGGGCCAAATTGCGTGATCGGCCACAATGTCATCCTGCATGGCTGCACGGTCGGCGCCAATTCGCTGATCGGCATGGGCGCGATCATGCTCAACGGCGCGCGCATTGGCGTAAACTCTCTGGTCGGGGCCGGCGCGCTGGTCACCGAGGGCAAGACGTTTCCGGACAATTCGCTGATCGTCGGCTCACCGGCGCGCGCCATCCGCGCGCTCGACGAGGCTGCGATCAGGTCGATCGCCGGCGCCGCAGACATTTACGTCCGCCGCTTTCAGCAATACGCGAAGGGGCTGAAGGAGATTTGATGACGGTCATCGCGGCCGAAACATCGCAAGGACTGATCCGGTGGCGCTATCTGCCGTGGGCGCTGGCCGCGATCGCCGCCATGATCGCCGTCGTCGTGGCCGGCAATATCTGGCTCCTCGACTTCGTTCATGTGTTCTCGAGCCTGTTATGGACCGGCGTAGATCTGTTCATGGGATTCGTGCTCGGCCCGATCCTGCGCCGCGTCGACCTTTCGGTGCGCCGTGAAATCGTCCGCCGGCTGACGCCGCGCACGCTGTTCCTGATGCCGACGGTGTCGATCATCTCCGGCACGACCGGTTGGTTTCTGGCCGTCCAATTGGGCTACACCGCGCTCGATTGGCCGGCCTTTTGGTGGGTGGCCGCGGCGCTGATCCTGGTCACCTTGATGACGATCCAGGGCCTCGGCTTCCTGACGCCGGTCAATGTCTACGTCTGCCTCCAGTTGCAGAAGCGCGAGCCGGATATGGGCAAGATCAGTTCATGGATGCGATGGTACTTTTACGCGGTCGCCTTTCAGGGATTGATGCAAGTGGCGATCATTGTCGTCATGACGCGGTTCCGTGCCGGCATCTGAGCCGCCGTTTTTCCCTGCCTCAGGGGCCCTAAACCTTCGTATCGGGTCTCCTATCTCTTTCGGTAGTGCACTCTAACCAGCGTAGAGTAGAGCGATTGCGCTCGCGCCCCTACCGTTAACACGTTTAGGTCCGAGCCGCGTGCGGCATCGCGTTGGCGCGCTTTCGTCAACGCATGCGTCGCGAGCCAAGCCGGCGAGTTGCGATATGGCGTTTGTTTTACATCTTCGTTCGCACCCTTGGCATCCGATTTCGACGGCGCCTTGCAATCGAGGCGTCGAGCTTCGTGTCCGCGAAGGAAGAGCGATCTCGACTCTTGAATTTCCTTGCCAGCAGACCAATGCGGGCGACTGGATCAACTGCGACTTCGGCACGCCGATAAACATCCAACCGGTCGAATGGCGCGCCTGGCACGGTCATTCGCCGCAGCCGCAGAGCCTACAGGTCAACACCAGAGGCCGGTTGGCCCTGCCGCGTCGCGCTCATCGCAGTGCCAGGTTGCCGTCCCCGGGCGAGGTTAAACACCTGGATCGGCCAGTTCGCCGGCGCAAAACCCTGGCCACGGTGGCATACGCGCTGATCGGCATCGCCGTTATCGCAACCGCAGTTGGTTCGCTGACGCGCATAAGCGCATGGGCATTGCCGA
>Ga0210396_10004063_pt1 | contig 14368 bp, 15 predicted proteins | sample IncBWH17OmetaG_FD_155466 | JGI IMG/M metagenome (GOLD analysis project Ga0210396, IMG submission 155466) | Forest soil microbial communities from Barre Woods Harvard Forest LTER site, Petersham, Massachusetts, United States - Inc-BW-H-17-O ...
ATCATCGAAGCAGACGTGTCGATCATTTCGGCAAAGGCGGTCGGGCGACCGATACAGATGCTGGTGCTGGCGACGCTCGAGCGCGAGCGCACCGATATCATTGACAGGTTCAAACAAGCGATCAAATCGACACCGGAAGTAGTCAACGGTTTCTACGTAACCGGCGACGCGGATTTCGTGCTCTACATCACCGCGCAGAGCATGGAGGACTACGAGCGGTTCACGCGGCGCTTCTTCTACGAAAATCCGGACATCAAGGGCTTCAAGACGCTCGTCGTGATGGATCGTGTGAAAGCAAGTTTCGCCGTTCCGGTCGAGACCCCGCCCGATGAGTAGCAAACTCGGAGTTGGCTTTAAATCTCTGCAGTGAGTCGGGCGGGACGTCGCAAGTCAGACTATTCTGCGATTGCGTACGACGAACGGCGCGGATCGGCGCCGCCCATCAGCAGACCGTCGCTCCTTCGTATTGCGTTCACACCGCCCATCAACCGCGACCAGCTATCGACGCGCCTGACCCTCCATCCCTGCTTGCTTAAGTATCCGTCCCAGGAAGAGGGGCAGCGCTGTTCGAGCATGACCTCCTCCCCATCATCGTGGCGCAGCCGCGGCCATTCGATTGCTGCCTGGATGTCGAGACCTTGATCGAAATGACGACGGATCACCTGAAAGATCGACTGCGGCTGGCCGTGATCTCCAGGCGTCGCTATCGCAAGCTCGACACCTGCATCGCCGGTCATGAGTGCCGGACACAACGTATGGAATGGCCGGAAACCACCACGTAGTCCACGTATCGGGTCTTCATCGAGACGTTCGAGCATGGCCCGGTTATGCAAGACCATCCCTTGGTCAGGGCAGACGATGCCCGAGCCGAACGACTCGAACAAAGACTGCACCCAGGATACAGCATTGCCGTTCGCATCGATCACGACAAGCGATGATGTGTCGCCGCCGCCTGACCGACTGATGGTCGGTCCGTTATGCAAAGCCAGCTCCTTGAGGCGGCTGGTCGAGAAAATGTCGCCGGGCAACGTAACCCTGCGCGGGTCGGCGCAGTAGGCATCGCGCATCGCGAATGCCTGGTTCTTTCGGGCCAGATAAGCCAGCGGGTCAATCAGAGGATCGGATCCATCACTCGGCGCAGCAGCCGGCTTCACTTCGGCAAGCCTGAGCATCGCCAACAAGGCCAATCCTTGCGAGTTCGGCGGCGCGACGTGAACACGCCGGCCGCGCCAATCGGTCGACAGCGCCTTTTCAAACAAAGTCGCGTGTTCGGTGAGGTCCTGCTCTTCAAGCAAGACACCCTGCCCGCGCGCCGCGACAAGCCAGTCCGAAGCAAGCGCGCCGGAATAGAACTCGCGCCACCCTCGCTCCGCGATCGTTCGCATGGTTCGAGCAGCCGCAGGCTGCTTTAGAATTTCCCCCAGGTGCCGGCCTCCGGCGGGTCCATAATGGACGCCCAGCGCAGGGAATTCTCGGACAAGCTCGGCGTATTCGGCTCCGTTAAAAAAGCCGATCGCCGAGGCATCCAGGGCGACGCCGTTTTCAGCAAGTGCAATAGCAGCTTCCAGAACTTCCGCCAGAGAACGGCTACCGAACCGCTCGAGCGACTCGCCCCAGGCGGCAACCACCCCAGGCACGGTGACCGGAACCGGGCCGCGTTGCGGCATTGAGGTGAGACCCCGCTTTCGCAGGCCTTCCACCGAAATCGATCGCGGTGTGCGACCGGATCCGTTGATAGCAATCACGTCACCGTTCGCCGTGGCGTGGAGTGCAATCGCGTCACCCCCGAGACCATTCATGAACGGAATTGCGATCGCGAGCGTAGCGGCCGCGGCCACTGCCGCATCCATGGCATTTCCGCCTCCACGCAGCACTGCAGCGCCGGCTGCCGAAGCGAGCGGGTGGCCGGCGACCACCATTCCACGCTTGCTCATTATGACGGGACGGTGCGACTTGAAGGCAACGCCTTCGAAAGAGCTGGTCAAAGGTCTGCTACTCCACGAATCCTGAAGCATTCATCAGTGTTCGAATGCGATCGCAGGCGCTGTGAAAGGCGGGATCTCGTAATGAGGAAAAATCGCGTGGCCGCGGCATCTCGACTGAAATGATTTCCTGGATTCGTCCTGGACGCGGCGTCATGACCACGACCCGGTCTGCAAGCATCACCGCCTCCGTGATGCTGTGTGTAATCAAGACGACAGTCTTTCCCGTATCCATCCAGACACGCTGCAATTCCAGGTTCATCTGTTCTCGTGTCAATGCGTCAAGAGCGCCGAACGGCTCGTCCATGAGCAAAAGAGAGGGATCGGTAACCAGGGCCCGGCACAAAGCAACCCGCTGTTGCATTCCTCCGGACAGCTCAAACGGACTGCTGCTCTCGAAACCCCGAAGCCCCACGAGTTCCAGCAGTTTGCCGATGCGCTCCGGGTCTCGGGCCGTCCTTTGAATATCCAGGGGTAGCCGCACGTTTTCCTGAACCGTACGCCAGGGAAGCAGCACGGGCGTCTGAAAGACGATTCCGATACCCGGGTTAGGCTCCGTTACGGCCTTATCACCGATCCGAATCTCCCCTTGCGACGGCGCCAACAGGCCCCCGATCAACCGCAGAAGCGTTGACTTTCCGCATCCCGAAGCCCCCACGATTGCGACGAACTCGCCTGCCTCGACATCGAGTTCGATGTCCTTGAGAGCCATCAAGCTTGTCTTGCCGGTCTGGAAGTTCTTCGAGACGCCCCGTATCGCGATCGGCTCGGCCATGGCGCTCAGGCTTCCGCAAACTCATTGCTGTAGAGCTTGTTGAGATCGACCGTCTTCGGGAGACCGCCGTACTTAACCAGAAGGTCTTGCGTCGCACGCCAATCTTCCTCAGCCATATAGCCGAGGGGCTTACCCTTTGTTGCGTTTGTTTCCAGCGACGGGAACGTCAGGTCCAATTGCCGGCGGAGTACATTCTTGTTCCGCGCCTGCTGCGGCAATTGCTTGATCAGAACGTCGATTGCTTTTTCCGGATCGGCTTTGGCGGCCGCGAATGCATCCAGCGAAACGCGCACAAAGGCCTTCGCCGCGTCGCGATTCTTCTTCAGCCAGTCAGCATTGGCCACAAGTCCATTGTTCATCATCTCCACGCCGAAGTCACTGAAGAGGAAGTAGTGCAATTTCGCACCCTGCTCCTCGAGTTGAGCTACCTGGACGTTGACGTTTGCGGGGATTGCATCAGCCCGCTTCTGGAGGAACATTGCATTCTTGGCGGCTGTTGCCGGATTCAAGACGCTGATCTTGGTCGCATCCACGTTCGCTCGCTGAAGCAGCGCGGCAAGCATTTGCCCGGTGCTTTCGGACGGTGCGTAAGCAACGACCTTGCCTTCGAGTTCACTCGGCTTGTTGACGGGCGCGTCGGCGTGGCTGATCACACACATGACATCGGAGATCACCCTTCCGATCGCCATTAGCGGCACGCCCTGCTCAATCGCCCTGATCGTGCTGGTAAAGTCGACAAAGCCGATGGGATCGTTACCCTGCCCCACGATCTTGGCTACCGTGGCGGATCCCTGCCCCTCGCCAACACTGACGTCCAGGCCGGCTTTTTCGTACATCTTCTCTTGCAAGGCCAGGAAGAACGGCGCGTGCGAACCGTAGATCGACCAGTCAAGCCTGAAGCTGATCGCGGTTGCCGCGCGCGCCGGCGTGACGAACGGCGCCATGAGGCCACTTGCTGCTGTTCCGAGTAACACACTTCGCCTTGATATTTTGGCCATTACCCTCTCCTCGGTTGCTGGTTTAAACTCAGGCCGTAACGTCCTGCAGACGAATGGTGCTGTGCCAAGGTATGACCAGTCGTTCGACAAATTCGACGGCGTAGTAAAGAAAAACGCCTATGACGAGCAGTATCACCAGGACAGCGAAGAGCAGGCTGGTATCGAGATTGGCATTCGCTTGCAGCAGCAAGTAGCCAAGCCCCTGATTGGCGCCCACCCATTCGGCAATGACGGCACCGACAACGGCAAAGGCGACGGAGACCTTCATGCCCGCGAAGATATTCGGTAGCGCCGTCGGCAGGCGAAAATAGAAAAAGGTCTGCAACATGGTAGCGCGCGTCGAACTCGCGAGTTCCAGCATGTCACGCTCGATGCTACGAAGACCAACGATCGTTGACACGAGAATTGGGAAAAACGCCACCAGGAAGGTGACTACCAGCTTGGGCCCAAGCCCCAACCCAAACCACACCACGATCAACGGAGCCAGAGCAACCTTGGGAAAAGTCTGGCTCAAGACCAGCCACGGCATTATCGCCCGTTCCAAAGTTCGTGATGCAACGAGCAGTATTGCAAGTGGCACGCCGACAATAATCGAGAGAAAAAACCCGCCTAGAGTGACGTAAACCGTCGCCCAACTATGACCGAGCAGGAACCACGAATCTTCCTGAAGCCGACGAAGCACGTCCTCGGGCAGCGGAAGCAGATACGGAGGAACATGGAAGATCTTTACTGCGGCATACCAGAGCGCAACGACGGCAACCAATGTGCTTAGCGGGTACAGCACAGAGGACAACCGGCTCAGCATTACAACAGGCCCGAGAAATATGTGCGCGCGCAGGCGCTGTGGACAAGGGTTACCATGTGCGTGAAATCGAATACCGGCAGCCCAATCTCAGCCTGAATCGCCGCGGCATAGGGAGGCAACAGAGAGCACTCCAGAAGAACGGCGCCGATATCCGGTCGCCCGGCAACCAGTCGCTTTGCCACTTCCACGGCCTCGTTCTCCGCAACAGGAAAATCCAGTGTCGTGCGGTCCTCCCAGGCCGTTGCTGAGAATTCCGGGCAACCTTCCATGCCGACAACGTAAACCGCAGAGGGATCAATCGACACGGCTTCAAGGTGCCGAGAAGACAGACTGCTTGCTTCCGCCGTGATCACCCCTACGCGCTTGTTCCTTTGAAGAGTAGCCGAAATAAACGGCACCAGCATCAAAGAGGAGGCAAAGACCGGAATATCGACAGCCTCAAGCAGGTGACGTTGAAATAGCGCAGCGAACCCACAAGACGTCGTTATCGCGCGACAACCCTGGTCCTCGAGATAGCGTGCACCATCGATCCAGGGTTGGACCGCGTCCTGGAATTCCCTGGTCGTCGGATCAAGGGAGCCAAGGTCTCGCACTGTTCGGCTTCCCGAGAAGCCTTTCACAACGTGATGCATCACAGGAAACGGAAATGAAGACGCATTTCCGATGGCGCCCGATGGTCGAGGAAAGCGTCCCTCGATCATCAGGATCCCTACTCTGTGGCCATAAAGATTATGGCCTCCGCTGAGCACACCCTGTCTCACGTCTCTATCAGGCCTTGGATAGCAGTACGCGCGGGAAGTCGGCGAAGCATTCGGCCCCCTTGTCGGTCACTGCGAAAGATTCCGAGATGACCAGCCCGTACTTTTCCATCCAGATCGCAGGGATGCAGTGGAATGTCATGTTCTTCTCCATGACCGTTTTATCGCCGGCGCGAAGACTCGCAGTCAGTTCGCCCCATGTCGGCGGAAAACCGATCCCCACGGGGTACCCTATGCGGCTGTCCTTCTCGATACCGTATCGACTGATCACCGCCTTCCAGGCCGCGGCTAATTCCTCACAAAGGACCCCCGGACGAACCTTCTCCAGGACCGCATTCAATCCCTCGGCAATCACCTTGGCAACGAAGTCCATCCGTTCGGTCGGTTTTCCGAGGTAGATGCAGCGGGACAAAGGCGAGTGGTAGCGGTGCCTGACGCCGCCCATCTCGATATAGAAGAGATCTTCTTTTTCCAGCGGCGCATCGGTCCACGACAAATGCGGTGCTGCGCAATACTCGCCGACCATCGCGTTAGGCGGCTTGCACGGGAATGTTCCGCCGAATTCAGGCAAGCCAGCCGTGGTCACGCGATACAATTCGGCCATGACATCGCACTGCCGAACTCCCGGTTGCGCCTTGTCAAAAGCAGCCTGTTGGGCCGCGGCGGCGATGCGGCCGGCCTGTCTCATATAATCCAACTCGCGATCGGACTTCACCATCCGGCAGCGGTTGACCAAAAGGAAGGCGTCGACGAACTCGCAATTCGGAAGACCGTGCCGAAGTATCGCGTCCCACTTGGCCGTGTAGTAGTAGTCATCGGTCTCTACGCCGACCCTCCCGCGATCCCAGCCGCGTCTTTGAAGTTCCTCTGCGACAAATTGTATCGGGTGCAGTTCCGACGAACCTACGTAGATGTCGGGATATGGCAGGACGTTCCTCTCGGCGAGAAACGCCGTGAACTTGGCACCGACCGAGTCCATTTTTCGGCCAATCCAGATTGGCTCTTCCTCGGTCGAATTCACGACCACCATTTGAGGCGTGTAGAAGGACCATCCGTCATAGCCGGTTAGCCAGAATTGATTGGCGGGCGACGCGATCAGCAGTACGTCGATGCCTTTCTCGGCCATCGCTTTTTTTACGCGAGCGACGCGCGCCAAATACTCCGACCGTTCGAACAGCAGCATTTCAGAGGCCCTTCCGGCTTTGTTGCAGTCGATGGGAAGGGTTGCTTGCGATTAACATTCTGTCTAATGAATAAATCTGCGCACTCCATAACCAAATGGTAATGAAGAGAATCAATCTAAGGCTGCTGGACGTCTTCAGGGTTGTATTCGAAACGCGGAGCGTGACCACAGCTTCCAACAAGCTCGGCGTCACTCAGCCTGCCGTGAGCAAGGCGCTCGTCGAATTAGAGAAGGACGTCAATCTCACTCTGTTCGGGCGTGAGCGGCGTCGACTGGTCCCAACAGAAGACGCAGCCCGGCTGTACGAAGAGACCACGCGGCTCTTTTCGCACGTGTCGGTTTTTGAAGATCGTGTCGAAGACTTCCGCTCTGGGGAGGCCGGCCAGCTATCGATTGCCGTCATTCCAACCTTGGCGGCTTCTATCGTAGTTCAGGCAACGGTCGCGCTGCACGCAAAAGCGCCCGACGCGATCGTCCGGGTTGTCACGGGATCCCGCGCCGAGGTCATCAAGGCCACCACGCATCATCAGGTCGACTTGGGACTTGTGCACGCACCAGTGGCCGATCGCGACCTCGACGTAGAAATCATTGGCGAAAGTGAAATAGTAGCCGTGGTGCCTCTTGGGCACCCCTTGGAGCGCTATGATTTCGTGTCGCCACGTGACTTGGATGGGCAATCTTTGATCGGTCTCGATATCGGCTCCCCGGCAGGTCACCTGCTTCGCGAGTGCTTCGAAGCCGAGGGCATTGCGATGCGTATCGTTATGGAGGCGAACAGTTCGGGAGTAGCTTTCGCTGCAGCAAGCGCGGGCCGATCGATCGCACTGATTGATCCATGGCCCAATTCAATTGCACCCAACAGCCGATGTAAACTTGTTCGATTCAAACCGACGGTGCCGCAGCGCGTCGCCCTGCTTCGATCGGCGTTCCGTCCTCCCGCTCGCGTCGCGGAACTATTTGCAGAAGAACTACGGCTGGCGATCGTGAAAGCGGCCGCGACTACTCACTTCGTACGAGGCATGACCACGAGCACATAGCTCGGCAAATCGACGATCCAGCGCGGATGCGCGTGATCGTAAGGCTTCCCAGGTGAAACAAAGTCAGATCGTCAGGCTTACAAATCCGTAGCGGCCAAACCGCCCTTTCGCAGGATGAAGTGCGCGATTTCATCGACGCCCGTTCCGTTCTTCAGGTTGGAGAAGACAAACGGCCGGATGCCGCGCATCCGTCGTGCGTCCGTCTCCATGACATCCAGGTTAGCGCCTACCATCGGCGCCAGATCGATCTTGTTGATCACCAGAAGGTCTGAACGTGTGATACCGGGCCCACCCTTGCGCGGGATCTTTTCGCCGGCGGCGACATCGATCACATAGACCGTCAGGTCAGCAAGCTCGGGGCTGAAGGTAGCCGCAAGGTTATCGCCGCCCGACTCGACAAAACACAGCTCGGCGCGGGGAAACCTGATGTTCATGTCATCGATGGCCGCCAGATTCATCGAAGCGTCCTCCCGGATCGCGGTGTGCGGACAGCCGCCCGTCTCGACGCCCATGATCCGCTCGGCCGGCAGCGCCTGCGCGCGCGTCAGGATCAGCTGATCCTCCTTGGTGTAAATATCGTTGGTGATCACATAGAGATCGTAGAACTCGCGGAGTTGCTTGCAGAGAGCCTCGACAAGCGCCGTCTTGCCGGAGCCGACGGGCCCTCCTATGCCGATGCGGAACGGGCCGTAATGCACGGGAGCAGCGCTGGTGCGCGGAGACGAGCGTTCGCTGAGGATTGTCGTCATGACCGAAATAACCTTGTGTACTGGGTTTCGTGCGCGATGGAGCTGAGCTCAACCATAAATCCGGCAGAGCCGAGGTCGTCGAGCGTGGCCCGATCGCCCTGCTCGCTTGCGAGCAAGACGGCGCGCTCGAGTTCCGCGACGGCGAGTTGGCCGTCGGTTTGCCCAAGTGGAATCAGGCGAACACCCGCATTGACCAAATTAGCGACATAGCCGTGCAGGAAAGCCGGCAAGGCCAGCCAGCGAGGGATCTCCTCCCTTGCAGAACGAGCCCCAACGACAACCGCGAGAACCGGCCGGCACTGAAATTCGGAAAGTGTCTCCAGGATACTGTCGGGCCACACATGGCGCAGCATCGAGAGGCAGGCGCTAGCCTGCTGCGATGATTCCAAGGCGAATTCCGACGTGCTGCGCGAGGCTGCCGCGAGCTCCGCAACGTGCATCAGCCCTGCCTGATCATTGTCGACCGTACAGCGATACGCTTCGCTGAAGAAGATCGCCTCATTTCGCCCCGAGCCGTAGCAGAGGTCGGCGTCAAGCCAATCGACAAGGCTTTCGCGATCGTTCACAAACCCGGCTTCCACCGCCCATTCGAGGCCATGCGAGTAGCTGTAGGCGCCGTTGGGAAAGGTCGGGGACAGCCAGCTCTGCAGCCGCAGCAACGCCAGCGATGAAACGCCGGAGTGTCTCTCACGCGAAATAGGGTCGGGTTGAGGAGACATTGGTCAATCAGTACATGAAATAGCGTTGAGCGAGCGGCAGCACCTTGAGCGGTTCGCAGGTAAGCAGCCTGCCGTCGGCGCGGACTTCATAGGTCTCCGGATCGATCTCCATGCGCGGGACCGCGCTGTTGAGTATCATCGAATGCTTGCCGATCTTGCGGGTATTGAAGACAGGCAGCAGCTGCTTGGCGAGGCCGAGTGTCCTAGTTTTTTCGAGAGAGGCTTGGCTGACGAACGTAACGGAACTCTTGATCAGCGAGCGGCCGAACGCTCCAAACATCGGCCGGTAGTATTCGGGCTGCGGAGTCGGGATCGAGGCGTTCGGATCTCCCATGATCGCTGCGGCGATCGTGCCGGATTTAAGAATCATGTCCGGCTTCACGCCGAAAAAGGCTGGATCCCAGATGACGATATCAGCCAGTTTTCCGACCTCGATCGAGCCGACATAGGTCGAGATGCCCTGCGCGATCGCGGGGTTGATGGTGTATTTCGCGACGTAGCGCCGTGCCCTGAAGTTGTCGTGGTCGCCGGTCTCCTCCGACAACCTTCCGAACTGCTTCTTCATCTTGTCGGCGGTCTGCCAGGAGCGGGTGATCACCTCGGCCACGCGCCCCATCGCCTGACTGTCGGACGACATGATCGAGATCGCGCCCAGATCGTGCAGCATGTCTTCAGCGGCGATGGTCTCCTTGCGAATGCGGCTTTCCGCGAAGGCAACGTCTTCGGGAATGCGGCGGTCGAGGTGATGGGTGACCATCAGCATGTCGAGCGCCTCATCGAGCGTATCCACCGTGTAGGGCCGCGTCGGGTTGGTCGAAGCCGGGATGACGTTGGCCTCGCCGCAGAGCTTTATAATGTCGGGCGCGTGTCCGCCGCCGGCGCCCTCGGTATGGAAGGCGTGGATCGTCCGCCCCTTGAACGCGGCGATCGTGTCTTCGACGAAACCGCCTTCATTCAGGGAATCGCTGTGAATGGCGACCTGAACGTCCATGTCGTCGGCCACCGAAAGGCAGCAATCGATCGCGCTGGGAGTAGCCCCCCAATCTTCGTGAAGCTTCAGGCCGCACGCCCCCGCTTCGATCTGCTCAACCAGGCCGGCCGGCAAGCTCGCATTTCCCTTGCCGAAGATGCCGATATTGACAGGAAATCCGTCAGCCGCCTCGAGCATGCGCTGAAGATGCCAGGGTCCCGGCGCAGACGTCGTGGCGGTCGAGCCTGCCGCAGGTCCCGTTCCGCCACCCATCACGGTGGTGACGCCCGAATACAGAGCTTCCTCGATCTGCTGCGGACAGATGTAGTGCACGTGCGTGTCGATGCCACCTGCCGTGATGATCTTGCCTTCGCCTGCGATAATCTCGGTTCCCGGCCCGATAATGATCCCAACATCCGGCTGCACATCGGGATTGCCGGCTTTGCCGATCGCGGCAATAAGCCCGTCCCTGATTGCGATGTCCGCTTTCACAATCCCCCAGTGATCGAGGATCAGAGCGTTGGTAATGACGGTGTCGACCGCTCCCTGGGCACGCGTCAATTGCGACTGCCCCATGCCGTCCCGGATCACCTTGCCGCCGCCGAACTTCACCTCTTCGCCGTAGGTCGTAAAATCCTTCTCGACCTCGATAATGAGATCGGTGTCGGCAAGGCGCAGCCTGTCGCCGACCGTCGGACCGAACATCTGCGCGTAGGCGGCACGGCTCATGGCCTGGGGCATTGTCGTCTACCTCGCAAATTGCAAAGAAAGATGCGGCATGGTCATGGAAGTGGCCCCATCACCTCGCGCCTGAAACCGTAAACGATGCGGGCGCCGGCATAGGGGACCAGCGACACCTCCCGCGACTGCCCGGGTTCAAATCGCACGGCGGTGCCGGCGGGAATGTCGAGGCGGTGGCCAAGGGCGGCTTCGCGATCGAAATCGAGCGCCGCATTGGCTTCGGCGAAGTGATAGTGACTGCCGACCTGGATCGGCCGGTCGCCGGTGTTGGCAACCTTCAGCGAGATGGCCACCCGGCCTGCGTTGAGGACGATCTCGCCGGACGCGGGAAATATCTCGCCGGGAATCATTGCAGTCCCCCACCACCACCCGCGGCGCTCCGCATGCGTCTCGTTGGCACACCAGTAATCCGCTCGACCAGGCTTCGCGCGCCAAGGCCGAGGCCAACGCCGGCAGCGTGGAGCACGGCCGTCGAGAGCGTGAAACCCGCCGCATAAGAAAAAATGCCGGCCCCGGCGGCCTCCGTGCCATGCGCGTGGCCATGAAAAAAAGCAAAGAGCCCAACGATCGCGGCGCCAAGTGCGAGCGGAGTTTCGATCCCGACGGCAATGAGTAACCCCAACACCACGACCGAGATGGAGATCGCTGGCTCAACGAAGGAAATTTGCAAGCCCAGGCGCGCCGCGGCAAAGCCTCCGAGCATCGCCGCTATGAAGGCCAAAGGCCACGCCCAGATCGCGCGACCCCCGACAAGCGCGGCCCAAAGACCAACCGACGCCATGACAAATACGTGGTCAGCGCCACTAAGAGGATGGAGAACGCCAGACTCGAGTGAATGGACGTGATCTAGGCCGGGATGAGCAAAGGCGGGAGAACTAAACATCGCGATCAGTGTCAGGCCGAGCAGAGCCAAGCGCATGATGGTGTCCTACCGAATGGGATTGTGAACTGGCACGAGCTTGGTGCCATCGGGGAACGTCGCTTCTACCTGCATGTCGTGGATCATTTCCGGAATGCCCTCCATGACCTGTTCCCGGGACAGAACCTTGCCGCCTTCCGACATGAGGTCGGCAACAGACGCTCCGTCGCGCGCACGCTCCATGATGAAGTCGGAGATCAATGCAATGCTTTCGGGATAGTTGAGCCTGACGCCGCGCGCCAAGCGCGCCCGCGCGACCATCGCCGCGACCGCAATCATCAACTTGTCTCTTTCCCGCGGCGTCAGATTCATGCGGCTCTCCGTTTCATCACCTCAGCACGACCACATCTTTGGCACGCGAAACGGACCGCCATCGCCGTCGCGGTCAAAATGCCGGAGCAGGCAGATCAGTGCGATCCTCAACTCGGACGAAGTCTCCGCAGCAAGCCGGACGACAATCAGCCCGCTCACCATCGTCGCCGCGGAGCTGCAGGCAAGCGATTGTGCGGCTTCACGTAACATCTCCAGCCGCCGGTCCAGATGCGGCCCGAAATAAAGCAACGTGCCGATCGCCTTGTAGCCCGACAGCAGGGCTTTCCTCCTCAAATGCGGAAACGCCTCTTCCGCGACGAGAAAACTGTCCGCCCAAACCAGTCGACCATCCCTCCTGACCAGCCAGCGATCGCGGATGTGACCTCGCACGACCTCCTCGCCATGGGCGGTGCGACCCAGGACGAGCCATTCCAACGCCATCAACTCGGCACCGGCGCAGAGATCGATTTCCGTCTGCCGCTGAATGCGAGCGGAGTTGAAGATGATGGTTTCCTGTGGAAGCCAGGCGAGCTTCGCGGTGTCGCAGGCCTTCAACTTTGTGACGACCTGCGCCGGCTGATCGAGGGAGCGATAGATTTTCTCCGCCGCTTGCGACGTCACGGTAACCAACGCATCGCCCAGCGCTGTAACCTCGATTTCCAGCCGATCGCCGCCTGCGATACCGCCCGCGGCGTTGACGACGACGGCCTCCCTCACCGCACCGTCGCCGATCGTGGGACACATGATGCGTATCGGGAATTTCTGATAGACGTCCACCACATCGGTGCGGCTGTCCGAGCCACGCAGGACGATACGGCCAGCCCCGCTCGCGCGCTGAAGATCGCGATCCCGCGACAAAGAGTCCGTCGAGCCCGGAGGAGCCGACACTTCGCCGCTATGTTGACGGGTTACCTCGAACATCGCGCGATCAACTTCACAATTTGGGTGACCACGGTAGCCCGAGCTACGACATAGCCGGGCAATGGAAAGAGAGAGGCGTGACCACCACCAAATGCTCGGTCACGCCTCTTCTGGAATTGCGATAACGAAATCAGAATCCCGCCAGACCCTGCGGACTGTTGTAGGGAATCTTCACGCTGCTCATTTCCTTGAGCGAGCCATCCGGCTGCGTGGCATAGCACACGAGCTTCGCGGCGTTGCCGTAGATCTGGTAGAGATACGCGTCGTCCGGGCTAAGCCAACTATCGGCCGGGCCGCTGGTCACGGTCCCGTTGAGGCCCCTGGCGGTGCCGTCTCCCGGAACCTTCGGGCACGCCGGATCGCTCGCGATTTCCAGGCCGTTACCGTTGATGCGGTAGCTGCTGACATTGCTGTAGCCGAAGTTCGTCGCATACACCATTTTGTCATCCGATGACACCGATGCCCAGCACAGCTCAGTCGGCACGCCTGCGCTGGTGTCGATCTTCACGAGTGGACCGATGCTAACCCGGCCATCGTCGTCGATGGTGCCCATGCTCATGCCGTCGCCAACGGCATATCCGATGACAAAGGTGTTCGGCTGACGATGCAGGAAGGCGATATAGAACGGAGAGCCGCCCTTCCCGTCAACGAACTTGCCAGTGCCGAGGGAGCCATCCTCGCGGATGGGAAAGATGGCGAGACCATCGGGATCCGGAGCATTGGAGGCGATCGAGTGGTACGCGCCGCCCTTTCGCTGCACCCAGAGAATGGGTGATCCATCCGGATACAGGCCCGTGGTAACGATCGGTTCGTCGAAGGTGGTGCCGACGAAGAGAAATTTTTCATTGGGCGACAACACGACCATGGTCGATACGCGGTTTGTCTTGTCGTGGGTATTGATCGTGTAGCGCTCCGGACGCGGCGTGAGCTTTCCTTCATTGACCGACATCAACCGGACATGATCGGGGCCGAACGAATGCAACACGAACAGCGTGCGCGTCTTCGGCGAATAGGACACCGACTTTGCAGTCCCGCTCCGTCCTTCGACGGGGTTGCCGGTGGGCTTGACGTCGAGCAGCATCAGCCGGCCGTCGTCGCCGAGCTTGAACGAAGAAACCGTGTTGTCGCCGCCATTTGTCGTGAACAGGAAACGCCGGTCCGGTGTGATGAAGATGCTTGACGCGCCTTCGAACGCGTTCGGCGCGCTGTCCTGTCCGCTGATCGGCTTGAACTCGCCGGAGCCCGCGCCACCCGTGCGCACCCGCTCCACCTCGGTCAGCATGCCGTTCGCGCCGCGCTGATAGTGGATAATCGTATTCGCGATCTCGTTGGTCTGGATGTAGAGATACCCGCCCTTCGACATCATGCCTGTCTCTTTCGCCATTCTTCGCTCCTTTTGTTCGGTCAATTGCATTTCAGATCTATTTCACCGCAGTCGTCATTGCCGTCATCGCTTCAACGCTGGATATCCGTTGACGTAGACCCAATCCGTCGCCTGC
>Ga0210396_10004065_pt1 | contig 14365 bp, 15 predicted proteins | sample IncBWH17OmetaG_FD_155466 | JGI IMG/M metagenome (GOLD analysis project Ga0210396, IMG submission 155466) | Forest soil microbial communities from Barre Woods Harvard Forest LTER site, Petersham, Massachusetts, United States - Inc-BW-H-17-O ...
GAATTCTACTACTACACCAGGGTGCAGGATCCCGGCGCCGTGCTGGCCATGGATAATTCCAACGGCCACATCATTCTCTTTGAGCCGCAGCAAGTCGGACGCACCGCGCAGGTTTATGGCCCGAATTTATTGTCGCAGGCGGATGAAGCCAAGCGACTGGGCTTCGCTGCTGTGCAACCGGTCGGCAATCTCGATATCTGGCTCTCTAACGTTCTCAGCGCGCATCCGCAAGTCGACCTGTGGGTGCGGCTCGGATTTCCCGACAAGGCGGATGGAGCGCGCCCGGAAGTGGGCCGCGATCACGCCTGGAAATTCGCGCATCCTTATCACGAAGATGTGCCAGCCGATTTAGCGCCCGCAAAACTCCTCGCGCAACGTTATCCCATGGCCAAGCTTTGCGATCTGACGGCGATGATTGATGCGATGCGCAATATCAAGCGGCCCAAGGAAATCGAAGTGCTTCGCCGCAATGGAAAAATTAGCGCGGATGGAAATCGCGAAGCTATCGCTCATGCGCACCCCGGCATGCATCAATACGAAATCGAAGCGCGCGCTTACGAATATTATTACAGTCACGGAGCGCAAGGCGTGGCGTACCTAGCCATCGTCGGCTCGGGCAAAGATATCAACACCTGGCATTACTTTTCGAATCGCGAAGTGATCGAGCCAAATCAGCTGGTCGTATTTGATTTCGGCGCGTCGCTGGACCATCTCACTATGGACATCACGCGCACCTTCAACATCAGCGGTAAATTCACGCCCGATCAGGCCAAGTGGTACGCCGTCGATCTCGAATCGCAAAAGGCCACGATTGCCTTGCTGAAACCCGGGCACACTTACGAAGAGGCCGAAGCCGCGGGCAAGGCTGTCTTCGAAAAAGCCGGGATCGCTCAGCAATGGTACGGATTCCCGGGTCACTTTGTCGGACTCGCCACCCACGACGTATTGCGTCCCAGCGGCCCGATCAAAGCAGGCCAAGTCGTAACCGTCGAGCCCATCGTGGAATTTCCCGACAAACAAATGCACATCCGCGTAGAAGACACCATCCTGATCACCGATGCCGCGCCAGAAATCCTAAGCTCCGCCATCCCCAAAGAACTTCCCGAAGTCGAAAAGCTAGTTGGCAGCCAAGCCACAGAAAAGTAAAACCGTAGGGGCACGATACATAGCCATTTCAGTAAACTAAGGTACCGCAAACAGGTGACCATTTTGATTGCTGAAATAGTGCCAGAGTGGTATGACGTCGATGGCAGAAAAGTTTTTCGTCCTGACTCTCGACGAAATAATGAATTCAAACCGACCTTCCCAGCTGGCCGATTCGTTAGTCAACCTTTAAAACACTGGTGTTCTGATTTTCCAGACTTTCGACGTTTTCTCTCTGGCTGCAAATATGTGTCTGATCAAGAGCAGTTCGGACAACCAGATTACTGGCAACCTCCCGAACAGTTTGAAGATAGCAAAAAGGGAGACTGCGAGGACTTTGCATTGTGGGCTTGGAGGCAACTCCTACACCTAAACTACCCAGCCAGATTCACAGTCGGACGCGCAGGCCGATATGGCGAAGGACACGCCTGGGTAACTTTTCAGAAAGATGGGAAGACTTATCTCCTGGAACCACTCAGTTCGGCCGTAGGACCGAAATTGCCCCGCCTGTCCATTGCGAGATATAAACCAAAATTTTCCATGTCGTGGGACGGGGAAAAAATCTCGTATTTCCAGCATGAAGATAGAAAAATCAGTTACTCCCTGAAGCAGATTACCTCTCTCCTTGGAGAATGGTTCTTTATCTGGGCTACCTTTTGGGTCAAGTTGGGAATCTCGCTGACTCGCCGCTTGACCAAGCGTTCGGCCGGCTAACCCGAATTTAGAAACTAACAATCAAAAGACCAACTCCACTTAACGCACTTTTCCAGTTTCCACTTTTCCCGACCCGCGATATACTCGGTCGCACTCGACACTCTCGTCGACATCGGCCTTTTTGGCCGAGAAGGAGGTGATCCAGTGAGGTACGGTTTACGTTGATGTTGTAGAGCAAGGCGCTTGTGACCTTTCCGAGCGCCTTCTCTTTTTCCTGCCGGTCTCAATTCCCTCGATTTAAGTACTCCTTTCCATGTTGCCGGACTTCCCGTTGACGTCTGCGGCGCGCAGGACTAGTCTCCGGCCATGGATCCTCGCAGTAGCAAGCTCGTTTTTCTAAAACGCATACTCAGCATAGTCAGAGAACTGTTCAGCACACCCACAGATGTCCATTACACCAGCGTTCCGGTTTGGAGACCGTGGCGTGATTTCTAGCAGCTCTGCGCATGGTCGAGGGAAAACGCCTAGCGCTTCTTTGTCTTTCTTGCCTAGGTTTGTTTCCGCGCTCGGCTTGCCTTATGAAACGCCACGGGATGCTTCGGTTCATACAATCCGATCTCGCCACCGCCCGGAAGCGAAATGGTTGTGCGAGTTCCCCACCGTTCTTCCGCTATTTGGCCAAAATGCACGCCCTTCGTTTTCAGAACATCCATCTGCGCTTTCAGGTTGTCGCACACGAAATACATCTCATGCTGATTGTTTTTGTCGTGCGGGTGAAACGCCACTTCCGCCGCCGGGAGCGCAAAAATCAGCCAGCCGTGGCCCGCGTCCACCGATTGAAAACCAAGAATGTCTTTGAAGAATCGACGGTCTGCGTCTGCATCTTTTGAGTAGACCACAACGTGCGCGCCAGTCAGCATGAGCACCCCCGATGCCGCAATATACTCTGCGCTGTGCGGCCGCCTCACTTCCTTTATCGATCCCCTACCCCGTATCGCCTCCGCCCTTTTTCTTCTTCCTCTTTCTTTCGCTATAATGTCGGCCACCTATGCCCATCGCTCCAGGCACCAAGCTTGGCCCTTACGAAATTCTGTCTCCGCTCGGCTCCGGCGGAATGGGTGAAGTGTACCGCGCCCGCGACACTCGCCTGGACCGCGCTGTTGCCGTAAAAATCCTCCCCGCGCATCTTTCTTCCGATCCCGCGCGCAAGCAACGTTTCGAACGCGAAGCCAAAATAATTTCCGGCCTGAATCATCCCAACATCTGCACGCTGCACGACGTCGGCTCGCTCGACGGCCTCGACTATCTGGTGATGGAATGCGTTGAAGGCGACAGCCTCGCGCAGCGTCTCGAAAAAGGTCCGGTGCCCGGCGATCAAGTTCTAAAAATCGGCGCGGAAATTGCAGATGCTCTCGACAAAGCGCACCGCTCCGGCGTGGTCCACCGCGACCTCAAGCCCGCCAACATCATGCTCACTAAATCCGGCGCGAAGCTGCTCGACTTCGGCTTGGCCAAACCCACCGCGCCGCAAGCCACGCTGGCCACGCTGACCACCGCGTTTCCGCAACAATCCCCCGTCACGCAGGAAGGCACCATCGTCGGCACCTTCCAATACATGTCGCCTGAACAAATTGAAGGCAAAGAACTCGACGGCCGCAGCGATGTTTTTTCTCTCGGCACTGTGCTCTACGAAATGCTCACCGGCAAGCGCGCTTTCGACGGCAAATCGCAGCTCAGCGTCGCCTCCGCCATCCTGGAGAAAGAACCCGCGCCCATTTCCACTGTGAATCCGCTGACGCCCGCCTCGCTCGATCACGCCATTCGCCGCTGCCTCGCCAAAGATCCCGAAGACCGCTGGCAAACCGCGCGCGATCTCGCTCTCGAACTTAGATGGCTGGCTACTCCCTCAGCCGTCACCAGCAGCGACGCTCTGCGCCCCGTCGTTCCTGTATCTCCTAAAAACAAATTTAGAAAATATATTCCCTACATCATCGAAGCGCTCGCGCTCTTCGCCGTCGCTTACCTCTTCGGTCGACCCGCGCGTACCGCCACCGCGCCGGTCACCCTCCGCGCCAATATCATTCCTCCCGAAAAATCTCAGTTTGCTTCCATCGAAACCGATGAAGGCGGCGTTCCCGCCGTTTCTCCGGACGGCCGCTACCTGGTCTCGCCGCTGCACGACGCCGACGGCAAGGTGCGTCTCTGGCTCCGCCCGCTGCAATCCACCGAGGGCAAAGTCCTCCCCGGCACGGAAGGTTCCGGCCACGCCTTCTGGTCTCCCGACAGTCGCTCCGTCGCGTTTTTTTCCTCCGGCAAACTCAAGCGCACCGATATTGATGGCTCTGCGGTTTACAACATTGCCGACGCGGCTCTCGGTCGCGGCGGCTCCTGGAACTCCGACGGCGTCATCATCTTCTCCGCGGCCCAAGGCGAGCCCATCTCAAAAGTCTCCGCCAGTGGTGGCACTCCCGTGGCGGTCACCAAGCTCGATCTCGCCAACGGCATCGGCAGCCATCGCTGGCCGCAATTCCTTCCCGACGGCAAACACTTCCTGTTCATCGTACGTTCTGAAAAACCCAATGGAACTGGCCTATACGTCGCTTCGCTCGACGATCCACAACCGCATCTTATCCTCAACACCATTTTCAACGCCTCATACGTAACTCCCGGCTACTTGCTCTTCGTTCGGGACGACGCCCTCTTCGCCCAGAAATTCGATGCGTCTTCCCTCAAACTCTCGGGCGAGCCCATCTCTCTTCCCGATCGCGTCAGCGTCTTTTCTCCCGCGCTCAATGCACTCTTCTCTGCTTCCAACACCGGAGTCCTCGCCTACTATCCCGCGCAATCCGGTTCCGGCGGAGCCGATCTGGTCTGGTACGATCACTCCGGGAAAAAATCCTCGGCGCTTACGCAACTTTTCCTCACCGCTTCTTCCATTTCTCCCGATGGCACTTGGGTGGCGCTCAGCGCCTATTCTCCCAACGAGTGGATTCCCAAACTCTGGAAGCTCGATCTGCAGCGCGGCACTAAGACCCCGCTCTCCCAGGAATTTGGCCTCGCGCCGATTTGGTCGCCCGATGGCCAGACAATTTACTATTCGCATATCGTTGGCAACGACGGCCAGATCTACAGAGTAAAGGCGAGTGGAGGCGGCACCGAGGAGGCCGTCTTTCCTCCCGGCGGTCTTTCCGAGGCGCCGACTTCTGTTTGCTCCGACGGCAAGACGCTGCTTTTCACGCGCTCGCCCTCCAATAATTTCCAAATTAGCAGCACCTGGTCGGTTTCGCTCTCTGGCGAGAGCAAACCATCTCAATTGCTGCCCAACGAACAGCGCGCCGGCCGCGCCACTTTTTCTCCCGACTGCAAGTGGGTTGCTTACGAATCCCGGCTTACCGGTTCGCGCGAAATCGCCATCATTCACTTCCCCGATGGCGCCCGCAAATATCAAGTCTCCACGTCCGGCGGCTTCAATCCCAAGTGGCGTCGCGATGGCAAAGAACTTTTCTTCTATTCGCCACTCGACAGTTCCATCTCTTCCGTTTCCGTCCAGGAAAATGGGCAGGAGTTGCTACTTGGTAAGCCCACGCCGCTTTTCCAAGTCCATCCATTTGCCCCGCGCCTCGGCGTTTTCGACGTCACTGCCGACGCGCAACGCTTCATCGTCTTCGGCGACACCTCCTCCTTCAGCAGCGTCCCCCTAACCGTAGTCACCAACTGGGATTCCATTCTCGCCCAGAAGTAATTCGAAGGTGGATTGAGCCAGAAATTCGCTGCGGAGTCACGGGAATCACTAAATTTTCAATGCTACGCGATCATTATCCCAGTTGCGCTGACAGCACCGGAGGAACCGCAGTGACCAAAGAGGATGCCTGGAAACTGGCCAACCACTGGGTTGCGGCCTGGAACGCTCAAGACCTCGACTCGATCATGTCCCACTATGACGATGCAATCGAGTTGACTTCGCCGGTTGCCGCGCAACTCCTCGGGACTCCAGATGGCAAGGTGGTTGGGAAAGCTAACTTGAAAGCTTACTTCCAGCGCGGACTGGAAGCCTATCCGCAACTCTGCTTCATTCTCGAAGATGTGTTCTCGGGCTTAAACAGCGTGGTGTTCATCTACAAGAATCAAAAAGGCACACGCACCGCAGAGTTCATGGAGCTATCGCCGAGCGGGAAAGTGACCCGCGTCGTGGCGAACTATTCTGCTCAGTGAATGTGCCCTGTTCCCTAATTTCACTTTTAGCGACTACTTCCTCCCCAAAGCTCCGTCTAACGATGCTGCGCCGGGACCAGCAATAACTAATGTCAGCATCGCACCCAGATACAGCACAATCAATTCGCCGTGATCGGTACCGGGTCCTCTGCCGAAGAACACGAAGTGGTGCACGAAGGTCCACGCCACGAAAATATTCGCAAAGCAGTACAGCGCCGCCCATCTCGTCCCCAGCCCGATGATGATCAAAAGCGAGCAAACGAAGTCAGAAAAAAACGCGAACAGGAACGAAGCATGCGGTCCAATCCCGAATGGGATCAGGAAAGTGCGTCATGAACTGCGCCCAGTGTGCCGGCTGCTTCTCCCACCCGTGCCGCAGGAACAACGTCGCGCCGGTCCATACCCGCAACACCGCCAATCCCATTTGCGTACTCTCCGGCACCAACCGCATGCTCACAATATCTTTCACGCTAGCCATTGCGACTCCTCCGTTCCGCGAACTCCTGCCCTGGACGTGAATCTAGATGGCAAGCGCCGCTGCCCGAGCTGTGCTCTCCTTGATTCCTGCCTCGACGCTCAAATTTATATAAAGCTCGCGCGCCTCCTCCCAAAGCGTTCTGGCTTGCTCCCATCGCAGCACTGCAAGACTTCGAATCGCGTTTGCCAAGTCCAGCGACGAATCTTCGGCGTGATTCCGATAGAGTCCAAGCGCCTCCAGGTAACATGGCTCCGCCAAATCCGGGCGTCCCTGCTCCAGGTAGACATCACCCAGATGCCGGATGGTGTGCGCCAGCATCAGCGGTTCGTCAAACTCGCGAAGCAACACCACCGCTTCTTCGTAACACAGCCGGGCCATCGCGCCATCCCCGCGCCGCTCCGACTCTCCGCGTTCTCTGAGTTCCCGCGCCAGCACCAGCCGGTCTGGCTGATTCTCGCTCGAAGCCATGTTTCCCTCCCGCCCTGATTGGCAGCATCCAATTTCCCCGCCATCATGCGCCTATAAAGGTACAGGAAGGAGACAAACACGCAAAACTCATCGCGGAGTAGGCGTTTTGTTGAGATGGATTTTGCTGATGCGTTCACCGGCCAATTCACCGCTGCCCATTTTTACCGAGGTGCGACGCGCTCTCTTTGATCCTTCGCTTTGGCCAATTCTTCTTCTGGTTCCACGTGAACCAGGACCTCCGCGATTTGCGGCAATGCTCCACGAATTTCGTCTTCGACCTTATGCGATAGCCGGTGCCCTTCGCGCACCGTCATCTCTCCGCTCACCACGGTGTGGAGGTCCACGTAGAAACTGAATCCCATCTTGCGAACATAGCATTTGTCCAAGCCAAGGATGCCCGGCACGCCCATGGCTATCGTTCTGACTTGCGCCTCCAGACTCACGTTTGGCGCGACATCCGCCAGTTCGAGAATCGCTGGTCGCAGTTGCTTCCAAGCGTTATAGAGAATCACCAGCGCAGCACAAAGGGCTGCCCACCCATCCGCCGCTTGCCACGCCGGGCCTCCAAGCAACGCGATGGAAATGCCGGCGAACGCGAATGCCGATGTGAGCGCGTCGCTTCTGTGGTGCCACGCGTCGCTCTTCACCGCGATGCTGCCAATCGATTCGCCCACGGAACCAACGTGCCGAAACAACAGCTCCTTGATGAGCAGCACGCCCGCCAGCACTACCAGTGTGAACGGTGCAGGAGTTCCGCTCGGCGCGGTTATCTCACGAATGCCTTCGTAAATAATCCCAAACGCAGCCGCCATCAACGCCAGACTCACAACCACTGCGGCAATCGGTTCAGCCTTCCCGTGACCATAGGGATGGTCCGCATCCGGCGGCTTGACCGCGATTTTCAGGCCAAAGTAAACCACCGCTCCGCTGAATACGTCGGTCACGGATTCTAGACCGTCCGCAACCAGTGCAAACGAATTCCCCAGCAAACCAGCGGAGCACTTGATCACCGCCAACACCAAATTCACGATGATGCCCAGGATCGTAGATCTCATGCCCCGGTCTGCGGCGCTTTTTGACGGATTGTCGTTGCGGTTTGAACTCACAGGTGGAGTGATTCTACGCTCTGTCCTCTTCTCGCGCCAAACGCAGGCAGACTGGAGACTGTGGCGCAACGCCAGTTCGCAAAATTAATGTAGAATTTCTCACGGTGGCCTGGCTCAAGACTTAATCGGTCATTAAATCGAATCGGTGAGGACCATGTCGCAAGTTACAAATCAAAGCCTGCTTGAGGTTCTGCTCGACTCTTGGGATCGCAACAATGCAATCCTGGTCAACTTGCTCCGCGCTCTCCCCGAAGGCGGACTGGAAACCGGAGCGCTGCGGGACAGTCCATCCGTCGCGGAAATGTTCACCCATATCCACTATGTACGGCTGGTGTTTCTCGCCGAGGACGCGCCGGAATTTGCCGGAACTCTGCCCGAAACCGAGTGGCTTGCCGAGCGTGATCCCAATCGCATCGCGCAGATGCTGAATGAAAGCGCCAAAGCGGTGCGCAACGCGGTGCAGAGCAAGGTGGAAAAAGGCCAAGCCATGCAACTGCACTACGATCACCCCATCCTTTTTCTCCAGCACATGATCTGGCACGAGGGCTATCATCACGGTCAAATCAAGCTTGCCCTCAAAATCGCCGGCCATCCAATCACCGACGAACAAGCAAGCCCAATCACCTGGGGTATCTGGATGGACAAAAGTTGAGCTTTGCGCGACTTACAACTTTTCCTTGGCCAATACGTCTTACGCTCTAGGAGGTTCCATGCGCCGATTGTTCAGAGTCCTCGTAACCCTCACCCTCATCGTCGCCGCTCTCGGATCGATATCCTACTCCCGCCGCGCCGCCGTTCTCGCCGAAGCATCGCCCGCAGGTTCCGTTACTCCCGCGTCGCCCATGCTTGAGCCGCGTTCCGGCCACACCGCGACTCTCTTGCCAAGCGGAAAAGTTCTTATTGCCGGAGGCATGCGTCGCAATCAGGATTTCTACCGTTCCGCCGAACTGTTCGATCCCGCCACCGGAAAATTTCAGGCAACGGGTGCGATGACTTTCCCCCGCGTTGGACACGCCGCAGTCTTGCTCAACTCCGGTAACGTACTGATTGTGGGCGGGTGGACCGGGCGCGATTGCACCGATTCCGCCGAACTCTACGATCCCGCCTCCGGGAAATTCACCATAATCTCGAAAATGAATGGCAAACGCGGACAGCCCAGTGCCACGCTGCTCCGCAATGGCGACGTCCTCATCACTGGCGGTGCGGACCGTGATACCCCGGGCGGAGTCGCATCCGCGGAAATCTTTCGCACCGAACTCTCCAAATTCGAAATTGTCGGCCCGATGCACGTTGCGCGCATCTCGCAAACTTCCACTCTGCTCAACGACGGCCGCGTGTTGATTGCCGGCGGGCGTGGCGATACGGTTACCGCCAGTGCCGAGCTTTACGATCCCACCACAAAACAATTCCTCGCCACCGGCAACCTTCAGACCGCGCGCTACAAACATTCTGCCGGCCTGCTTCCCGATGGCCGGGTGCTCATCGCGGGTGGCTCCGATGATCGGGATTGGCAGGGGAAAATGAACAGCGCGGAAATCTATGATCCTCGAACAGGAAAATTCAGGGCCACGTCTCCTCTGAACGACAGCCGCTTCAAACTCCCCTCGGAAGCGATACAACTGGGCTCCGGTCGAATTCTCGTTGCCGGAGGAAGCAAACAGGTCGAAGTGTACGATCCGTCGAGTGGAAAATTCCTGATCGCGACCGGGCAAACCACCGATGCGCGCCATTTTATGACCGAAACTAAGCTACAAGACGGCACCGTCCTGCTCGCCGGTGGATACCCCAACAACGATCAGGGCACCGCCGATACCTGGCTCTACCGTCCCGTGCAAAAGCAGCCGTAGGACGCGGTTCTGCCGCCGCCAATTTGCTTCTCTGCTGCATCCAAAACAATGCGGGAGGGGACGCCAATGACACTGCAAATGGTCGCGCTTCTGGTATTGGGCCTGATGTGCGGCAGTGAATTAAATGTCGCGCTGTTCGCCCACCCGGTGCTGCAGCGGCTGCCGCAAGAGACTCACATATTGGTGCGCTCCGCGCTCGCTGCGTTGCTTGGGCGCGTCATGCCGTTCTGGATGGGAGGCTCGACGCTTCTCAATCTCTCGCTGCTACTTCCCTTCGCACATTTAAATGAGTCCGCTTGGCGCTACGCCGCAATCGCCGCGGCGATTCAAGTCCTCGCCGTTTTGTTTTCCCTCGTCGCTCCCGTGCCCATCAATAATCGTATTGCTAAATGGACGCTGGCAAGTATTCCCGCAGACTGGAGCGCTCAAGAGCATCGCTGGGATGTCTATCATTTCGTCAGAACGTGCGCGCTGGTTGTCGCGTTCCTACTTCTTGCCCTCAGTATTGCTGCGCGTTAGAGATTTTTGCTTGGCCAGTTCGGTGTGGAATTCCTGCTCCTTCTCCGCAATGTACTTTTGGTAGCCACTTGGATCGACAAAGGGGTTCTCGCCATCCGCTTTCAGGCGAGCGTACTTTTCCTCCATGTCGAAGTAGCCGCCATGGGCACCGAGAAAAATATCGCACTTTAATGATTTCAGAACGCGCCACATGCGCTCGTAATCTTCGGCGATCTGCGGGTAAGCCGCGTTGTTCACCAGCTTGTAGCCAGGATTCACATTCGGACTGCCGAGGATCAAGACGTTGTAGGTTTTACCCTGCTCAGTGACCTGCATCGTCCAGGTCGTGCATCCTTTGGTGTGACCGGGAGTGAGATGCGCGACTAGCACGGCGCCACCAAGTTTCACTTCATCCCCGTCGTGCAACACCCGGTCAACCTTCGTAGGCCGGTAAAGAAATTCAGCGCGATTTCCGTACTGAAAATCGCTCTTGCCTCCGGATTCCACTACCGGCACGTCCGCGTCCATCACCATGTATTTCGCGCCGGTCATCTCCTTAATCATTGCGCTCCCGGCGTCGTGATCCCAGTGCGCGTGACTGATCAGCAGAATCTTGGTGTCTGCAAACTTGAATCCCAGTTTCTCGATGCTCGCCTTGATCAGCGGGACGTTGGCTTCCAGATCGCTGTTGATCAGGATGTTCCCTTGCGGCGTGGTGATCAGATAGTTCGCCAGCCCCCTACTCCCCACGTAGTACAAATTGCCGGCGATGTGAAACGGCAGAAAAGGTTCAGTCCAGTCGGCGTTGTCCTGCGCCAACACACCACTGCCCGCAGCCAACACCACAAACAATACCCACATAGCAATTCTGATAATTTTTTGCATCGCCGGAGTATAAGCCAAATCAAATTCCAACCAAAGCGCCAACACCCGTCTCACGTTCCAACTATTCCTCGAGAAGGCATCACAATGTTCTATGGCTTCCCTTCCGTTGCCACGCCGCGTCTTAAAGCGCGCGATACATCACCAAGGCATCCACGTATCCCAGCCTGGGGTGCAGAAAAACTTCCGGCAGCCGCCCCACAATTTGAAAGCCGCAGCTTTGCCACAGCGCCACCGCGTTCGCGTTTGTCGACACCACAAAATTGAATTGCATCCCACGAAACCCGCGCTCTTTGGCGCGTTCCAGCGAATGCTGGCACATCATCCGCGCGATCCCTCGTCCCTGAGCCGCTGCGGCCGTCACATAACCGCAATTCGCCACGTGCGACCCGCCGGCCTTCTGATTCGCCTTCAGAAAATAGGTGCCGACTAGTTCTCCATCCTCTTCCGCGACGAACACTTCGTGCCCAACTCCCATCCAAAACGCCAGCGCGTCTTCTCTCTTCATCTCTCGTGGCAGCGGATAAGTCTCCCCCGCGCGCAGCATGGGTTCCAAGATTCGCCAGATCCCGCCCCCATCCTCAACCTTCGCCCCTCTCACTGTTCTCATGAACCTAATCTATCACCGCTCCGCCTCATCGCAGCCTGCGCATGAGTCTCGATTTCAATTTCGTGCAAACGTGGCGGCGACTTGCTTCCGAACGCTATACTTTTGCGCATGCAACCCGACCAACAGGTCATTAATCGATGGACCGGTTCTGCTCCCTTCTGGGAGAAGCACCGCGAAATAATCCGGCAGATGTTCGCCCCGGTTACCGACGCGCTGGTCGCCGACGCGCAAATTGCCAGTCGCCAATCGGTCCTGGATATTGCCACTGGACCCGGAGAACCCGCGTTGACCATCGCCTCCTTGATCGGCCCTCAAGGAAAAATTGTTGGAGTCGACCCGATCGACGAGATGGTCGCAGCGGCTCGCCGCGAAGCAAATCGTCTTGAACTAAATAATGTTCAGTTTGATGTTGCCTTCGCAGACCATTTGCCGTTTCCCAACGATACCTTCGACGCAGTGATCAGCCGTTTCGGCGTGATGTTTTTTCCTTCCCCCGTCGAGGGTATTTGCGAGATGCTGCGCGTCCTCAAGCCCGGTCAGAAAATGGCGCTCGCAGTTTGGCATTTCGCCGAAAGAAATCCGTTTCACTATTTGCTGTCTCGTGTTGTCGATCGCTATGTCGCGCCGACACCGCTTGAACCGGATGCGCGCGATGCGTTCCGGTTCGCCGCTCCTGGCAAGTTGCTAAAAATATTAAACGAGGCCGGAGTGAGCGCTCCCACCGAGCGCCTGTTCCAATTCACCATGCACGCGTCCACTTCCCTCGAAGATTTTTTCGCGTTGCGCCTCGAAGTGTCCGAAAAGCTTCGCGAAAAATTCAGCATGCTTTCCCCACACCAGAAGGTTGAACTGAAGCGTGAAGCGCTCGAAGCTATTAGCCAGTACTCCACAGGCAGCGAAATTTGTCTTCCCGCTGAAGTTCTAATCCTCAGCGGGACCAAACCCCGCATCTCCTAGCAAATCCCTTCAAACTCTCCCGACGATCCGGGGGCTATCCCGCGTGGCAGCTCAAACCGGGCCATCTGGAAACCACCGAATTACTTCCGGATTGCCGACATCCAAGCGAACAGCGCGCTTGAAGTTAGATCTGATTTTGGTTTGCTGGTTACCGGCTTTGATGTTGAGGATCAGTGGTGGAGGTGCTCAACTCGACGGGCTTGCCGTGGGGCGTGCGCCGATAGGCTTCAGCCCACGCTTCTTTGCGCGCCAGCATTGCCGCCGGGTTAGAGAGGTGTTTCGCCGCTACCAGGCGCTCCAAAGCTGCAAGCCAATGGTGGTAGTAGCGCGAGCCATCATCGGGCTCACCGCGATCCGCGGCAGCCTTCAGTTCGTCCGCGAGCGCGGCAGCCCACTCTTTCCAGGTGAAATGCCCTTGCTCAGAAAGGCGGACGGCGAGCGCAAAGGCTTGCGCCTGCCAAGGTTCGGCAAAGACGGGCCCACCCTCATCGCGAGGGAGACGAGGCAGCGCCGCCAGATCCGTAGGCTGGGAAATTGAATCAAGCTGCTTCAAGGTAGTCATCCCACATATCAATGTAGACAGAATCCTGTGGAGCGGCTTGCTCGCCCCATAGTTCGCGTGCGGTAAAGCGCACCGAGTAGACATGCTGGGGCTTCTCTCCGAGAAACAGCGCATTCGTATCGGGAAACAGAAAAACTCCATGATCCATATGAATCGTGCCGATTTTGCCCCGCGCGTAACGCACCAAGCGGGTGTGTCCCACGGGATTTATATTGCGTGCGCGAACTCGCTCACCAGAGTGAAAACGCGCCGCCACCGCCACATCCCGACTGGCTGGCACCCCCTTCGTAACCAGGATTTGAGCTTTTTCGGCCGTGAGCGGTGGAGTCAGTTTTGCAGAGCCTGGGTCGGGTTTCCCGCTCTCTAACTCCGCAGGGGTGACCATGCGGTCCTTGAGCATCAACTCGACCAGCGCCACAACCCATCGCTCGTAGTAGCTCATTCGAAAATAATCTACCGGAGCGATCTGCTCGCGCTGAAACCGGACTGCGTCCAGATTCCACTTACCCCACGCGCCCATGGCACGCGTAAAGGCAAAGGCTCGACCTTGCCACGGTTCATGAAACACAGGCTCGTTCTTCTCGGCCTGAACTGGGCCCATGTCCTGCATCCCGCCCAGATCATGTACGCCGTTCATGCGCGCATTCCTTCTGTTTGTGTGGTGACCTTACCTACTCCCACCATGGAATCCCGAGTCACCAGCGCTGCCAGTTCCTCTTCGCTCATTTTCTCGGTGCCAGCCGGCCGTTCCGGAAGCACGAGGTACCGCAACTCTGCGGTACTGTCCCAGACACGCACCTCGACATCGTCGCCTAGCTCCAAACCAAACTCGCGCAACACGCCGCGCGGATCAATCACCGCACGGGAACGGTACGGCGCGGACTTGTACCAAACCGGGGGTAGGCCCAGAACCGGCCACGGATAACACGAGCACAGCGTGCAGACGAC
>Ga0210396_10004066_pt1 | contig 14364 bp, 14 predicted proteins | sample IncBWH17OmetaG_FD_155466 | JGI IMG/M metagenome (GOLD analysis project Ga0210396, IMG submission 155466) | Forest soil microbial communities from Barre Woods Harvard Forest LTER site, Petersham, Massachusetts, United States - Inc-BW-H-17-O ...
CTGAAAATGACCTTTTGAGTCTGCGAAGTCTCTTCTCTCTCGATATGCTGAGGTACGGGAGTTTTGGCCATTCCGGGTAAAGCACTAATACACGCGCCTCGAAAGATTGGTGCCAGGCAGGTTCGGAGGAAATCGATTCCAGATTCACGCCCTTCCAATTCTTGCGAATACTAAGTACGAGGTCCTTTAGATCCGGATAGACTACAAAAAGCTGATTTGGCGAATGTGGCTTACTGTCCTTGTCCGCGGCCTTTCTGGCTTCTTCCATCGCCTTAAGACGCACGTCGATGGCGTGCTTCCGCCCGAGCGCATGTTCCCTTCCGAACTCATAATCTCTGCAAACGGTGAGTTCCTCTTCGGCGAGGTCCCAAAATCCGTATTCACCAATCGGTATTTCGAGCGGCGTCTTCAAATTTGCGGAAAAGCTGCGGCTGCTTTCCGAAGCGCGTCGCGACCCACATGGGTGTAAAGCGCGCTCATCTCTTCAGAGTCGTGTCCGATCAACTCTTGAACCGTCGCTTGCGCGATGCCGGCATCCTTGAGCATGGAAACTGCCGTGTGCCGCAAGCTATGGAAGCTTAGCTGACTGGCCGCTCGCCCCGCGCTCCGGCCGATCCCGCGCCCCTGGTGAGTTTGCGCTTCTCGTAAACCTGCTTGCGCCAAGAGCTCTACAAACGCATTCGATAATCTGGCAGAGCGGCCATCCCTCTCTAGAGCACAAAACGCTTTAGGATGCAGCGGGGCCAGTGTTTCGTCCGAGCCAGCTAAAGACTCCAGATACTCACGCAAAGGCGCTGCTAGCGGGATTGTGAGGCGTTTGCCGGTCTTCCTGGTGGTGAGCCGGATCTCATCGCGCTCCAGATCAATGTTCGACCACGTGAGTAGAGCTAGATCGCTTAAGCGCTGCCCGGTATAAAGCCCGAACCGGATCAGGCTTTTCCACTCGTCATCGGCGAGCGCCATCACGGTGCGAATTTCATCAAGTGTGAACGGCCGGCGCCGGCGTTGCTCACCGGAGACGTTCTTAACCGAGTCGAGATATTCGGCCGGATTTTCTAACAGATAACCATCACGATGGGCGGCCTTAAAAAACATGCGCAGCACCAACACATGAAAATTTGCGCGCGATGCTCTTACCTTGCCGGCAATCTGGTTTCGAAACTTAACCAAATCGTTCCGGGTGATATCGGCTAAATCAGCTTGCGCGCGTTCCCCTAAAAATTCTAGAAACCGGTTAATTGCTTGTTTGTAGCTCGCGTAGCTCTCGTCGGCTGTTGTAAGCTTTTTCGCCTCCAGCCAGTTTTCGCTGTACGCTGCGGCCGTCGTCGTCGGCAGCGCTTGGCCGTAAAACTCCCCGTAGAGATCAGCGAAAGCCTTGCGCAAATACTGCGCGCTCTTTTTCTTCTGTGCAGTAGCCTCCAGGAGATCCGCGGCAGCCTGAGCTTTCTTGCGATCGGCCGCGTCCAAACGTTTCCAACACTGTTTGCCGCCCAAATCACGAAAGACGGCATACCACACCCTCTTTTTTCCGCGTTGTAGTACGGCAGCCATAAAACCGCTTGCTAACGGTAATGCTAACAGCTACTGATTTCCACCGAAATCCGCTATGCTCGCAGATCCTTTATTTAAGTGCCTCCGCAACTTCTGTGGAAATGGGTGGAAGCTTCTGTTAGAAGCGGCGCTCTGAATCCCGGCAAAAGGATGGACACGCCGCCAGAGTCAATTGACCCTACCTCTAACAAAATCGTGTTCTTTTCGCTCATATCCCTCTCCAACGGCAGACCGTAGGTGCGCGCTAACTCAGTCAGTTGAACCAGGTCAGTTTCAGAAACCGTTACCGGGATCTTTTCCGTTTCGCTGAAGGCCACTCCGTTGATCAAAGCGATGGCGTGGCTCTGTCCTTCCCCGGTGCTAACTCCCTCAACGAAAAGGTCGTTCTGTATGGCGGCGACGAGTGTCTGGAGGTAACGCTGCGCCGCTTTGCTACTAAACGAGTTGTCTAGTTCGACGCCTTTCCCGACGAGCGTTTTACCGGCATCAGCGCTGATAAACGGATCCCGGGGCGCGGGTGTGTATCTGAACGCGTATAGGTCCGGTAAACGCGGCAAGATGATGTCTCCCGCGAACCCGAAGTTTGAAGTACAAACAACCAGCAGAATAGAAAAGGCTGTCGCCCTCATTTTGCCTCTCATTTCCCGGTCAGCATCCGAATCGTAAGCCGCGTCTCCAGATACGTGGGTTCGCTGGTAAACGGTGGAATGTTAGGTGGGCGGCTCAATAAAACTTTATCGAAATACAAGAAGAGGTCGGCATTCTCCTGTTCCGCCAGAAGCGGCACTAACCGATGGAACTCCAGGCCGACGGTGCCGGCTTCGTAAATGATCGACATTTCGCCGTTCGGCACTCGAACCGGCTGAACGATAAGACCCGCCTGATTAAACCCAGCGATGCCCGCGGCCTCAAATGAAGAGCCATCACCGGTTAAAGGCGCAGCTGACGTAGAATTGATATGTAGCGATGAGGTCCCTCGAGACGCGATCATCGTGTCGCTTAGGCGAGTGTAGAGCGCCTCGATTCTCGCCTTACTAACTCCTAGTCCCTCGATTTCACCTTCAAGATGGTTGTTCGCAATTTCCTGCTGTTTATTCTCCTGGTCCAAAAACTGAGCCGCGGTCCAACCATCCGCCAATAATTTTAGTTCCAGCCCCAGCAGACCGCCCGAGACTACGATGGCGGCAAAGAGAAAGAGAGCCTTGAATTTCATTTAATCGATGGTCGGCCTCTCGAGCGAGGCGCGCTCCGCAAGGTTAGGCTTCATAAGCGGTCTGGATCTGCAATCCGCTGCACGCCTAAGTTCGAGTAATTGCCGGCGGGCATAATTGAATAAACCAGATGAAACGGCACCAGGCTTTCTGTGCCCTCAAGGAGTTTCGACCTCAACACCTGAGACCCCGCAGGAAGATGCTTTTTCAATTCGTTAGTGAAAGCTTCTAACTCCTCAGCGTGCCCGAACTTCAGACTTCCCTGGATGGAAAGTGTATAGAGCTCGGGCACACGATAGGTTCCGCCGGCGACTGGGAGAGCTTGATATCTCGATGACTCTATCCCGATCCTTTCAAGGACCGCATCCGCAGGGATCGTTTGTTCAATCGCAGCAAGCACGGCGCTGCACGGAAGACGGCCTTGGATAATCGGCTCCCATTGCTGGATCTGGCTTAGTTTCTGACGGGTATCCTTAAAGGCAACCAACTTGGTTTGCAGCTCATTCGCAGCTGCAACCAGTTGAACCTTCTTATCGGTTAGAGCCTGATAATTTTGCCAGGTGGTGAACCCAAAGAACAGGACGGGTAATTGGAGTAATCCGGTGATCAATACGATGAGACCGACTGCCCTAAAGGCCAACTCTCGCTGATAGCTCCTGAGAACAATTTTTTCCGGGCTGAGAAATAAATTCTTCATTTGAACTCCTGAGCAAGCCAGCGCGACAAGAAAGCAACTGGCGAACGCGTAGCCAGGTTAGGGGCCCGTTGACGCTGGATGACAATGTCCCCACCCTCGATCTGTTGCAGGACAGGGCCGGTGAGTTGGAATCCCTGGACTTCAGCATACACAGGATCTTCCTCTGACGATGAGGACCAGGCGCAAACGTACGGCTCTTTGTCCGGACTCAATTGTTTCGCGAGCGTCGCCAATTCTTGATTTACCGACTCGACATCCTCCTCGTACTGCCGAAACAAGATAAGTCTTCTGTCTTGAATAACGGCCAGGGCCAACGAACTGGTCAGACTCAATAATAAGAAGGCCGTTCTCTCCTGCGTTGGCACCCTCTTCAAGAACCAGGCAATACAGGCTACCGGAACGGGTAGGATTGCCAGTAGCGCTGCGTCTTGCCGTTCCGTCCAAAGCTCGCACTCCGCACAGTAGTCAGCCGGCATTCCGAGGATAACGATCTGCGAATGTTTCCCTTCTAAGTGCCCGGTAATCGGTCTGAGCGTTGCATCCAGGACCGCCCATCGAAAAGGCCGGTTCTCATCCCAGGCGCCAATTACCTGGCGCGGCTCTTCCGCTAGGCTTTCTAAGATCCCCTCAACCGTTGACTCCCTGAGATTCGGCACCAGGTGAACGTTGAAATATAGATCATTCACCGTGCAGTCCGGTAACAGCAGTAACTCGGTTTTTCCTCGTAGTCGGTTTCGAGCCAACAGCTTGGACGTGAAACTGCGAACTCCCGCCGTGCCGGGATCCGATCTGCTCAGGATAGGAGGGGCATCCGGTAAATCCCCAATGTCTTCTTCGAATGCCACCACGCGCTGACGCCGAGTCAAAAGCACCGAACAAGTTTTCGAAGAAAGGAAGAACACGCCAACTTGTTCAGGCGTTGCGAACAATCCGCCGGAGAGATAATACCGGAGCGGAAAGTGTCGAAGGTAATGCCTGAAGGTGTAGTGCATTGGTCTCTTCTTAGATCACTTAACAAATTATATTACAACTTATTTTTTCAGTGTAACCTAAATATGTTGTATTACCTCCATTGCGGGTAGAAAAGTGGCAAAGACGATCCCGCCAATTACCACTCCAAGCGCAATGATCAAAAGCGGATCCAGGATCTGTCTGAGTGCGGTTAACCGGCTATCCAACTGGCGTTCGAGCAAAGTGGTGAGCCTGAACAACCCGTCACTGCCGGCGCCGGCTGCCTCCATAAAGGCGAGTCCATTGATGGCCATCTCGCCGAAAATATCCCGGTCATCGTTCAACGCCGCTACCAGTGATTCGCCGCGTTGCACCCGGACCAAAGTGCGGCCGATGGCCGACCGATATTCATAGTTCCAGCTCAGGTCCCGACACAGGAGCAGGGCCTGCGTCGTTTTTGCTCGAGCATGTTTTAGCTGGGCAAAAGTCCTGACGAAATTCGCTCGCATGAGGAGAAGCATCAGTGCGCCCAGCCCAGGTAACCGCAGAACAGAACGGTGAAGCTTAGGTTGACCCCGCACAAATGCCGGGATCCGCGAAATCAACAGGATAAGTGCGACCGTCAGTCCCAGCACGGCCAGAGGGTAATTGGTACAAAGTCGCGAGAGATTCAGCAAACAGAGCGTCGGCAGCGGCAGGTCTGCATGCATTTCCCCGAGGATCCCGATAAACTGCGGTACGACTCGGGTCATGAGCAACCAGACAACGCCGCCGGCAGCAGCCAGGACGATCATCGGGTAAATGAGCATCATGAGCAGACGGTGTCTGAGGTCCTCGTTCCTAGCCCAGATTTTTCGCACGTTGGTCAAAGCTTCTGTCAACGTGCCACCCTCTTCACCGGCCGAGATCAACCCAATCGCAACCTGATCGAAAACCTCTGGGTACGAAGCGATAGCGTTCGAGAATGACATCCCTTTGGAGACGCGATCTCTCAGCCTTTCAATAATGTGGTGCATTCGCTTTCCGGACCGATCCCGAGTCGACGTTGTGCTGAGACAGATCGAGAGCGCGGTTCGAAAATCCATTCCGAGGTAAACCGACGCCTCCAAGTTCTCGAGGAAGGTCAATTTCGATCGAATCGAGACGCGTTCCTTTTTCTCTGCGGTCGTTTTCCAGGACGGGTCTGAAATCAGCACAATGGCCTGATTGAGATTATTTAGTCGGATACTAACGTCCGCGAGAGAGTTTCCTTCGATTACCGACCGAACATACGAGTCACCCTTGCGTTTTTGCGTGACGTACTCGAACCTCGGCATAGATTCCGGTTGCCCAATGTATTCCGAGACTAATTTCCGCCAGGGCTCGCCTGAGAAATTGGGCTGGTTGGAATATTGTACTTCGAAATGTATGGGTTCGAGGCAGCGCCCGCTCCGCCAACGAAGTACGGATTGCTGCCCCAATTTCCGAGCTTGATCGAGCCGCCGGTGCCTTGATCCAGGTCGGGCTGGCCGCTAATTGGGACTCCAAATCTAGTTAGATAAGGTGCGATCGACGGAAGTGGAACGGGATTACCATCGGGCGGCATTGGACTACCATTAGTCTGCGCATCGATGCTGTATTGCAGTTCAGCTTTCTGCACTGCATCTAGCCGCTGTGCGATCATTGCCGCCTGCGATTTCTTCAATGAATCCATTATCGCAGGGTAGATCATCGCGGCGAGTGCGGCGATAATAGCGATCACCACCAGGATTTCGACCAGGGTCATCCCGACCGCGCTCTTCCTACGTGCATATGAAATTCCTAGCCGACTCGACACCCCTACAGCTACTATCATAACGTAAATTCTTGGTGTAATAAGTACTGAGCTCTCTCGATTTGTATCAACCGCAATTTCCGTTGGCAATAAGTATCTACTTTGGGTTGCGCAAAACCGGGCAGTTTGGGGCCAAGAGAAATGCTCGTAGGAGCAAAATCTTTATAACCACCGGTTCCAGAATCTCGCCTCTCGGTAGGAGCGATATCTTCAGCGAACCTAGGGCTCCTCAGCAGCATAGCAATATCGAAGCCCAAACATGCACAGCTGGTTCTTAGAGAGATGCCGCTCCTACGGAGCTGGGCTTGGTTTTGGACTCGATAGCTATAAAGGTTCCGCTCCTAACGGAGCTGGACCCAGCTATCCAGAGATTGCACCGAGCGCGTCCCTACTGCCGTCCTCTAACTACCACCGACAGATCTGATTCACTTCCCGAAATATAACCGACCAGATCTCCAGTGTTAGATATTGTAAATGAAGCAGTTGTGTTCATCCCTCTAACCAAGGCCAGGAGTTTGTGATTTTGGCCGATCTGATAGCTCCACACATTAACCAAGGAAAGCTCGTGTTTTCCTTGGTTTAGCGCGGGTAATGGCAGGGATCGATCGGCATACATTGTGTCGAAGAAACCGAGCGTTTCACCATCGATCACCACTAACCCATCGAACACCGATTGCTCTTTACTTTGAAAAGAGATCGAGCCGTTTCGCTTGAGGCGATCCTCCCACTTCCGTTGATAAGCGACTAAGGTCTCCGGCCATTCTTTTCGATCGATCCCGGCGGTGGTGGCCACATTCAGTCCGCGATAGAATCCGGTTCCGTAATAAGGAGCAAATTTTTCTCCGATATCGGCGAAATGTGCCAGAACTGCGCGGAGAATAACTCGCCCCGCATCGCTATGGCTAAGCTGTTCTGCTGCCCACGCATCCGCTGCCGCTTCATCCCGGGTGCCAAGGGCAAGATGACCATATTCGTGCACGCGAAAGAAGAAGGAAGCGCCGGGATGTCGCTGATCAATGGCTTCGGCTCGGTCAGGACAAAGAAAGATAATTCCATGCGGGTTAAACAGGGATGGCTGGAATGACCTGCCGATTCCGCCCTGCGTCTTCTTACAATCATTGCGGACGGGAATACCTCGAAGGGAATCCGGCGGATTCCATTGAGCAATTCCAAGGTGGCTAAGAGACAGCGAGATAAGATAAAGAACACAAGAGCGAATGAACATTTTCGAGGAGCCCGCCAAGACAGAATCTTTTCACAGGAATGCCGCAAAGGCCACAAAGAGGGATTTTCTGTCTCGGATCTTCACGGCCTTTGCGGCGTTGTTGTGAATTTTTTTGCTTGGCCTTTGTTTGCTTGTGTGAGATTCCGGTTGTCCTGTCGCGGCGGTCGCTCCGTGATCTTGCTCTGAAATTACCGGTTGCTGCTAACGGGCTGGTTCTCATCGAACGCAGAGTTCAGCTCTTCGATGGAGATATTACCGGTTATTCGCAGCAGAAAGTCCGACCCATCTGGGACGTCAATATAGGTACCGTCCCGATAGATTGCTTGCCTAACGCCGGCGTCGTTCAAATTCGGGTCTTGAGTGCTTCTCAGACCCTCGGCACTCAACGGGTCGAGCATGCTTGCGGTAACGCGGATCAGATGGTCACTGACGTAAAAGGTCCAATGGTCGCGAGATAAGATCCGGTTGCGATCGGGGTCACAGAACCCTTCGCCGATGACTTTAGTACCAGCGGGAACAATGATTTTGCCGACAGAACTAACGAGATCTTCCTGAACATTGCCGACGATCGTAATGCGTTGTTCTAAATTGTTAACATCGCGCAGCGTTTTGCAGTGCACTGTTACTTGCGTTTCACTCGTCTCGGTCACCGGATTGTAAACTGAAAAGAACGAGGGTTGCGCGGTTTGTGCTCCTGACGCGGTCGCTTTAGCTGACGCAGAGGAATATTGCCCAGCAGAATGATCTAACGCGGCGACTTTCGCGTTAATAAATAAGATAAAGAATAAGTAGGGCAACATATACAACTCTGGTTAAGGATGGATCACCAAATCCAATTTAACATCCACAAATTTCGCGGATTACGCAGATTGCGAGACCAGAAGAAGGTCACCACACAACTGGTTACCAACTTTCCGGCGAAGAGCTTGAAGTTTAGTTCTAGCCTTAAATCTGTGTAATCTGGGCACCGTGGATCTTTTAATCTTCGGCTTGCGGGCTAATCACCTTTGTCTCCGGGATCGTACAATGCGTCAAGCGCCTTCGTAATCTGACTGAAGCGCTCACGCATTCCAGGCAGTAAACCCCGCCCTTCATGCACCACCATCATACAGACCCGCCCTTCGAGAAAAATGCTGATCGGCAAATCCGCAAGCAACGTGAAAGCGCTCACCTCGGCCGAACTGACCGCGGTTCCGAACTCGCGAACTGCTCGCATCAGTGCTGGAGCTGGTAACGCGGCGCTAGCCCGATAGTTCTCCGGAAGATTTCCTCCTAACACCGCACCGTCGTCCAACATGATGAGAGCTGCTCGCACCTTAGGAAATCCGCGTAACAATTGCGCCACTTGTCCAGCGTCTAAGAAATCGTCAGTAAGGAATAGCTCTTGAAGGAGTTCGAGGCCACGCCTGCGCTGGGGCTTGGGAGGCAGCTCGTCCGGCTCTCGCAGCTTCGGAATTTCCTCAACCGGCGGCGGGCTAGCTGCAACTAGCGGTTTCGGAGCCGGCAATTTCGGTTTCGGTAAATCGGCAAAGGGATCCCTTTTATCGCCGGCACCGTCGGGAACGACAAGGGGTTCAACTACGTTTTTCGGAGGAGGAGAGTCAGCTGCGTTTTTTGCAGGCTTAGATTCTTGGGCTGGAAACGGTGCTACAACTTGTATTGGCGGAGCCGCGGGAGCGTTGTCGCGCACTTGCTCTTTCTCGCGAATCAAAGTGAGCATCGAACCGAAATCGCCGGTTGAGGAAGTGGCCGGCGGATTCGGACCAGACGTCGGGGAAGAAGCGTTTTCCTCCAGTTTGAAAAAGCCTTCGTCCTCACGAGCTACCTGAGCAATCGGCGTATCAAAGTCGGGCGCACCAGCCAGCCCCGAAGCGTCATTTCGGGAACGCATCACATTTTGCAGCTGCAGCACCACCGCTCGAAGCGACAACGGGAAGGCGGTTTCTTCTTTGAGTTGCTCCGGGACCAGGCCGGGATAAAGGTCGCGCAACATTTTGGCGGAAATAGTAACTCGACCGTCCATCAAACCGTCGGTTTGCCGCAGTTTTACTCGGATCTCTCGCGATGCTTGAGAGGACCAGTTTAAGGCGCCGCCAATTTCGGTGGTAAAATCCGTAGGTTGAAGAACGATTTCCTGATCCTCGACCGACACCGCACCGGCGGGATCGTTGGACGCTTTCTCGGGTGAGCCAGACCCGGATTTTAGATTGCGGAAAAGGTAGTTCCCAAATTTTGGAGCCATAGATCTTATGGAATGATTGGCAATTTAACTGCGCGCATCCTTGGATGCACAACTATCCTGAGTAATAATAACTTTCAATAATAATGTTCTATTATTTAGCTAACGCTTCCGCAGAGCCTCTCATTGAGGCGACGCTTGGTCTCGATAGATCCGATCCTTCCACCTAATACCTTTGCTCTTAGCTTGCCAAAAACTGTTAACCGCAATCAATAACGCCAGGCTATAGGCGATCGGATGAAAGCAGACGCTTAGCCAGGATGTCTTAAACCTGAGGGCAGCAACCACCCGAAGACATATTAGGATGGCCGCCACCAAATAAAGTTCAGGCCGAGAATAGAAAGCGATTATCACAAAAGGCAGTACGCAGACCAGGAACTGCCAGATAACCGCCAGCCAGAACCCGGCCCAATCGCCATCGAAGACGGGCCAAAGGTTCTTAGTAAAACCCTCCCATATCTGACCGAGGGACGTATACATACGACAACTGACGAGACGAGTGCCGTCACAGGTTAGCAACCGCCAACCATCCGGAATTCGCTTTGCCACTTCGCGGGCCAAGGCAATATCTTCGACCAGGTGCTCCCCAACCGCTCGATGACCGCCCATCTTAAAATAACTCTGTCGCCGGAATAACAGAAACTGTCCGGTTGCCGTCCCACAAAGGGCCAGCAACTTGCTTCCAAGGATACGCGCAAGCCAAGGAGAACGCTGGGCCCAGACCAACAACCAGTGCGGCAGATAGGAACCACCGACCACAAACATCAGGGGAATCACTAATTTTTCGGCGAAAGTAACCGTGGTCTGAAAGGGCCAAAGCGTCAGTAAATCACAACCAGCTCGCTGCGCGGCCGCAACCGCTGAAGAAACCGTCTCCGGTTGATGCACGGTGTCCGCATCCGTGAACAAGAGGTATTCGCCCTGGGCGACTTCAGCCAACTGATGGCAAGCCCACGATTTTCCCGTCCATCCCGGCGGTAACGGCGCTCCCCGGATCAAGCGACACTTGGACTCGGGGCTAGTTGAGAAACCAAGAGCGCGGGCGATCTCCGCGGTCGCATCCACCGATTCGTCGTCCAGAACAATAATTTCCAGCGAAGAATAATTCTGTTTCAGTAGTGATTCCAAACAGCTCCTGATTCTTAGCGCCTCGTTTCTAGCAGGGAGTAAGATCGAAACGCGAGGAAGGGTCACGGGCGCAACATCCGAACGAAGGCGCGGCAGGAGTAACAGGTTCAGAACGAACTGGATAAGAAGGACCGCGCTGACCAGCAGCGAGAACCAGAGCCAGATATTAACGATCATAACGCCGGGAGCGCCGTGAACGCCGGGAGCAGCACCCTTGAGTTCGCTGAGCGAGCTTTTAGAGCCGGTTGAGCAGCTTTATGCGCTGCATAAAATTTCGCGCATGGTCTTGACATAGAGCGGCTATTGAATGGCATAAACTCCCCGCGATGTTTAGGGCAATCCAAAGATTATTCACGTTTAAGGCGTTGACCGGTCCCGTAGCCGCGGGAGCGTTGACGGCGTTATTCATCAGCGGCTGCGCCGAGATCGAAAACACGGTGTATGATGTCAGAGGGCTGCCTCCGGGCAAAATATCGGTCGTCGTGGATCTTACCGCCCAGGAAGCTTATCTTTACGCTGGCGGCCAACTGGCGCTGAAGGCTTCGATTTCAACGGGCCGCGAGGGATACAACACGTCACCTGGCCGATACAAAATTATCGAGAAGGATATCGATCATCGATCAAGCATTTATGGCGAATACGTGCTCGACGGGGTCGTGATCAAGCCAGACGCGAACGTCCACAAAGACCCGAAGCCGCGTGGCGCTATCTTCATTGGAGCGCCGATGCCTTATTTCATGCGGATCTACGATGGAGTCGGCCTTCACGAAGGGGACCTGCCCGGCTACCCGGCTTCACATGGTTGCATCCGGATGCCCGGCTCGAAGGCAAAACGGTTCTTTGCCGCCGTGAAACTGGGAACGCCGGTCAAGGTGGTTAAGTAGGAGCCAGGAGCCGGAATTCAGGATCCAGGAGGCGCAATAGCTCCATTTCTTAGCAAAAAAACAGTGCTAGACCGGACACGGTCTTTGCGTCGCAATGCCCCACTCGGCTCCGTGAGGATGTTAAGCCTCCTCGATTCTGGCTCCCGGATTCTGGCTCCCGGATTCTGGCTCCTGACCTATGCCCTGACGTTCTGCGCTGCCCACTTCAAGAGTGTTTGTTTCTCGTAATAAAGATAATCCCAGTTCTGCCAATAGTAGCCTCCGACGTCCCAGCCCTGATAAAGGGCTTTGACCAGACTCTTTGTTCCTTGGGAAAGGACTCTTCCCCTGCTATCCGTCAGCGTATAGTTGAAGGTCATCCGGATCGGATGGGAATCGACATCATACCGGATCTGGCTGTGCTGCGGTCTCCACGGTTTGTATAGGCCGCCCAGGTCGATATCAGTGAATTGCAGGGTTAACGCGCAGCCGGCTGCATACTTCGCCACGACCGGGGTCAGAGCTTCAGTCATTTCATTGCCGAAGATCTTGGCCGATTTGAACTCATCGAAATCATGGATCCGGATATCGGTGAAATACTTGGGATTGGTGAATTCGATCCGGACATTTGGGCCCGTCCTGGCATAGGTCGACGATTTCCCGTTTGAAGCCGAGCCGGCAAAAGCGCTAATGGCGATGGTTGAAGCCAGCGGCACCAGTAAGCTGCGCCACAGACTCAAGATTTTCATAGTGAAGAAAATAAGCACAGAAAGGGTCCCCGCGCACCCGGTTTTCCCAAATGGACGGTCGGGATGAGCTCCTGCTCATCCGGATCTAGTCGCGACTCCGACATTGAGAACGTCCGGATGAGCAGGAGCTCATCCCTACCGGACTAAAACGTCGGTTTTCTCCCTAGACGCGCCCCCCGGAATTTAAACCGCTCCTTGCAAAGCGGCGCTGTCTGGGATAACGGACCAAACCCGTTGTATGAATGCGAGACCGATTTCGCTCTATGACACTACCCTGCGCGACGGAACGCAGGGGGAAGGTATCTCTTTCAGTGTCCAAGATAAGATCCGGATTGCGGAAAAACTTACCGCTTTTGGCATCCACTATATTGAAGGAGGATGGCCCGGCTCTAACCCCAAAGATATTGCGTTCTTCGAAGAAGCGAAGGATCGCGACTGGGGGCACGCCAAGATTTGCGCGTTCGGAAGCACGTGCCGGCCGAACATAAGTCCGGCGAAAGATCCTCAGGTCTTGCTGCTGCTTCAAGCCGCTACGCCGGTGGTGACAATCGTGGGGAAGAGCTGGCGCTTACACGTTGAGCAGATCCTGGGGGTTTCGCCCGAAGAAAATCTCAGAATGATCCGGGACAGCGTCGATTACCTGAAACAAGCGGGACGGGAGGTGATCCTCGATGCGGAACACTTCTTCGACGGTTACAAGGACGATCGAGACCAGGCGATGGCTGCAATCGCGGCGGCAAGAGATGCCGGCGCAGATATGGTTGTTCTCTGCGATACCAATGGCGGGTCCATGCTGCACGAAGTCAGCGACATCACGCAAAAGGTCGTGCATGAGCTAAGGCTACCTGTTGGGATTCATACGCACAACGACTGTGAACTGGGCGTCGCTAATGCTTTAGCGGCTTTGCGTGCGGGAGCTACCCAAGTTCAAGGCACGATTAACGGCTACGGAGAACGTACTGGGAACTGCAATCTGACCAGCGTCATCCCCAATCTTCAGCTCAAGCTTGGGGTCGAAGTGGTTCCTGATCTCACCCAATTGCACGAACTTTCCCTGTTCGTCGACGAACTAGCGAATTGTCAGCATAACATCCGGGCGCCTTTTGTCGGAGCGACCGCTTTTGCCCATAAAGGCGGTCTCCACGCGAACGCGGTCGAGAAGCTGGCCCGAAGTTACGAACACATCGTTCCCGGCTCGGTAGGGAACCGGCAACAAATTCTAGTTTCGGAGTTATCCGGGCAAAGCAACGTGATTGCGAAGGCCCGGCAGCTTGGGTTCCAACTGGACAAACGCTCGCCGCAGGTATCCGCGATTTTGAAGGAAGTGAAGCGCCTGGAGCATCAAGGCTACGAGTTCGAGGCGGCGGAGGCTTCCTTCGAGTTGTTGGTTCGCCGGGTGCTGAGTGCTCCGGAGCCGTTTTGGGAGCTGCTCGAATATCATTGTACCTATATCCGGTCGGTCCGGAACCAGTACGAGACTTGCGAAGCAACCGTCAAATTGCGCGTTGGAAATGAGGACATTTATATGGTGGCCGAAGGAGACGGCCCGGTAAACGCTTTGGACGGCGCCCTGCGCAAGGCGCTGATTCCGACTTACCCTGATATCCACAATATCCGGCTAACCGACTACAAGGTTCGTATTATTGGAGCGAGTTCTGGAACTGCAGCTAGAACCCGCGTTCTAATTGATTCGAACGATCACAAAGAGACCTGGAGCACGGTCGGAGTGTCCGATAATATTATAGAGGCAAGCTGGCTCGCGTTAGTCGACAGCTACGAGTATCGCTTACTCCGGCGGTAATTTGCGGCTGTTGCCAGAGATTGACGCCGCCGTTGTTTTCAGCTTCTCTGCCTTGAACTGAGCCGAATATGGCGACGATCACTCTCCTTGGGACCGCCCCCGGGTACCCTGCCCCCCACCGCAATCACTCGAGTTT
>Ga0210396_10004067_pt1 | contig 14362 bp, 13 predicted proteins | sample IncBWH17OmetaG_FD_155466 | JGI IMG/M metagenome (GOLD analysis project Ga0210396, IMG submission 155466) | Forest soil microbial communities from Barre Woods Harvard Forest LTER site, Petersham, Massachusetts, United States - Inc-BW-H-17-O ...
TTGGGGTTAAGAACAATATACATATATTCATTAGTTTTTTCATTCTTTGCCTATCATAACCACCCTGTTACCTTACCAGGTAAGATACACTTCTCCATTTCCACCACTTGCCGGAGCACCACCACCGGCACCACCGGCACCAACACCGGCAATATAATTAGTAGCAGTATACGGTGCAGGTGCTGCTGCACCTGTTGTAATTTTAGTACCCTGCACACCGCCTGCGCCATAACCTGCAGCGGTAAAGCCTGTAGCTCCTGCAAAATTCGTAAAGGATGCTCCACTGGTATAACTACTTCCTCCTGCACCACCCGAACCTGAATTATCGTCTCCTGAGCCCGTATTATCAAATGCTCCACCACCGCCACCGTAATATCCGCCACCGCCACCGCCGCCACCACCGCCTATAACAAAATCCCAGGCACCAGCACCTCCATTAGTTGCTGTATTGTACTTGCCTCCATTATTTCCGTTATGCCCTGCTGTTCCGCCTGCAGCAGTACCGGCATTTCCGCCAGCTGCTTGTGTTCCGCCAGTTGCAGCGACACAATTCTGCGATGCACTGCCACTAGCACCAGTAGTACCACCACCTCCACCTGCCCATCCTATTCCCACAGTAGAGGTACCGCCGGCATTATAACGTGCATCGCCTGCACCACCACCACCACCGGCAGTAACATTATCTGTACCGGCAACAAGCTGTACTGATGATCTGCCACCACCTGAAGAAGCTCCCAATGTATTATCTCCGGTAACACCATCGCCCGCTTGCCCGCCGCCGCCATAAGGATTTACATTTGATGTTTGACTACCACCACCGCCAACAACTATTGTTAGTGTATTTCCTGCAGTTACTGCAAGTGTTCCTGCAACATAACCTCCAGGGCCACCGCTGCTTTTATAAGTTGTATTACTTGCATCTTCACCACCACCACCACCGGCACCCCAACACTGTACTGTAACTGTTGTTATTCCGCACGGCACTGTCCATGTCTGGTCAGCCCCGGTATACGTAAATGACTGGCTACCATGAGAAACAGCAGAAGCAGTCACATTCAATGCGGGGCTTGATCCACTGGTACCGCAAGCATTAGTTGCAGTTACAGTAATATTACCCGAACCACCAACAGATGCCGCTGTAACAGTAATTGTAGCCGTTCCCTGTCCGCCTGAAATCGTTCCAACTGCAGCAGGAACCGTCCATGTATATGAAGTTGCATTAGTTGCTGAAGTTGTATATGTATTACCGGTTGAACTTAAACAAATAGGTGTATTTCCTGCAGGAGTCGTAGGAGTACCAACAGTTGGTGTTGTGGTTACAGCTAACGCAGCACTGGAAACACTTGTTCCACATGCACTGGAAGCAGTTACAGTAATACTGTACGTTCCGGCAGAAGCGCTCCAGTTTATAGTTGCCGTAGTACCCGGGCTACTTTGAGTTGTTGTTCCTGAAACAGAAAAGGTTCCTCCACCTGTAACTGTCCAGTTATATGATGTTGCTCCCGTTACTGCAGTTATTGAATATGTTGCTGCAGTACTTGTACATAACGAAGCAGTTCCTGTAGGAGCTCCAGGAGTACTGGGAGCACCGGTGCAGGGACAAAAAATTGGTTGCCATGTTGCAGTACCACTATAATATGCTTCAATACAATTAACCTGCGAATTATAAATAAGTAATGAATTAGCTGCAGGGCTTATAGCATTCATTTGTGCCGTATTCATGTAAGGTAATAACAAACCGCCGGCGGTATTAGCCGACAAGTCCAAAACTGCAGAGCTGTTAGGAGCTGCACCCGTAGAGTTTATAGCAACATTTTGTCCATTTGCAAAAATCCCGGCCAGCAGAAACACCAACACTAAAATTTTGCGAAGTATCTTATTTTCCATACCAGACAGATATTTTATTAACCCTTATAAATCAAACAAAACAGTTAGCAGAACTGTAAACTATAAGTACGTCTATTCCCTATAAATGTTACACTCTTTCATTATGAAATCATTAAATGCCACTATCCATAACATTTTCAACTACTTACGCATCAAAAACATCATTATATAATCGATTTAGCTCGTTTTACTCGGCACAAAAATAACTCAATCTTTAAAAATCTGTCTATATAATACTTTGTGATATGAACCTTGAGTCGTTAATAACCAAATCTATCCACAAGAAGTTCACTAAAACTCAAATTTTCAATTATTACAAATTTCGTAAAAACTGAAGAAATTAACCACTGACATAGGTCAACAAATCGAAATATCTGTCTTGAAAAAAAACAGTTTCGGCTTACAACACCAAAAAATTGATAAAACAGGCCCGTTTACTGACCTATTGCCTGCTTATAATCGGCAGCAGAAAGAAGGGTATTAACGTCAGCAGCATTCTGAATAGATACTTTAACCATCCATCCATCGCCATATGGGTCCTTGTTCACTAATTCCGGGTTAGCTTCAAGCTTGGCATTTAATTCAAGGACTTTGCCGGTAATCGGCATAAAAAGATCTGATACAGTTTTCACTGCCTCAACGGTTCCAAATAAGTCGCCGTGTTTTATTTCCTGGCCTACTGTATTAATATCAATGAACACTATATCTCCCAGTTCACCTTGTGCAAATTCGGTAATACCAACGTAAGCTTCGTTACCACTTACACGAATCCATTCGTGATCTTTTGTATACTTAAGGTTGTCAGGAAAATTCATAGGCTATGTTTTTAATGTAGCGGCAAATATAAATTATCTCTATTAATAATACCAAATTTATATTGGCGAATACCCTTAGATTTAATTAGATACCTCTGAGTAACTATAACCTCTATTTTTTTACATTTGCAACAATAATCAAGTCATTTAGAACATGAACGAAGAATTGCAAATGATACTGGACGATGCCAAAGAGCAAATGCAAAAGGCAATTGAGCATTTAGAGAACGAACTTGCCAAAATACGTGCAGGCCGTGCAAACCCTATGATGCTTGAGAACATTATGGTTGACTACTATGGCAACCGTACACACCTTAACCATACTGCCAATATTAATTCGCAAGATTCACGCACACTTATTATACAGCCCTGGGAACCATCGATGCTTGAAGCCATAGAAAGAGCTATACAGGCAGCCAACCTGGGCATTACCCCGCAAAACGATGGTAAAATAATTCGTCTTTCTATACCTCCGCTTACTGAAGAACGCAGAAAAGAAATGGTAAAGAAGGTAAAAGGAGAAGCTGAAAACTGCAAGGTATCTATCCGCAATTTACGCAGGTTATCAAACGAAGCCATTAAAGCTTTGCTGAAAGAAGGTGTACCTGAAGATGAGGTGAAAGACGCAGAAGCAAAGGCACAAATACTTACTGACGGCTTTATTGTTCAGGCAGATAAGCATGCTGAGAAAAAAGAAGTAGATATTTTGACAGTATAAAATAAAGAGTAGAAAGTTTATAAAGTAGAAAGTCAACTAGACTTTACAAACTTTGAACTTTATGAACTTTCAACTAAACTTAAGCCTTTCTCTTATTTATAAGAAACACTCCGGCAATTACTGCCGCGAAACCGAATACCTGTATAATTCCCAGCCTTTCTCCATCCAATATTCCCCATAATATAGCTACTATGGGAATAAAGTAAGTGATAGATGCCGTGAACAAAACGCTGGATGTTTTAAGTAATTTGTTGAACATAATTTGCGATACACCCGTTCCGAATACACCTAGTAGCACAATATAGAAAAAGCTAATTACTGCAGGCCTGCCAGAGGATATACGCTGTACAAAATCGGTAGAGAAAAGATAAGCTGCCGTAAGCGGGCCAACACCAAAAAGTGCAAAACCTGATAGCTGCACACTATTTATCGACCCGAGAAATGTTTTAATAATATTAATGTTGAAGGCGTAACAGATACAGGCGACAATAATGTAAATGCTGAAGTAATAATTGTTATCGAAACTGCCTTTCGCATTGTAAAGCACTGTTAATACAGCACCGGCAAGGCCCAGGAAAACACCGGCAACCTTCATGGTGCTGGTCTTCATTTTAAAGAATATTATACCTACTACCAATGCAAAAACTGTAGTAAGGGAATTTAAGATTCCGGCCACAGAACTCGAAAGGCCTGTTTCGGCTTTGGTAAACAGGAATGCGGGAATGCCATTGCCCAAAAGGCCAGCAACAATTATATAGGCCCATTTATTCATGGGTATTTCTTTAATATGGCCTATAACAAAGGGTAGTAAAAACAGGAATGAAACCACCATGCGTATAGCCGCTACCTGAGCAGGGGTATATACATCGAGCCCGCGTTTCATTAATATGAACGAGCTGCCCCAAATAAGCGCCAGCAGCACAAATAAGAGCCATTTAATGAAAGAAGAATTGGAATTCGGCATAAATAAGAACCAGAGAGGGCAAAGGTATTATTTAACTATGAGTTATGAATTAAGAGTTATGAGTCAACGGAACATTGTAATTAACAATAAAAAGAACAATGAATAGTCCTCCGAACGACCCTATTGACAAGAGGTCTATTGTTAAATACAATGAAATACAATAGAGCATATAATCGATTGACTATCAGCAATATATAAATACAGATGATTGTCAGGTGATTTAATAGTATCGTTGAAGGGTTTTCGAAGCAATTTACATTACCCTGCCCAGTTTTATTTTAAACATCCGCTTAGCAGCGTCTAGCTTTTGCTTACGTTCCATGGCACTATTCAAATCTTCATCGGTAAGTGCAAGTTTTATAATATCCTTCAACTCGCGATCCATCTGCTCTATCTTCTTACTCTTAAGGGAATACATTTCCTGCATGGCGGCTTTACCGATGTCATTCTTTTCTGTTTTAACATCTACATTTTTGCGGCTTTTCCAATCGCTCAAATTATACTGGTCGGTCAATAGTTTCAATGCCGTTTGGCTGATAACTGAATCTTCGTGGCGCAAAAAATAGTCTTCACTAATAGGTAATCCTTTATCATAAAAGGCACAACAGTCTTCAAACATTTTACGGCATATTTCATCCTCAAAAGCAAAGTCATCTTCGCGCATGCTTTGAATTATAAAGTCTGATATCTTCATGGTAACCTTACCCGGTTCTTCCCCATCTTCACTTTCTCCTATAAATACACCTTCTTCATTACCATATTTTATCAGCATTCGTATCACAGCTTTCTCCTGTGGTACCGATGAGAACACATCGTAATTATCAGGCTGGGCTACAGGCTTACTAACATTCTGGGTTTGAACAGGAGGCCTGTTAATATTATCATCCACCAATTTCTGACGGTTGACTTTCATCTCACTCCACAAGACATCTTCCTCCAGGTCCATAATGCGACTGCATTCCTTAACATATACCGAACGTGTTATGCGTTCAGGTATTACCGCAATAGTTGATACTATCTCTTTAATTAAAGATGCTTTCTTAATGGGATCATGCGCAGCTTCTTCCGTTAACGCACGGGTTTTGTATACAATAAAGTCGACCGCCTTGGTTTGCAAATAATCTTTTAGCTCCTCTGAACTATGCTTACGGGCAAAAGTATCGGGGTCATCTTCGGCAGGCAGGGTAACTATCTTAACATTCATTCCTTCTTTAAGCGCCAAGCCAAATCCGCGTTCGGTAGCTTTTATACCAGCAGCATCTCCATCATATAATATGGTAAGGTTTGGAGTATAACGGCGAATGAGCCTTAACTGATCAATAGTTAATGACGTTCCCGATGATGCAACCACATTCTCTATACCCGATTGATGCAGAGAAATTACGTCAGCATAACCTTCAACCAAATAACATATATCTTCGGCTGTAATGGCTTTACGTGCCAGGTGCAATCCATACAGCACATTACTCTTATGATATAAAAGTGTTTCAGGAGAGTTTACATACTTGGCTACGTTCTTATCTTTCCTTAAAGTACGTCCGCCAAAAGCAATAACCCTACCGCTAACATTATGTACCGGGAACATTACCCTTCCTGCAAAACGGTCGTAACAATGGTCGGGGTTAGGTTCACCCTGTGCAAGCACCGTCTCATCATCCGAGCTTCTCACCAGCCCGGCATTGAGCAGGTACTTTAATTTGTACCCTGCCTGTAAAGCAGCATGCAAAAATGTTTTCGAGCTTTCGGGTGAGTATCCTAACTGGAATTTCTCGATCGTCTGCGAACTGAAACCACGCTCTTCTAAATAACTTAACCCTATTGCTTTGCCTGTATCGGTTTGTAATTGTTCACTGAAGAATTTCTGAGCATAATTACAAACTATCATCAAACTCTCGCGTTCGCTATCTTGTTCCTGCTGCTCGCTTGTTCTCTCCTCCTCTACTATCTCTATCTTATATTTCCTCGCTAAATATTTCAGGGCATTTACATAATCCATTTGTTCATGCTCCATCACAAAATTCACCACATTGCCACCGCGTCCGCAGCCAAAACACTTATATATACCCTTGGCCGGAGAAACAGTGAATGAAGGTGTTTTTTCGTTGTGGAAAGGACAGAGACCCATGTAATTAGCCCCGCGTTTCTTCAGATTTACAAAATCGCCAACGACCTCTTCAACCCTCGAAGTGGTAAATATCCGGTCTATGGTCTCGCGTGGAATCATTTCTTATTTACAATAGTGCAAAGGTACTTTTTAAATCCTCAAGATTCAAGTAGTTGTTTCACCTGTTCGGGTGTAATGCTGTTTATACAAGCACAATAGGTATTGTTTTTACATTCCACACAACTTTTATCGAGCACTAAAAAATGAGCATCGGGGCCCAAAGGTGCCCAACGGCCCGGGTGGATAGGCCTTATAGGAGGAAATATTCCAATTGCTTTTCTGCCCATTGCAGCTGCCAAATGCAGGGGACCGGTACCTGAAGCAACCAGGCCGTCGGCTTTAGAAATGAAAGCGATCAATTGCGAAAAATCCTGCCTGCCGGTCATGTCAATTACTTCAGGGTGGCTCTTCAACAGATTTTCCTGTATTACCTTACCTTCCTGCTCGGTACCCGTTACAAAAATTTTAAACTTTTCTTTGGGCAATATGTCAACCAATTTGTTGTAATTCTTCCAATCCCATTCCCTGCCACTCCCCCTCGATTTTGGGTGAAGAATTAAATTGAAACGGGTTTTATCCAATACATTTTCTCCCTGCAATTGAGGAATTCTTGTTAGCCCGGAACTATTTTTCAGATCCTCCAGTTTAGGTACATCGAGCCCCAGTGGTGCAGCTAGTTTAAAATTCAATTGCGCCTCGTGCAAAGGCGACCTTTTGCGCGAAAAATTAATAAGCTTATTGCAATACAACCAATGATATGAACGGTGGCTTGTGCCTATCCGTAAAGGTATTCCTGCTTTTTTAGCTAACCAGGCAACCTCGTGATTAGGTGACACATGAATAATAACATCTGCCTGTAGTTTCTTAAAAACATCTACCTGCATAAATGTTTCCGGCAAGGCAAATATTTCATCCACATCCAGAAACTCATCAATATTCTCACAAGCCTCAATAAGCGGGCGGATATATTTTTTTGCCAGGAAATAAATATGTGCCTTGGGATATTTTTCCCTGATATAAGCCGCAAGAGGCAGGGTAAGTACCACATCGCCAATATTATCGGTACGGCTTATAATAATAACAGGCTTATCGTTGTGCAAAATACTTTTAGGCATACAATTTTGCTCAAAATGAGACTAAAACAAAAATAGGGAAATTATTCCTTTCTTGTTTAGTATTTGCTTTTAAGAGTTGAGAAAGCTTACTTAGCCACACTGCCGCACGATTCGCGGATAACCAGCTTGGTAGGCAGAATTTTTTCAGTTACTGAAAACTTTTTGCCATCAATTTGCTTCATTAAAAGCTTCACCGATTCTTCGCCTATTTGCTCTACCGGTTGTGCAACGGTAGTAAGCGGAGGATGGGAGAAGTTAAATGCATCGAGGTCATCGAAGCATACTACAGCCACATCTTCAGGTATACGCTTTTTCATTTTATGCACCGCTTGCAGGCAGTGAATAGCCACATAATTATTAATGGTAAATATGGCCTCACAACCCACCGAAGGGCTGAGAAGCTTGGTAACAGCCTGGGTGGTAGTATTACTTATATCATTGTAAGACACCGATTGCAACCAATCGTTATTGAATTTTATTCCGTGCTTCTTAAGTGCTTCTTTATAACCGTCAACACGCTCGTTCAACGAACTTAAGTGCATAGGCGAAATATTCAACATGCCTATTTTACGCATGCCATTCTTAATAAGGTGTTCTACCATTTGGTAAGCACCCTTATTATTATCTACACCTACAAAGCTCGATGTAAAGCCATCTAACTTACGATCGATAAATACAAGCGGATATTGTTGTTTCTTTAACTGGTTAAACTGCTCGGCATTTTGCTGGGTGGTAGCTACTATAAGGCCCTCTACCCTTTGTCTGTCGCGCAAAAGCTCAATAAGTTTCATTTCCTTTTCTTCCACTTCATCTGAGCTGCAAACCAACAGGTGATAACCCAGGCGTGCCACTTCAAATTCAATAGTGCGTGATATTTTTGCGTAAAAAGGGTTCGATATATCTGCTACCACCAAACCAATAATGTTCGATTTGCCTGTGCGCAAACCTCTTGCCATTTGGTTGGGGTAATAGTTAAGTTCTTCGGCTTTTTTGCGGACTTTTTTCTGGGTCTCTTCGCTGATCCCCCATTCGTCGGCCTTATTGTTCAGTACTAAAGAAACAAGGGTTTTGGAAACATTCAATGATTCCGCAATGTCTTTTAAAGATGCTCTTTTCATTTTTTCATAAACTTATAATGCGCAAAGCGGTATATACAAAAGACCTAAATCGTTAAATCGTGGTACGTATCGCTCTATTTAGTATTCCAAAAATATGCAAATTTGTTTGAACCAACAGAAATTCTTTAAAAATATCAAAGAATTTTCGTCGACAGCTATCTATATTGTTTTAGGTATGTTTTTATTAACGGAAAATATTTCCACCATTGTCTTATTTATTTTTTTGTGGTTTTTCACCCGACTTACTTATAGTATACCAGGTATAATTCGCCCCTATTCAAGCAGGCTCTTGAAAATACATAATATATTGATTATCAATACTATAATGATACTTTATTGAATATTTACCTCTTAAATACTTTATGAAGTACTACTTATTTGTCCCAATGAGACAAATATCACCTCAAAATCCGTGCATTTTTCGTAAATTTGTATGCTTAATATAATACATAGACCCAATTATGATAACTGTTTCGGAAACTGCAAAAGAAAAATTAACCGTCCTGATGCAAGAAGCACATGCTGCACCTGATAGTTTTGTACGCGTTGGCGTAGAAAGCGGAGGATGCTCGGGCCTTTCCTATAAAATGTTGTTCGATAACAACCTGAAGCCTGAAGACAAAGTATTTGAAGATAAAGGCGTTAAACTGGTTGTAGATAAAAAGAGCTTTTTATACCTGGTAGGCACCGAACTTGATTACAGTGGCGGCCTTAACGGAAAAGGCTTCTCATTCAATAACCCAAACGCTAACCGTACCTGTAGCTGCGGAGATAGCTTTGCGGTTTAGTTTGTAAAGTTTTTAAAGTAAAAAGTTCCTAAAGTTTCAGGGATTTCACTTTACAAACTTTATGAACTTTATAAACTTTATAACTAAAAATTAAAATGGCCGGTTCTGATAAAATATTGGAAGAAATCACATCGAGTGAGTATAAGTATGGCTTCACCAGCAATATTGAGAGTGATACTATTCCTGCAGGTCTGAGTGAAGATGTAGTTCGATTTATTTCGGCTAAGAAAGAAGAGCCCGAGTTTATGCTTGAATACAGGCTGAAGGCTTACCGCCATTGGCTTACACTTAAGGAACCTAACTGGGCGCATGTTAAATTCCCACCGATAGATTACCAAAACATTAGTTATTATTCAGCGCCTAAAAAACAAAAAGTACTGAACAGCCTCGATGAGGTTGATCCGGAATTGTTGCGCACGTTTGAAAAACTGGGCATATCGCTAGTCGAACAAATGCGCCTTAGCGGTGTAGCTGTTGATGCGGTGTTAGATAGCGTTTCAGTAAAGACAACTTTCAAAGAAAAACTTTCAGAGCTTGGTATTATATTCTGTTCTTTCAGTGATGCTGTAAAAGAACATCCTGAACTGATAAAGAAATACATGGGCTCTGTTGTGCCTCCGGGAGATAATTATTTTTCTGCGCTTAACTCTGCCGTATTCAGCGATGGTTCTTTCTGCTACATACCTAAAGGTGTGCGCTGCCCGATGGAATTATCAACTTACTTCCGTATAAACTCAGCCGGTACAGGCCAGTTCGAACGTACACTTATTGTCGCAGATGAAGATTCTTACGTAAGTTACCTTGAAGGCTGCACAGCGCCTATGCGCGACGAAAATCAATTGCATGCTGCAGTGGTAGAAATTGTTGCGCATAAAGATGCTGAAGTAAAATATTCGACCGTACAAAACTGGTATCCCGGCAATAAAGAGGGCAAAGGCGGTATTTACAACTTTGTTACTAAGCGCGGAATTTGCCTTGGCGATAATTCTAAAATATCGTGGACACAGGTGGAGACCGGCTCAGCTATTACCTGGAAATATCCTTCGGTGATTTTGAAAGGAAATAACTCAGTAGGCGAATTTTATTCTATTGCAGTAACCAACAATATGCAACAAGCCGACACGGGTACTAAAATGACCCATATTGGCAAGAACACAAAAAGTACTATTGTATCGAAAGGTATTGCTGCAGGTAAAAGCAATAATAGCTACCGAGGCTTAGTAAGAATAAATAAAGGGGCGAGCAAAGCGCGTAATTACTCACAATGCGATTCGCTCTTAATGGGCGACCGCTGCGGTGCGCATACTTTCCCATACTTAGAAATAAACGACAAGACTGCGGTTGTGGAGCACGAAGCAACCACATCGAAGATTGGCGAGGACCAGATATTTTATTGCAATCAACGCGGTATTGATACCGAAAAAGCAATCGGCCTTATTGTAAATGGTTATTGCAGAGAAGTATTGAATAAGCTGCCTATGGAATTTGCAGTAGAGGCGCAAAAGCTTTTGGCTGTGAGCCTTGAGGGAAGCGTGGGATAATTAATTAAGAATTAAAAATTAGGAATTAATAATCTGAAAACAAATACAAGCTTAGCGCTCTTAGCGTCTTTGCGAGAAATAAAAACAAAATGCTCGAGATAAAGAACTTAAAAGTATCGGTAGAAGGGAAAGAGATCCTGAAGGGATTGAACCTGAAAGTGAATAAAGGAGAGGTGCATGCAATTATGGGCCCTAACGGTGCCGGTAAGAGCACACTGGCTTCGGTTATTGCCGGTAAAGAAGATTACGAAGTAACCGGCGGATCGATATTATTCAACGGGAAAGATATTCTTGAACTATCACCTGATGAAAGAGCGAAAGAAGGCATTTTCCTGGCTTTCCAATACCCTATTGAAATACCGGGTGTAAGTACCATAAACTTTTTAAAGACCGCTGTAAACGAAATACGCACTTACAAAGGTTTGGGTCCAATGGAAGCGAAAGAGTTTCTGGCTATGCTGAAAGAAAAACAAAAGCTTGTTCAGATAGATACTAACCTTACAGGCCGCTCGGTTAACGAAGGCTTTTCGGGTGGAGAAAAGAAACGCAACGAGATCTTTCAGATGGCCATGTTAAACCCTCAGTTAGCTGTGTTAGATGAAACTGACTCAGGGCTTGATATTGATGCGTTGCGTATTGTAGCGGAAGGTGTGAACAAACTCCGCAGCAAAGAAAATGCGTTTTTAGTAATTACCCACTACCAGCGTTTGCTCGAATATATTATTCCTGATTTTGTACATGTGCTGTATAACGGTCAGATCGTAAAATCGGGTACACGTGAACTTGCTCTTGAATTAGAGAGCAAAGGGTATGACTGGATCAAGAAAGAATTTTCAGAAATACCTGCATAATGAGCGCTGTAGCAACCAAGAAAGACACATCCGCTAAGTGGCTCGAACAGTTTGAATTTACCGCTCCAAACAGACTGGGAGCGGCTAATCCAACTGTGAAAGAGAAGCAGGCGAAGGCAATTGCGCAATTTGCAAAAACTGGTATTCCCGATAAAAAACTTGAAGATTTTAAGTACACCAATATCCGCCTTTACCTGAATGATGAGTTTGGTGTTAAAGGCAATTTCGATTATTTAAAACCGAACGACCTGCTCGATTTTTTAATTGGCGGACACTCTACTATTACTGTTGTAAACGGAAGATTTTTAAAAGAACTTTCATTGCTGCAACATTTGCCTAAAGAAGTTACCGTCAAGAATTTGTTCAGTGTAATAAAAGAAAGCGGCGCGGTTGCAGGCACTGAGTTTAACGGAACCATTACCAGCGATGTTAATCCACTCACTAATTTAAACACTGCACTGGTGCAAGATGGAGTAGCTATTACCGTACCGAAAGGATTTGAATGCAAAGAGCCGATACATATTTTAAACATCAGCACAGGTAAGGATAAAACATTATTCAACCCCCGCAATATTATAAAGCTGGGCGAAGGTGCAAGCCTTACAGTTATTGAAACATTCCGCTCCATTAACCTGGCAGAAAAAGCATTTACCAATTTGGTTACAGAGATGGTGGTAGAAAAAAATGCCACGCTGAACAATTATGTTTTACAGGAAGAAGACCCTAAAGCATACCGTAATGATGTGCGCCAGGTTACTGTGGGCACAGCAGGTAAATTCAATAGTGTAGTGGTAAGTTTAAACGGCGGATTGATCCGCAACGATTTGAACATAAGCATTAACGGAGAGAATTCTGAGATACACATGCATGGCTTGTTTGTTGTGAAAGACGGACAGCATGTAGATAACCATAGTTTGGTAGAGCACAATGTACCTAATTGTTTCAGCAACGAATTATACAAAGGCATTATTGGCGATGGTGGCACGGGAGTGTTCAACGGAAAGATATATGTGAAACAGGACGCGCAGAAAACCAATGCTTACCAATCGAATAAAAATATTTTGCTGGGCGATAATTCAACTATTAACACCAAGCCACAGCTTGAAATTTATGCCGACGACGTAAAGTGTTCGCATGGAACAACTACAGGCCGTTTGGATGAAGAAGCACTCTTCTACCTGCAAACGAGGGGCTTAAATGAAGGTATTGCCCGTAAAGTATTATTAGGCGCTTTTGCAAAAGAGATAAGTGACACCGTAAAAGATGAAGCTTTCCGCACCCTGCTGGAAGAACGCATACATGACCATATTGTGTAGTAAGTTTGCACTATGGATACAATGCTAAAAGATAAGGCCATAAACAAAGAACTTGATGTGGAAAGCATCAGGAAAGAATTTCCTATACTCTCTGTAAAGGTGCATGGGAGGCCTTTGGTTTATTTCGATAATGCGGCCTCTTCGCAAAAACCATTGTTTGTTATTAAGGCTATTGAAAAATATTACGAAACAGTAAACAGTAATGTGCATCGCGGCGTACACCATTTAAGCAGCCTTGCCACCGACCAGTTTGAAGCAGCACGTAAAACCATTGCTGCCCACCTGAACGCCCATCATGACGAAATAATATATACACGCGGCACTACCGAAGCGATCAATTTGGTAGCGCATTCATTCGGAGAGGTATTTGTAAAAGAAGGTGACGAGATACTTATTTCGCACATGGAACACCACTCAAACATAGTTCCGTGGCAGATACTATGCATGCATAAGAAAGCAGTGCTAAAGGTTATCCCTATTGATGAAAAAGGTGAGCTGCGCATGGATGAGTATAAAAATTTACTCTCTCCAAAAACAAAATTGGTTGCGGTTACTCACGTTTCAAACTCACTGGGTACCATTAACCCGGTTGAAGAAATTATAAAACTGGCTCATGCCAACAACACACCTGTATTGTTAGATGGTGCACAGGCTGTACCTCACTTAAAGGTTGATGTAAAAAAATTAGATGTTGATTTTTATTGTTTCTCCGGCCATAAAACATACGCCCCTACAGGCATTGGTATACTGTACGGTAAAATGGCCTGGCTGAAGGAGATGGTTCCTTACCAGGGCGGCGGAGAAATGATAAAAGAGGTAAAACTTGAAAAGAGCACTTACCAGGATCCTCCACTGCGTTTTGAAGCAGGCACACCAAATATTGAAGGCTCCATAGTTTTGGCAACTGCAATTGACTATATGAACAAGCTTGGATTGGATGCTATTGCAAAGCAAGAGCACAAGCTCTTGGACTATGCAACCGAGAAACTAAGCGTTATACCGGGTTTAAAAATTGTGGGACAGGCAAAACACAAAGCTGCTATTGTAGCTTTTAATATTGAAGGGCTGCATCCCTATGATGTGGG
>Ga0210396_10004068_pt1 | contig 14361 bp, 14 predicted proteins | sample IncBWH17OmetaG_FD_155466 | JGI IMG/M metagenome (GOLD analysis project Ga0210396, IMG submission 155466) | Forest soil microbial communities from Barre Woods Harvard Forest LTER site, Petersham, Massachusetts, United States - Inc-BW-H-17-O ...
CGGCGGCCTGACGCGCTCGCCCAGCAAAACGGAGTTACTGAGCCACCTCGGTGCCGAACCGATTCTTTGTGATGTCTTCGACCGGGAGGCACTTATCCAGGCGGTTCGTGACTTCAAACCGGACGTCGTGCTGAACGAACTGACCGATCTGCCGGATGATGCGGCGCGGATCAGTGAACTCGCAGATCTGAACGTCCGCATCCGTACCGAGGGAACCCGGAATCTCATCGAGGCCGCACGGCGGAGCGGGTCGCCGAAAATCCTGGCTCAAAGCGTCGCCTGGCAATTACCTGATGGGCCCGATGCCCAGGCTGTCGCAGAACTGGAGCGTTCCGTTCTCGCCGAGGGCGGTGTTGTGCTGCGCTATGGACAGTTCTACGGGGCCGGCACCTATAACGAGCAGCAACTACCTCAGGAACCTCGGGTCCACATCGACCGAGCTGCCGACCGAACGGTGGAGGCCCTAGGGGAGCCGGTGGGCGTCGTCGTCATTGTCGACTGAGCGCGCCGGCGGAATTGCAGGGATCATCTATGAGTCTTGTGCAAGCGACTGTTCCGGTGCTCAACGTGCGACGATCGCAATGGGCTCGTTGCTGGGCTTCCCAGCGACCGAAGAATTCCACAATCTTTGGCCTTTCCGAAAATTCAGCGAGCGCTAGCTTGGCAAAAATCGATTCGTCGACCTCACGGATTGATCCACTTCTCGAAATGAGCCTCGAGGCGCTTGAGCATCTCTTTTTTGATGTCTTTGATATCGGTGAACGGCCCCAACGAGTGACATCGCAGTTCTTAGGTGTACCCTCAATCTCAACGATAAATTCTTCCACTAGCTCTCGCTGGTCCCGATATTTTTCCCGGAGATGCAGCTTGCAAATGTCCGCCGTTTGTTTCTGCCGGTTCTTGGTTCCTAAACCCATCTAGGTTCTCGAATCGTAACGGCAGCTCTTGTAGGAGGCAAATCAGAATTATCCGGCATTCGGAGATCTGGCCCATTTGTCGCCACTGGGACACGTCGCCGACCCTCGGTCCAGATGAATTACGGCCGCTCCGCACCCATGTACAATGACTTCACCCCGGCCGCTTAGCCTGCTTTGAAGTCCGAATCGTGTCTTCTCCTCTAGAAGGCGAATCTGAAACCGAAATTGGTCTGTACAAAGTTCTTCACTGAGGAATTTGAAATTATGTCGGCCGCCGCCGACCCAGTTATAGCCCGCCTCGCCAAGGATGCCGATATGCGGAGTAAATCGATACTCGAACCCACCTCCGACGTGCCCGAGTCCGCGATCGTTATCCACGTTCGCAGAAGCATTATTGAACTCTTGATTTAGCTCTGAAAAGCGTGTGTGTATCGTATTTCCTCCCCCACCGGTGAAAACACCGCCGCCGCCAAAAGTGTATGGCGCCAAATGAACACCTGCCAGAAGTTATCAAACGGGAGTTGCAGGACGAGGTCTCCTGTTAGTATCCCCGCCCCTCTACTGGATGAGCGAGATCTACTGAAACGGAATGAGTCATTTGGCCGAGCACTTTGCTTCCGCTTGCATCCCTTATTCATCATCTAGGTTATGCCCCGATTATGAAGGCTTTGATAGCCGATCGTGGAGCTAAAACGAAGCAAGGAGAAAGTATGAACAGGAAAAACGAACCACCCGTTCTCATTGACAATCCAACTACCTACCGATTTGCTGGCGAACGCACACAAATTTTACTCTCAGGCGAGCAGACGGATGGAGCATTTGCGATGTTGGCGGTCGATAAGTCTCCCGGCGCATCTACGCCCCGTCATCTTCATGAACGAGAAGAAGAAACGCTTTACGTAGTCGAAGGAACGGTAACCGCGATCGCTGACGACCGGGAATACAAAGTCTCCGCCGGTAGAGCGCTTTACCTGCCCAGGTGCGGAATTCATCAATTGATCAATCGAACCGATCGTCATGTAAAATATCTCCTTGTTTGTACGCCCGCGGGTTTCGAAAATTTCGTGACGGAAGCCGGAGAGCCATGGGACGAGGCCAAGGAGGGCAGCCCAATGACTGAGGAAGAAATTCAACGCTTACTCGCTGCAGCGCCACGGCACGCAATCACGATTTTGAAGTAGTGCACGCTTGACCTCGTTGGCTGCATGGCTCGGGTCGAGCTCCTACTCGAAAGCGCTGTCCATGCGCAGGTTGGAATACGTCAAGGCGATGTCGGCGGAATCGGATCTTTCCGTACGCAGGGCGGTTCTGCTCACGGCCGCGGCCGACGTACTTATGAGCCACTCGCCCGTCATGCCCGCCTTGCTATCCACGCGTCGCACACACTTGTTACATTTTTTCTGGAAACCTGGGATGTTCGTAAAAAGAAGGTGGTGGCATGAATAACGAATCATAATCGCCCCTTCGCCCGAACTGCGGCCGGTGTCGCTGTTCGCGCCAACACGAATCGTTTCGAATCTGTCGCGGTAAAGCCACTTTCGAGGCGGCTCAAGCTTGACTTAACGCGTAGAGCAGAGCTCTAGTTTAAGCATCGATCTCTCAACGCAAAACCTGCAGGAATTCTGCGCGGTCTTGAATGAATTCGCATTGCCTAGAGCAATTGTAGATTTCGAGCGCCATTGCTTTATCGCTTGGAACCAAAGATTTCTTGAGCAGACGGGCTACTCCGAAGACGAAATCAAATCTGTCAAGCCGGAGGAATTGCTTGCATTCAGCGAGACTTGGTTTTCCCTCTCGGACGAGAAAGAGAGCCGGACAGTCGAATACATCTCCTGCGCTGCCAAGCGCCCTTTTGGCGCAGATGCCATACCGGGATACGTCGTCAGGTCCAAAAACAAAGTCGGTTACGTCATGCTAGAGATCGCGGAGTCTCCCTCGGCGCAATTTGAACAGGGCCGAATAGTTGGCCGAGAGGAAGAACGCAACCGAATCAGGACAGCCTTTCATGAGGAGGTCTCTTCCTCAATCATCGCAGCTCTCTTTCTGATTGAGATGGCCAAAAGTGAACTAGAAAAGGCCGGTTCACCGCAGGCTGAAGCCGTCTCAAAAGTATCGGACATTCTCACGGATGCGACCAAGAAAATAGCGGAGGTGATTGGAGATCCCGAGAGCGATTCAGAATAAATCGTCAGGCTCGATGGGTGAGCGGTCTCTCCATCGCTATCGCAGTGGGAAGACGCATTGCTGGGAATTGACCATCGAAACTCCCGCTTAACGGTGGAGCACAGTCAGAAGCGTTTCCACTAACTCCTCTACAGTAAAGGGCTTAGACAAGCATGCCCGGAAGCCGGCACTGAGCATGCGCGCACGATCTGTGCGCGAGACCAAAGCGGTCATAGCGACAACGGGTACATTACCTCCGGCATCAGGTCCAAGAGCTCGAATATCATGCAGCAAATCGAAGCCGTCTCGATCAGGCATTGAAATGTCAGACAACACCAAATTCGGGCGGCTATTCTTGACCGCTTCTATGCCTTCAAATGCATTGCTCGCCGCCACGACGGTTGCGCCTAGGCGCTCCAAAAAGAGACCCAGATACGCTCGTGCGTCGTTATGATCTTCCACGATCACAATAGTGAGGTTGGAGAGACGGTTAGGCGACATGGGGCAAGCGCTATGAGGTCATTGTTCCCAGTTCGCATCGACTACACTCATCGGCTTCTCTTGATAGCCCAGAAGGGTTATTCTTCCGGTCCGAGGGTCCTCCATTTGTACCGTACCTATCAAAACCCTGTTATAATTGGTGTTCTACCACTGACCACCCGAAGAATGTTGAAATCACTGCTTGCTAAAGCAGCCAATGCTATCTCGATCCGTAATCGCGCGGGCAATTTTTGAGGCGCCGATCACTTGGCCCGTTTCGTCTTTTATCGGAGAAATTGTCAGCGAAACGTAGACGTGGCGCCCCTCTTTAGTCATTCGAACCGTTTGGAAATGATCTCGGCGTTCGCCTCGCATAAGATGCGCCAGGATCTCGTCTTCCTCTCTCTGGCAATCTTGGGGGATAATTCTCCTGATCGAGCTGCCGATCATTTCATCGGCCGCGTAGCCGAAGATTCGTTCCGCTCCCTGGTTCCAGCTGGTGATCATTCCGTTCAGATCTTTGCTGATGATCGCATCGTCCGAGTTTTCAACGATCGCTGCTAAGCGGCGGGACATCAGATAGTATTCCCGCTGATCCGCATCGCTTTTTTGAATCTCGTCTCTCATCCGTTGAAGGGGATTAGTGATCCGCTCCTCAATGGCTTTCAATTCCGCTGCGCACGGATGGTTTTCCTTCTCCAATCGAGTTCGGATCAAGTCTAGTGAAAAGACGGCGGTCATAAACTCGGGCGCGAGATTCTCATGGACGACCAAATTCTGATCAACAAGAGCTGCCTGCCCAGCCATGGTGAGATCTTCGCCGAAAGCACGCACTTTGATCGTGAGTAATCGGCCGGATGTACTCTTCTCGTAGGAATTTGAATCTATTGTCACAATTTCTGATAGAGCAACGCTGGAGATTTCGTCGCAGCCTAGACCGATGACCCGCAGGAAGGACTTGTTTGCGACAATGAAGCGATCGGTTACGAGACTCCCTATTGCACGAGGCAAGCCGAACCTATCCAGGACCTTGCACGCCGATTTGATCGACTCGTACATCGGATATGACGCAGAAAGATCCTATCATAGTGCGTCTTTGTAAATTCCAATTGCCGATTTCCCGGCCGCTATGGAATCGCCAGGAAACATTGCTTACTGATCGTCGATCTGCACGCGGGGGATCACAGGTCAATCGGTGTGCTTCTTCCGACAAGTAAAGGAGAGCAGCGAATGGTGTCACCCGAAGGACACAGCCATGAAAGGTGCTCGGGTTGCCTAGGGTTAAAGCCGGGACAGCAGATGGAACAACTCCAAGGGCGCCACCGGTTTCGTTAAATGGTAATCGAATCCGGCCTCGTGAGTCCTGGTCCGGTCCTGCTGGGTTCCATACCCAGATAAGGCGATGATAAAAGTCCTGCCCGTAGCGGGGAGTTTGCGGAATCGGCGAGCAATTTCGTAACCGTCAATTTCCGGCAATCCGATATCGAGGATTATAATCTCGGGGGAAAACTTCGGGGCAATCTCGAGCGCAGCGATCCCGGTGCGCGCGGTCGCGACCTCATAACCTCTGCTGCGCAAAATCGCCGCCATCATCGTGACGGAATCTTCGTGGTCGTCCACCACCAGGATGCGTCGGCGCGAGGCCGCCGGAACGGAGGTCGGTTCCCCCTCCTCGCGCGGCCCCTGCGCCTCCACAACTGGATCGAGCAAGACGGGAAGTTGCACAATGAACTCGCTACCTCGCCCTGTCCCTTCACTGTGTGCTTCGACGGTACCGCCATGGAGTTCAACGAGCTGTCGTACTAAGGTAAGCCCGATTCCTAACCCTCCGTGGCTCCGGTCCAACGAGCGATTTCCTTGAACGAATAAATCGAACACATGCGGTAGCACCTCCGGGTCGATGCCGATCCCTGTATCCCGCACGCGCACCACAGCCTGTTTTGTTTGGTCTTCTAGCTTCGAAGCTTCTACGTAGAGCGAGATAACCGCGCCATTGTCGCTGAACTTGGATGCATTGTTAAGCAGGTTGCCGAATACCTGTTCCAGTCGGGTATCGTCAGCCTCAACATAGATCGATTGCTCCGGAATCGGAAAGTCCAAGGTTTGGCCTCGCACTTGCAGATGGCTACGGCTTAACTCCGCCGCCCCTTTCAATATCGATGCCAGCTCGACCCGGGTTTTTCGTAACTCGATTTTGTGTTGGGTGATTCGAGAAATATCGAGCAGATCATCGATCAGCCGCGTCAGGTGTTTGACCTGCCGCTCCGCAACTTTTCGGGCCTCTTCGATGTAATGCGCGTCAATGTCGGGACTGGCAATAATCTCTATCGCGTTGGCTAGAGGGGCTAACGGGTTACGAAGTTCGTGGGCCAACATGGCCAGAAACTCATCCTTATTCCGATTGGCGCGGGTTAACTCTTCGGTACGGCCAATCTCTTCGGCCTGGGCGACCAGAGCTGATTTTTGTTTTTCACGAACGGTAACGTCTTCGATAGCTAGCAAAATGAGAGGTTTCCGCTCTTCGTCCTGAGCTAAGCGGCGGGCATTCAACAACATGATTCGGCGTCCCAAGCCTTCAAATTCTTGCTCGATTAGATAATCGCTAAAGCTCTCATCCTTTTGCAGAATCTCCTGGAGACGCTGCCTCAAATCTGGATTATTCCACTGGCCGTGCCCGAGTTCGTAGAGCAAGCGATTCGCGGTAGTCTCTGGTACGAACTGAAACAGCTTGTAGAATGACCGGCTAGCAGCTTGTATCCGGAGCTCGGCATCGAGGACTAGGAGCGGCTCTCGCGTCGTTGCAACAATGTCTTCCGCCATGCGTTTCGCGCGCTTGATGCTGTCGATATCAATCAGCGTCAGGATAGCGCCGTCGATTTTATTCTCCATCGTCTTGTAGGGACGAATTCTTAGGGAAAACCAATGTCCCAAATGGTCACGGAATTCGCGTTCCACGGCAGCGACATTATCGATGGTTTGCTTCAGTAGCGATTCCAAGTCCAGCACCAGGGCACCCAATTGCAGATGCGCAATCGGCCGGCCCAGATCGGCAGCAGAAAGATTAAGCGTTTTTTCAGCCTGCTTAGTCAGCCGGCGTATCCTGAAATCGCGTCCTACCAGAACCAACGGGGTCTCGACATTGTCGAAGATGTTATTCAGGTCATTATTTAACAGATTTAATTCCAGATTCCGGTTGTTCAGTTCATCGTTGACTGTGACCAGTTCTTCGTTACTGGATTCAATCTCTTCTTTCGAAGTCTCGAGTTCTTCATTGACGCTCTGCAGCTCTTCGTTAGCGGATTGCACTTCTTCGTTGGCTGACTGCAAGTCTTCGTTGACGGCTTCTTGTCGTTCGATGAGGGCCTGATGCCGTTAATGGGGATAACTTCAACGGATACGCTACGAAAACCGCCGCTAACTTTTACCTGGAGGTTTTCTTCCCGGACCGGCGCTTTCTCGCTCGCGGCCTTGGTGATTGCTGCATGGACGCCGGGTAGAAGTCCCTCTCGCAACATTCGCAAAAGGTTTAGCGTTGCTCTACCGGCTCCGGCAGCGAGATAAGGACTGGTGTCACCGCGAAATTGGAGCACTTCCAGATTCGAAGAGATAAGGACGCTAGGCGGAGAATACCTAGCTAGAAGAATTCGGTCGCCCTCACGATCCAACTGAGTGCGGTCCAACTCGGCTGGCGGGATTTCAATTGGTTCAAAATCCGCCTGCACCAGCGATGGTCGCTGCAATCGGAACCCCGTGTCGGCGGATGCTGGACCAGGCCGCTTAACGTAAATTTTGTGTTTTGAATCTTTGACCTCAAATAATTCACGATAAGAGCCGATCGTCTCTGAGGCGCCTAACCAAAGAAAGCCACTAGAATTAAGCGCATAACGGAGAATTGGCATCAGGTATTGCTGCAGCACCGGTTCAAGATAAATCAACAAATTACGACAGCTGATGAGGTCAATGCGCGCGAACGGCGGATCAGTTAGCACGTTATGCTTCGAAAAGACACAAATCTCACGAATCGATTTGGTGATCCGGTATTTTCCGTCAACCTCATAAAAGAAACGGCGCAATCGTTCAGCTGAGATGTCCTGAGCGGCGTGTTTCGGGTACGCGCCAGTGCGGGCTTTCTGGATGCTTGCCTCATTTAAGTCAGTCGCAAAGATTTGGGCGGGTAGACGCAGGCCGGTGGATTCGGCAAATTCTGTCAATGCTATCGCGAGCGAATACGCTTCCTCGCCGGTTGAACAGCCCAGCGACCAGATCCGCACCGGTCTGTCAGGAGGCTTGTTTTTTACTAATTCAGGGAAAACTTCCGTTTTCAGTACCTCATAACTCTCCGGATCACGAAAGAACCTCGTGACATGGATGAGAATGTCCTGATAGAGGTCTTCTACCTCGTGCGGATGCCGCCTTAAATAATTCGCATAGTCAGCGAAGCGTTCGGTTTTGCGGAGCACCATCCGACGAGCGATTCGCCGGCGAAGCGTAGTAGGTTTATAGTTACTAAAGTCGATGCCGGTTGCAGCGTGCAGTATCTTAACCACGTCGCTCAGGTTATTGATCGCCTCTTCGGAACTCGGCGAAAGAGCCACCAACCTGGAACGCGCGATTCGGGTGATCTCGTGCCCGATTTCTATCGGCGAGAGCACAAAATCCACACAGCCGGAGGCAATGGCGCTTCGTGGCATGCTCTGATGCTGGGCTGAGACATCCTGGGCGAAAGTAATGCCGCCTTCAGCTTTAATCGCCTGTAGCCCGATCGTTCCATCCGTACCGGTGCCGGAAAGCACCACCGCGATCGCCAGATGTTTTCGGTCTTCCGCGAGCGAGTGTAAGAACAGATCAATCGGCCGATGTTGCCCATGCACTTCCCGCGGGGAGAGTTGGAGCTTCCCAGAAACGATTATCATGTCCCGCCCGGGAGGAATGACATAGATATGATTGGGTAGAACTGGGCGTTCATTCTGGCCTTCGGTCACCGGAAGTCGGGTAGCGCGAGACAGAATTTCAACCAAGCTGCTTGGGTGATTTGGCGCCAGGTGCTGGATTAAAACGAAAGCCATCCCGGTATCCGCCTCTACGCCTTCCAGGAATTGGGTGAACGCGTCTAAACCGCCTGCCGAGGCTCCGATCCCGACCACTGGAAACTCCAAGCTCGTCTCAAAGGTGCCCTCGCGACTCGGAATAGTTTGCTGGTCCGACTCAGTTTGGCGACGCGTCGTTCCATGCCTTCGCGGCTTTCGGGGAGTCATAACGCATTTATTACCACTAAGGAGAAAAGACTTTCTCCCCGTCGACCCCAAAGCGATCTCTCCTTCCTCTTTCTCCTAGGCGCACCCAGGTTCGCCTAATACCACCTGTTTCCATGTGTTTGGCCATCGCCAGATGTACTTCCGCCCCCGCGGAGGCCTCTCCAGCGCAAGAGTACCGTCTGCGGCTTAAAGTAGCCGGCGCCCACTCTCTCGCCAAACCTCCGGGGGCCCGTCCAACGTCTGAGGTGGTCCGTCAAGTTGGAGAAGAGGAAGCATTCCGTTTTGCTAGGGCGTTGAGATAGAAGGATTCATCGTAAGCCTTGTTGGCTTTCCAGCAGGCGAAAATGATGCGAATCCACTTGAAAGCCAGAGAGCGGATGGCGCTGTGGTGAGATTTTCCTTTCTCGCGTTGACGTTTGTAAAACTCATTGGCCCACGAAGAAAATCGAGTGCTTTGCTGGGCAAACTCATGAAAGCTTTGGCAGATGAATATGGGTCGGGAAAGCCGACGATGAACCCAAAGAGATTTACCGCTACGCTCAATGACGGGAGCGATACCGGAATATTTTTGGATATCCGCCGCGTCAGGCCAGCGAGATCGATCAGAACCAAACAAAGACAGGAGACGGGGAGCTAACTTTTCTCCTGCTCCCGGAAGAGCTTCGAACAAAAAATGATCGGGGTGAGATTTGAAAACTCCCTTAATCTTCCGATCAAATTCGTTGATGGTTTGATTGAATTGACGCAGCTGGCCGACCAGGCATTTGGTCATTAGAACCATCGGTTCGATCAGTGCTGGATCATCTGTTACCTCAAGAGCTGCGCCTATTTGTTGCAGCCTCTTTTCGATCAGCGATTGGCTGCGCGAGTTATGTGCGTAAAAGAAAGAGCGCACGGTATGAGTCTTGGCTCTGCGCAGTTCGTGCATGGTTTGCCATCGCGACAAGAAATTCAACGCGATGTCAGACTTCATTCCGACCGCCTCGAAGAGATCGACGGCCACAGGAAAATATTGCTTCAGAGTCGATATTAGTTTGAGCTCGGTCTTGGTTGCCAAACCCAGCAGACTGCGGCGCTGCCGGCAGTATAGATCGAGTTGGCGTTCCGTGGTTAAAGCTGGTTGATAGGGGCGAAGTCGATCGCAGTGTGTTCGGAGCAGTTCTTCAAGTAGCTGGCCGTCTTTAGGATCATCTTTGGCCCGGCTCGAGAAGAAGGTCAGTCGAAAGCTGGAAAGCGAATGAGGATTGATCGGATAAAGATCAATCCAGCTTAAATGGGTGCATAACTGGTAAAACAGAGCCCCTCGGCGTTGTTCAAGAGCAATGGCGATCTTTCCCTCGGCACAAGCGGATCGCAACTCGAAGAGCCATTCCTGAATAGCTTCGGGTCGAGAGCCGATTTTTCGCCGGTAAGAACTACCGTTCGCAAAACGAACGAAGACATCATGTTTCCGGTCTGCCCAGTCTATCCCCACGGTTGCCTGATACGAAAATGGAGGACGATTTTCCATAAATAGTGATTGCGGTTTTGGGGTTGAAGCCGCAGAAAGCGCGTTGGCACTGGTTATCGAAAGCTGTACAGTCTGTTCGTTGAGTCAGACGAATTCGTCTTGAGGATTCGTTTAACCAGAAGCGTGACCGACCTGCTCGATTAGTTGGAGGGAAGACCTTCTGGAGAGGTCATTTAAATCCATTCGTAGCAGGTCGGCTGCGCGATCTGTGGCCGGCTGCCATCTTTCCAAATTTGAAACCAAATTTTTAGGAAAAATCACGGCGGCCGCCGCAGTTATTCACAGGCTTACACTACGAGTTTTTTTGGGCTCTTCGCTGCAGCCCATGAATAACTGCGGATAACCTGTATATTTAAATCCTCAACCCGTCTCGTTCCTCGCGACTCCTGCCCTTCCAGGCCTTCTTCCGCGGGTCGCTCTGCTAGCGCTTCGCTTTCGGTTCAAAAAATATGCCCAGCATACTTTTTCGACCGAAACCGAACGTCGAAAAAACTCCGGCACCTCCCAAAGCCTCGCCTCTTCTTTGCTGCGGCTCACTACAACCAACTAACCAATCGACTAACATGAGTACCGCACTAAACCATAACTCCACCAAATCAAGAGTCCCTGGAACGGTCGCAATTTCTGATGATGAAATGCGCCGTTTTGCTCCCAGTGTTTTCGCTTCCCAACCCATCGAAGGCGTTTCGGAAAGGTACAGTTTTCTTCCTACTTCCTCCATTCTCAACGGGATGCGCGAAAATGGTTGGGTTCCCGTACGCGCACAAGAGCAGAGCATTCGAATTGAAGCACGGTGCGGCTTTCAGAAACACGTTGTCCGGTTTGCTCGGGTTGAGCGAACCCCTAATTCGCGAAAGCGTAGTCACGATCGATCAATCTGCTGCAAGTGCTTTTCGGACAACCGTTCACCTTGCACGCTGACTGCAGAGAAGGCGCTTTCAATCTCATGAAGATCTGCAGGCGTCAGCTCGATATTGATTGCTCCTAAGTTTTCGTTCAGGTGATCTTCTCTGCGTGTACCGGGGATCGGAACAATCCATGGCTCCCGCGCCAAAAGCCATGCGAGTGCGATTTGAGCAGGTGCTGCTTCCTTCTTTTCTGCAAATTGCTTGAGCAGATCAACTACCGGAGCATTTGCTGTGATGGAATCAGGAGAGAACCGCGGGAACTCAGCTCGCAGGTCCGTTTTTGGGTCCAGCTGCGTTTGTGCATTGATTTTCCCGGTCAGATAACCCTCTCCAAGCGGTCCCCAGGGGACGAAGCCGATCCCTAACTCCGCGCAAGTTTCAAGTACGCCGTTTTGTTCTGGGTCTCTCGTCCAAAGCGAATACTCACTCTGAATGGCTGCGACCGGCTGCACAGTATGCGCTCGGCGGATTGTTCGTGCACTCGCCTCGGAGAGACCGAAGTGTAAGGCCTTGCCCTCGGCGATCAGATCTTTTACCGCACCAGCCACGTCTTCGATTGGCACCTCAGGATCGACGCGGTGCTGGTAGTAAAGATCAATACGGTCGGTTCGCAGGCGCTTCAGCGATTCCTCCGCGACCTTCTTGATGTGCTCTGGTCGGCTATTGAGTCCTATGGAACCATCGATCTTGAAACCGAATTTGGTTGCGATAACAACCTTGTCGCGGAAAGGCTCAAGCGCTTCTCCGACAAGTTTCTCACTTGTAAATGGACCGTAAACCTCGGCCGTATCAAAGAACGTGACTCCTTTGTTATGGGCTGCGCGGATAACATTGATCCCTTGGTTTATGCTTGCGGCAGGGCCGTAGTTGGCGCTGATACTCATGCACCCAAACCCCATTTCCGAGACTTCTAACTTGCCAAGTTGTCGTGTTTTCAAGTTGCTCTCCTCTAATGCGCTTTTGTCGTTCTAGATGTTGATTAAACCAGCGCCTAATCGCGCTCTCTTCACGTTCAACCCTAGCGGCACCTGTTGTTTCAGCGGTAGCCCAATCCTTCCTAATCATTGCCTAATCGTCTTGCACCTACGATAAAATAGGAAATCCGGTCGGAATAGATTATGCTTAGCCAAGGTTGAGAAGAACGGAGAACTTGATATAGCTCAGCAAAAGTAATGATTTGAACGCGCCAAAACTATCCCAGCTCCTTATTGAGCTTGGCCACAAGATTAGCAATTCACTCGGAGCCTCAGGAGAACGGGCAACCGGAATACCCGGGCTAATGCTTTATCGTTGCACTGCTCCAACCGCCCCCAATCCGTGCACCTACGAGCCAAGTCTCCTTGTCATCGCGCAAGGAAAGAAGCGAGTAGACCTCGGCAAGACAAGCTACGTCTTCGGGCAGTCGCGATTTCTCCTAACCTCTGTTGAACTGCCGATTGTGAGCCGAGTGGTCACGGCCACTGAAGAAGCACCCTACCTTGCCTTCTTTCTAAGGTTGGATATACCGGTTGTTCGCGACATTCTGAATACGGAAGAAGTTCACGTGCCGCATTCCTCGATGGGGACTCGAGGGATGGCTATCGGGGAGGCCACGGTCGAACTGGTCCGCTCGTGTTCCCGGATGATGGATATTCTTGATGCTCCACAAGACATTCCATTCCTTGGCAAACTGATTCAGCGCGAGATCATTTATCGCTTGCTCCAGGGAACACAGGGAGCACGCCTTCGAGCGATTGCCATGCTGGGAGACCAGAGCCATCGGACCGAGAAGGCAGTCGCGTGGTTACGTGCAAACTATGAGAAACCTCTGCGTGTGGAGCAATTGGCAACGATTGCTGGCATGGGCCGATCTACGCTGCATCACCATTTCCGGGGCCTTACTGCGATGAGTCCTCTTCAATTCCAGAAGCAGCTTCGCCTTCGTGCCGCGCGACAGCGGATGCTCATGAATGGATTGGATGCGGCGAGTGCAGCCTTCGAGGTCGGCTACGAAAGCGCGAGCCAGTTCAATCGCGAATACAGGCGGTTTTTCGGAAAGCCGCCGATGCGGGATATACAGTCACTCCGGCTCGCCAATAGTGCTACGCCGCGGCTGGTTCCCGCAAGATCCCGGCGATAACGGGCGACTACCACCCAACGGTATGCCCCATCATTCAGCAAATACCTGAATTGACCCCCAACTAGGGAGAAAAGACTTTCTCCCCGTCGAGCCCCAAAGAAGAGGGTCTCTCCTTCCTTTTTCTCCTAGGCGCACCCAGGTTCGCCTAAGACCACTCCTGCTACCAAGTGCCTGGCCATCGTCAAGTTTTGGATGGATAAAACTTCAGGCATTGCACTTGATCTCAAGACTGGTGTTCCCACCTACCAGGCCGAAGACGAGGAAGGCAGACCGCACCTACTGATTCACCTCCCAATTGAGGAAGAGGGTGAACACCGATGGTGTCTCTGGCGCCCCGATCACACAGGCTTTGATTCCAGGTCGATCTTTGAGGGTGCGCCGGTCGAGAAATAGACCAGCATCCAGAAAAACGCTCTAAAATCTCATTAGAGCACGCTTGAGAAGCTGCCCGCTATCCATCAGTCCCGCTAATCAGCCCCATTCCTGCTGACGATTTTGCAAGGGAAACTTTAGGTGCGATTTAACTCGGTGGACAAGGAGCCCAACCGATAGCAGTTCCTAGATTAGCAGTTAGACCGTGACGCCAGGTTTTAAGTAGCTCTGATATCTCACTTCCAATCACTAACCGGAGATCGCAGCAATCGTGCGCGCTTCTGTCGGGCTGTTCGGGTGGAACATCGCCGATCCGCCTCGAATAGCGTGCGTCAGTCAGAATCGTGTTTTTTAGCGGACCAACTCCCACGGTTTATTCCTTCTTTAAACACAAGAATGAGTTTTATCGTGTTAAGAAAGGGGATCTTCTTGAAGCCCTTCAGTGGTCAGCTCAGGAAACGGAAATTTACGTACGCTTAGGGCGCTGGGACACCAATTCGGATCAGATGCCATCAGCGGCGACCAATCCACCGAATATCAGCGTCTCGCCTGCAACAGTCCGCGCGGCCTTTCAGCTGCGTTGCAGCCGCCCTTGCCTGTCTTTGCCCGGCCTGCTTGGCGTAGACTTTGGAGATTT
>Ga0210396_10004069_pt1 | contig 14358 bp, 9 predicted proteins | sample IncBWH17OmetaG_FD_155466 | JGI IMG/M metagenome (GOLD analysis project Ga0210396, IMG submission 155466) | Forest soil microbial communities from Barre Woods Harvard Forest LTER site, Petersham, Massachusetts, United States - Inc-BW-H-17-O ...
CCGCTCACGCCCAAGGGATTGGACACGCTTGTTCCGCAGCCCTCGCCCAACCAGCAGCAGAGCCAGGAACTCGAGAACAAGACCGTAGTCGTCCAGGTCGCCAGCAACGGCAAGCTCAAGATCAACAATGAAGACACCACCTGGGACGGCCTTGGCCCTCGCATGGAGCAGATCTTCAAGGAGCGCGCCGAGAAAATTGCTTTCGTCAAAGGCGACAACGATGTACTGTTCATGGACGTCGCCCGCGCCATTGACATCATGCGCGGCGCCGGCATTGACAAGATTGGTTTGATCACCGCCAAGCTAGAGGCTGGTCAGTAGAGTTTCGCAGGTCGGCTGCGTTTCGGCCCGGTTGCACGATGTGAGAGTCCTCCTCGCGGGGCATTCGCTCCTAAACGAGGTGACTCATGGGTATGATGGTTGGCGGTAAGCGTGGTGTGGTTTCGGAGATGAACGTTGTTCCGTTGATTGACATCCTGCTTGTGCTCCTGGTGATCTTTATGATCATCCCGGTTCACAACAAAGGATTGGATGCGCTGGTTCCTCAGACATCCACAACGGCCTCTGATCCACCACGGCAGCCCGACGATGTGATTGTGGTGCAGGTTCTGGCCGACGGTACGATGCGCATCAACCAGGAGCCGGTTACCTACGAAACGCTGGACGCCCGGCTCGAGGAAATTTTCAAGATGCGCGCCAGCCGCGTGGCGTTCATCCGCGGCGATGCGCCGGTCGAATTTGGTGTGGTGGCCAAAGTGATCGACGTCATGCACACCTCGGGGATTGCGTCAGTTGGCCTGCTGACGCCGGACTTGGAAAAAGGCCTCTAAACCGTTTTGCATTTGCCCTTCGCAGGGTGGACGTGAATATCCTGGCGCCGGCCCCTCCTCTCGGGGCCGCGCTCAGCAGGGATGGACGCTTCGATGACTCATGCATCATCGGTTCGCACGGCTCGACGGGCTGCTTCCTTCGCGGCTCTCTTGATTCTGGTTGCAGGCGCTTCCGGCTGCAGCAAGCTGAAGGCCCGCGACCTCCTCAATAAAGGTGTCACCGCTTTCAAGGCCGGCCAGTATGACGCGGCCATCGAGGACTTCAAGCAGGCCAAGGATCTCGACCCTGACCTCATGAACGCGCGGCTTTATCTGGCTACTGCCTATGCCAGCCAGTACATTCCCGGAGCGCCTTCCGAGCAGAACATGCGCCTCGGCACCCAGGCGATCAACGAGTTCAAGGAAGTCCTGGAAAAAGACCCCAACAACATCAGCGCCATTGACGGCATCGGCTCCATCCTGTTCCAGATGGCCGGAACGCCTTACGATCCGAAGAAGTTCGAAGAGTCCAAGACCTACCATCAGAAGCACATCGAAGCGAAGCCCAATGATCCCGAGCCGTATTACTGGATCGGCGTCATCGATTGGACCCTCTCGTTCCGCGCCAATGGCGAACTCCGCGCCGCGTACAACAAGGATCACATCAACAAGCAGGTCAAGGATACCGACCCGCTTCCTGCTGCCGTGCGCGCGGACTACGCAACCAAGTACGCCTCGCTTGTGGACGAAGGCATCGCCGATCTCCAGAAAGCCATCCAGCTCCGTCCCGATTACGACGACGCCATGGCCTACTTGAACCTGCTGTACCGCCGCAAAGCTGACATGGTCGAGAGCGCCGAGGAACGCGCTTCGCTCCAGAAACAAGCCGACGACCTGATCGACAAGGTCAAGGAAATCAAGCAAAAGCGCGCCGAGCAGCCCGCGCAGCCGTCCTGATCATTGCGCGCCGCTTGTCTTTCATACTTTAAACTCTCGAAGGGCGTCCTCCAGGACGCCCTTCCGCTTTTGAAATCGCCTGATCCGTCCTGCGAGCAGTGCTCTTGCGGATATGACGCTATCGCTATTTGGGAAGCTTTGCGCCTAGAACTTCGATGCGTTCGATGGCGGGTGGTTTGGAAAACAGCTCAGGCGCTTTCGCCATGAGAGCTTTGGCGATGGGGCCATTCAGATGAGCTTGGCGTCCGCTTTCGTCGGTGAAGGCGTCGAAGATGCCGAAGGTCGTGGGGCCCAATCGCAGGGCGAACCATATCGGCGTGGTGACTTCTTGATTGGCCAGGGCCAGTCCGGTTTCGAGGAACTTAGCGACTTCGTTTTCTTTGCCGGCTTTGGCTTCCAAACGGGCGAACAATGCGACGGTATACATCGGTTTTCTCCTTGAGTGAATCCACTCCCGAGCAGGCAGGATAGCTCTTTTCACCGCGAAAAGGCCATTGGCAAGATCGCCAAAGATGATATCATATTTGCCATGAGAGTTTACGTGCTGGCGCTGGATGGAGTTTTTGACACGGGATTGGCGACCGTGCTGGATGCCTTTCAGACCGCGAACGAGCTCGCGGAGATGTCCGGACTGGCCTCGCCGCGCTTTGACGTCTCGATTGTGGGAGTGCGCAAGTCGGTGAAGACATCACAAGGGCTGACCGTTCCCGTTGCAGCGGCCCCCATGCGCGTCGTTCCCGATTGGGTGGTGGTTCCCGCGATCGGATTCAAGATGCCCGGCCCGCTGCAGGAAGCACTGGCGAGAGCTGATGTGGGCGACGCAGCGCAGGCGCTGCGCTCCTGGTCGGACCGAAGAGCGGGCACGGCGGCTGCGTGTATCGGGACCTTTGTCCTGGCAGAATCGGGACTGCTCGATTACCAGGACTCGACCACCACCTGGTGGCTCGGTCCCTTCTTTCGCCAAAGATATCCGAAGGTGCGGCTGGATGAATCGCGGATGATCGTAAAATCCGGGAAGTTCGTAACAGCGGGAGCAGCGCTAAGCCATATGGACCTGGCCTTGTGGCTCATCCGGCAGAAAAGCCCAAGGCTTGCCGCGTTGACAGCGAAATACCTGGTTGTGGATTCGCGGCCGTCGCAGTCGGCCTACAGCCTTACCGATCATTTGGCGCACTCGGATCCGCTGGTCGAGCGGTTCGAGCGCTGGGCGCGAGGCCGCCTGACGCATGGGTTTTCTCTCGATGATGCTGCGGCAGCAGCTGGATCGAGCAAGAGGACCCTGGCCCGCCGCATGCAAGCCGTGCTGGGGAGGTCGCCGCTCTCGTATTTCCAGGATCTGCGCGTGGAGCGCGCCGTTCATCTGCTGAAGACGACCACGGAGAGTGTCGAAGAGATCGCGGCGCGAGTCGGTTACGCGGATGGCGTGACTCTCAGGACGCTTCTCCGGCGCCACCTGGGGCATGGGATTAAGGAAATCAGAAGAAACGCTGCTTGACTCGCCTTATATTGGCAATGAGCGGAAGGCTGATTCGCGGGAGGCACGCTTCAGGCGTAAACTAGGACATGCCGTCGCCAGACAAAATCCCTCTCAGCTTTGACCGCGATCGCGCGGTGCGCCAGCTCAACACGCGTTTCGAGGAACTCCTCGAAAAGCTGCGCAAGAACCGCCCCTCCGAAGATCCCTGGATGGTCCGCCGCGCGTACGAAATTGCGACGGAGCGGCATCGCGCGCAATTCCGGCAGTCAGGCGAACCGTATCTCTCCCATCTTCTCGAAGTCGCGCACATTCTTGCCGACATGCGCCTGGATGCCACCACTCTGACCGCCGCGCTTCTCCACGACGCCATCGAAGACACGGAATATCCCGTCTCGCGCATCGAGGAGCGCTTCGGCAAAGAGGTCGCGCATCTGGTCGAGGGCGTCACGAAAATCGGCCGGCTGAACATGATGGCGCCCGAGACGCGCCAGGCGGAAACCGTCCGCAAAATGCTGCTTGCCATGGTGCACGACGTCCGCGTCGTGCTCGTCAAGCTGGCCGACCGGCTGCACAACATGCGCACGCTCGAATACCTCGAGCCCGCCAAGCAGCACAGAATTGCGCGCGAAACTCTGGACATCTATGCGCCCATTGCGCACCGCCTGGGAATGGGCGTGGTGCGCGGCGAGCTCGAAGATCTGGCGTTTCGCTATATCGAGCCCGAATCGTTTTTTGCGCTGCAAAAGGAAGTTAGCGACAAGGATGCGGTTCACAAGAAATTTCTCGAGGAAGTGCAGGCCACGATCCAGACGAAGCTGGTGGAAGCCGGCATCCCTGCGGAGCTCGAAGCGCGCGTGAAGAGTTTGTTTTCCTTGCATCAGAAAACCGTGCGCCAGGATAGCGGACTTGGGCAGGTCTACGATCTGCTCGCCGTGCGCGTTATCACGGACTCGGAGCGCAACTGCTACGCGGCGCTCGGTGTGGTGCACCACATTTGGCGGCCCGTCCCTGGACGCTTCAAGGATTACATCGCCATGCCGCGGCCTAATCTGTATCAGTCGCTGCACACCACGGTCCTGCACGGCGGCCAGGCCTTCGAGGTGCAAATCCGTACCCAGGAAATGCACCGCATCGCCGAAGAAGGCGTGGCAGCGCACTGGAAATACAAATCCGGCAAACCTGCGTCCGAGGATGACGACCAGCGCATCACCTGGATGCGCCAGCTGATTGAATGGTCGCAGGAGATTCAGGAACCCGGCGAATTTCTATCCACGCTCAAAGTGGATCTCGCGCCGCTCGAGGTGTATGCGTTTACGCCCAAGGGGCGCGTGATGGAACTTCCGCGCGGAGCCACTCCCGTGGATTTTGCGTATCTAGTGCACACGGAAGTCGGCCATCAGTGCGTGGGCGCGAAAGTGAACGGGCAGATGGTCTCGCTGCGCCATGAAATCACCAGTGGCGACGTGGTCGAGATTCTTACGCAGAAGGGCCACCGGCCCAGCCACGACTGGCTCAGCTTCGTGAAGTCCTCGCACGCCAAAAGCAAAATCCGCCACTGGATCAACGAGCAGGAGCGCGAAGAAGCCACGGAGATGGGCAAGCGCCTGCTCGAAAACGAAGCGCGGCACTTCGGGCGAAGTTTGAAGAAAATTCCTGAAGCGGACATGCTCAAGCTGACTACCGACTATGGGCTTTCCAAGATTGAAGATCTCTATGCCGCGGTCGGCTTTGGAAAATATTCCGCGCGCCAGGTTCTCACGCGCGTCCTGGGCGAACCGGCGAAGGCGGCCGAGCCCGAAGTCGTGGATACCAAGCCGACGCTGGTCAAGACCGTTAAACGGATGCTGGGATTTGGCGAAGCGCCGCTCATCGTCAAAGGCCATGACGACCTTCTCGTTTATCGCGCCAAGTGTTGCAACCCGATTCCCGGGGACGAAATTGTCGGCTACATCACGCGCGGGCGCGGCGTCGCCGTGCACACGCGCACCTGTCCCAACGTGCAAAGCCTCATGTACCAGACCGAACGCCGCATCGCTGTCGAGTGGGGCGGTGGAAGTTCGGCAACCTTCCCCGTGCAGCTTTCGATTCGCGCCAAGGACCGCGCGGGTTTGCTAGCGGATATCACCGCGGTCATCAGCAGCGCCGGCTCCAACATCCACAATCTGGAAAGCCGCCCGGACAAGCTGAACGCGCGCATTGATGCCAATCTGGAAATCGCGGACCGGCGCCAGCTGGAAACCATTCTCGTCAACATCAAAAAAATTTCCGGCGTGTACGGCGTCGAACGCGTCTACCAAGCCGGCCAATAGGTCGTTCCGCTTGTTTCCCTTCGGCCGTACTTGGCCCAACGAATCGTACCTGTCCTTTCGCCGGGTATCTCGCAAAACACACCCCCGAGCCTTGACGATTGCACTCGATACAATGGAATCATGCGCAACTCGCTCTTGCTTCTCGGTGTGTTGGTCCTCCGCCTGGGCGGATGTCATCAGCATCCGCTCACGGATTATCGTCCGCTCGACCAGGTGGGCATGTGGTCCAGCAGCGTCGAGCAGTTGAAGACGCTGAACACCTCGGACCCGGAAGTGTCCCAGATCGTGAAGTTAAAGCAAGCGGGGCTCAGTGATGAGGCCTGCGTAACCATGGTCACCGATGCGCGCGCACATCAGCATCTTTTCAGCAGCGCGGATTCCGCGGTGAACCTGGCGCACGCTGGATATACCGAATCGCAAGTTCTGGAAATCGCTAGAATTGACCAGCTTGATGTCATCAGCGGAGACGCCGTCATGCTGCGGCTGGTTGGGCTTTCCGATGCGGCGGTGGATACGATTCTGCACCGGCGGCTAAAAGGCCTGAAAACGATGAGCAGCGCGGAAATCGGGCGCCTGAAAAATACCGGGCTCACGGAAAAGCAGATTATGGAGCGCGTTAATCAGGGCATGACCGATGCGCAGGCCGATAAGGAAGCGGCATTCCGGGAAGCAACGCGCAATCATTCGAATACCGGCTTCGTGCGCACTCACGGCCGGCGGTCCCGCTGACGGATTCGCGCAACAGCCTTCCAAACGTTTGAAAATGCCGCTCCGCTACAAGACCTAATGGCAAGCTCATTTTGTTTGCAAGCGATTCCTCGTTACAATCAAGTGGCCTTGCGCGCCATGTTGCACGCGCAGCGAAAGCCAGTGTGGAAGCCGCCGAATTCGCGCGCCCATGAAACAGCCGCAACCACGGCCGTAAACTCAGAGGAGATCACTGTATGAAGCAAAGCGTTTTGACGGATCGCGGACCGAAACCCATCGGGCCCTATTCCCAGGCTGTCCGCGCGAATAATTTTCTATATGTTTCGGGGCAAGTGGCGCTCGATCCGAAAACCGGCGAAATGGTGACCGGTGAGGTGCGCCAGCAAACCGAGCGAGTATTGGAAAACGTGAAGGGCATCGTGGAAGCGGCGGGTTCGAATCTAAATCACGTGGTGAAGACGACGGTTTTCCTGAAGGACATGAGCGACTTTGCGACGATGAATGAAGTGTACGGCCGGTATTTCACGATTGCGCCGCCGGCGCGTTCCACCGTACAAGTCGCGCGGCTCCCGAAAGACGCCCTCGTCGAAATCGAGGTCATCGCAACGTTGTAGTGGATTCTGCGCTGGGGACAGGTCACGAACAAGTCAAAAGCCCCGCCCTCAAAAACCGAGGACGGGGCACCCAAAGTCCACAAGGAATTTTTGTCCGGGCCACCCGTCTAGGCTTCAGCTCGAAGGAGTCGCCGTCGTCATCGAATAGGCTTGCCTCTGCGCTGAGACGTAATATCCCCAGGCAAGTACTGAGCAGAATCCCACTATTGCGAAGATGGATTGAAACGGTGCCCGCCAAAAATAGGGTCCAAAGCACACTGCATCCCAAATGGCGAAATGCAGTCCCAACAAAATAACGCCGCCCCACGCAGGAAGCGACCATTTGGTGCGCAAATACATCACGGCGCAAACCGTTGCTGCGACCAGCTCTAGAAAAAGCAAAACCCACGGCGGGCGGGACAATGTCGAATCTGATCCCAACAAGCGCGAAACATAAATCCAAGAAATCGGTAGCGCAAGAAGCGAAACAACGCCGGCCATTGAACTCAGGAATCTCTGGGCCAAGGGAGTTCCCGAAAAGATTTCGAGGAGTAGAAAAAAGCACGCGGCCCAGGCCACGCCATACACAATGAATGCCGCGTTTGTACCTATGTTGCTATGCGGATGCAGATGTAGAGAGGCATTCACCCTCGGCCCAAGGCTGGCTTCGCCATACTCCAATCGCGAAAAAAACCAATTGGGCTTCTGGTTTCCCAACAATTTCGCCACGAGCGCGATGTTTAGAGAGAACAAGATCTCTAGCAAGAAGCGAGAGGAGCGGTCTTTCGTTGATTGATTTGTGGCCATTTAAGTGTCCTAATCGGCTAGCCTAAGTCAGGGAGTTCGCCTGCCATAAATATTAGCCAAACTCTGGTCCGCATTGGGACTCCAGTGGATCGGAGTCTGTCCTGGATGTACGCCATCATTACCTACGCCTAGGTAAACCCACGGCGACTTCGATCCGGTGCAGTCACCCTCGTTGTATGTGTCTAGAGAAGTATCGTCCAGATCCATCCTGTTCACGATTTTTCCAGGGATTGGGTTGTACTCGTTTACGAGCTCATGCGCTATTTCGTGAGCAGCGTTATTGCCAATTCCCTCGCCTATCGCTTGGGCTAGTCGGTTCAGTTGGGCTTGCGTCGGAGTTGGGGTGGTTATGCTTATGGCTGTCTGAGCATAACCCATATTAGCTTGATAGAATACCCAACTCCACGATACTTTATTGCCATCGGTTAAGGCGCAACTCGAGTTGTTCGTTGAAATCGTGCCGACGATATAAGCAGTGTGTGTGGGTGTTAGTCCCGAACCTCCCATGCCCACGTTGACGTTGTAAGCACTGAAGGCCTGTTTGAATGCCGTCCAAGCCGCGTTCGTGAGAATTTGTTGTTGGGCAGGCGTGAAGTTGATACTTGTCAGCGGAGGACCCTGCTGCTGCGTGTAAAAAGTGACATCCTGAGTGTAGTTATTCCCCAGGTCTGAACAACCATTGTTCGCACACCAAACTAACTCAAGATCACCTTTGGAAGGCGCGCTTTGACCCTGTGGATCTCCGTTGACCATGGGTCGGTCCGTGCCTGTCAGATTCATGTAATTCCCAGTCAATGCCGCAAGTCCACGATCGCTCTGAAAGACTAGCCATGTTCCGGGATTTCGGAAAGTCGCGAAAGAAGCACTTGTAGGTCCCTGATCGATGCCGTTCCTTCCGGGGAATAGAGGAGATATTACGCCATTGGGATCTATGACGTTCAGATGGCCGGAGTTATCCTTGAAAATAACCCCGCCGGTTCCCGGCACAGCAAGTAGCAGAGGGGAACCGCTGGAAGTGGTGTCGGTCCAGGCAATGGCGTTGCTCCCAATGTTGATCGCAGCGATTGCGCCGCTCGTGGACGGGCTCGGATTGGGACCAGCAAGGTACGCCGTGCCGTCCTCACCCGTCAGAATCTCGCCGACCGGATTGAATGCAAGACTCAGCTTCGTTACCGCAGAGCCAGTGTCGTGGTAAAAGGCGCTTGGGACAGACGGCGAGAGGCCGGAATTGTCGATAGCAAGTAGCGTGCCCCCATTTCCGTCGGGAGTTGCGGTGCTAAAGTTGCCTAGGTTGCCTAGGCTTCCGCCCCCCGGGCTATTACCCGAATGACTCCATGAGGCGGTATCGAGCTGCCGGAGGGTGTAGGTCCCATTGGACTGAATCTCCATTACCTGAAGGTAGCTAGTGAGCGAGGAAACGCCGTCCGTGGATTTCACGAGATGCGGATACCCCGGGTGACTCGGATCAGGGCTGGAGTCGCATGGCATGGCATCGTAGGAAAACGCCCCGGTTCCGATTGGCAAGTACACAGTTCCGTCGGATGAAATGGAAAGGTTTCCGACGGTTACAGAACTCGCAGCAGCGGTTGAGGTTCCCGGCGTGCAGTACTGGCCGCCGATCGCCGGGTATCCGTCCCCGCCCGAGCCGCCATTTGGATCATTGAGAAAGGTATAGTCAGTCCCGGTATAAGTCCCGGTCGGAATCGGAAGGGCGAATTTCAGCTGGCCTGTTATTTCGTCAAGTGCCACAACGGCGGTCGGGCTGTTGCCCGTATTCAGATAGTCCGGCTGAACAATATAAACGGTGCCATCCGGATGGATGGCGACGTTGGACGCAATTCCGTGCGGTGTGCTCATGAGCCAACTTTGGTTGCCGTTTTCATCCACGCGACCGAGCATCAGGAAATCTGACCAGTCGTCGCGCTGAAAGATGAATCCACCTTGGTCGTCAGCCGCCAAAAGGGCTAATTCCTCATTGCTTGGCGCGCTGGGCGTGAACATCCATTTTTGCTGGCCATCCGCCGTGAGCGCCCTGAAGGCGCCACTGCCGCCATTTGCTCCCCAGTCAAGGACGTAGAAATCAGGAGTGGTGTTATCGATTCGCAGAGATTGAACGATGCTGGCGATGCCAGTTGTGCCCAAGCTTGGGACTTCCCATTGCACGGTTCCGATAGGGAGCGAGGTGCCAGATAGGATCGCAATCTGCGCGGAACCTGTTCGACCGTCTGCGGTCATCCCCGTTAACGTGGTGTTTCCGATCGCCGTGGCCTGAAGGAGAGTGGGGTCTCCCTGGTTGACAGGCGGGACGATCGAGGCCACGGAGGGATTGGCGATCGCCCAGCTGGGGCTGCTGAACGGGGAGCCGTTCTGATCGAGAAGCTGAATGGGCTGAGTTTGACCGATAACCATATTCAGATTGCCGGGATTCACAGTAAGGGTTGCAGCGCCGGATTGCACGGTGTAAAGCGTGAAAATCGCCGGATTGCTGCTTACGTTGTTGGCATAGACGAGAACGGCGCCAGTGGCGGCTGCAGTCGGAACCGTTACGACGATGCTGGTTGGTGTCCAGGTGGCAACAGCCGCGGAAGCGCGACGGCACCTGAAGCCTCCACATGCAAATGTAACCGTGCCGGTAGAAGTTCCAAAATTAGTTCCGTTGATCGTCACGGATGTGCCCGCCGGCCCCGACGCGGGACTTAGGCCTGCAATGGTTGGTGACGTCGAAGTGACGGTAAAGCTGGCGACGTTGCCAGGCACACCAGCGACGGTAACCACCACACCGCCCGTTACGGCTCCATACGGTACGTTTACCACGATGCTAGTTTGACTCCAGGATGTGACAGTTGGTGCCGGAACACCCGCAAACGCGACGGCACTTGACCCCTGGCTGAAGCCAAAGTTCGTCCCCGTAATTGTTACTGGAGTGCCGACCGGGCCGCTTGTTGGGCTTAGACTAATAATGTTGGGCGCGGGGATTACCGTGAAAGGCACACCATTGCTATTCATTCCGTTGGCCTTCACGACGATGTTGCCAGCCGTCGCACCATAGGGCACTGGAACGGCAATAGCTGTCGGAGTCCACACCCCTGGCCCTGCGGCGACGCCATTAAACGCGACCGTGCTCGCCCCTTGAGGTCCAAAGTTTGCGCCCAAGACTGTGACGGTCGTTCCCACCGGTCCGGAGAAGGGGTTGATGTCGGTGATGACGGGCGGTTGCGCGGCGACGGGAGTGATGGAGACGTTGTCAAATGTTGCGGTGACGAGGCTATTGTTATTGGGGTCTTCGCTGCTGACAGCAAGGCCTACATAGGCGTTTGCAGCCATGGTGATTGTTTGGGTGGATCCGACCTGAGTCCAACTCGTTCCGTTGGAAGACAGAAACGCGCTGAAGGCGCTGCCACTGCGAGTCACTTTTACCCAGTACGGCAGCGTCGTAGAAATGCTGGAGTTCACGAACGAGGTGCTCCCACCCGTCACCGACCGCCATATTAATTCGACCAATGGACCCGTGCGGTAGACTGACGAAACATGCGTCGAGGTTGGATTCAGTGTTTCGCGGATCATCACGCCGACGATGGGATTCGTTCCACTATTCGCACCGCTGACGCTCACGACCCGCGCAACTATAGAGCCGTCGCCAGTCATCGGTGCGTAGACGAAGTGCATACCGTCGGAAGTGCCCCAGATCTGCGGGCCCGCGGCCGAAACGGTGAAAATTCCATTCCCGTAGCTTGCGTTCCCAGCAACTCCAATGGAGCCCACGTCCTGATCCAGCCATCCGGCGGGAAGTACCTCGAACGTAGCAGGATTGCTCCCGTCCATGGTAGGAGCCACAAAGACCGCGACGGGTCCTGAAGTCGCGCCTGCGGGGATGGTCGCAACAATCGAAGTAGCGCCCCAAGAGTTGATGGTCAAAGGCGTCCCATTTAGAAGAGCTACACTGCTGCCCTGTGAGTTTCCAAAGCCCGAACCTGAAATGGATACGTCGTAGCCAGGTATGCCCCTCGTTGGCCAAATGCTGCTAATTGTGGGAGCCGGGGCCGCGGTCGAGCTGACCGAGACATTGTCGAAGGTTGCGGTCACCAAACTATTGTTATTGCTATTTTGGCTGCTCACCGCGAGGCCGATGTAAGCATTTGTCGCCATGCTGATCGTTTGACTCGCTCCAACCTGAGTCCATGTCACTCCGTCCGACGACATGAACGCGCTGAACAGACTGCCGCTGCGAGCTACCTTGACCCAATACGGGGGTGGGGCTAATCCGGCCGAATTCACGTAAGAGCTGCTGCCACCGGTGACGGCTCGCCACACCAATTCAACCAAGGGATTGTTGCGCCAAGCCGAGGAGGCATTTGTGGAGCTTGGACTCAACGTTTCGCGAATCATCACTCCCACAACTGGATTGGTGCCGCTCTGAACACCCTGCACACCCAGCACGCGCGCCACTATGGAGCCATCTCCGGAAAGTGGCTGGTACACAAAATGCATTCCGTCGGAAGTGCCGCCGATCTGAGGTCCTGCTGCCGAAACGGTGAACAACCCGTTCAGATAACTCGCGTTTCCGGGCACGCCGACCGAGCCAAGGTCCTGGTCAAGCCATGGGGCCGCTGCGGGCGCCCAAGGAGCTGCGCCTACCGAGACATTATCGAAGGTCGCGGTTACAAGACTATTGTTATTCGTGTCTTCGCTGCTGACGGCTAGACCGATGTACACGTTAGTGGCCAGAAAAGTGAGCGTTTGAGTCGCTCCGACCTGCGTCCAGGAGACACCGTCGGGCGACATATATGAGCTGATCGTGCTGCCGCTGCGAACCACCTTGAGCCAGTATGGCAAAGGAGTCGCAATCGACGAGTTCGTATAAGAGGTGCTCCCGCCAGTTGCGCCACGCCACATCAATTCCACGATCGGATTCGTGCGGTACACCGAGGAAACATGCCGCGAGTTTGAGGCCAAGGTCTCACGGACCATCACGCCCAGAACTGGATTGGTGCCGCTCCGCATGCCTGTTACGCTGACCACGCGCGCCACGATGGAACCGTTCCCGGCCATAGGCTGATAAACGAAATGCATCCCATCGACGCTGCCCCATATCTGTGGGCCCGCCGCCGATACGGTGAACACGCCATTCGAATAACTGGCGCTTCCTGCTACTCCAATGGTACCGATGTCAGTGTGAGACCAGCCTGAAGGCAGACTGGATTGGGCGAAGGCCAAGTTGACAGGAAAGAAGTACACCATCAACCCCAAAAGCGTAAGCCTTGCGCGCATTGAGCCTCCGTGTTTCGTCCGCAGACCGATCGAACACGCCGTTCGAGGTGGAGAGTTGCAGGAGTATCTACGCAGTTAACGAACAGTTGTCAAGTAAAAAGAGTGCAACTGGCGATAAAAGTTAGACAATCGCAGTGACGTTGCCAGATGGATTAAGGCCTCAGCAGGCAAAGCGCGAGCGATCGAGGGTGAAGCCGTTCAGGGGGCCGAGGACGGTTTGGCGGCAGGCGCGAGGAACTACCTTTGCGTTTGATGGGGAAAAAAGAGGGCTCATCTTTGCAGCCTCACACGAAATCGAGATTGCTTGCTGACTACGGGCGGTCGGGGTTTTCGAGCACTTCCTGGACGGCCAAGAATGTTACCAGACCGGTTCAGCGCGACCTCCTGCGTAGACTATTTCGCCGCTTGCCCAGGGAATTCAGGGGAGAGAGCTGCGCCGGCTGATAACATTCGAGAGTAAATGCTTTGGCCACGATGGCGTCGATGCCAAGTAGGGGCGCGTACTGGATAACGGAGACCGGGGCACGGGCGTAACTTCCGCGGCACTCCGCTCGTCACATGTACGAACAAGTTTGCGCCATTGTCCCGGCTAGGGAAATCGAGCGGTGGAACGGGATCGTGGAACTATGTTCGCAGATAAGCCCAGCGGTGCTGCTCTCCATGACATTCGCCCGGCTCAGGCCGCGGCGCGGAAGCGCATCTTTGGCGGCGACTTCAAGGTGCCGGAAGCGAGGTGTGCATGGCTCCGGTTCTAGTCTGGCTCATCCTGTTCCTTTGCCTGCTGATCTCGATCTTCAAATACACCCTGGCGCTCATCCTGAAGTGGTCGGTTCCCGGAACGACGGTCAAAAAGGATTACACCTACCAGCCCACGGTGAGCGTCCTCATGCCCTGTTTCAACGAGGGGAAGACGGTCTACGAAACCATTGAGAGCATCAGCAAGAGCAATTATCCAAACGACAAGTTTGAGGTGATCGCGCAAGACGACTGCTCGGTGGACGACGGCTACGAGTGGATGCTCAAAGCACAGCGCGACTTTACAAACATAACGGTGAGAGTGGGACGGAACACCGTCAACAGCGGGAAGGCCAGAAGCGTGTGTAATGCGCTCCAGCTTTCCACCGCCGATATGGTGATCTCCATCGACTCCGATTGCATCTTTCATCCGGACGCGATTCGGGAGCTAGCCGCGTGCTTCTCGGAGCCGAAGATCGGGTCCGTAGGCGGCAGAGTCGGGGTCCGAAATCCAAACGAAAACGCGATCACCGCGATCCAGACGTTCATCTACTACGCTGCGTTTCAGGTCTACAAAGTTCCGGAGAACTGGACGCGCAGCGTGGGTTGCATCAGCGGATGCCTGTTCGCCATCCGGCGCGAGCTTCTGCTGGAGATTGAGCCCAAAATTCGCAGCCGGCACTGGTTCGGCATTC
>Ga0210396_10004074_pt1 | contig 14343 bp, 17 predicted proteins | sample IncBWH17OmetaG_FD_155466 | JGI IMG/M metagenome (GOLD analysis project Ga0210396, IMG submission 155466) | Forest soil microbial communities from Barre Woods Harvard Forest LTER site, Petersham, Massachusetts, United States - Inc-BW-H-17-O ...
GGCATATTGCGGGCCCGCGATGGCGACTTCAACGGACGAAGGCGCTCCAAAGCTCAGAGTTTGACTGATGAGATCGCCAGGATCGAAAGAAAAACGGGCACTTGGAAATTCCTGCGGCAAATTTTGCCTGAGGTTCTCTTCGAGGCTGCGCAGCGAGATAGACGCCCCAGGTTTCAGGCCAACGTTGATGATGGCTTGTTGAGATCCACTGGTCCATAAGAACACGGTGTTAATCGGGTACGAGGAAGGTTGTGTTCCGATATAGCCAAGGGTGGTCTCAAGATTGTTCGGGCCTGCCTCCCGCGTAATCGCAGCCAACACTTTGTCGACGAGGGCCTCTGTCACCGCCACTCGCGTGCCATCCGGGGCATCAATGCGTAGACGGAATTGGGTTGATGCCGAGGACGGGAAGATTTCTTCGGCCAGTGTGGGTCCGAGCAGCGCGACAATTAACAGTGCTACCACCGCGTAAACGCCGAGCAACAGCTTGGGAAATTCCATGATTCGCTCGAGGATGCGCTGAAAGCGTTTGCGAAAACGATCGAATCGTTCTTCCTTCGGGTGTGCGGCCTCGTTCTTCTCCTGCTTCAGAATCCAATTCGCCAGCACAGGCACAAGAGAGCTCGAAAGCAAGTACGATGCACCCATCGAGAATCCGACCGCAAGGGACAAGGGCACAAACAGTGACTGCGCAGGCCCGGTCATAAAGAACGATGGCAGAAAGACAGCCAGCACGCTGAGCATGGCTAATAGCCGCGGGATCGCAACTTCGCGGCTGGCGGCGAGAACGGCTTGCGCTTTTTCCTCTCGCTGGGCCAAATGCACATGGATGTTTTCCAACAGTACTGTGCCTTCATCGACCAGCACGCCCACGGCAAGGGCTAGACCGCCCAGGGTCATGATGTTGATCGTCTGGCCCGTGAGACGCAGCAAGACTACAGCCATCAGCAACGCAAACGGAATCGTAAGGACCACGATGAGGGAACTTCGCAAGTCGCCGAGGAAGAGAAAGATCATCAGACCGGTGAGGGCAGCTCCGATCAGGCCTTCACGCAACACCGAGAGAAGGGCGGCGCGAACGTATTGCGACTGGTCGAATTCGTAAGTGATTTTGATGTCTTGCGGGATGAGTGACTGAAAACGTTCGATGCTCTGGCGCACTTCATTCACAACCGTGATCGTCGAAGCATCCGGCCGCTTGGTCACGGGAATATAAACGGTTCGCTGACCGTTCAGCAGTGCATAGCCGGCAAGAACATCCGACGAGTCTTTGACGCTGCCGATGTCGCGCAAGTAGACCGACGCCCCCGACCCCGGGTGCAACGGAATATCGAGCAGGTCATTGATCTGGGTCACAGTGGAATCGGTCGTGACCATGGCGTTGGTCGTGCCGATGTCGGCGTTGCCTGCCGGCTGGATGCTGTTGCCCGTCGTCAGCGCCTGCACTACGTTATCCGGCGATAGCCCATAGGCATGCAGCTTTTGCGGATCGACATTGATCACGATTGTCCGCTGATTGCCGCCGAAGGGAGGTGGCGACGAGACACCCGGCAAGGTTGCAAATACGGGACGAACGCGGTTAAGAGCTAGGTCTTGTATCTCCGATAACGTACGTGATGGACTTGAGAAAACAAGATAGCCAACCGGCAACGTGCCTGCATCGAAACGGATGACAAAGGGCGCCACGGTTCCCGGAGGCATGAATGCGCGAGCGCGATTGACGTAAGAAACGGTCTGCGCCAGCGCCTCGCTCATGTTCGTGCCGGCATGAAAACTAAGGCGCAGCAGAGCTGTACTCTGGATGGACTTTGCCTCCACGTTCTCAATGCCATTGATGTACAGGAAGTGGTACTCGTAGTAATACGAGATGAAACCTTCCATCTGTTGCGGGCTCATGCCACCGTAAGGCTGCGCGACATAGATAATTGGCAGGTCCAGAGTGGGAAAGATGTCGATGCGCGTTCGCTGAATCGCCAGGATCGATGAGAGCGCTATGGCGACCACGACGACGATGATCGCGATCGGACGTCTTAGAGCGAGGCGAATGAGCCACATGACTACGGCCCTCCCTGCGTCTTCTGGTGCAGGAACTGCAAGAATGGCTCCAGATCCCCTTGCGATGCCGCGACCGAAGCCAAGTTCTGCCAGACCGCGAGCCGGGCAAGAGCGTCGTCAGTTTCTGCTTGCACTAGGAGGCTCTGGGCGTCCGCTACGTCGATCAAGGTTGCCAGCCCTGCTTGGTAACGCGAACGTTCCTGAGTCTCGGTGGTCCGCGCGGCATCCAGTTCGACGGGAGTATTCTCGGCGACGTGCCGCGCCCCTTCGAGAGAAGCCTGTGCCTTCCGCAACTGCCCGGTCAGATCTTGTAACGTTTGATCGTAGCGAGCCGCTTCCGCGCGTTCATTCGCCGATTCAACCGCCTTTCGAGATCGAATCGCGAAGATGTCAAATGCGGGAAACGTCACAGTTAAGCCAACCGCCCAGTTCGAACGATCTGGGGCCAGGCCTGTCGTTCCTCCTTCGAATTTGCCTGTGGGATCCCACCCGCTGCCGCGTCCATACACCGACGACTGGAGATAGAGCTTTGGATAGTAGGAGCGATCCAGAATATGGACCTGTGCATGGGCTTCTTCGACACGCGCGTGTTGCACCTCCGCCGCCGGATTGTTTGTGATTGGGGTGATCTGTAGAGCTTCGCCTGGAGGTGGCTCAAGGAGAAAACCTTCGACGACTACTACTGAGGTATCCGGTAATCCGAGAATATCGGCTAATGCGGCCCGGCTGATTTTCTCTTCTTGCTGGGCTCGGGCTAAATTGACTCTGGCGCGAGCCAATTCTGCGTCCGCACGGGAACTATCCGCTCCCGCGCGAAGCTGGTTATCGACCAGCACCCGGACAGCCTTGTCGAACGTTTCGCGCCGTTCCACATCCGCATCGGCCGCGCGTACGGTTCGTTGGGCAGCCAGGACGGTTAGGTAGGCGTTTACTGTGGCGATCGCCACATCGAGGCGCGTCAATGAAGCTTCCGAAGTGGCTTGATCCCGAGCGGCGCGAGCGGCGCCTACCTTTGCTCCCCGGTATCCAAAGTCGAAGGGCTCCCAGGAAAACAGTAGCCCGGCCGCGCTTCCCCACGCGCTTTGATTCGACGTCGCTATCGGAACCGGGCCGGAAATCGGAGCGATGATCGACTGGGGAAATACAAGCCCCGTAATGTTGTTGTCGGTCGCGCGGTTCGTTTGCCAGACCACGTCCGCCCGAGGCAGATAATTCGTCCGCGCCAAGCCAACGCCTGCTTGAGCCGCCGTAACTCGCTCCAGCGCAGCCCGCACCGCGGGATAATTCTTCAGGGCGAAGTCAACCGCATCTGCGAGCGCCAGTGTCTTCTTCTGATCTGCGCTGGATTGCGCGAGACGGGTCTGGCCGAGGCTTATCAAGAGAACAAGCGTGATCGTAATCCATCCCAGTCCGGCACGATGATTGTCTAACACGACGGTCTGCTCCTATTTCAAGAACTTCGATTCCTGCAACCCTTTCGTTTACGACTGCGCATGATAGAGTCCCTCGATTAACAGCATTCCGCGGTCAAGGAGCTCCTGGTCAGACGTTCCTTGTCGTGCCCAACCCTTGAGGATTTCGTCGACCCCGTAACCCTCTTTTCGTCCGAATTTGTCGTCCGCGATATCTGCGTCATGAATAATCTCGGAGATGACCTTTACCCTTCGGTCGCGAATCCTGAATTCCTTTTGTAACGTCTCGAACGTGCAGTCTTCGCCGCGATGCCCAAAACCGCTCTCGTGAAACATATCGAACGGAACCGACTTCCCCGGCACCTGGTTTTCAGGCGCGAAGGCAAACCGGGCCTTGGAATCGATGAAGCGCTGAATCAGCCAGGCCGATGCGCACCGGTCTACACCTGGTCTCGGTCGGGTTACCCAAACCCGTTTTTTGTACTCCCGCGGATCAATCTTTTGTCTCTCTGATGTCCTCCTCGTCAGGCGCGTGGCATCCGCGTTCGCGAGCAATTCCCCGACGCGCTTTTGCAGAGGACTATGGAAGAAATCCACCTCCGCGATTTCTTGAAAACGGCTCCGCAACCGGCTGAGACGACCGAGCGCCCGCTTTGGTCGCGGCATATCAGAAAACTCTTGCAGCTGGCGAATCAACTCCTGGTACTCCCGTGCACGCGCTTCGGCAAACCGTCCTATCAATTGCGGAGTCGAAATATTGTCGATCGCCTGCACATGAACGATCGAGGCATCGCCCCCGTATTTGCGAATGCCCGTGGCAAGCCACTGAAAACGTTCTTCGTTTACCGGATTTTTGGGCAGCAAGTATCCGGAGTTGCCCAGCGCCACACTCCCGTGGCGTTGCAGTTTTCGCCAGACTTCCACCCGCTGGCTAGCCCGCTGGCTAGGCAGCGTGAATGTCAGCAGCAGCCAAGCAATGCTGGATGGCGATGGAGCATCCATTTCAATGTGATGTTAGAACCATAACAAAGGAATGTAAAATTTTTGTCACGAATGGAGTCGGCGGGCTTGGCGCCAGGGCGTGCCGATAACGACCCGTCGAGATGGTAGCGCCGCAGAGCTGCAGTCGGCCTCCTGTAGTGGAATACACACTTCGTACTCTTCTCAATGCATTGTCGACTCCGGAGCCATCCGCTGCCCTACCATCAGAAGTGTCTCTCGCAAAGCATGTTGCTGAGCCAACAGAGGGACAAATTCCTCATGCTTCATAATCCAGGCAGCCCGGAAACTAGGCCTCACTCTGTCCAAATTCGTCACACGAGCAGCAACGGGCTTCCGCCAGAAGCAGACTTGCACAAGCTCGAAGGCCGCAGCCACTCCTCCCCTGGAAGGGCGAAGCTGCCACGTCGTAAACGGAAGTCTTGATAGAGATAGCACTGTCATATCGGCTACAATCCAATGTCGTGATTGCCGGGATGCATTCTCACCTCGTTTGCCACAGGGCGAATCGTTCTATAATCCACGCGACAAACCAGCGCAGGAGGGGGAAATAAAGAGAACCAGGCGCCTGATGTCACCTGGCGTCTCAAGAGCCCGACTGACCGAAGACCGGAAACAACAAGGGGGTGCTCATCCTTGAGAGGGCGGCAGCAAAGGAAGGTGTCAGCATGAGCCGTTTCATCGTCGAGCGCGCTTTGCATGCCGCGAAGCGCGTCCTTGTTTAAACCCTGGCGGTTGCTGTTTGCCTGGCCGGCGGCCACTGCCTCTTAACTACCGCTTGCGATTTTCCAGTCCCAGTGAATAAGGAATCGGTTTATTCCTTCAGAGATCCACCTTGCTCATTGCTGCATTTGCAAAACCAGCAAATCAGGCCATAGTGCCAGCAATGCATATCTGAGTGCCAACCCTGCGCAAAGCGCAACCAGGACACTCGAAAGCGAACCGATTAGGAAGTACTCCGTGAAGTCTCGGCTTTTCTCGAATTCCTCAGACCGAACCAGTCCCTTTGCAGTAACAAGAAATGCGAAGGTCGCCGCGATCCGGCGCAATCCCGAAATCTCATCCACTGCGCACGACGCTGCTGAAGGTGGAGATCCTTCCCTATCAGCTGGACGGCATCGCCTTCGCAGCAAGCGCTGGGCGCGCGATCCTGGCTGATGACATGGGACTCGGGAAGACCCTTCAGGGTATCGGTATGGCGGAACTGCTGGCGCGCGAAGCAGGCATCCGCAAAGTCCTGGTCGTTTGTCCCGCGTCCGTGAAAGCCCAATGGCGCAGCGAGGTTCTCCGCTTCTCAGGCTCGGCTGATCCTCCAGGGAGACCCACTGATAACTACCATGTTGAATGAGCAGGGAACCGGGTGTGTCGCGAATAGTCTCGGACATGATGATAGGCCGCCATCGGCGTCCTCAACTCGTTGTCTGAAAAGAACCCGAACTGGCAGTAGCTTCGCAGCGCCGGTCCCTCTCCTCTACGGGCATTCGCCCAGAAGTCGAAAAGGATGCGTGCGCTCTCCTTAAGGGGACTGCCGAAGTAGCGATGCTCGCGCAGATTGACCAGCGGATTGAAGATTCCCGGGAGGATCCAGGTTCCCTCGCCGGCGGCTTGGTGGGGCTGTAGGCCAGGGGTCCTTCTGCGGACAGCCACGGGACGAGGTATTCCGAATCGATGACGGTGGAGGTGGAAAAGCGAGACCGTGCAGCCATATGGAGCTTCATCCTGCACCGAGCAGCATTTGAATGATACCGCGCGTTTCTGGGCTCAGACTGGAAAATTCATCCTCCGTGAGCAACCCCTGCGAGCGAATCTGGGCCAGCATCGTTAGTGCATGAGAGCGCCGCGGATTGTCGAAGAGACGCGCCATCTCCCGATCACGTTGTTGGAGAATCCTGAAGATTTGGAGGTAGCGCGCATGGTGACTCGTCGCGCCATCGCGCGAGACGCGGTCGATCTCCGCAAGGACACGCTCGCAGAAGCGTTCGAGCGCGAGCGGATGCACGCGCCGCAGCACTTTCCAATCAGGTTCCTTAATCTCCCGCATAGGTTTCCGTGCACTGGGACAGTGCAAGTGTAACGCGGGAGCTGCGGCTTGTGGAGGTCCCCGCGACGTCCGTGTTGAAACTCTTTAGATAATGTCCCCTCGCGGACTCATTAGAAATGTCCGCTTAAACTGAGGCCCCCAGCCAAGGAGGTCTTGCCGAAGAGGACGGCGACGAGCACTCGTAACCTGGAGCGAGTGGAGGTGATGGGAGTTGCCCAAGAGGGACTAAAGTTGGGGATGCAGCAGTCATGCTGCAGTTGAGTTATCGCAAGGTGAGAGCAGTTTGTGCCTAACCCTAAAAAGTGAGAGCGGGCAAGTGCTGGCAAAAACGGCCCAACCCCTCCAAGGTCGGGCCAATTTCGGTTGGCTTAAAGTGTGATCTTGGGTGCAATTTCACACCCGCCGCACCGGGTAGGCAATACTCCTTTTTAAGTAGTCAGGGGAACCTAGTTCCCCGCCTCACGGCTGAGAGTTTGACCGCTTTCTGGACACCAACTATTGGCTGCTACCTCTGGTAGTATAGTAGGTCCTCGGGGCCAGGTATCGTGGGCCTGCACTTGCTCGTTCTCGCCGACAAGTAAGAGCGAGGATAAGTTGGCCTCAGCACTCGGGGGAGGGTTGAGGTCCCAACTTTTGTGCGTGCGGGTAAGCCGCATTGTAGCTCTGCACCATGCGTGCCGTGGAAACCTGCGTATTGAATTTATAGAGACAGTTCCCTGAAAAGCTGATGCCCGTGGATCTTGGGGTAAACTTGCCGATCAGAGGTCGGCGAGACATGAAACTCAAACCCTGGATTCACAGCGCGCTGCACATCGGATGCGTGGCCCTGCTGTTGTTGCAAGGTCATTACATTTGGCAATTAAGGAGAGAAGTGGTAGAGGAGTCTGCTCGCGAGATGAGTGCGAGAGAACGATTACGTGACACACGATTGGCACTGGGAGGTGTGCAACTACAGTTGCTTGAGGCTTGCCAGCATCCGAACACCGGATGCATGATGAAGTGACTCGCTCTAAACCTGAGTTCTGCGGTTCCTCGGCGCTCTGGGGGGGCAGACCATCACGCCTTCACGAGTCTCAGTTTCCTGTGCGCCGTTGTATCGATCGGACTCTATAACGGGCCGGAGGAAGATTTTGGTCTTCGACCGGCCGCCCCAGACCTCTGCACACGCTAGACACATCAATTGTCCCGTGTTGCATGCGAGCCATCTTCCGTTTTGGATTTAAAAAACCTAAGAATCCTAGATTCACCTCCGTAGCTGGTGAGTCTTTGCTCCAACCTGCTGCACTGGTAAGGTGGGGGGGCGCTCGATCTCGCGCAGCAAGGGCCGGAGTCCCGCCCGGATGATCTGGGACTAGCCCAATCCAATCAGTTTGCGGGAGACTGCCAACTACCTGCAAATACGTGCAAGGCGGAACAACCTTGGGCTGGGATCATGGGCTGAGTGAGAAGGACGAAGTGGTTTAGATTTCCGCCGAAGCGAAGGTTTCCTCGATTGACTATCGTTTTTTTCGCTTAAGAACTTTTCCGATTTCTGGAGCAAACTCACCAATCCAATTGATGCCCATACCGACAAACACCTGCGTGATGGCCGCCTGATAGCCTTGCACTTCCCACCGAGCATGGCCCGGGGCCCAGGTACTCGCGATCGAAGCAGCGCCGAACGCTCCGAGATAAGGCATCAGTTGGGGACGCAACGATGTCTCCGTTCTATCGTAGGTCACGAAGTTCCGCACCATAGCGTGGCGGGTGCGCGGCCAGAAACCGTCGCATCGACAACGGTCGTATCGTGGTTCCCATCCAGCGATGCCATTGCCCAGCGACGATACGGAGTTCTGGATGATGAATTGCACTTGGCGATTGCCTAGCCTTTTCACAAAGGCTTGGAAGTCATCTCCCCATTCGGGATTGCTATCAGTGACCTGGTCATGCGTCGCGAACAGCAGGGTCTTGATGTAGATCCCAGGTGTCGTATAGGTCTGACGAAGGTACAGCTTCCAGCGCATTCGGGTATCCAGAGATGTCAAGGGCACATTCTTCGGAACGTACGATCCATAAAACCAGTTTACGTTGATCTGGGCCTGGGATTCGGCGCTTGCGGTCTGATCACGCGACGGAGATGCCTGGGTGGTTTCTTTGTCATTCGGAGGTTGCGCAATTTGGGCAAAGCTGAGACCAGCAAGTGAGATTGTCATTATGACAATTGAGATTGGAATGCATAGAAGGGGACGATCTCGCGAACGAACGACGCCCTGGGACAGAATCGACCAATCGATCGTCGAGCGTGCCGGACCTACGTCCATAGTGCGGTGTCGCATTGCCGCGACACCTGCGAGCCCAGACCCTTGCACGCCTTTAAGTCGTCGTGCCCGCCAGCCAATGAAATGATAAACCACGCGCACCTCCAGAACTCGGATAACCCAGTATGCGTAGGCTTCCGGACACGGGGCTTTCAATGCGCGCAACGGAGATATATTATACGACTCGCATTCAGTTCTGGTGCACATCAGTTGGTCGCACAAAGGAGGCATCTTGAGGTCTTCCGCATTGGCAATCCTCGTCTTTGTGGCGCTACCTACCGTTGCCCAAACGGCACCGGCGTCAGCTCCCGCACAATCCGCACCCGCATGGTCCCCCTCGAAGGACATCGGCGTTTTCGTCTTCGGGAAAAATGGCCAGAACCCTGATCAGCAACTCAAAGACGAGAGCGAATGCTACGGAGCAGCCCAACAGATGACCGGGATAGACCCCAAAGCACAGGCTGCTGCGGGCAAGACCGCCGAACAGAAAGTAGCTGAACAAAAGGCATCTGCGACAAATGCTAACCAAGCGAAGGGCGGGCGTGCCGCAGGCGCGGCCAGGGGTGCTGCGGGAGGCGCTGCAATTGGCGCTATTGTCGGGGATGCCGGAAAGGGAGCGGGAGCCGGGGCCGTTGCGGGCACCATGCGAGGTGGCATGCAGCAACGACAAGCCAACACTGCGGCCCAGAAACAAGCCGCCTCACAAACTGCCGCCAAACAACAGAAAGAGGAAGAAGAACTGAAAGCTGCTCACGCTCAAGGCTTAGATGCCTTTCAGAGGGCATTCGAGGCTTGCATGGACGCCCGGGGTTATTCGGTGAAGTGATCGAGTTCCGACAGGCAGATCAGATCGCTTCTGCGCGCGACACCGGAGTAACCGTTTCGACCGTGGAAGGGATATGGTTGTTCTGCACGGCTAGGGTCATTTCTCCCGGGCCGGTGCAAACTGGCACTTTTGTCGTGTTTGTCGTTGACAGGGCACCATGGTGGTCGTAACATCCTCCAATTCCTGCTGGATCTAATGTAGAAGTGACGTGAGTCGGGCAAGTTTTCATACCTCCTTTTGATTCACGTCGTATCCGCGGCATGAACTACTTCTGTCAGTCAGCTCTCAATGGATCTGAAGTTTGGATTTCGGTTCAACATTCTTGATTGAAAAGCGAGGGTCAATGAAAAACTACAAGATTGTTCTCGGATTGTTGAGCAGTTTGTGCCTCCTCATGTTCACCGCGCCAATCATGCACTCACAAGACAAGAATGCTCAAGGCACGGTTCAAGTCCACCTAGTTGTCACCAATGAGGCCCAGCGTGGTGACGAAGTGCCCACTCTGCAGCAGGGCGACGTAAAAGTAAAACAGGGGAAGAATTCTCTGAAAGTGAACCAGTTGATCCAAGCCAAGGGCGACAATGCCGCTCTCCAGCTATTTATCTTGATCGACGATACGCTCGGCACTGCGATCGGAAACAATCTCAACGACATTCGGGATTTCATCGACGCCCAGCCTGCGACAACCGTGATTGCTGTCGGCTATATGTCGAATGCGGCCGTCCAGGTTGCCCAGAACTTCACAGCCGATCACGACCTCGCCGCCAAAGCCCTCCGCCTGCCTCGCGGAAGCTTGTCGACGATGGATAGTCCGTATCTGTCTACGATCAGTTTGGTAAAAGGATGGCCCCAGCAGAATGTCCGGCGTGAAGTCCTGATGGTGTCAGACGGCATCGACCGGCTTCGCGGAGAGCAACCCGGACGCTCAACAACTCAGCCTATGACGCCCCGCTCCGGACGCACGCAGCCCGGGTCTTCGCGCCTGGGCCCGGACTATGGACCGGTGTATCACAGCATGCCCACTATGAGCCCCGACGTGAACTCCGCCAGCGAGATCAGCCAGCGCTACAATGTGATTGTCTATTCGCTATACGCCGTGGGGGTCGGACGAGTTGCCCGAGTTCCTGGGATCTGCAAATCGGCCTTTCTGGCCTTACCAAAATCGCCGATGAAACCGGCGGCGACTGCTTTTCTCTCGGCACGTCAACTCTGGTCAGCTTCAAACCCTACCTGGACCGCCTGCAGAAAATGTTTGACAACCAGTACTACGTAGTTTTCCAAGCCACGCCGGGAAAGAAAGATGGCTTGCAGCGTGTCAACTTAACTACGGAAGTGCCGAATTCCGAGATAGCCGCCGCCGACAACGTCTGGGTTCCGGCAGCCAAATAAGGAATCGCACGAAAGAACTCAAGTTCTTGGTCTAATTTGGACCCGTACGATGCAGGACGTTTTCGAAATCAAACAGGAAATTACCGTCGACAAGGAGGAACAATATCCATGAACCAAATGCCCAAACTGACGCGCCAGGATTTCGGTTTCGATCCAGACGATCACAAGGTCCACGAGCCGAGCGGCCTTCGTAGTGAGCCCGCGCGGCGGCGTTTCTTGCAACTCGCAGCCGGAGGCGCCTTCGTCGGTTGGATGGGAACCGCAGCTTCACAGTTAAGTTTTCCCCAACCAGCTTTCGCCCAGAGCGCGCTCACTCCCGATGCTGCCCTCGCGGAGCTGATGGCGGGTAATGAGCGCTTTGTGACCAGGCGCATCACCTCCGACGCCCAGGATCTCGCCATCTTGAAGCAAAACAACGCCGAAAAGCAGGAGCCCTTCGCTGCGGTGCTCTCCTGCGCCGATTCCCGCGTCCCGGTGGAGTTGGTTTTTGATCAAACCATCGGCCACATCTTTGTTACCCGTATCGCGGGCAACTTCGCCACCTCGGAGATTATCGCGAGTCTGGAGTACGGGGCGGCGGTTTTGGGCACGAAGGTGATCCTGGTCATGGGACACGCAGGCTGCGGCGCGGTGAAGGCGACGATCCAGGGTGCGGAAGTTCCTGGGCAGATCAGCGCCCTCTATCCCCATATTCAACCGGCGGTCGATCTGGCCGGGAACAATCTGGAAGCGGCCACTAAGGCGAACGCCAAGATTCAAGCGGCCCTGCTGGCCGAATCGTCCACGGTGATCAAGGGGCTGGTGAAAGAAGGCAAGCTGAAGGTTGCGGCAGCGTACTACGACATTGCCACTGGTAGCGTGACGTTGCTGAGTTAGTCGGCACACCCATGACTTCCGCTTATGATTTGACAGCCCTGTGTGCTGCATTAGTCGCGTAGCATTTTCTGGTGGTGGAAGAAACAGTTTCATTTGTCGCTCAACTTACCGTTTAGAGGCCATACACGATTGGGGCGAGTAGCAGCACAACTGCTCCCAAGATCAAGGTAGGGGAACGCCGACCTTAGCGAAGTCCTTAAATGCATATCCCCCGTCCTTCTGGACCATCAGATTGGTCTGAAATCCTGCGGGGTTTATGAAAGTGCATGAAGCCGCCATCATGAGCATGATGACAAACGGCTTGAAATTCATGCCCAGCATTTCCGCCATCGACATACCGACAGGGAACATTAAACCTGTGGCTGCGGCATAGCCAATGAGATTGGTCATCAACGTCGTAGCCACGAATATAACCGCGAGTGCGACTCTGGGGCTTCTGCCGCCTACGGACACGCAGATTTCAGCAATGCTTGTCGACAAGCCGCTTCCCGCGATCGCCGACTCCAGCTCCCAAAACCACGACCGTTTTCCATTGAACACTGCCCAAAGCCTGCTCGATGGTAAGGCAGCCTGTTACCAACATCGCGAACGTCGCCAGCAAGGCAGCGTTCAGCATGCTCATAGCCCCGGAGGCGGCCAGGATAACCATGGTTAGCGTAATCACCGTTGCCATGATTGCTCGGTCCACACGCTTCACCCGGTTCTCTTCCCATGTCTTGACGATAAGGAAATCGGAGTCCCGGCGAGTCTCGTAAAAGAAACGGTCGTTTACTTCAAAAATGGCGCCGTCGCCAGGCTCCACGCGCAAATCGTCGAGTTCTTCCACTGTCGGAGCTTCTCCATTTCGAGACACGCCGACCAGCATTGCCTCATATGGACTGTCGGGGAGCGGCAAATCCGAGAGCCGGTGTCCGATCGCAGACGCTTTGGCGGAGACCACGACCTCCACCAGTTGATGCTGATGGCGGGCGGTTTGCATCACTTCACCACGTGTGGGGACGAGCAAGCAAACGTTAACTTGTCGCCGCCTTGCAAAGTCAGATCGGGAGAATAGGCGAGCTTTATGCCGTGGCGCCGCACAGAACGCAGCTCTCGGCCTCCTAACGAGATCAGTTCTGCTCCTATGATGCTCTTCCCTTCAAGGTTGGAAGTGGCCACCACTTCGAACTCACTTAAGTACCTCTGTTTGAAGTCAGTTGTCATCGCGTGTGACTTCATTCCCGCGCAGCAGATGAGGAGCACCATAGATCATGTACAACGGCCCGGCTGCCGCTGCAGGTATTGCTACCCAAGACTGATCGAACATACCGATGGGTTTCATCCCAGACAGTTTACCGGCTGTGATTGCATCCGCAGTCATGCCGGCGACGATCAAATTGACGGAACTACCAATCAGCGTGGTGCTCCCGAACAGTTTCCAAGCGAAACTAAGTCCCATATATAAGCTGGGAGCCACGAGGCTCCCCTTTCGCACGAGATGACGCACTACTGGGATCATCATGGCGACCACTGGCGTGTTATTGATGAAAGCACTGCCGATTGCAACCGGCGGTAGGATACGTGGATGGGCTGCGGTTTCAGTTTTGGGGTTGCCAAACAAGCGCTGCGACAGGATGGAAATCGCACCAGTTGAGTACATGCCGATCGCCACCGGAAACAAGGCCGCGACCGTCAGCACACCTGCGTTGCTAAAGCCCTTCAATAATCCAGAGGGCGGCGCAAGCTGCAAGGTCATGGCGACGGTAATGGCACCCGAGAAAACCACCCAGGGGGCAACTTGTCCCACGCCATAAGCGCGAAAATTGAAACCACCAAGATCAAAATTAGCCAGGCTTGTGCCGGCATGTTCAATCTCCTAATTCTACCCAAACATATTTGAAATTTTGATCTCCACCGGTTCTTTGTCCGATGATCTTGTTGTCAAGGCAAGAGTCAAGGGGAGGAACCGATGGAGATCTTTGCCAAGCTGTTTGGCAGCCTGCTGGCCTTGGTATACCACTGTTTCGATCGCATCGTCATCCTCGGTCATTTGCCCTTGCTCACCCGCCCGGAGAACATCGTCCACTTCTTCCGCGATATTCATCAGGTGGAGATCATCAGCAAAGAAGTCTTGCGGCAGCGAACCGATGATTACCATCACTGGCTAGAGGCCTTCGCCAGGAAACGTAAGCTTCCCATGGAGTGGGCCGAAAAAGGAGTCCGCAAGGAAGACTACGTCCGTCCTCACCTGCAACGCATGGAGCGCCGGAATCAGTTCGGCGTTTACTTCATCCTCAAGAGCATGGAATTGGGACCCACCTTCCGCTCCGCTGTTCCCAGATTTCCGGTCGACGATCCCAATTACCGCATCCTGTCTCGGCAGCGTTCCCGCTACACCCACTATTACTTCTATATCCGCGATGAAGTCCTGGGACCAATCGCCTTATGCGTCGGCTCTTTCCTGCCTTT
>Ga0210396_10004075_pt1 | contig 14339 bp, 10 predicted proteins | sample IncBWH17OmetaG_FD_155466 | JGI IMG/M metagenome (GOLD analysis project Ga0210396, IMG submission 155466) | Forest soil microbial communities from Barre Woods Harvard Forest LTER site, Petersham, Massachusetts, United States - Inc-BW-H-17-O ...
CCCGCATAATGAGCCACAGCCCGAAGCAGAGCACCAGCACCGCGACTACGCTGCCCTCCGGCCCATAGTCCGCGCCGGTAAGCGCATCCGGACCCTGGGGCAGGCTCTGGACGACCGGCGAGAAGCCGCCCGCGAATCCGCTGTAGCCGCTGAGCGGCAAACCGAAGAGCGGTCCCATCGCTGCATTCCATGCGAAGTGCAGACCCCACGGCAGCCATAAGGCGCGCGTCCGCAGGTAGGCGATACACAGGATCATGCTGAGCAGAAAGAGGGCGAAGACCGCCGCGTGCGGCATATCCGGCTGATAGTTCACCACGACGAAGCAGATCGAGATGAAGACCGAGCCCAGCGTCGGTCCGACCGCATCCATCAGCCGCTGGAATGGATATCCGCGAAAGATCAGCTCCTCACACAGCGCGGCGATCGCCAGCACCAGCAGATCGAGGATCAGCAGGAACCACTGGTGCGCACCAGTCCACAACGTTATGCCGAGGCCACCGATGAAAACCGAGGGAACGATGGTCAGCAGCAGCAGGCCCCAGCCAACAGCGGAACCGGTGCCAAACTCATGCAGCATGCCCGGACGCGACACCAGCCCCATGGCGCGGCCCGGCTCTCGCTGACGAGAAAAGCCCATCCCCAACGCCCCGAAGCCAACCAGAAGCAGAAACAGCATTACCATCCGGTCGACCAGCGGAACCCAGTCGCCCCCACTCAATCCGCGGGCCGCATGGTGGGCAATCGCCTCCGCGACGAAGGCATACATGAGCGCCACAACGAAGACGCAGAAAGACCGCAGACGCGATGGTCTTTGTGGATGCGGGGTGAGAGTTGGCGGCGTGGTGACCAAGTAAGTCTTAGGTGGTGTAGAACTGCGCAATGTTGCGGAACTTCTCGCGACGTCCAGCCAGGCGCTCTTTCGCGGACATAGCCTTCAACTCACTGAGATGCCAGGAAAGCTTCTCGTCGAGCATGCGTGCTGCACCTTCGGGATCGAGGTGCGCGCCGCCCGGCGGCTCCGGTACCACGTCATCCACGCAGCCCATCGCCATGACGTCCTCCGAAGTCGTCTTCAGCGCATCGGCCGCCATTGCCCGCTTGGTTGCGTCGCGCCACATGATCGACGCGCAACCCTCCGGTGAGATCACCGAATAGACCGCGTTCTCCAGCATCAGCACCCGGTCCGCAACTGCGAGCGCCAGTGCGCCGCCCGACCCGCCCTCGCCCGTCACGGTCGCGATAGTGGGAACGGTGAGGCGCGACATCTCCAGCAGATTGCGTGCAATGGCCTCGCCCTGCCCGCGTTCTTCCGCGCCCAGGCCGGGATTCGCGCCCAGCAGATCGATGAAGGTAAAGATCGGCCGGTTGAACTTCTCGGCAATCTTCATCACGCGCAGCGCCTTGCGGTATCCCTCGGGATTCGGCAGGCCAAAATTGAATTTGACGTTGTCCTTCGTCGTGCGCCCCTTCACGTTGGAGATGACCAGCACCTCGTCACCGTGAAAGCGCGCCATGCTGCATTGCATCGCCGGATCATCGGCAAAGTTGCGGTCGCCGTGGATCTCACTCAAGTCCGTGAAGATCATCCGGATAAAGTCCATAGGGTATGGCCGCTGCGCATTCCGCGCCAGTTCCGTCTTCAGCCATGCGTTTGGCTGCGACTCCGGCGCAGATGGAAGGTTCGGCTCCGCCTTTCCTTCAGGCTGATCGCTGGTCGGCTGTGTCAAGGTTCCCTGGGCCACGCATTGATTGTATGGAACGAAAGATACGGAGACAAATTACGGGATTTGAGAGTAACACCCCTTAGGAGGACACCGTCTCTGCAGATCGTGCCGCCGGCATGCGATCCCCGGGCAGGAACCAGTCGCGCAGCCGATTGCGTATCGCGTCTTTGAAGTGGTTCGTGGGAAAGGCCAGCAGCACGCCAAACGTAATCGCCGCAAGCAGCATTGCGATCTTGGGCACCGGATTCCCATGGTCATACGGAATTAGCGATGCGATTAGCACGTATAGCGGAAAGTGCACCACATAGAGCGGAAAGGTTCCTTCTGCCAGTACCCGCACGCTGCGCGCCCAGCGCGACCGCGCGTGCACCGGCAAGCCATCGACGGCAACCAGAAGCCACAGCATGAGGAATGCCGCAGGGATACCGACGCGATAGTAATCGCGCATCCAGTGCAGATTCGGAGGCTGATGATGATGCTCTAGGAGAAATGCTGTCATGCGGTTCTTCACTGCAAGCATTGCCGTCACTGAGGGCTGCCACAGCAGCGCGCCGGCGGCTCCGATGGCTGCGAACGAGAGGTGCGACCGCCATCCGGAGGGCCGCTCCGTCAGCCGCTCGTATATCTCGTACAAAACGCAGCCAAGAACCCATAGAGGAAAGAGCAGGGCGATATGTGCGCCACCCAGCGCAATCAGCCCAAGCACCATGATCCAGCGCAGCGCACCCCGCAGATAGAAAGCGCAACCATAGATGGCGTAGTAGAGACATTCATAAGAAAGGGACCAGAAAGGCCCATTCGAAAACAGGGCAGTGCTGCGCGACCAGAACTGCGAAGTGAACAAAAGATTCTGGACGAGTCGATCCACCGGATGGTCCATGTACTGACCCCAGTGCGCAAAGAAATAGCCTGGATTGGCGCGCGCTGCAATCCAATCAGCCAGGATCGTAAACAAAACTGCCGGCAGTACGACGGAATAAATGCGCGAGACGCGGTCGATCCAATACTCGCCGATGCGGGCATACTTCAACCGCGTTGTATAGCGGATGACAAATCCGGAGAGCACGAAGAAAATTCCGACTGATTCGACGGCGTGCGTCGTCAAATCAGACCAGCCGGTGGAAAAGTGCGACTGCGTGACGTGGCCCACCGCGACCATAGCCGAAGCGCCGAAGCGAACGATGTCCAGCAGCAGCGATGAGGACGCAGGTAGTCTGCGAACCATAAGCCTTGAACTCGTCTCCGGCATGGCGAACAGTCTACGCTACAACTTTTTAGTCAATCGCCTGCACGGCCCCACGCCCCAGCAACTCTTCGGCACGCTCAATGAAGATGCGGTCTGCTCCCACCGTGAAGCCTTCCGGTTCCAGCATCACCACGAATTCACCGCGTTGTTCGAGATTGATCATCAGCTTGCCCGGCCCGGGCGCCTCCTGGATCATGGCGTGCAATGAAAGCAGCGTCTGGTCCGTCGCGCGGTCCAGTGTCACACGGATGCGCACATTCTGCGGCAGCTTTACCTTTACGTCCTCCAGCGCCTGGATGGACGAGACCGCAAGCTTCGGCGCCGCATCCTCCTCCGCGCGCAATTGCCCGCGCACCAGCACTGGCACATCGATCTTGAGCGACTCCGCCAGCCGCGGATAGTCCTTGGGAAAGGCGATCAGGTCAATCTTGCCGACGGTATCTTCCAGCGAGGCCTGCGCGTAGAGCTCGCCGGATCGCTTCGACTTGGCCACCTTCAAACCCACAATCACGCCCGCAACTGCAATCTCATGCTCCGGCTGCTGCTGACCACGGCGCGCGGGCGGCGGCGCAGGTTTCATCTCCATCGCGTCTGCCGTGGTCACCGCCTTCAGGTTCTTGATCTTGTCCGCGTACTTGTCCATCGGATGTCCGGAGACGAAGAAGCCCAGCACCTCCTTCTCCGATTGCAGCCGCAGGTTCTCATCCCAGTCCGGCACGTTAGGTAGCGGGTCGTCCCCATGTGCGCCATTCATTGGGGCCTCGTCGAAGATCGCCCCCAGGCCGCCAAAGAGTCCGCTCTGCCCCGCCGCCAGGTCGCGCTGCGATTTCTGCGCCCGCTCCATCGCCTTGTCCACGGCAGCCATCAGTCGGGCGCGCGGCCCGAAGCTGTCCAGCGCACCGGCCTTGATCAGCGACTCGATGACGCGCTTGTTGAGCAGACGAAGATCCACCTGCTCGCAGAACTCCCAGAGCGAAGTGAATCCGCCCTGCCGCTCCTCGGCCAGCTTCGCCCGCGCCGCAAGAATGGAGTCGATGGCGTTGCGGCCAACGTTCTTGATCGCGGTGAGCCCGAAGCGGATCACCTTGCCGTCCGGCGTAAAGTCGGCGTCGGAGACCTGGACATTCGGGGGCTCTACCGCAATCTCCATCTCGCGGCATTCGCTGATGTACTTCACCACGTTCTCCGGCTTCGAGATTTCGCTGGTCAGCAGCGCCGCCATGAACTCGACCGGATAGTGCGTCTTGAGATAGGCCGTGTGATACGCCAGCAGCGCATACGCCGCGGAGTGGGACTTGTTGAATCCGTAGCCGGCGAACTTCTCCATCTGGTCGAAGATGTGCGTCGCCTTGTCCTTGGGGTGCTTATTTTTGGCGGCGCCCACGGCGAAGCGCTCACGCTGCCTGGCCATCTCCTCGGCATTTTTCTTGCCCATCGCGCGCCGCAGCAGATCGGCTTCTCCCAACGAGTAACCGGCGAGCACGTTCGCGATCTGCATCACCTGCTCCTGATACACGATCACGCCCAGCGTCTCCTTGAGCAGCACCTCCAGCTCAGGCAGCACGTACTCCACCTTGCGGCGGCCCCACTTGCGCTCGATGAAATCGTCGATCATGCCGCCCTGGATCGGACCTGGGCGGTAGAGCGCGTTCAGCGCCGTCAGATCCTCCACCGTCGTCGGTCGATAGCGCCGCAGCACATCGCGCATGCCGCCGGACTCGAACTGGAAGACCCCCGAGGTCAGCGCTTTGTGGAAGATGTGCTCATATGTCGTCTGATCGTCCAGCGGCACCGTCGCCATGTTCACTTCAACATTCTGGTTGCGGCGGATCAGCTTCAGGCAGTCGTCGATGACGGTCAGCGTGGTCAGCCCAAGGAAATCCATCTTGAGCAGGCCCATCTTCTCGACGGCCTTCATGTCGTACGCGGTTACGATTTCGTCGTTCTTTGAACGGCTTACCGGCACCAATTCAGTAAGCGGCTTGGGCGCAATCACCACCCCGGCCGCGTGCACACCCGCGCCCCGCACCAGCCCCTCAAGCTTTCGCGCGGTGTCCACCAGCTCGCGCACTGTTGTGTCGGCTTCGTATGCTGCCTGCAGCTGGTGCGAGTCCTTCAGCGCCTGTTCGATGGTGATGCCGATCGTGGCGGGCACCAGCTTGGCGATCCGGTCCACGTCCCCGTACGGCATATCGAGCGCGCGACCGACGTCCTTGATCGCCGCCTTCGCCGCCATGGTGTTGAAGGTGATGATCTGCGCCACCTGCTCGCGGCCATACTTGCGCGTGACGTACTCGATCACCTCGCCGCGGCGGTTCATGCAGAAGTCGATATCGATATCCGGCATCGAAACGCGCTCTGGATTGAGGAAGCGCTCGAAGAGCAGCTCATTCTGCAGCGGATCGATGTCGGTAATCTCCATCACGTAGGCCACCAGCGACCCCGCAGCCGATCCGCGTCCCGGGCCTACCGGGATCTCATGCTCCTTCGCGTAGCGGATGAAATCCCAAACGATGAGGAAGTAGCCGGGGAACTTCATCTGCTTGATGCAGTCGATCTCGCGCTCCAGCCGCTCGCGATAATCCGCCTCGGTCTTGCGCAGCAGGCCGCGATCTTTCAAATGCTGGATTGCCGTCTGCAACCGCTTCTCAAAGCCGGCGCGACAGACCTCTTCGAAGTAGCTGTCAATGCTGTGGCCTGCCGGCACCGCAAATTCGGGGAACGGATTGTCCACCTTGTTCAGCTTGAGCTGGCAGCGCTCGGCGAACTGCATCGTGCGGCTGACCACCTGCGGCGCATGCGCAAAGAGCCGCTCCATCTCTTCCGCGGACTTCACATAGAACTGATCGGAGTCGAATTTGAAGCGCTTCGGATCGTGGATCGAGCCCGCCGTCTGCACGCACAATAGCACCTCGTGAGCGTGATGATCGTCCTCGCACAGATAGTGGCTGTCGTTGGTCGCCACCAGCGGGATGCCCAGTTCCTTTTCCATGCGGAACATGTCGGCGTGGATCTTCTTTTCGAGCTCAAGACCCTGGTCCTGGATCTCGAGGAAGAAGTTTCCCTTGCCGAAGATGTCCTGGTAACCCGCGGCGACATCGCGCGCCGCCTCGTACTTCCCTGCCATCAGGTTTTCGCAGAACTCGCCCGCGAGGCAGCCGGAAAAGCCGATCAGACCGGCCGAGTGCTCGGCCAGGTATCGTTTCGAGATGCGCGGCTTGCGATAGAAGCCATGCAGCGACGCCTCCGACGTGATGCGGACCAGATTGCGATAGCCCTCTTCGTTTTCCGCCAGCACCAGCAGATGGTTGTAATCGTCGCCCTGCGGATCGGCGCGATGGTCTTCCTTCTTGCACACGTAGAGCTCGCAGCCCAGGATCGGCTTGATGCCCTTTGCCTTTGCCGCGTCGAAGAAGTGCACCGCGCCGTAAATGTTCCCGTGATCGGTGATCGCGACAGCCTTCTGCCCGATCGAATCCACGCGGGAGACCAGTTTTTCGACGTCGCAGGCGCCGTCCAGCAGCGAGTAGTCCGTATGCAGATGAAGGTGGGTGAACTCAGCCATCTTTTCTCATTTTAGTTGTGCGCAGACGTACGCAGAATTGAGCAGGGCTGTGCGTTGCAGGTAGCTCACTGAGGAAATCCCTGCATAACGCAGCAAGAGGCGAGCGTGATGCTCGCCTCTTGCTGGAAAACCGCATCTACATCCGGCTCACCGCTTCTTTTTTGCCGCTGCCTTCTTCGCCGGAGCTTTCTTAGGCGCAACCTTCTTCGCAGCAGGCTTCTTTGCAGGCGCCGCCTTTTTCGCGGCCTTCTGTGGAGCCTTTGCCGGTTTTGCCTTCGCCGCGGGCTTCTTTGCCGCAACCTTTTTCGCAGCAGGCTTCGCGGCCGCCTTCTTTGCCGGAGCTGCTTTTGCCGGCGCAGCCTTCTTCGCCGGTGCTGCAGCCTTCGCTGGCGCCTTGGTTGCAGCTTTGGCTGGCGCAGCCGACTTCGCCGGGGCCGCCTTCGCAGCCGTCGCCTTGGCGGGCTCAGCCTTCGCGGGCGCAGGCTTCGCGGGCGCGGGCTTCTGCGCAGTCTTTGCCTCCGCAGTCTTCGCAGGTACGGCCGGCTTCCCTTTGGCCGCAGCCTCGGCAGGCGCTGCCTCGGGTGACTTCGCAACCGCCTCCGCTGCATCTTCCTTCTTCGCTGCCTTCTTCTTCGAGGCACGCGGCTTGCGCAGATTTACCGGCGGCGGGGGCGCTGGCGGAGAGTACGGCTCAAGGAACGCACGCAGCGCAGCCTCGTCCGTCAGCTTGTTGTCCATGGTCTGGTAGAACAACTCCTCCAGCAGCTCCGGATAGCGCTCGATCTCGGGCGTAATGCGCATCTCCAGCATCAGGGCGGTGGGTACCTTCTGCCGCGCCTCCGGCCATACGGTGAAGAAATTCTTGTACTTGTTCTGGATCGCCGCGCCCTTACCGGTCAGGCCCAGCCACAGCACCGGCTCAGCGGCCGAGCGCGTCATCAGCTTCCAGGAGACGGATGGAGCGCTTGACTCCTTGGCTGTTAGTTTTGCGGCAAAGGCCTCTGCCTCTTTGTCCAGCCTCTCCCATTCCTTCACGAAGCCCGGCCGGACGAACAGCTTCTTCAACGCCGCAATGTCCTTGGGCTGCATTCGCGCCGTCAGCAACTCCATCGCCGCGGCGGAAATATCGGGATAAATGCCCTCGATCTGCAGCCGTGTCTGCAGTTCATGCAGTTGCGCCAGCCCCTGAGCGTCGGCCTTGCTAACCGTCCATGCCGGGTCGAGGTGCTTCATCCAGCCCTGCTGCTCGAGCGTGCGCAGCATCTCGAGCGGATTCTCCTCGTGGCCGATCTCCTCCAGCTCATAGCCGCGCTGGTAGCTCGTGATCTCCGAAAAGACGCCCTCTTCCATCGCGTTGTCGAAGCGCTGCTTGGTGCGCTCGTCCATCTGAAAGCCCAGCCGCGTCCCCAGCCGGACCGCACGCAAGAGCCGGATCGGGTCTTCAAGGAAGCCGTAGTTGCTTACCAGCCGCAACGTGCGCATCTCGATATCCGCCACGCCATTGGTCGGATCCATCAACAGGCCATACGAGCCTTCATTGAGCGAGATTGCCATCGCATTGACGGTGAAGTCACGGCGTCGCAGGTCTTCGAGGATGTTGGTCCACTCATAGGTGGGGTGGGCGGCCTTGGCGAAGGTCTCCTTGCGCGCGCTCGATACCTCGAGCCTCACGCCGCCGGGATAACGCAGAAAGAGAGTCTGTGTTGGAGCATGGGATCCCCAGTAGATAAACCCCGCAGCCTCTACTGCCTGCCGCAGGTTAAGGGCATTTCCCTGAACCGTTACATCAAAGTCGCGGACCGGATGCCCACTGGTGAGGTCGCGAACAGCCCCTCCCGTAAGAAAACTGGTCATGCCCTCCGCACGGGCGGCATCACGAACGAGGCTGAGGGCACTGCGCTGCGCCGGAGATAGGCGGCGCTCCAGCAAATAAACGTAGTCGGGCATGTTCGTGCCTTGAGCGACCCGCCAGCACTTGGCCGGTGGCTCTATGTCACTCTTTCTGGGAGACTTATCGCGTATATGAACTACTGTTCAACGCCTAAAGGTATCATAATGTGACTATCTTGGCTACCATTCTGCACACTTTCCGCTGCATTCGGTTACCAGGTATGAGACAATCCCGCGGGTCGTTTCGGAAGGCTTTGCCATGAGCAGCACGCAGAAAAAAGCCGTCCTTCGAATGCACGATGGAAACTGGTTGGCTGGCTACCTGCCCGCCACCGGCTTCATCCGGCGTGCCGTGTCTCCGGACGCGCTCGAAGTGCTGGACCTTTCTGCCCGCCGTCAGGTGATTCCTCTGGCATCGCTCAAATGGGCCTGCTTCGTCCGCGACTTCAACTCCGGCGAGACCACCAACCCGGAACGGCTGCTGCGTACCACCTTCTCCGGCCGCCCGCGTCTCGCAGGTCTGTGGCTGCGGATGACCCTCAAGGACGAGACCGTGCTCGAAGGGATGGCCGCCAACGATCTCACCCTGCTCGATCCCGCCGGCATACTCGTCACACCGCCAGATACGCGTTCGAACACCCAGCGCATCTTCCTGCCGCGCACCAGCATTGTCGAATTGAGCGTCGTCGCTGTCATCGGCGGCGCCGCGGTGACCGCGGACAAACGCAAGCCGCCGGCCTCAGCGCGTCAGCAGGGCGATCTCTTCCCCGCCGTGACGCCCAAAGCTCTCTGAATCGATTCCTCCCGCCACTCGGGTACCATGCAGAAGATGAAGCTTCGCGACCTTGCTGCGCACCTCGGCGCCACTCTGCACGGCGATGGCGACACAGAGATCACCGGCGTGGCGGGCATTGAGGAAGCAGTCAGCGGCCACATCACCTTTGTCTCGAATCCCCGCTACGCAGGCGCTGCCAAAACCACCCGGGCGAGCGCCGTCCTGGTCGCACCGGAGTTTCCGGAGATCGCCGCCGCCACTCTGCGGCTGGCGAATCCATACCTCGCCTTCGCTCAAGCCATCGCACTCTTGCATCCGGTGCCGGCATATGCGCCGGGGATCCATCCCACAGCCGTCATCGATCCGAGTGCGACCGTCGGGAGCGGTGCCCACATCGGCGCGTATGTCGTGGTCGGGGCGGGCGCGCGGATCGCGGATGGTGCCGTGCTACTGGCGCACGTCGTCATCTATCCCGGCGTCACCGCCGGACGCAATCTCTTCGCTCACGCCCACGCCGTTGTCCGCGAGGGCTGCGTGCTCGGCGACAACGTCATCCTGCAGAACGGCGTTGTCGTCGGCGGTGATGGCTTCGGCTTCGCCAAACGTGACGATGGCTCGTGGCAGAAGATTCCGCAATCGGGTCCAGTACGTATCGGCAATGACGTCGAAATTCAGGCCAATGCCTGCATCGATCGCGCGAGCGTAGGCGCAACAGTGATCGCCGACGGCGCGAAGATCGACAATCTGGTGCAGGTGGGACATGGCTCGAGCGTGGGTGAGAACACGCTGCTCTGCGCGCAGGTGGGTCTTGCGGGATCGACCGAGGTCGGTCGCAACGTGGTGCTCGCGGGACAGGTTGGGGTCGCGGGTCACTGCAGGATCGGCGACGGTGTCGTGGCAACTGCGCAGTCGGGCATTCCCAACGACGTAGCCGCAGGCAAAGTCGTCAGCGGTTATCCTGCAATCGACAACCGGCAATGGCTGCGGGCGGCGGCGATCTTCCAGCGTTTGCCGGAACTGCTCCGTCGCCTGCCCGGAAAATCCCGAAATGAATCGGCGCCGCCCCATGAAGATCGATAACGCACAGACAAATAAATCGGTTAGCGCGGAAACCCCGGCAGCGCCCGGGTGCATCCGCGCATCGTAAGGTCAAATGTCCGACATCGAGGAAATCAAGCCCGCTGGCACGGTGGCCGAAGCCGTGCAGGAAGTGCCGGTTCGCGTCCTGCTGCTGGACGACCATCCGGAGAACCTGCTGCTGCGCTCGACCATCCTGCGCAAGCACGGCTACATCACCGAAACCGCCGACTCGGTCGAGGAAGCAGAGAAGCTACTGGACCGCATCGACATCGCGGTGCTCGATTATCACCTCGGCGCCGGTCGCTTCGGGACGGATGTCGCTGCGGAGCTGCGCGAACGGCGTCCGGAGGTCCCCATCATCATCCTTTCGGCCACACTCGAGCGGCGCTTCGGCGGCGTAGAGGACATGCATCTGCTGAAGGGCTACAGCTCCATCGACGATCTGGTGAATGCGCTGCGCGGCTTTGAAGCCAAGCGCCGCGGCAGGCCCGTCGTGGTCGATGCGCGCGACTTCTTCTACTCCCGCATCAACATGGCGATGGGGGACGACGTCGTTCTCGAGATCCTTGACGCCAACGGCAACTGGCAGTACGTCAATGACACCTGCGCCCGTTTGCTCGAGCAGCCGCGCGACTGGTTTCCCGGCAAGAACATGTTCGTCGAGATGCCCGAGTTGGCACCGGACTGGCGGGATATCCTGCGCACTGTCGCGGTGCAGCGCGAGACGTATATCGACCGCACCTATCGCGGGCTTCTTAACCTTCCGCGCAAAGGCGAGGGCTGGGTCTGGAACGTGCTGGCCTTTCCCCTCACTCTGCACAACAACCAGACCGGCGTGGTGCTGACCGCGCGCATTCTGGAACGCAAGACGACATTGTGAACGCAACCGGCAACACGCACGATCGTCGCAGCGAAGAATCGAAAATATCACCGGAACTATCACCTATGACAGTTACATTTCTCCGCGCGGCCAGCTTCGCGTTCGCTCTGCTGCTGGCGGGCTGCCATTCGAGCCCCAGCCTGGGCCGGCCAGAAGCCGCATTCCTCATCACGGTCAGGAACCAGGGTCCGGATATCCACCAGCTCGAAGTGGACTACCCCAACGCGAGCTTCGGCCGCGACGCGGTCGCGAGCGGCGCCAGCTTCAACTACCCGCCCAAGCTGATCGGCTCCGGCCCGGTGAAGGTGACCTTCAACGACTCCACCGGCAAGAGCCATACAGCGACGGGACCCACCGTGCAGGAAGGGATGCATAAAAATCTTGTCATCTCTATCGGTGAAGATGAAGGTGTTGTCTTTGAAGCGCTTCCGCAGCAGGCGCCCTGACGCAACAATCGCGGTGCCATCGCGTCAATAGAATGGTGAGAGAACGCATGCGCCACTTGCCAGTCATTGCACTCTTTGCTCTCACCCTTCCCGCGACTGCGGCGACACCCGCAGGGATTGCGTCTGCGGCTCTACAGGAGCAGGCTCCGGCAGCTTCGACTTCTGCCGCTCCCGTTCCTACACCTGCTCCTGGTGTCCCTCCACCTTCCGAGCCGGCGGCGCCGCCTGCGCCCTCGCGGATTCCCGATTCCGCTATCCGCGCCTTAGGGCTTGAGACAAGCATTGCGTGGCAAGGTGTTCACGACGATCAGACCAAGGGCTCCTCCAATGGACAGACCAACTATCCCATCTTTCCTGATGGCCGCGATGGCCTCGCCGGGCGCCAGTTCGTCACCTGGTACGGCGACAAGGGCGGTGAGAGATATCACCTCACCTTTGGCCGCGATGCGGAAGCAACGCACTTCGTCTATGAGGCGAACGTCTACCTCGTCGAACCCGCGGAGGTCGAGAACGTCGAGATGGACATGAACCAGGTCATGTCAGACGGACGGACCGTCATCTTCGGCGTTCAATGCGCAGCCCATTCGAAGAGCTGGGAGTACACCTACGTCAACAACAGCGGGACGCACTGGCACCCCTCGAATATCCACTGCAACCCGCACGACTGGGGAAAGAAGAAGTGGCACAAGGTGCAGATCGCCTCGCACCGCGACGAAGGGGGCAACGTCACCTACGACTGGATCAGCTTCGATGGCGTCTATTCCGACTTCCAGAATGCAACCGCATTCTCCGCTGAGGCGCTGCGCTGGACGCCGGGCGAGTTGCTCTTGAACTTCCAGATCGACGGCGCTCACAAATCCGGCGTGATGGACGCCTACCTGAATAACCTGGCGATCTATCGCTGGTGATGCTGCGCGGCCAAAAGCCTCACAAAATGCGAAGGCCGCTCCGATGAGCGGCCTTCTTTATGAGATGCGTGTTTCTTAGTGCACTACCGTTTGGAAGAGACTCGACTGCAGCAGCGTCGCAAACTGACTGTCGGAGGACGAATATGTGACGATCAGCTTGCCGGAGCTGGAGTCGATCTTCGTTCCGTCGATCGCCTGCTTCTCGATGTCCGTGCCGCTCATCTTCTTGTAGAGCGCGGCTGCATTCAGCAGAGACGCCATGGTCGCTGCGGTGAAGGTGTCAGGCGTCAACACGTCCAGATCGAACTTCACGCCGTTCTGGAAGTCCATCGTGTAGTACGAGCTCAGGATCCGCTTCTTGATGGTGTCATAGTCGCCCACCTGGGCAGCCTCGCCCATCAGCGAGCGCATCATGGTCTGCGAGCCCTTCTGGTCCAGGATGCTCCACAACGGCTGGTCACGCACGGACGCCATCATGTCGGTCATCGCGTTGTTGGTGAGGAAGTTTGGCTGCAGGCCATCGCGCGCATCCAGCGCCTGTTTCAGCGAATCGGTCTGGCCAAAGACCATGGTGGTGGGGTTCAGGAACGCGACCTGCATGCCCGACGCGCCCATGGGATAGATTCTGTTGTCGCGCAGCACCACCGGCTTGATCTTCTTCTTCTTGAAGTTGGCCATGATGTCGTCTAGCGGAAACTGTCCCTGCGCCAGCCCGATGATCCGCGTCGCGTCGCCGGTCGAACCCTTCGGACGATAGGAGGCGAAGGCCAGCGCATCCACGTCGTGGTTGTCATTCATGCCGGAGACCTGCAACGCCTTCTCCAGGCTCTTCAGCTCCGGAGGCATGACTCTGCCCTTCAGCTGCATGGCCGCAGGCGAGTTCTGCATCGCCCGGTAATCGATCACGATCAACTGCTGCACATCGTGGGGGATGGCGGCCTGGGCATCGCCGCTCAGCTGAGCAGCAGACGCCGGCAGTGTCGAGGCAAGGCACAGAGCAGCGATTCCGCCGCTCACAATCTTCGCAAGGTTCTTCATCAGTACTTCACTTCCTTCAGGACAGGGCCGCCGTTCTGTGCACCGCACAGGAGTCGAACACCGTCCGCTCTTTCCATCTTAGCCCGCGCCCGGCAGGCGCTCTATTTCACTTCTGGGTGACAACCCAATTATCAGTTGATAGTTACGAAATTCGTCACTATCGGTGGTTCCCTCTCCTCGTTTAAGGCCATTCGAGCGGCCGGTCCATGCGGCGCTCCAGGACCTTGGTCTCAGAAGAGAAGTCCTCCAATTGACGCACCCACTCGCTATTTTGTTCGACTGCGGCCTCCGGGATCAGGCCAATCAGCTCTCCCTCCACGATGCGGGCGCCCCGGCCCTCTACCCGGCGCTTCAGGTCGGCAAAGACGGCGCTCGGCGAGCTGACCCGGAAGTCCGTCAGATTCATGGAGATCTGGGCTCGGCCTCGTACCAGTGCCCCTAGCGCTTTGACTCCCTTCAGGCCCCCGCCGGAGTCCCGTACCTCCCGGGCCAGCGCCCGTGCCAGGGCCACATCCGGCTTGTCCAGAAAGACATTCCAGGCGATCAGAAAGCGCCGCGCCCCTACCGCGCTCGCGCCCGCCGTGGGGTGCAGGTCCGGGCCGCCCACATCCGGCCGGCGAGACGGATCCCGCCGTGCTGCTTCCCGTAACCCCTCGAACTGGCCCTGCCGGACGTCTTCCAGCCTGGCCCGGTCGGGCCGGGCTGCCGCCGCCTCGTAGAAGTACACCGGCACGCCGTACCGCCGCCAGATCTCCTCCCCCGCCTGCCTCGCCAGCAAAGCGCAATG
>Ga0210396_10004078_pt1 | contig 14326 bp, 12 predicted proteins | sample IncBWH17OmetaG_FD_155466 | JGI IMG/M metagenome (GOLD analysis project Ga0210396, IMG submission 155466) | Forest soil microbial communities from Barre Woods Harvard Forest LTER site, Petersham, Massachusetts, United States - Inc-BW-H-17-O ...
CGCTGTAAAGGTTTTGCTCCACCAAAAGAATCGAGAGGCCCTCGCGCTTGAGATCGAGCACGATTTCTTCCAGGTGCTGCACCATGACGGGTGCGAGACCTTCCGAAGGTTCGTCCATCAGGATCAATTGCGGATCGATCATCAGCGCGCGGCCGACCGCGAGCATGCCGCGCTCGCCGCCGGACAATTGCCCGCCGCGGTGATGGCGCCGTTCGGCGAGCCGCGGGAAAATGCCGAACACGCGATCCACCGTCCATCCGGTCCTGGCGCGCGCGCTTTTCAGCATCGTCAGATGTTCAGTCACGGTCAGCGACGGAAACAGCCGCCGGCCCTGCGGCACGATCGCAATCTTGCGCGCGGCGATGTCGTGCGGCCTTAAGCCGATCAAATTCTCGCCGCGCCAGGTGATCGATCCCGAGCGTATCCGCGGCGGTGTCAGGCCCATGATGGAGCGAATGAGGGTCGTCTTGCCCATGCCATTGCGGCCGAGCACGGCCACGACCTCGCCGGCGCCGACGTCGAGCGAGACGCCGCGCACCACATGCGCCTCGCCGTAGCCACTGTGCAGATCGCGAACCTCAAGCATGACGCGGGCGCCCCAGATAGACTTCCTGCACCTGCTTGTTGCGGCGGATCTCGTCCGGCGATTGCTCGACCAGGACGCGGCCCTCGAACATGCAGGTGACGCGATCGACGAGCCCGAGCGCGAGATCCATGTCGTGCTCGATCAGCACCACGGTAATATCACGGTCAAGCGCGCGGATGATCTCGGCGACCATCGAGCGTTCCGACGGCGAGAGGCCGGCGGCCGGTTCATCGAGCAGCAGCAGCTTCGGCGTCGTGACCAGCGATAGGGCGATTTCGAGCTGGCGCTGTTCACCGTAGGACAGATCGTTCACCATGACATCCGCGCGCGTCGCGATCCTGACCGCATCGAGGGCGGCAGCGATCCGAGGCGCTTCGGCACCCTCGACATCGGGCTTGCCAAACAGCGAAAACTTGCGCGACGACCGGCCACGCAATGCCAGCACCATGTTGTCCAGCACGCTCAACCTCGGAAACAGGTTGGTGATCTGGAAGGTGCGGGAAATGCCGAGCTGGGCACGCCGGTGCGGCGGCAAACGGGTGACGTCATGGCCATCGAACGTGATGCGACCGCCGGTCGGCGGCAGCGCGCCGGCGATGGCGTTGAACAGCGTGGTCTTGCCGGCACCATTGGGGCCGATAATGGCGCGGCGCTGGCCCCGCGGCACGGTCAGGCTGACGCCATCCACCGCGCGCAAGGCGTCGAACGCAACGACCACGTCAGAAAGCGTCAAGATTGGTTCGGACACGATAATTTCCGGTAGGTGGGACGCGAGCAGGTCGCGCCCCCTTTGATGCTGGCTCAGATCTTCTTGATGTCCGGGGCTCAGGTCTTCTTCTTGATGCCCCGGGCTCAAGTCTTCTTGATGCCCTGGTAGCTGCGCGAATAAGGCGGCTGCTTCATGTAGGTTTCGGGATCGTAGGTCCAGAATTGCGAAACATTCGGATAACTCGTCACCGGCACGTTCCAGTACTTGCCGTCCGCCCGCTTGACCACCTTGCGGATCTGGACGTCGTAGATCGGGTTGCCGTAGCTATCGAGCTTGACGGTCTTGCCCAGCGGCGAACCCGTGAGCTCCGTCTTCAGCACCGTATCGATCAGGAGATCGCGGTCCTCGACCTTGCCGCCCATTTTTTCCAGGGCTTCGGCAACCCACATGATTCCGGAAAACATCGAGAACCCGTAGAGCGAGGGGATCTTGCCGTACTTCGCTTCATATTCCCTGGTGAATTTCTGCGTGACCGGATTGTCCGAACCTTCGGCGAAATGCGCGGCGGCGATGATGCCGTCGCATTCCTCGCCGAGCGTGCGGATCACCGATTGGTCGGTGCCGTTCATCGCCGCAAGCAAAGGTGTCTTCGCCTTGAGGCCGAAGCTTGAATATTGCTGGATCAAGCGGGTGGCATCGGCGCCGGTTTCCATCGCGAACACCGCATCGACCTTCAGATCGGCGAGCTGACCAAGATAGGGGCTGAAGTCGGCGGTGTTCAGCGGATGCCAGAACTGCTGCACGATCTCGCCGCCGCCTTCGGTAAACACCTGGGCGAGACCGCCGCACTGTTCGTGGCCGAAAGTGTAATCCTGGCTGACGGTGGCGATTTTCCTGTATCCCTGCTTCAGGGCCCAGTCGCCGAACGGATGGGTAAACGCGCTGGCCGAATAGCCGGCGACCCGGATCACATTCCTGATGCGCTGCCGCTGGGTGAGATCGTCGGCCGCAATGATCGGGATGAAATACGGCGTGCCCGTTCCCTTGACGTAATTGGCGACTGCCAGGCCGGTATTGGCCAGCAGGTTTCCAATCAGGAAATGGCAATTGCCCTGCTCGATCAGGCGGCGGGCTTTCTGCAAAGCGGTGTCGGGATTGGACGCATCATCCTCGATCACCAGTTCGACCTTGCGGCCCGCGATCTGGCTCTTCACGCTATCGAGATAGAATTGCACGCCCTCGACCATTTCCTTGCCGCCTGACGCGACCACGCCGGTGAGCGGGGCAAGGAGGCCGATCTTGATCGGGCCCGCCTGCGCCCGCGCGCTGCGCCAGGGTGACACGCCGACGCCGGCGGCGGCGATGGCTGCGGTCGAGGTCTTCAGGAATTGCCTGCGGTGCATTGCGGTGTCCTTTCGTGGAAGCATTGGATTAACGCTGCTTGCGCATGAGCATGGCGCGCAGCGTCCCGATGATGCCCTCGGGGGTGAAAATCATGATCAGAATGAAGGTAATGCCGAGTACCATCTGCCAGCGCTCGGTATAGGAACTGACGACGTTCTCAAGTGCGATAATTGCCGCAGCACCGACGAAGCCGCCGAACAGCGTACCCACTCCGCCGGCAATCATCATCAGCACCCCCTCGACCGACTGCTGCAGTGCCACGGTGGAAGGGCTGACGAAGTTGTTGAACGTAGCGTAGAGCGCGCCGGCGATCCCGGCGAAAAAGCCCGATACCGCAAAGCCGACGAACAGGTGCACCGAAACATTGTAACCGAGGCTGCGCATGCGGCTCTCGCTGTCGCGGATGCCGAGCAGGGTCAAACCAAACGGAGAACGCACGAAACGCCACATTGCGTAGCTCACCACTGAAGCGGCCGCCAGCACTGCCCAGTAGAAGGCCCTGTGCGTCACCAGCCATTCCGGGCGGACGTCGCCGCGCATGCCGTTCTCGCCGCCCGTCACCTGGGTCCAGCGCAGGCAGATCCCCCACACGATCATGCCCAGCGCCAACGTCAGCAGAAGGAAGTAGACGCCCGAGGTGCGCACCGCGAGCAATCCGAAGATCACCGCGACCAGGGTTGCCGCGACCATGCCGAGTGCGAAGGCCGCCGCAGGCGGCAGCCCGGCCTGGGCGGTGGCATAGACCACGACATAGGTAGAGACGCCGAAGATGGCGCCATGGCCAAGCGAGGTGCGCCCGGCAAAGCCGGCGAGAATGTCGATCGACATTGCCAGAATGCCGAAGATCAAAACCTCCGTGGCGAGCCCAATCTGGTAGTTGGTGAGCACCAGAGGCAGCGCGGCCGCGACGGTAATCACGATCACGGCGAGCATGGCCGCGCGTCCGGTCATACCGCCGAAGGTTGGGGGTTGCGATTTAATTTGCATCACGCTCATGCCGCCCGTCCGAACAGGCCGAGCGGCCGAAACGCCAGCAATACCGCCATCGGGCCGAAAATGACAAAATAAGCGAGTTCGGGAAACATCACCTGGCCCACCGTATTGAGCAGGCCGACCAGAAGACTGCCGACGCCGACGCCAATCAGGCTGCCGCGGCCGCCGATGATGACCACCGCAAGACTGAACACCAGAATTTCGGCATCGGCCGACGGGTACAGCGACAGAAACGCCCCGCCCATCAGCCCGCCGAGACCAGCCAGCGCCGAGCCCAACAAGAAGGCGACGAGGAAGACGCGGCGGATATTGACGCCGGAGGCCTCCACCATCTCGGCGTCGTCGACCCCGGCGCGGATCAGCGCACCCAGCCGCGTATGGTTCAAAAGCCCCCACAGCGCCGCGAACACGACGATTCCGGTGGCCAGCACGAAAAGCCGGTAGGTCGGATAGAACACCCCAAATATCCGCGAACCGCCGCGCAGAACCTGCGGAATCGGCACGGTGAAACTGTCGCCGCCCCAGATCACCAGCGCCAGATCGTTGAGAACGAAGGCGAAGCCGAGCGTCAGCAATACCTGACGCAGGTCGTCGCCGCGGACAAAACGCAACAGGCCCTGATCGAGCACAAAGCCGATCGCCGCGATCGCAACCATGGCGCCGACACCGCCGAGCGCAAAGCTGCCGGTCTTGGTCGCCACCGTAAACCCGATATAGCCGCCGAACAGATAGAGCGCGCCATGCGCCAGATTGACGATGCGCAGCAACCCGAAAATCAGCGTAAAGCCGCTCGCCACCACGAACAGCAGGGCGGCAAAGGTCAGTCCGTTGAAAAGCTGGAAGGTGTTCATCCCCGATCCACGGCTACGGTGCGCCCTCGATCTGGCCCTTGTACCAGTCGAGAATCTGTTCGCCGTTCCAGTGCACGACGCCTTCGAACTTGTTCACATAATCATAGATCGCTTCAAGATATTTGATCCGGAACGGCTGGCCGCTGATGTAGGGGTGAATCGCGAGTGACAGGATCTTCGGCCGGTCCTTGCCCTCCGCATAGAGCCGGTCGAAGCTGTCGATCACCCGGTTGAGCAGCTGCGTGCTCTCATGGTGCTGCACCATCATCATCGGAATGTCGTTGAGCTCCACCGTGTAGGGCAGCGTCACCAGCGGTCCCTTGGCGGTGCGGATCACGGTCGGCTCGTCATCGTAGACCCAATCGCCGATATATTTGACGCCGGCTTCGGCCAGAAACTCAGGCGTCTCGAAGGTCTGGGTCAGGCCGGGGCCGAGCCAGCCCACCGGCCGCTTGCCGGTGAAATCCTCGATCACGCTCATCGCGTGCTGGATCATCGCCCTCTGGTCCGGGTCCTTGTGGATCGGACCCTGCTCATAGGCGTGCCCCATGAATTCCCAGCCGGCGTCCTTGGCCTGCCGGGCGACGCGCGGATAGTCTTCGCAAACGCGGGCATTAATGGAGAGCGTCGGCGCGATGCCGAGTTTCTTGTAGAGATCGAAGAAGCGCCAGACGCCGACGCGCATGCCGTATTCGTGCCAGCTCCAGTTCGGCACGTCCGGCAACAGTGGAATGCCGGTTGGTGCTGGAATCACCTGGCGTGCCATCGGCTTGGCGATATCCCACACTTCCAGATTGACGATGGTCCAGATCACGATGCGGGCCCCACCGGGCAGTTTCAGCACCGGACGGTCGACGATGGCGGAATAGTCGCTGCGCTCGCGCGGGATCATGGAGCCGGTCATGGCGGAATGCCTTTGTATCAACTGAGGACGGTCATGTGGCGCTTGATAGCGCGGGTCATAGCAGAGGATTCCATGATGTCTTCAGCAAAGCACGCTGGTCGATACCAAAGCGATCGGCGAGCCAATCGGCCAGCACTTCCTGGCCGATGGTCGGATTGTCGTGCTGACAATGTTCGGCGCCGGTTTCGTCCGGATCAAGTATGCGCAGCGTCGCATTGACGCCATGCGCCTTGGCATAACCGTAGGTGCTGCGTGCCGCCGTCACGGTGAGAACGTCATGGCCTCCATGCATCACCAGATAAGGGCATCGCATGTGCTCCAGATGACCTTTGAGGGTGAAAGGCTTCATCAGTTCATGGGCTTCGCGCATCGACTTGGCGCCGAACACCCATCGGATGTGCATGGCGAGGCCGAAATCATCGCCCTTGGTGCTCCACATGTCGTGCACCGACCAGATAGCGCCATGCGAGATCGCGGCCGCCAATCGCGGCTCGTAGCAGGCGGCGCGCGCCGCGTAATATCCGCCGAGACTGGACCCGCACACCGCGATGCGCGCGGGATCGACGTCGGCGCGTGTCAAAAGCCAGTCGATGCATTTGCCGATCGGCACCTCGCTGTCGGCACGGGTGACGATCTTGTGACGCCGCAGCGTCCCGCCCTGCCCCGGCCCATCGATCATCAGGACCGAAATGCCACGCTGCAGGCAGCCATGCGCCTGCATGAACCACATCTCGTCCTTGATTGAATCAAGGCCGCCCATGCAGATCAGCACCGGCAATTTGTCGCCGGGAAACGGCGCGCGAACGAAATAGCCGCACATCGGCTTGCCGGGCTCGTAGGGGATTTCGACGACCTCGCCCAGCGGGTTGAGATAGCCGATATATTTGTGCGAACAGGCTTCCATCTTCTCGAAGGTCGGCAGCCGCCTGGCATCATCGGGTTCAAGATGAAACTCGGCCTGGCGGTAATAATCCGCCGCGCGCAGGAAGCAGTTCATCGCGGTGCGGATGTGGCCTGACGCTTCTTCGGCAAGACCGCGCGCCCAGTTGCGCTCTGCGATCCGCATCCACTCGGTGTGCCAGCTTTCGAGGTCGCCCGGAATCATCCGCGACCCCGCCTGCATCACTTCGCTGACGCTGCCGCCCCCCTCCTGGGTCTCGCCGAGGCCGCGACGGAACTGGTAGGCCAGCCAGGGATGCTCCGGCCAATGGTGCCAGCCGAACGGCTCGTAGTGTGGACCGCGATCGGCGGTAATCAGTTCAATGGCGTTTTCGCTGATGGGTGGATTGGCTAACGCCATGAGAGAGCAAACCTTTCGACTTCGTGGCAGATGGTTCGTCGGATAGGCGCCTGAGTCAATCAAAATTGCATACACTTCCGCCATTGCATACCATTTCTGCGTCGTGACCAAGAATTAGGCTCTGAGAATTCTCGGCAATGCTCGATTATTCGGAGAGGGCGGCGGATCGCAACAAATTCTACTTTTGAAGTGTATTCACTTCAAGATGAGGGTAAACTTGCCTTCATGACCTTTCCGTCCGAGCACCATCAAGTTGAAGCTTCCGGCCATGAACCTTCGAGCAAGATGCGGGCCGGTAATCGCTCATTGTCGGTGATGGATCAAATCCGGGAATCAATCCTGGACGGGTCGGTCGTGACCGGAGAGCGGCTCAACGAAGTCAGGCTCAGCCGCACACTCGCGGTGTCACGTACGCCTGTGCGCGCCGCGCTACAGGCGTTGGCGGGGGAAGGACTGCTGGATTACGAGCCCAATCGCGGCTTCAGCGTGCGCGAATTTCCGCTCGATGCCGTCGTTGATGCCTATGAAATCCGTGCAGCGCTGGAAGGCGTTGCGGTGCGCTTCGCCGCAGAGCGCGGACTGAGCGAGGAAGAAAAGGCGATTGTCGAACGCAGCCTCGCCGCCGGTGACAAACTGCTGGAACGCGGATCATTCGAAGCCGGTGATCTCACGATCTATCGCGGAATCAACGGCGATTTCCACGACACCCTGCTAGCCGCCGCGCGCAACCGCATGCTCGGCGAAATGATCCGGATCTGCCATCACGTCCCGGTCTCGTCGAGCCGCAACATCGTCGCCTTCGAGCATCGCGACGTCCGCCGCCGGCACGACGACCATCACCGGATCTATGAGGCGATCATCGCACAGGAACCCTGGCGCGCGGAAATGCTGATGCGCGAACATGTTTCAAGCGTGAAGGCGTCGTTGATCCGGTCACTGGCGGAGCGCAAACCGGATCAAACGAGCACCTAGTCTTATTCGGTAGCGATCACGACCGGTCTACCATCCTTCAATCCGATGATCTGCAACGGCGTATGGGCATGGTTGTGATCGTCAGGTGAATAGCTGCCGCCGAGCCGCGAAGGCATCGTCGTGGTCTTCAGGGCTTGCTTGATCGCGTCGGGCTTGTCCGATCCGGCACGGCGGATCGCGTCGACCACCAGGTGGGTCGCTTCAAAGACGAAGAAGGAGCGTTGCGTAGGCACCACCCCGTAACGCGACTTGTAGGCCGCCACGAATTCCTGAATTTCGGATTTGTCCGACGCGGGCGTGAATACCGCGATGCCGGACAGTTCAGACATGCCACCCGCGTCGCGAAACTGCGGCGAGACCGCGGCAACAGCCGCTGCGAGGTCAAACCGGCCCGTCACCGACACTTTCCACCCCGACGCTTCATAACCCTGGAAGAATCCAGCGGTAGAACCTGCCAGGATCGCGACGACTTCGCCGGGCGCACCGGCTTTCAGCTTGGTGAATATGCCCGAGAAATCCTTGGTGTCTTTTGGGATCGTCTCGTCGGCGGTGACGGTCATCCCGGCGTCTTTCGCCGCCTTGGCGAGGGCGACGGCATTGGCGTGTTGAAATTCGCCATCATCGGCCACGATCGCGATCGACTTGATGTTCTGCGATTTCAGCCACCGGACCAGGCCGCGTTGAATATCCACTTCCGACGGAATGGTCTTGAAGGCATAATCATTGCCGCCCACGCCGGATGCGTCCACGAAGGCCTGGCCTGCCGAGGTCGCGATCACCAGCGGCACCTTGGCCTGTTGCATCATCGGCATGATGGCGTGGGTGACGGGCGTACAGAGTGCGCCGATCACCACCGGAACGTGTTCCTGTTCGACCAGGCGCTTTGTCGCGGGTACGCCGACATCAGGCTTGCAGGCATTGTCGGCATAGAACGCTTCGACCGGCCGTCCGAGCACACCGCCGGCCTGGTTGATGCTGTCCAAAGCCAGTTGCGCGCCATATTGCTCGGACTGTCCCCTGTCGGCCATCGGCCCGCTGAGAATGGTGGTAATGCCGATTTTGACAGGTTCGGCGGCCTGAGCGAACGTGCTGCAGAGCAGCCCCGCAAGCACAGCAAAAATGCGCGTCATATCACTCCCCCAGGAATGGCAAAATAATTGGTCTGATATCGGGGATAGGACGCGGTGAGCCCTGCCTTGTCCATTCACGAGCCTGTGCGTCCGTGAAGCGGATAGACCCGTTCAGACTTCACAACAGAGCGACGCAAGCGGTGAAAAGGCCTCGACGAAACTTCAAAACCTCAATGAAACTTTCCATTTTTGACCAGCAACAGGGACCAGCATCCTGCTAACGCAGATGGCACAAAATTGTGTTGTCCCGGTCGGGCGCTCGTGAGCGAGCGCCCGACCGATCAACTATTTCCGGTTTATGGCGATGCGTCGGACGATTTCCTTGGCTTCGCTGGATTTCGGCACGGTAATCGTCAGCACACCGTTCTCGAACAGGGCGGATGCTTTATCTTCATCGACGTTCTCCAGCGGGATACGCCTTTCGAACCGACCGTAATAGCGCTCGCTCAGACGGCGGTCCTTGTCTTCCGACTCTGATTTCTTTTCGCCGGCGATTGAAAGTACGCCATTCGCGATTTCAAGATTAACGTCCTTTTCATCAAGGCCCGGAAGCTCAGCGGTGATGCGCACGTCCTTGTCCGTCTCCTCGACATCGATCCGCGGCCAGCCGAAACTTTCAAAGCCCCTGGCGGACCCGAACCGTGCGAGATCGAAACCGCGAAATACATCGTCAAACATGCGATTCATCTCGCGATGCAGCGCAAAAAATGGGCTGGCTTCGATACCACGATGAATATCGATCCCGCGCTGCCTGTCGTTCCAAGGTATGAGATCTCTGATAGCCATGTTTTCGTTCCTCCGATTCGCACGACTTCCGTCGCGGAGCACTTCGCCATGGAAGTCGGTTCGTTGATGACCTTCAGTACCTCCCGATCAGGCCGCCGCTTTGGCGTCCTCCGAGCTGCAGAGCCGGGTAGTTGTCATCGTTACGCTCTGTTGTGCGGCGTCGACCAGATCAAGGCGATTAAATCCGACAGTCGACCGCCAAAGGGGAGCAAAATCGTAAGTCGTTCTCATAGCCAAATCCTCCATTGAGCAAATTGGGTACAAGCGGCAGCGGATCGTTCCGGTGCTGATTTCCGCCGAGCCCCCGAAAGGCGCCCGGACCGCACACACGGCAGGCAAAAACTAGAAAAAGCCACTTCGGTTTCAAGAGGGCCGGCAGATTTTTTGGCGCAGGGTCAACCCCACGCGCAGGCGGCCTTGTGCTGCTGCCGACGCGGATGAGGCCTGACACGCGGCGGCTTTGGGGAGCCGGAACGGTTACCTTTATTGCCGACTTGGGACTAACCGCCCGGGCTTTTCCAAGCTTTCGTTCCCCCAGGGCGCATCGCCCGGGGGCTTCTCGATACCGAATCTCGGATTTGGCCGGCTGTAGTTTAACAATGGCGCGGCAAAGATTCAGCCCGCGACTAGCGGATCACTGCGGTTCTTTATAGGCCTGCGTTATCGCTCTCGTGAAATTGCCGGGGCGAAGCCAGCCGGCGTATTTCTTTTTCAATTCCTCGCTGAGCGAACTCACGGTGTCCTCGACGCTCTTGCCTTGTTTCTTGGCCGCCTGCGCCTGATTCAGAAGATCGACCATGAAGGCCCGCTGCTCGGCGAACATCGAGCTGTCGCCGGGTGGGCTGTGGTCGGGAAGGATCAGCGCAGGCTTCAATTCGGCCGCACGATCGAGAACATTGATCCAGCCTTTGATGGTGGTCTGCGTTCCAATCGGCAGAATGACGAACTTGTTCTGCACGATGTCGCCGGAAATCATCACCTTGTCCGGTTCAACCATAAAGATGATGTCGCCATTGGTGTGCGAAGGCCCGAAATACATCATTCGTACGGTGACATCACCGAGGTCCAGCGTCATCTCTTTGTCAAAAAGGATGTCGGCCTTATCGATGCCAGCATCGACCAGCAATTCCTTGTTGACGTCGGAGCGCGACCGGAAAAAATCGATCATGCCCGGGCCGGATTCCTCGATCTCTTTTTGCTGGACGGCCGGCCGGATCACGACCGTGCCGGTGGGGAAGCCGGCCTGACCGGTGACATGCTCGGGATGGAAATGGGTCGTGGCAAGATAGAGGTTGCCGCCTTTGCGCAGTTTTGCCGTAGCGGCCGCGACCGTGACGCCGTTGCGCTTGCCAAGGCCGGTATCGACAACGAGCGTGCCCTTGCTGCCAACCACGATCCCGATATTGGGGTTGCCGAAGAGTGCCCACACGTGGGGCGATAGCTGCTTGGTATCGTTTTCATTCAGCACGATATTTTCGGGCTGCTGCGCTAGACTTGCAGCCGGCAGCGCCAACAATCCGAAACAAACAGCAATGATGGCTGATCTTCGCATTCCCCCCCTTACCCGGTGATCTCGTTAACAACCCAGCGTTGGATTGTTCGGCCACCTGTCCGCGGGATACTAGGCGAGACACGCTGGCAGCGCCAGTACAACCCGCAGCAGACATGCCTGGACGGCGTCAACGGTCCGCCTGCGCCCCGCGCTCCCCTTGGCAAATGGTCGATCACGAACCATCGACGACTGATTTCTCGGGATCGATCAGGAAAATCCAGATCAGCGAACCGGCGGCCAGCACGCCGGCCGTGACATAGAAAGGCGCGACCCAGGAGCCCCGCTCTACCAGCAGGCCGAACACCAATGGAGAAATCGAGGCTCCGATGGCGCCCACCATATTCATCACCGCGGTCACCGTGCCGCTTGACGTGCCGCCGACATCCATCGGCACCGCCCAGGCCGGCCCGAGCACCAGCTCCAGAAAAAAGTTAGAAGCGGTCAGGCAAAGCACCGCGGTGATCGCACCGTCGGTAGTGCCGGCCGGAATCAGCAGCAGCGCGGCGAGAAGCAAACCCGGCGCCGCCACCACGCGGCGCGCCAATCGCAAATTGCCGGTCTTGCGAAGCACGTGGTCGGTCAGAAGGCCGCCGGTCAGATCGCCGAGCATGGCCGAGATCAACGGCAGCGACGCCAGATAGCCGACCGAATTCAGCGAGAGATGACGAAACTCGAGCAGGTAGGTCGGAAACCAGCTGACGTAGAAATAAGCTCCATAAAAAAAGCAGCCATAGGCCGCCGCGATGAACCACATATTAGATGACGTGAAAATCGCACGCCACGGCACGTCGGACCGCAGCCGTGTTGCGACGGGACTGATCTCGCTATTCTGCGTATCGCGAATATGCGCAAGTTCAGCAGCGTTGACGCGCGCTTCGTCCTCCGGGCGATTGCGATAGAAATAGAAGAACACGAGCGACCAGGCGATGCCCAGTAGCGCAAATATGTAGAAGATCCAGCGCCAGCCCCATGCCTTCATGATCACGACGGCGACCAGCGGCGTAATCGCGATGGCGAGCCGGCTAAAACAATGCGTCATGCCCTGGACGAAGCCCCGCTCGGATTTTGGAAACCAGAGCTGCATGGCGCGGCTGGCCGTCGGGAAGGCGCCGGCTTCTCCCAGGCCAAAGGCGAAGCGGACCACAAATAGCGACGTCGCGCCCGACGCCCAGGCCGTGGCTGCCGTCATCAACGACCAGAACGGGACGATCACCAACAGCACCCGCTTCGGCCCGAAGAAATCAGCGAGCCAGCCGCCGGGCACCTGGCCCGCGGCATAGGCCCAGGCGAACGCGCTGAACACCAGCGCGATTTCGGTCTTGTTGAAGCCAAACTCCGTGGCGATGGCCGGCGCCGCAATCGAAATATTGCTGCGGTCCATATAGGTGATCATGTACATCAGGCTGATCAGCAGAAGCACGTACCACCTGATGTGGCTACGCTTCGCGCCGGCGAACGCAATCGCCGGACTACTCCCCACCGGATCACTCTGCGCCGTAATATCCGCAGGCATGAAACCTCCGCCGAAATTTTTTGTCCGACGGTTTTGTCTCCGCCGTTTTTTCGGTCGCCCTCGTCAGGGCGACCGTCGTTCATGCAAACATAACTCGGGAGTCGCACGGGATTATTTCCGGTGCGTCCCCGCTAATCATTTTTGTAAGGCCCTAAAGACCGGCAGCTAATCGCGCCGGCCGTTTGTTCTCAAGCGGAAGCGTCACCGGCTCGTTGAGTTCGGCCGACAGATCGGCGGCGATATAGAGCTCCATGACACGCCTCGCCTGCTCGGGCGTAACGAGAACCGGCCGATCCAAGGCCACCGCTTCGACGAAATGCACGGTCTCGGACGCCATCGGACCGGCATAGACATGCCCGACCGGTTCGCCGGGCATCGTCGACATCGGAAACACCGCGCCGTTCTTCATGGTGTTCAGCATCACGTCGCGATGGGTATCGTCGACCATTAGCGCGCCTTCGGTCCCGATCACCTCGATCCAGGTCGATGAGAGATTGGGATAGCCGGGCGGCAGGCTCCAGCCACCCCCGACCACGAAGGTAAGGCCGCTGTCCATGGTCACGGTGATCCACTGCAGATCGGGAATATCGTTTCCGGTCGACTCACGCATCGCGCCGTAATTGACCTGCGAATAGACGCGCACCGGTTTTGCCGGTTCGAGGCACCAGAGCACGAAGTCGAGATCGTGGGTCGATTCCATCGCGGCCGGCGAAAGCTTGACGCGGCCGCTGATTTTTTTGCCGAGACTGCGTGAAATATGCCGACTCACGAGAGCACTCACCGGCTTGCCGATCATGCCATCGGTAATGCACTTTTTGACATAGGCGAATTTAGGGTTGAAGCGCTGCGAATAGCCGATGGTGAATTTTAGCCTGTTGGCGCGGGCGATCGAAATAAGCTCATCGGCCTCTTCGAGTTCGAGCGCGATCGGCTTTTCGAGAAAGACGTGCTTGCCGGCGCGCAGAAAATCCCGCGTCATCGGAAAATGCGTCGTCTCCGGCGTCGCGCAGACGAAAACAGCCGAAATATCCTTGTTGTCCAGCAGCGCGCGATAGTCGGCGGTTGTCGATTTGGCGCCGATCTTGGCCGCCATCTCGTTCAATCGGTCCGGGCGATTCTCGGCGATGTGAACGCCACTTACCAGCGGGTTGGCCGCACACGCCTCGGCCCGAATGCCCCCGCACCACCCCGTGCCGACGACGGCTACGTCGATTTGGTCCATTTCAGTTCTCTCCCACCACTCTTTATTTTTTGTTGTCGTGCATCGACTTGTCTTCGCAGAATCGATTGGCCGGCGCGGTCCATCGGGGCGCAGATCGGGAACCAGCACAGTCTGCAGCCAGCCCGATGTCAAGCATGGACTTTGAGCGGCCGCGGAGGTCGGCGTGATGGATGCGGTGGCCGGATGATTTTCACGGCAAAGGACGGGTTATGCACATCCGGTCTGGTCAGCCCGCTGCCCGGCTCTGCGGAAGCGGCGGCCTGTGCGCTTATTCCGGGCGCGCTGACTTCTTTTTCTTCGTGGCGTGCTTGAGGAAATTGACCCCGATCTCCTCGCCGTTGACCCAAGCCAGTTCGCAGCGGCGATAGGCCAGGCCGGGCGATGCCAGCAGCAGAAAAAACTCC
>Ga0210396_10004079_pt1 | contig 14325 bp, 16 predicted proteins | sample IncBWH17OmetaG_FD_155466 | JGI IMG/M metagenome (GOLD analysis project Ga0210396, IMG submission 155466) | Forest soil microbial communities from Barre Woods Harvard Forest LTER site, Petersham, Massachusetts, United States - Inc-BW-H-17-O ...
CGCCGGTGCGAATTACCAGCAACGCTATCACATCGGAAGTTCGATTCGGAACGTCGCGTTCAACGACTCGTTTGTGGCGCCGTTTTCCAACGACCTGCTGCACCACGGCCTTCAAGGGAGCATGCCATTGACGTTTACCGACACGTTCAGCCCGCGGACCGACGTGTGGCCGCTGGGTTTCACGCCGGACGACGCCCGCAACGAGGCGTACGCGAACGTGCCGCGCTACTTCCGCAAGGCCGATTTGATGGAATCGGCGGTCCAGACGCCGGACGGGCACGTGTTCGTTCCCCCGCAGGCGCCGCTGCCGGGCACGATTCAGATCATGCCGTACCATGCCCCGACGACGCAGCCGTCGATGAGCCAGCCGACGTCGGGCCCGATCCTGATCATTCCCAAGGGCCTGCTTCAGAAGAAGCTGAATACGAGCCCGACGCCGGTGGCGTCGGCGCAGTAACGATCTCGCACAGCCTCTGTACGCGCCAAGGAGCCGTTCCACCTCTGGTTGGACGGCTCCTTGTGCATTGGCGCAGGCGGCAGGGCCGATACTCTCTTGGTATGAAGCGACTTGGTTTTGGCCTGATCATGCTGGTTTGTGCATCCCTGACGGACGCGCAATCAACCCGGCCCACAACCCGCCCGAACGGAAGCGGCAACGACATGAAATTCATGTCCGCCGACCAGGTGTTCGACCAGATGCTCAAGCCGGCGACAATCCCGTCACGGCCACTGGCGCCATTGCCGGAGCGGGGCTCGCAGGCGCCCAACCAGGGGAGTGCGGCGGTGAAGCCGGGCGCGCCCAACGTGCCGCTGATTCGAGAAGGCACCTACATCATGGACCGCCTCGGCCGGCTCACCAAAACCGACAAGGGCGAGTTCGAGTTCACCTTCGAGTCCGACGGCAAGGCCCTGCGCGATCCTCCATTGATCCTGCTGCCAAACCTGAAGTTAGCGCAACTGGAGGAAGCCGTCACCAGTCAGGCCAGGGACCTGAAGGTGCGAGTCACGGGGAGGGTGACAGAATATCGGGGAAGGAATTATCTGCTGCTGGACATGGTGATCGTCCCGCCGGACGCGACGCAGCAGTTCTGAAGCTACCCCTTACTCAAGCGGTAAGGATGGGAAACTTCGTGCTGCTGATCGGCAAGTGGCTGTATTCCTCGACAAGCCTTCGATATTCCTTGGCGACTTTTCGCGGCTTGCGGGCGAGGGTGTAGAGGCCGACCTTGTTGACGGTGCCGCGCAGCTTGGTGAGGGCGCTGTCCCAGTCCTTCATGTCGACCAGCCCAAACCAGGTGAAGCCGATGATGGGGACGCCGTCCTCGCGGAGACGCAGGAGGTTCATCCATTCTTTCCAGAGCCACTCGACGGCGAACTTGGCCGTCCGGTTGGTTTCCGTGTGCATGACCGGCAGCCGGTAGCGCTCGAAATACTGGCGGGTAATGACGTAGTAGCCGTAGACGTCGCCGGCCCCGATCGACCGGCCGTCGACACGAAGGATATGCTCGTTGGTGATGTAATAGTCCGTCCCCATGATGCAGTGGCTGCGAAGGTCGCGCTGGGCCATGAACCAGGTATACTCGTCATTGGTCATGCCGCTGGCCAGCAGGTAGCGATACATGGTCGCCGATACATCGTGGCCGAAGAGCAGGTCGAGCGAGAGGAAACGGCGCTCGTTCATGAAGTGGGCCTGCTCGACGACGGCGGGGCTGCCGGGATGGACGTACTCGGTGCTTTCGCTGAAGACGAAGATCGCGTCGGGGCGGAGGTCCAGAATCGATCGCATCGCCAGGATCGATGCCTTCACGCAATGCTTGATGTTGTTGACGAAGCCCACGTCGCTCATGAGCTGCTCGTTCCACCAGCCGAAGGCGGCGGAAAACAGCGCGGTCACGTAGATCTCATTGACCGGCGTGTAATACCGCACCCACGGGTACCGCTCGGCAAACCGCCGGGCGTATTCGCCGAAATAATTCGGCCAGTCCGGGTTCTGAAAATCACCCAGCCAGTCGGGCAGGCCGAAGTGCAGCAGGTCGATGATGGGTACGATGCCCAGCCGCCGCATCTCATGCATGACCGGGTCGAGAAAGCTCCAGTCGTATTCGTCCTTGGCTTTGAGAATCCGGTAGATCGGCGGGCCGTAGCGCAGGTAGCGGAGGCCCAGCTCGCGGACGAGCTTGAGGTCTGTCTGCCACATCTCGTAATGGCCGGTATCACGCAGCTCGTCGACGCGGACGCCGCCCTCGATCCGCGGGCAGGAGCATTCGATGCCGACGCCGAACATGAACCGCAATGTGTCGACGGGATCGGCGGCGCGAAGGGCGGGAGTGGCGGAAGTCTGACCGGTCAAGAGTCGAGTCCTTGCTGAGGCGCGTCGGGCATTTCGGGCCGGTTCTTATACCCGCCGACTCCCGCAGTGCCAGCGCGGAATGTCGTTTGGTTCTGAGTGCTGAGTGCTGAGGAGCGGATGCAGGCTTTGGCGCCCTTACTCAGCACCCAGCACTTGGCACCCGGCACTTAGCGCCGGCTCAGATGTCAAAATACATGCAGAATTCGTATGGGTGGGGCCGCATCCGGATGGCGTCGACTTCGTTCTCGCGCTTGTACTTGATCCAGTAGTGAATGACGTCGGCGGTGAACACGTCGCCGTTGAGCAAAAACTCGTGGTCGTTTTCCAGTTCGTCCAGCGCCTCGTCCAAGCCGCCCGGGGCCGAGCCGATCGATTCGTACTCCGCCGCGGTGAGATGGTAAATGTCCTTATCCATTGGTTCCCCGGGATGGATTTTGTTCTGGATCCCGTCGATCGCGGCCATGACCATCGCGCTGAACGCCAGGTACGGATTGCAGGAACTGTCGGGGCAGCGGAATTCGACGCGCTTGGTCTTGGGATTCTCGCTGTACATCGGGATGCGCACCGCCGCAGAACGGTTGCGGCTGGAGTAGACCAGGTTGACCGGCGCCTCGTAGCCCGGCACCAGCCGCTTGTAGCTGTTGGTCGTCGGATTGCACAGGGCACACAGGGCGCGAGCGTGTTTGAGGATTCCGCCGATTGCAAAAAGCCCCATTTCGCTGAGTCCCGCATAGCGGTTGCCGGCAAACAGCGGCTTGTCTCCCTTCCACAGCGAGAAGTGCACGTGCATCCCCGAGCCGTTGTCCTGAAACAGCGGCTTGGGCATGAACGTCACAACCTTTCCGTGTCTCGCGGCGACGTTCTTGCAGACATACTTGTAGATCATGACGTTGTCGGCCATAGTCACCAGGTCCTGGTAGCGCATGTCGATTTCGCACTGCCCACCGGTCGCCACTTCGTGGTGATGGGCCTCGACCGGGATGCCCAGCTCGATCAGCGTCGCCACCATCTCGCTGCGGATGTTCTGCATTGTGTCCATGGGCGGCGTGGGGAAATAACCCTCCTTGAGACGGATCTTGTAACCGAGGTTCATCGGGTCTTCGTCGCCGCGGCCCCAGATGCCCTCGCGCGAGCCGACGTAATACTTCGCGTAGTTGATGCCCTGGTCGTACCAGGCATTGTCGAAGATGAAGAACTCCAGTTCCGGCCCAAAGTAGGCGGTGTCGGCGATCTTGCTTTTCTTGAGGAACTCCGCCGTCTTGCGCGCCACCGAACGCGGATCGCGCGAGTATTCCTTCTTGGTGATCGGATCGCGCACATCGCAGATGAGCTGGAGCGTCGTGTGCTGGAGGAACGGGTCGATCTTGGCGGTGTCGGGGACGGGGACCAGCAGCATGTCCGATTCGTTGATCGCCTGCCACCCGCGGATCGAGGAGCCGTCGAAGCCAAAGCCGTGCTCGAAGTTGTGGAGCGTCAGTTCGCTGATCGGCGCGGTCGTGTGCTGCCAGAGGCCCGGAAAGTCCATGAAGCGAAGATCGACGAACTCCACCTTCTTCTGTTCGCACAGTTTGAGCACGTCACGGGGGGTCATAAGCGGATCTCCTTCCGGTTCTGGCGCGGGATGGACAAAGCGGTTTGACGACTATCGTATCGGGAGGGCAAATCGGGGTCAAAACGAATGCAGTAGCTGTTAACTGGACGACGCGCTACACACGGGTTTCTCGTGGCACGGGCTTCCAGCCCGTGCTGGCGATCATCAACTGTGAAAAACGTTGTGTTGCAGGTATCTCTTCGGATTGCCCCGCGGGCACGGGCTGGAAGCCCGTGCTGTTCCGGCAAACGCCCAACCCCGGTATGCTCCGCGGTCATGCGTGCCATCGTGTTCGACATGGACGGGTTGATGATCGACAGCGAGCGGATCTACTGGGACGCCGGGCGGCACATCGCCCGCCAGTACGGCAAGGAAGTCTCTGATCAGACGCTGGGGCGGATGATGGGGCGGAAGCCCCTCGAATCACTGACGGTTTTCGCCCACGAGCTTGGGATTCCGCAGCCGCCGGAGGTTTTGCTGGCGGCCCGCGAGGCGCGGGTGGTGACGGCGCTGAAGGCCGGCGTCGAACCGATGCCAGGGCTCATGGATGTGTTGCCGGTCCTGGGCCTGAAGTACAAGCTCGCGATCGCCACCAGCGCCCGGCGGTCCATGGTCGACATCATCATGCGGTCGCTGGGCGTCGAGCATTACTTCACCGTCGTGCAGACTTCCGACGACGTTACCAACGGCAAGCCCGACCCGGAGATTTACCTGAAGGCCATGGGCAAGCTCGGCGTCGAGCCCGCCGAATCGGTCGTGCTGGAGGATTCGTCCAACGGAGCGCTGTCGGGCAAACGGGCGGGTGCGTACGTGATCGCGGTGCCGTCGCAATACACGCGGCAGCAGGACTTCAGCTTCGCCGACTACATCGCCGCCGATTTGCACGATGCCGCGGCGCACATTGCCGCGATTGGATGAACGACGGAAATAATCGCCACGAATGCGCGAAGCCGAGGATCACGACCGCCCCTCAGCGATTTTCCAGGCGTTGTCCGGTGAGGTCGATAAAGACGTCTTCCAACGTCGGCTTGCCGACAGAAACCGAGTCGATCAGCCCAGGAGCGGCTTCGATGAGCTGCGGCACAAACTCATGCCCGCGGCTGCGCTCGAGCCGCAAGGCTCCGTCGATCTGCTGCACTTCCACGCCGAAGCGCTCATGAAGCAGCGCGCGAACGTCGGCGGGCTGGGAGGTGGTGATGGTAATCACGTCGCCGCCCACGCGTTCCTTGAGAGCGGCGGGGGAGTCGCAGGCCAGCAGCCGGCCCTGTTGCATCACCGCCAGCCGCGTGCAGCGCTCCGCTTCCTCCATCAGGTGCGTGGTCACCAGGACCGTGACGCCATCGTCCCGGTTGATCTGGCGGAGGTGGCGCCACAGGTCGATTCGCGCCGACGGATCCAGCCCTGTGCTGGGCTCGTCCAGCAGGAGCAGTCGCGGACGGTGCAACAGTCCCTTGGCGACTTCGACCCGGCGGCGCATCCCGCCGCTGAACTGCCCGACCAGCTCGCGCGACCGCTCGCCCAAACCAACCGTCGCCAGCGCCTCTTTCGCCCGCTGACGGAGCGTCGGTCCGCGCAGGCCGTACAGATGTCCCTGATGGATCAGGTTCTCCTCGGCGGTGAGCTGCTTGTCGAGACTGGGCGATTGAAAAACCACGCCGATCTGCCGGCGGATTGCGTCGCGATCGCTGAGGGCGTCCAGCCCGAGAATCTTCACCTGCCCGGGCGGCGCCCCGATCAGCGTCGAGAGAATCCGAAACAACGTCGTCTTTCCGCTGCCATTGGGACCCAGGAATCCGAAAATCTCGCCGGCCTCCACGCGTAAGCTGATATCGCCGAGCGCGGCTCGCGCGCCGTAGCTGAAGCTCAGACCGGCAATTTCGACGATCGGATCGCTCATGGCCCTCGCATCATAGGCGGACAGCGCCGCCGGCGCCTCACAGTCTGCCGGGCGGCGGGATGTTCATGTGCCGGGCGAAGGCCGGCGGCTCCTCCGAAAGCATGAGATGCCATACTTTCGCCGGGTCGGACACCAGCCGAAGGCCGCGCTCGGAGGCGATCCGTCGAAGGCTCTGTGGCGTGTGGATGGAAACGTGGCCGTTCCGCGGCGCGATAAACCACCAGTTCATTCCCAGCTCGTTGATGTTGCCGGGCTGAATCGGCGTCGAAAACAGCAGCATTCCTCCCGGCCGCAGCAGGGAAATCATGTCGAAGAAGATTTCACGCGGCTGGGTCGCGTGTTCCAGCACCTCGAACGCCACGACCAGATCAAACCCGCCGGCCGGGCGGGCGGCAAATTCCGCGACGTGCGGATCGTAGGTTTCGACGCCGGCGAAACTGCGCTCGGCCAGCAGCCGCCCCAGCAACCCGCCCCCGCCACCGTAATCGAGGATGCGCAAATCCTGCTGCGCTGCGAACAGCGAGCAGAGCTTGTCCGCGTTTGCCCGCGGCCGAATCTCCCGATAATCCGGATCCACACGGATGTACTCGTCGTTGTAGATCCAGCGGTCAAAATCCCGGCGCGTCCAGCCGTCCAATGCCGCAGTGAAGATGAACCCGCACGCTGGGCAGCGATAATAATAAATTGGAATGCCGGCCAGCGGAAAAGGATCATGAACGTTGCAGTGCTTGTTGAAGTCCGCGACGCCGTAGAGCGGGGAGGCGGCAAAACAGCATTTGCAGGCCGCCTCGACCGGGGCGATCTGCCAGAGGCCGGCGGGGAAATCGCTCATCGTGCGTAATGCTATAAGTTGCACACAGGCTTGAGAAGCCAGGGAGCATCCATGCGGGCGTGGCTGTTGGAAAAGTTCGAGGGCCTTTCGGCCTTGCGGCTTGTAGAGATTGCCGATCCGGTGGCGGCGGCAGGCGAGGTCGTGATGGAAGTCGAGTACGCCGCGCTGAACCCGGCGGACCGCTATCTGGCCGAGGGGCAGTATCCGGCCCGGCCTCCTCTACCGCACATTCTCGGGCGGGACGGCTGCGGAAAAATCGTCGAGCTGGGTCCGGGTGTGCAAAACCTTTCCATCGGCGACCGCCGCGCCATCCTGCGCGGCGACGTCGGTGTCTATCGGGCGGGGACCTTCGCACAAAAGGTTGCCGTGCCCGTCCAGTCGCTCGTCGAGATTCCCCAGGGCTGGAATGAGCAGCAGGGCGCAAGCGCCGCGCTGGTCTATCTCACGGCCTGGCAGGCGCTGACGCAGTGGGGCGAGCTGCCGCCATCGATCGTGCTGATCAGCGGCGCCTCGGGCGGAGTGGGCGTCGCCGGCACGCAGCTCGCCCGCGCGATGGGACACACGATCGTCGGTTTATCCAGAAATCCTCAGAAGCAGCAGCGGCTCACCGAGCTGGGCGCCGCGATCGTGCTCGATCCGCACGATCCGCAATGGCCGGCCCAATTGAAGCAGCGGCTGGGCGATCGGCGGGTCGACCTTGCCATCGACAACATCGGCGGCCCGCTCTTGCCGCAGATGATCGAAACCTTGGGAGACCATGGAAAGGTGAGCGTCGTGGGCCGGCTGGCCGGCCCGGTGCCGCAATTCAACACCGCGTCGCTGTTCTTCCGCCGCATCAAAATCGGCGGCGTGGCGGTAGGGGCCTATACCAGTGCCGAAAGCCGTACGGCCTGGTCCGACGTCGTGGCGACGCTGCGGAAGATCGACGCCAAGCCGCTGATCGACCGCGTCCTCGATTTCGATCAGCTTCCCCAGGCCTTCGAGCGCCTCAAAGAGGGGCCCATGGGAAAGGTGCTGATCCGATTGTAGCAGGCACGCTCCGCGTGCCGTCAGCCACGGCACGCGGAGCGTGCCTGCTACCGAGGGTGACGAACAGGTCGCAAAAAGCACGGCCTCCGCGCCGAAGCGTGGAGGCCGATGCTTTTGAAATTGGGTTCGTTGTGGATTAGTAGCGGTCGCGGCCGCCCCGGTCGCCGCGGCCACCGCCGCCGCCACCGTAGCCGCCCCGGCCACCACCTCCACCGCCACCACCGCCAAAGCCACCGCGACGGCCGCCACCACCACCGCCACCGCCTCCGCCAAAGCTGCGCTCTTCGCGCGGCCGGGCCTCGTTGACGGTCAGCGCCCGCCCATTGTGCTGCTGCCCGTTGAGGGCGGCGATCGCAGCCTCGGCCTCGTTGTCGTTGGCCATTTCCACGAATCCGAAACCTTTGCTGCGGCCGGTGTCCCGGTCGTTGATTACCTGGGCAGAGAGGACCTGCCCATGTGCGCCAAACAACTGCTCGAGTTCCGAGCTGTCCACCTGGTAGCTCAGATTTCCGACATACAACTTCTTAGCCATTGGTTGAATCTCCTATGAATGGCTAACGTGCGGCCCCGTTCTGCAGGGTAAAAACCCAACGCGGTTCTTTCCGGGCCAAATCGAAAGAGGTTGAACACGCCAACCGATGCGGGAGAGGTGAGACACAGACGGAGGAATGACGAAACACGAAGCAGTTTTCCTGAGGCCGATCCACGAACCCGCCACCTGATGTCCAGTTTATCGTACGTTCAAACCGAAGCAAAAGAAAAAATGCCCCCGATGACGATTTTTTGGCTTGTAAAGCCTCAGTTAAGGGGCCCCGCTTAAGGCGCCCACGCATCGGAGTCCTGCTCCGCCTCGGCCAGCGTCTTGTATCGACCGGTGTCAATCTGATATGCCGCGTTATGCAGGGCTTTGCCATACGCGCGGTAGCGCTCGATCGCCTCCGGGTCGAACTTGGGGTCCACCTTGGCCGTTGCCGGCAGGTCGACTTTCCAGAGCCCCTTTTCCTTTCGCAGGATAACCGGCGGGCGGCCAGTAAGTCGCACCTCCCCATGCCACCCCGGATCGACCTCCGCCGTATCCACCCCTTCCTTGACGATCCCGTCTGCCAGACGATCGATTTCATCCTGCACCAGTTGCGTCATTGCCTGCTTGAGCTGGACGTCGGTCTGCGTCGCCTCATGGCCGAAACGCTTGACGACGGCCTCGTCATAACGTTGCAGCCCGGTGAGCATGCTGGACATGGCGTCGATCCACTGCTTGTCCTCCCCGGTGCCGATCGACGCCTCGCGGGCCGTTCGGACGTCGCCCGCCGCGACGGCGCGGAAGAAGCTCACCGCCGCCGGTTTGGGGCCTGAAAGGTCCGCGACGACGTGCGGCGGGGGGTGGCTGCTGCAACCGGCCGCCACCGTCGCCAACGTGCAAAAACCCGCCTTTGCCCACCGCCTCATGCCGCTCCGCTTACAAATCCGTCGCATGACTATAACCGCTCGACCGTTCACAACTTCACAATCTTTATTTCGTCTTATTTGATGAGGAAACGGAATTCTCCCGTTCCTCCTGTGGTTAGATCAACAGGAGCGGCACCATGATCAAGGTGAAACACTTCCTGGAGCCGGTTGAACCCGACGATGGGCTTCGCATGTGGGTCGAGCCGATTGGGCTGACCAAGGACCTGCGGCAGTGGTGCGGGGTCGAGCACGTGATGCCCCACCTGGGTCCGCCGCGAAACGTCTGGGAGTGGTTCGGCCAGCACCCCGACGAGTACGAGGTCTTCCGCGGCCAATATCACCAGTGCCTTTCCCACAGCCACTACCGCCCCGCGCTCCAGCGGCTGGCCTGCGCGGGAATGCGCGAGAACTTCACCCTCCTGCACGCCGGCGACGACCCCGAGCGCAACTGCGCCACCGCCCTGCGCGAATTCATCAACGAGCTTGAGGCCTACTGCCCCCCGGAGCAGCCGTGAGGGAAATGAATTGAACCCCAAATAAGAGCGGAGGACGGGGCGGAAGCGAATCCGCCGCGTCCTCCGCACAGAGGCCAATTCCATTAAACCACGAAGACTCAAGAAAATGATGAAACTCGAATGACCAATGACGAATCAAGCTCGAAATGCGAATGATCGAATGACGAAACTGAAGGCCTCGCCCGCAAGCGGTTTCGAGTTTCGGTCATTCGAGTTTCGAATTTGATTCGTCATTCGTCATTCGAGTTTCGTCATTCCCGCGCTTTCATCGCGTCGGCATCATGCTGCGGATCGCCGCCATCATGTTCTGCCGCACGCCCGCCTTGGCCTCGTCCAGCGTCTGGTACTTCCCGTCAATGATTTCCTGGGCGCTCTTGGTATTGGCCTCGGCCACCTTCCCGAAGAAAGGACCTTGCTTGTCGACGTTGTCGAACTCGCTCATGTTGGTCAGGTCGACCTTCCACTTGCCGCCGTCCTTTTTCATTTTGGTCGGCTTGCCGTTCTCCGGCGTCGCGATCGCGGTATCTCCGTCCACCTCGATTTTGGCGTTGTCGATGCTCTGCATCACCTGCGGCTTGCGGGCCATGCCCAGATTGCTGTTGGCAATCGAATTGCCGGCGTCGCCGAACTTGGCGACCGCCGCGTCCACCAGCTTCTTGTTCGACTTCATCAGGTCGGCAAACAGGTCCAGAAACTTCTCGCTCTTGTCGTCGGTCAGGGCATATTTTTTCGCCTTCGCGACATCTCCATCCGCGAAGGCGGTGATGAAATTCTTCCCCGCCTCCTTGATGTCGCTGGTGGCGTCGGCATGCACGCGCCCGCCCGCCAGCAGCACCACCGTCCCCGCCAGCCCACAAACCGCAAAACGCTTGAACATCGGTCTCTCCTTTCCCGGACAATTCTCCATCGTGCCGCGGACACCCGCGGCATGATCAGAAGCGCAAAACATACCCGCCAAAGCGACGAAATTCACATTAGAATTCGCATTCATGTCCCGAACCCCCCACAATCTTTTTGAAGACATCCCCGACGTTCTCCCCGGGGAACTCGTCCAAACCCTCCTCGACGGCAGCCAGGTCCGCATCGAGCGCATCGTCTCCCGCGGCGACGCCTCGCCCGATGGCTTCTGGTACGATCAGCAGCAAAGCGAGTGGGTCCTGCTCCTGACCGGCCGGGCGCGCCTCCGCTTCGAGGGCCACGACGCCATCGAGCTGACGCCCGGCTCCTTCCTCAACATTCCCGCCCGCACCCGCCATCGCGTCGACTGGACCGACCCCGCCGAGCCCACCGTCTGGCTGGCGGTGCATTATTGAAACGCGCGCCGGATGAAGAGGGACACTGCTGCTTCTTGACGGCGCCCGCCACGGCCCGCTACCCTTTGCCGCATGCCCCGACGCGCCCGCCGCGTGGCCGACGACGGCGTCTACCACGTGCTCAACCGCGGCAACTGCCGCATGGAGATCTTCCACAAATCCGGCGACTTCGCCGCGTTCGTCAAACTCCTGGAAGAAGCCCGCCAGCTCACCGGCATGCGCATCCTGGCCTACTGCCTGATGCACAATCACTGGCATCTGGTGCTCTGGCCGCGCCGCGGCAAAGACCTCTCGCGCTTCATGGGCTGGGTGGGCACGACGCACGTCCGCCGCTGGCGCGAGCACCGCGACAGCCGCGGCGAAGGCCACCTCTACCAGGGCCGCTTCAAAGACTTCCCCATCCAGACCGATCACCACCTGCTGACCGTGATCCGCTATGTCGAGAGCAACCCGCTTCGCGCCAACATGGTCGAGCGGGCCGAAGACTGGCCGTGGTCCAGCCTCGGCGGCGCGCCCGGTTTCGGCGGCATCGCCCTGGAGCTTTCGCCCTGGCCGGTCGAGAAGCCGCGGAACTGGAAACAACGGGTCAATCGCAGTCTACCGGAAGCGGAGCTCGAGCGCCTGGACGCCAGCGTCACCCGCGGCCGGCCGTTTGGGGACGAGAAATGGACCGCCGCGACGGTCGGCAAGCTCGGCCTGGAGAATACCGTCCGCGACCCCTGGCGGCCGCGTAAAATCAAGCCGGCCGAAGCCAAGGCGGGAACAGCCGGCAAGTCCGTCACCGCCCCCCGCCGCAGCCGAAGCCGGAAAGGAGCCCGATGAATGTATGGCTATTCATGTGTTCGGGAAGAAGCAGCAGTGTCCCTCTTTCCGCGTCCCTCTTTCCGCGTCTCCGGGAGGAGCCGATGGCGGATCGGACGCGCCAATTGGAGCCCGCTTTGGCAGGCTGATTCGAGCGGCAGCCCCGGCGGTCTGGGCAAGGCCGGCTGAGTGGCGGCATCTTGCATCAATACGACAAGTGTCGCCAAGCGAAAATATGAAAAAAGATGAGCTCCTCGCTTCGAGGAAAAATGGGGTGCCCCAAATGTCGCGAATGTCGCAGAATGTCGCACTTTTTGGGGTGTGGCAAGTGCGACATTTGGCTCAAAACATGCAGGAGATGAGACATCTTGGGGCGGGACATCTGCGGCAGGGCGGTCGGGGAATGGCCACCAGTGTCACCCAGGACGCACGGAGGGGGTATTTGGGGACGGGACACTTGGGGACATTGAGCCGGCGGGCGTTTCGGGCTGGAAGCGGGCGAGAATCAGGTCGACGTTGCGACGGGTGGTGCCCTGGTGGAGGCGGACGACCTGCTGGGCGGCGGAAGCCATGGTGCGGGCGGAGTCGGGATGGCTCAACAAATCCAGCAATTGCTCCTGCAATTGATCGGCGGTGTGGACCTCGCGTATGGCGCCGTCGGCGCGGAAGGCGCTCATTACCTCGGCGAAATTGGCGGTGTAGGGGCCGACGATGACCGGCTTGGCGAGGGCGGCGGGCTCGATCATGTCGCTGCCGTGCTGGCGCGAGCCGAGGTCGAGAAGGGAGCGGCCGACGAAAATAACGTCGGCCAGGCTGTAGAATTTTCGCAGCTCGCCCATGGTGTCGCCGAGGATGACGGGGGTTGGCGATGGTGAGATGCCGGCAGGGGCGGGGCTTGAACGGCGGAGCAGGTTGAATCCATGAGATTGAATGAGACTTGCCACCTCATCGAAGCGCTCGGGTTTGCGCGGGACGATCACCAGCCGCAGGTTTGGGAGGTGAGCCAGGAGTTTTCGGTAGACGTCGAGGAGGAGTTGTTCTTCGCCAGGGCCGGTGGAGCCGCAGACCCAGATGGGTTCGGCGCCCGGTTTGAGGCCGAGATCGAATGCGAGGCGGTCGTCGCCGTCGATGCGGTCGGCGATCTGGGCGGTGTCGAATTTCATGGTGCCGGTCACGCGGACGCGATCGGGCGGCGCGCCCAGGGCGATGAAGCGGTCGGCGTAGGTCTGCTCCTGGGCACAGATGGCGGTGAGGCGGCGGAACATTTTGCGGATCAGCCAACCGCCGAGCCGGTAATTGCGGAAGCTGCCGGGCGTGAGACGGCCATTTACCAGGAGCACGGGGATTTTTCGCCGCTCGCATTGCAGAACAAAGTTGGGCCAGACCTCAAGTTCCATGAGGACGACGGCGGTTGGGCGGAGGTTGTCGAGGACGCGGTTGATCGCCGAGCTGAAGTCGAGGGGATAGCGGAGCAGGGTGACGGCGGGATCGTTGCCGTAGAGTTCGACTGCACGTTGATAGCCGGTGTCGGTGGTCGTGGTGACGATGAACTGAAGGACCGCGCGGGCTTCGCGAAGGAGCTTCATCATCGTCCGGGTGGCGTTGATTTCGCCCAGGCTCACGGCGTGAATCAGAACTACTGGCGAGGGACCGCGCGGGGGGATCTGCTTTCCCATCCGCTCGCGCAAAGCCCTCAACACTTTCGATCGTGCCGAGGGTTTGAGAAGCCAGTACGGTGCGGCGGCTGCCAAGCCGATTCCCCAGGCGATGTCGTAGCCGTTGATCACCAGCCCCTGTTTTAGCGGTAGAGCCCGCGAGTGCGAATGTAATCGCAAACGGCAGGCGGGGTGAGATAATCGATCGACAGACCGCGATTGATCCGCCGCCGGATGTCGCTGGCGCTGATGTCGATCAGTGGCGCGTCGACCACCTGACTTTCGAGGCGACGATATTCCGCGGGCAGTTGCGACCAGTCGATTGCGAAACGCGGCCGGGCCATGACGACGAACTGCACTTCCCGCAGCAAATCGAGGGGCTGCCGCCACATTGGCAGGTAGAGGAGCATGTCGGCACCGATGAGCCAGTGAATGGGGTCGTTTCCCGATCGCTGGAGTTGCCTGACGGTGTCGATTGTATAGCTGGGTCCGCCGCGGGAGATCTCCGTGTCGTCGACGCCGAAAAACGGGGAAGCAAATGTTGCCAGATGGCACATTTCCAGCCGATCGGCCGGCGGGGCGAGCCTCGTATCATCGGATTTATGTGGCGGTTGCGCGCTGGGGAGCAAAACGACCCGGTCGAATTGTCGCTTTTCCGCCACAGCTCGCGCACAGATTAAGTGTGCATGATGGATCGGGTTAAACGTCCCGCCAAAATACAGCACTGGCATCTGTTGCCTTTCTCACATAACTTTCATCTAACGTTCCGCTAATGAATGGTACTGATGTTGCAGGGGAAGGCCAAGCTTACGACACGCCTGTCGATGCGGGCGTGCAAAACTGTCCAGTGGAAAGTCTCGCCCGCAAAGACAAAACTTATCGCGCAATAGCTTGGA
>Ga0210396_10004080_pt1 | contig 14322 bp, 7 predicted proteins | sample IncBWH17OmetaG_FD_155466 | JGI IMG/M metagenome (GOLD analysis project Ga0210396, IMG submission 155466) | Forest soil microbial communities from Barre Woods Harvard Forest LTER site, Petersham, Massachusetts, United States - Inc-BW-H-17-O ...
CAGATTTTACAAGCAAATGCGTCTGCTGCTTTTGGCGGGTTGGCCGGCGAGAAATTCGTCAACGTGCTGGAGGTCAACCTGGAACTTTGTAAGCGATACGGAGTGGCTAAATAACTGAGATGAGCGACACCAGATCACCAGAATTTATCCTACAGGTATCTCTTGATACCTTAAAGCTCGACAAGTGGTTGTGAACACAATCGATAATCAGCCCATAGCGGTAACCGTCGGCCTGACCTATCGCATTCCTCCTCAAGCTGTGCTGCCGCTTCTCTATGAAGTAGGCCGTGCTGGCGGTCAAGGCAAAGAACGAAGCGGTTGCCGCTGAGAATACTGTGAATCGGATCAAGTACGAAGCTCAGCAAACGGTCGAAAGAGCGAATGGCGACGCCGCGGCGAAGCTGAAACTAGCTGAGGCTGAGCGTCAGTCGGCAATTTTGAACGCTCAGGGCAAAGCCGAAGCGATACGACTGGAGGGTGAATCGCGAGCGGCAGTACTCCGCATGAATGCTGAGATCCTGAAAACAAGCCACTCGTCATCCGACCTTTCCAGGGCAGATCGTTGGAATGGGGTATTACCGTCAACCTTATTCGAGGGAACGAACGCCACACCGTTGCTGTCGTTGCCTCCACTGGAAGCGGCCGAAAAAAAGTGAAGTGATCCCTGGGGCTCCCCGAGTCCATGATCTTCCCGCGAGCGGGTAGCGGCTTCGGATCTGCTTCCAACCGCGTTTGTGTCTGAGCCACCAAACTTCGATCTTTTCGTTAGCTACTCCCGCGAAGACGAGCAGCGGGGACAGATTTCCGAGATCGTCGCCCGCATCGAAAAAGAATATCGTGAGTTCACCGCTGGGGGAGAACTTCGCGTCCGCTTCGACAAAAGCGAGCTTGTTGATGTCGATGGTTGGCGACAGCGTACTCTTGAGGCGCTGCGCTCGAGCCGGCTCCTATTGGTTTGTCTATCGCCGAACTACCTGCTGAGTGAATATTGTTCTTGGGAGCTTAACCAGTATCTGAGACAAAAGGCAGCGCATACACCGGTCGCCCAGAGCATTGGGGCGATTTACTTCGTCGAAGTTCTCACCGACAACGACAAAGATTTCGAACAGTGCGCCGCTAGATGGGTGGCTGAATTGCAGCTAAGGGAGTGTTTCGATTTTCTGCCCTGGTTCGAAGACGGTGCCGCAGATTTAAAGGAACTAGCAGTTAGGCATCTTCAAAAAAACGCAGAAGCCCAAACCCGGCAGGAACTCGAACGGACGGGGTCGTTCGTCCGGATGAAGGGCAACCTGGATCGCAGGAATCAGCATTTCGTCGGCCGTACCGCCGAATTGCGCCGGTTGCGGGAGGTAGTTGCTCGTGGGAATGCAGGAGTCCTCACCATCATCAATGGCCCGGATGGTATCGGTAAGACTGCATTGGCGATCGAATACGGACACCTCTTCGCTCACGAATACGTGGCGGGATGTTGGCAGGTGACGTGCGGAAGCCGGGAGGATCTCCGAGTCGCCTTGGCCAGTTTGGCTGGCGCGCGTGATTTAGATTTCAATTTTACTGAGGAAGAAAAGCGTGACCCCGATCTCAGTCTTAGGCGCGTTTTGAGCGAGCTAGAACGGCGCGCCGAACTTGCGAGAAACGATCGGGTGTTGTTGCTGCTGGATAATGTGGACCAACCAAAACTGCTGCACCCCGATCAGGTACGACAATTGTCGGCGGTTCATTGGTTGCGTATTATCGTCACCACCGAACTTGAGGAATATGAGTTGTTCGGTAAGCAGAAGGACAGAGTCTTTGTAACACTGAGAGAATTAACAGAGGGAGAGGCGCTGGGGCTAATCGAGCGTTATCAAGCTGAGGAAAAGTTTGTTAGCGAAACGACGCGCGCGGCGGGGCTGGGTATAGTTAAATCGCTGAGTGGTTTCACGCTGGGGGTGGAGCATGCGGCGATATTTCTTAGCCAATGCGCCTCCAATCAAGACTTCGTTTCGTTTCACGACAACCTAAGAGGAGCGGGGCTTACCAGCTTTGCAGAAATTGCCGATGAGACATTCGACGACGGCTCATCCCTCTTTAAAAGGTGTTTAAACGCAGCCCTGCGCCCGACGTTAGAGATACTAAACGAGGCTGAACGAGCGACCTTACTCTACGCATCGTTGTTGCCAGCTGATCACGTCGCCGTGCCTTGGCTACGGTCACTCGTGGCGCGGACGGTTCCGGGACTAAGTGAAGATCGATCGGTAGGCGCTTCCGGTCGTTGGCTCGCGCTTCTACAGCGGCTCTTTAATCTACGGCTATTGCAAACCACCAACGAACGCTGCGAAGCCCGCATGCACCCACTCGTGCAGGAGGTAATCAAGCAAGAAGCCGGCGCAGAGATGGTATCGATACGCGAACGCGTCCTTCGAGCGCATGTCAAGGCTCGGTCAGAGTTTTTGTGGGAGGGTTGGGTAAGGCATGAATATCGTTGGGAAATTGTCCCACTCATCGCGTCGGCGTCGCAGTTGCTGGATCGAAGTGACAGCCAGGGCGCTTATTTAGCGAATCAGGTATTCGGTCCGCTTCGAAACCTCGGCAAATTCGCCGAGGCGGAGGAATTATTGCGGCGGGCGCTAACCTTCGACGAACGAACGTTTGGATTAAACCATCCGAACGTTGCTACCTGTCTCAATAATCTGGCCGCCCTTTTGCACGAAACGAGTCGCTTGGAGGAAGCCGAAATACTGTATCGGCGCGCCCTCGCTATTGATGAAAACTGTTTCGGCTCAAACGATCCAAAAGTTGCCACGTGTCTCAACAATCTGGCCGCCCTGCTTCATGATACCGACCGCTTGAAAGAAGCCGAGATTCTTTACCGTCGCGCGCTGGCTGTCGATGAGCACAGCTTCGGTCCTAACCATCCAAGGGTTGCTACCCATCTCAACAATTTAGCCCAGCTGCTGCGAGCCAGTGATCGCACGGATGAAGCCGAACCACTTTACCGCCGCGCTTTGGCTATTGATCAGGAAGTCCTCGGCTCGAGCCATCCTAGAATCGCTGGTCACCTAAACAACCTAGCCCAGTTGCTCCACTCCTTGAATCGTTTACGTGAAGCCGAATCCCTTTACCGGCGTGGTCTAGCCATCGATGAGCAGAGTTTTGGTTTGGAACATCCAAGAGTCGCCACTCACTTAAATAATCTGGCGACCTTGTTAAAGGCCAGCGGTCGTTTAGGAGAAGCAGAGCCGCTCTTTCGCCGCGCTCTAGCTATTGACGAGCAGAACTTCGGTTCCAACCATCCTAGTGTTGGCACAGACCTGAACAATCTGGCGGCATTGTTGGAACAGACCAATCGATTTGAAGAGGCCGAGCATCTCATGCAGCGAGTGCTGCGAATTTTCGTTTGCTATAGCGCGTCCAGTGAGCATGAACATCCTTTTTTGCGGACGGCTATTCGGAATTATGCTGCGCTGTTAGCAGAAATGGGACGCAGTCCCGCGCAAATTCTTGCTCGATTGAACGATCTCGCCCATCGGTTTGGCGCTGGTTCATACGCACTATCTGAGCTGCCTCTCAACAGCGACGAACGCCAACGGCTCAGTTCAATGGTGGCTATAAACAAATACCGACTTGGCCTGCATTCCCTTTTCCGGAGAATAGCGTCATTCTTTGGACTAAGTGGCAAAAGGGATTCAACCAAATAAGAACGATTTCCTTGATTGATACTGGAGTTGCGGTTGATCTATTGGGCAGATGCAATCGCAGCCTTTGATCCTGATCGCAGATGACCAGGCCGCCGTCCGAGAAGCGTTGAGGATTCTTCTAGCGAAAGAGGGATACCAAGTTGCTCTCGCCACGTCCCCTAAAGACGTTCTCCAGACGCTACAAACTCATGAAGTCGCCCTCGTCCTGCTAGACTTGAACTATGCTCGTGATACCACGAGCGGCCAGGAAGGTCTCGATCTCATCGCCCAGATTAAAAAGATCGAAGGCGCTCCGCCGATCGTGGTGATGACAGCATGGGCGACCGTCGATCTGGCGGTTGCGGCTATGCGAGCCGGCGCCCGCGACTTCTTTCAAAAGCCTTGGGAAAATGCGCGAGTGTCAGCGATTGTTCGGACACAGCTGGATTTTTCGGCAGCCGAACAGCGCGGCCAGCGATTGGAGTCGGAAAATCAGGTCCTTCGCGGAGACGCCGGACTGATTTCCAGTCAAAAATCGGCATTGGCAAGCAGTGGCCTCATCGCGCATTCCCCCGGCATGCGATCCGTGGTTGAGACCATTCAGCGGATTGCGCCTTCCGACGCCAATGTCTTGGTAACCGGTGAAAACGGGACGGGGAAGGGCATCGTTGCCCGAGCGATCCATTCCGCCAGTCAGCGAGCAGAAAAGGCTTTTGTAACCGTCAATATGGGTGGCCTGAACGAGAATCTGTTTGAGAGCGAGTTGTTCGGCCACATGAAAGGGGCTTTTACCGACGCCAAGAACGAGCGGGCGGGACGTTTCGAAATCGCAGACGCCGGAACCTTATTTCTCGATGAGATCGGGAATATCCCGCTCTCCCAACAATCCAAACTGCTGCGCACCGTCGAGACTGGCGAGTTTGAAAGGCTCGGTTCCTCGAAGACCCGACGCGCGAGCGTCAGGCTTTTGTCAGCAACCAACGCCGATTTGCCCGCTGAGGTTGAAGCCGGCCGGTTCAGGCGGGATCTCTATTTCCGGCTGCGTACAGTCGAGATTCAGATTCCGCCGTTGCGAGACCGCCCGGAAGACATCGTTCCGTTAGCCCAACATTTTCTAGATCGTCACGCTGGCCGGTATGCAAAGCGGATCACCGGGATTGACCCAGCTGCGGAGAAAGCACTCATGTATCATCGGTGGCCGGGAAACGTGCGCGAGCTTGATCACACCATCGAGCGGGCCGTTCTGATGGCGGATAGTCCTCAGATCCGGCCTCCGGATCTCGGCCTGGCCGACATCGGAGGACAGCCAGCTTCTGACCCATCGAGCCTCGATGAAATGACCTTAGAGGACATCGAAAAGTTGCTAATCAAGAAAGCTCTCAACCGCTACGGCGGTAATGCCCGACGAGCTGCTGAAGCTCTCGGTTTGAGCCGGAGCACGTTTTACAGGCGATTGCAGCAGTACGGGCTGTGACTCGAAAGGAGTCAGGAGCCAGAATCCAGGAGCCAGGAGGATGCGGGTGAGTCAACGACGCGCCCGGAGGGGAGCCGCTTTGGAGCGTACCTAAAGAACCTCGCGATATTCTTTCGAGAGCGAGGGAGGCCAAATAAGGTGTTAAACAGGCGGCTCCCGGGAATTACCGCACGCGATGTTTTGTCTGTCGTTCTGTTGGGAGGTTATTCCTCCGCTTAACGGGCCGACAAACCTAACACGCGTTGAAACGTTCCCGGGAGCCGCCTGTTTAACGAAATTTGCGGTTAGGCACGCGCCGAGACAAATATCGCGGGGATTTCTTGGTACGATCCAAAGCGGCTCCCCTCCAGGCGCGTCGTGGGACCCACGTCCTCCTGGCTCCTGGATTCTGACTCCTGACTCCTCATTCTTTGCGCTTTGCGTCTTTGCGTCTTGGCGTGACATTATCTGTTCGCATGCACGACTCCTCCCGACGTCCCTTGCTCCGTTGGCGGAATCTGCCATTTGAGACCTCTGTCCAGGTTCTTACCTTCGTTGCGGGCGCACCTGCGGTCGCGGCAACACTAGTCATGCTATGGCATTCGACTTGGCCTTGGTCAGTCCGAGTTACCATCGCCGTGGTCGCAGTAGGAATTTGGATTGCCGTGGTTATTGCCGTGCGCCAGCAGGTGCTGTTTCCGATCCGCACGTTGACAAATTTACTGGCAGCGCTCCGCGAAGGTGATTATTCGTTGCGAGCACGGGCGGCTCGCCGAGTCGATTCTCTGGGCGAAGTCATGCGGGAAGTCAACGCATTAGGCGATCAATTGTTAGTCGAAAGGCGACTAGCAACCGAAGCTAGTGCCCTGCTAAAAGCGGTGATCGACGCCGTCGAAATAGCGGTATTTACGTTCGACGAAAAAGGAAAGTTGCGACTCATGAACCCCGCAGGCGCGGTGCTGTTGATGCGCCGGCAGGAATACGTTCTGGGACACGACGCGGTTGAGTTAGGTCTGGATGATTGTCTGGCGGGCGATCCTGTCCGTCTAATTGATCGAGATTTTCCCGGCCGATCCGGAACTCGCTGGGGATTGCGTCGCACAACTTTCCGCGAAGGTGGCCGTCCGCATCAATTGTTAGTGTTAACCGATCTCGGCCGTGCTCTGCGGGAAGAAGAGCGCATCGCCTGGCAAAGATTGATCCGGGTCCTTGGCCATGAGATTAACAATTCGTTAGCTCCGATCCAGTCGATTGCTGAGAGCTTAAGTGATCTGCTCACACAAACCGAGGAGACGCGCCCGAGGTCATGGGAAAAAGATCTTCAAGGCGGGATGGCAATTATTCGGGATCGGGCTTCAGCATTAGGTCGGTTCATGACCGCCTATGCCCGGCTAGCCAGGCTACCGCCACCGATACTGCGACCGGTTGAGCTTGGCTCAATTATCCGCCAAGTAGCTGCCTTGGAGACCCGTCTCACCGTGAAAACAACGTCGACGGAAAAAGCCGTGGCTAATATTGACAGAGATCAGATAGAGCAACTCTTAATCAATCTGGTCAAGAACGCCGTTGATGCCAGCTTGGAAAAAGGTCACGACGTGGAAATCGGTTGGGGTAGATCGCAAACCGAATGGCTGGTCCAGGTCATCGACGAAGGCAGCGGCATCGCCAACCCGACCAACTTATTCGTCCCATTCTTTACCACCAAGTCGAGTGGATCCGGCATCGGCTTAGTCCTCTGCCGCCAAATCGCAGAAGCGCATGGTGGCAGCCTGACCCTAGAAAATCGTACCGACGGGATCGTCGGCTGCATCGCCGAACTACGTTTGCCGCTCTTAGCCGGCGAAGTCGGAGGGTTGAGAGGTGAGGGGTGAAAGGTGAAAGGCGGCGCATAGCGTCCACTCGGTCCACTCTGTCAACTTTGTCCACTCCGTCCACTTGCGCATGACCCGTCCGCCGCCTCGCTATTCTGCTCGTCCTTTACTCCTTCTATTTCCGATCGACCTTTCTTTGCGCTCTTTTGCGGCTATACCTCACGTCTCAAATTGAGAATCCCAATCCTATTTTGAGATCGTTTTCTAAGGTGCCTTAGCTTCTGTATTGATTATAAACTGCTTATAACAAGCTAGTTACACATCCACTATCAAGCTTGGCACGACAAGTGCATATGGGGGTGGACGAAGGCTGTTATTATGAAAATCATCCCATTCTCTCCGATCATGGAATTTCAACGAGAGTCTCAACGAGCGGTTCGTGGAACGGGCTTTGCGGAGTCAGCCGTGTGGGCGGTCTTCGCTGCGAGCACCGCAATGAGTATGCTCTTGAGTCTGTCCCAGCTCACACCGGCTTCTGCGCAATCGGATGCTCCGAAGGCATCGGCAGTCGTCAGTGATGGGCAGAATGTCCAACCCACCTGCACAGTTCAAAATTCCTAACGTGACGATCCGCGTGCTGCCAAAAAAGAAAGCAGAAGCAGGTTTCTCTGTCCCGGCGGACGGTTCCCGGATGGATATTCCCCGAATCGGTTACCGCCAAAAAAAATGGCGTAGAAATGTGTTGCTGCTCTTGCTGGCCGCAGCGCTGGTGACGGGAGTTAGTATTTTCGTCGCCCGGCTTGAACCGGCTCTGCCCGCGGTCGACCGCAGCTCCGTCTGGATCGATACGGTATCGCGAGGACCGTTGATTCGAGACGTGCGCGGAATCGGCACGCTGGTGCCGGAGGACGTCCGCTGGATCCCGGCTCGAACCGATGCTCGAGTCGAGCAAATCGTGATTTGGCCGGGAACAGAAGTAACTGCGGATTCTGTTATATTGATTTTAAGCAGTGCCGAGTTGGAGCAGGAAGCGAGAGACGCCGATGCCGGGAGTAAGAGCGCTCAAGCGAAACTAACCCAACTCCAATCTGAGCTGGAAGGCGAACTGTTGGAACGACAGGCCGCTCTGACCAAAGCTCAGGCTGACCGCGACACCGCTAAAGCCGAGCTGGACGCTGATCAACGACTGGCAAAAGGGGGACTGATTTCCGACCTCGATTATAAGAAAGCGCAGATTGCCGCGGTCGAACTGGCAGCAAACTTTGAGGTAGAACAACAGCGTTACGAATATGCTAAGAGATCCATGGCACCGAGAATGGCGGTTGCCCAAACCGATCTCGAACTAGCCAAAGCCCAAGCGGATTTGCATCATAGTCAGGTCGATGCGTTGCAAGTCCGAGCCGGGATGAATGGCGTTCTTCAGCAAATTGCCGTTGATGTCGGGCAACGAGTCTCCGCTGGTACCAATCTCGCCCGGGTAGCAGACAACACGAAGTTGAAAGCGCAGATCAAAATCCCGGAGACGCAAGCCAGGGACATTGCCATTGGGCAGACCGGGCAAGTTGATATGCGTAACGGCAGTATTGTGAGCGGCACGGTGGCTCGCATCGATCCAGCTGTAAGAGAAGGAACCGTCTTGGTTGACGTTACCTTCCATGGGACGGCACTACCCAAAGGAGCAAGACCTGACCTGAGTGTAGAAGGAACCATTGAACTAGAAAAGTTAGCGGATGCTGTCTACGTCGGACGGCCTGCATTTGGTCAGGATGATTCTACTATCGGGTTGTTCCGCTTAGGCGCCGACGGCGTCACCGCCACAAGAACTAAGGTCCAGTTGGGCCGCGGTTCCGCTACCAAGGTCGTGATCCTGAACGGCTTGATGCCCGGGGACCGCGTGATCCTGTCCGATACCAGCGCTTTTGATAGTCACGAACGGATACAACTCAGATGATTCCGGAGCGCCGCCTCGCTTGCGAGGCCGAACCGGTCGGAACTGTTTATTCAACTGTTAATTGCTAACCGTTATGCTGCAAGACCTACGCTATGCTTTCCGGCTTCTCCTGAGATCGCCGGGCTTCACGCTATTTGCGCTCTTGGCACTCGGCGTCGGGATTGGCGCTAACGTGATGGTATTTAGCGTGCTGGACGCAGTCTTACTGCGGGGTCTTCCATTTCCTGACGCGGGACGGTTAGTCCGGGTTTACGAAGAGTGGGAGCCGGCTTGGCCCTATTCACTAGCGTCCGCGCCAAACTACTTAGATTGGCAGAAAAGAAACAATGCCTTTGGCGAACTCGCAGCCTGTCGCCCCAAAGACTTGACCCTAGAGCGAAGCGCGGGACCGGAGAGAATCAAAGCCGCGGCCGTGTCACCAAATTACTTCCGTTTGTTGGGAATAAGTCCAACCATCGGCCGAAGCTTCTTAGCGAATGAGGACCAATTAGATAATTCACATGCCGTTATCCTCAGCGAAGGGATTTGTCGCGAACTGTTTGGATCGACCGAGAATGCCGCTGGTCGGTTTATCCGGTTAAATGCTGAGTCCTATCAGGTGGTAGGAGTCATGCCGTCTGCGTTTCACTTTCCCGATGAGACCATTCAGCTATGGATTCCGTTGGCGTTCAAGGAGAGCGAGTTAGCGAACCGAGGCAACCGCTGGCTCTCGGTTTACGGGCGGTTGAAGCCGGGGGTTACTATAGCGCAGGCGAGTAAAGAAATGTCGAGGATCGCCGATAAGCTCGCTTTTGAATACCCAAAGGAACAAACGGGATTTGGGATTCGTTTGGTTTCGTTGCAGGAGGACATGGTGGGGAGTGAGCGACCGGGATTGTTGCTTTTACAAGCAGCCGTTGGTTGTCTGCTCATGATCGCTTCGATCAACTTGGCGAACCTTTTGCTTTCTCGGAGCCTGAACCGTTGGCGGGAGCTAGCAATTCGTACCTCTTTGGGAGCGAGTCGTTGGCGGTTGGTGCGACAATCGCTGGCCGAAAGCTTAGTGTTAGGAGCGCTTGGCGGCGTACTTGGAATCGGTCTAGCGAGTCTGGGGGTTGGTTCCTTCAAGCTTATCGCAAAGTCGCTTTTACCGCGCGCATCGGAAATCACTATTGATCCAGGAGTACTTGCGTTTGCTATCGGTCTTTCGATTGCGGTAGGGATTCTTTGTGGGTTGCTGCCGAGTTTGGCGGCTCCGAAACAGCCGCAAACAGGGCTGCGCGAAAGTTTGCGCGGTTCAATCGGAAGTGTCGGGCAGGGTTTGCTGCGCAATATATTGGTGGTCTCCCAGATTGGTGGGGCTTTAGTGGTACTGAGTTGCGCTGGGCTGCTCCTCCGATCCTTCCTCAACCTGCAGGGCAGCGATCCCGGGATTCAACATCCGGAGCAAACCCTAACCGCGTCGATTGCGCTGCCACCGGTGCGGTATCAGGATGACGCCACCACCAGGGGCTTCTATCGTGCGATTCAGGAAAAACTAACCCAGTCAGCGGAAATAAAATCAGCCGGTGCAGTTACCTTATTGCCGCTGACTCCCGGCGACAGCGATATCTCATTCCAAATTGTCGGCCAACCGCCTTTTGCCCAAGGTCACCAACCGGTTGCGCAGTACCGCATAGTGAGTGGCGATTATTTTCAGGCAGCAGGCATACCTCTAGTAGCTGGCCGATTCTTCGATCAACTAGACGGTCCTGATAGTCCGCACCGGATCTTAATTAACCGATCTTTGGCGCTACGTTTTTGGAAGACCCCACAGGCTGCGCTCGGTAATCAAATCGAAAACGAAGACGGATGGTCTGCGACTGTCATTGGTGTCGTGGGCGATGTTCATCACTTCGGTTTGGGAGCACCAGTTCGGGACGAATATTACTATCCTCTGAGTCAATCCCCTCACTATGGAGTGGGCGGGACCAGCGATGCCCTCGAGATGGCTTTGGTGCTCCGTGCCGGGGATGGCGTCGACCCGAGAACTTTGGTTCCAATCTTGCATCAGATCGTTGCTCAGACTGATTTAACCGTGGCGCTTTCCAGAGTCAGCGTCTGGTCTCAGCTTATTGCCGACTCGATCGGTGACCGGCGGCTTGATCTTTGTTTGGTTGGCGGATTCGCCCTGGCCACGATGGTGCTCTCCGCGATCGGACTTTACAGCGTTATCTCGTACGGGGTGACTCAACGTCGCCGAGAAATTGCGGTGCGATCGGCATTAGGAGCCGGCGGTCTTGAGATCTTTCGTTTCATTTTGGTACGAGCGATACGTCTCATCGCGCTCGGCATCATCATCGGCCTCTTCGCCTCTTTTTGTGTAGGCGGCCTACTGCAAAGTTTGCTCTACGGTGTGACCCCGGTTGATCCCGAAACCTTACTCGGTGTGAGCTTCCTACTGTTGTCTATCGGTCTTCTGGCAAATTATTTTCCAGCTCGGCGGGCGATGCGGATAAGCCCAACGGCCGCGCTCAGGGAGGGATAGCGGCGCGAACCAGCTCAACAAAACAAAAATGGATCAAAAACTCGAACAACTCCGAAACTTTTCAAATCGCGCGCGTGTAGTGAAGGTGGTTCAACGCTCGCAAAACGGGCAACGCGACAGCAATCCTAGAACAAGGACGAGAACGATTCAAACCGTAAACTGCAGACTGCCAACCGTTAACTGTAAACCCCAACCGTGAACAGCGAACAGCGAACAGTGAACCCCGATCCTCTACTCCACCTGGACGGAATAAAGAAGGTATTCCTTACCGACGAGATTGAGACCCACGCGTTAGCCGGGATTTATCTCAAGATCTTGCAAGGCGAATATGTAGCGATCGCCGGACCCAGCGGTTGCGGCAAGTCCACGCTGCTATCGATCTTGGGTTTGTTAGACTCGCCGTCGGAAGGCGCCTACCGTCTGAATGGGAGACAGGTGGAACAACTTAAGTTGTCTGAGCGAGCGAGGATCCGTAATCGGGAGATCGGGTTCATTTTTCAGAGTTTCAACCTGATCGGTGATCTCACAGTATACGAGAATGTCGAACTACCGTTGACCTACCGCGGCGAAATGCCTCGTAGTGAACGAAAGCAGCGGGTTTTGGAATCCTTGGATCGAGTTGGTATGAGCCATCGCCAGCGCCATTATCCGAATCAGCTGAGCGGTGGACAACAGCAACGAGTTGCGGTAGCCCGGGCTTTGGTCGGTTCGCCATCAATCCTACTAGCGGACGAGCCGACCGGTAACCTGGACAGTAAAAATGGCGATGCCGTAATGGACCTGCTGTCCGAACTGCATCAAGCAGGCGCCACCATTTGCATGGTAACCCACGACTCGCGGTTTGCCGGTTATGCGGACCGAACCGTTCACTTGTTCGATGGCCAGATCGTTGCAGAGAACAAAGAGAACGAAGGGGAACCTGCTCCCCGCGCCGTGGGTGGATAAATAAATTTAACCACAGAGGCACAAAGTTCACAGAGAACCCGTCGCGCGTAGCGCAGCGAAGGAGGATAGAAAACAGTAAGATGAGGCATTTATTAGAAGACGTAACTTCATCGATCAGCGGACGAGAGGAACCCGCAGAAAACGAGGATGGTCTGACCGCGGAAGAGAAGACCCAGCTTCGCGGACTTTGTGTGCTGATTGTTATAAGTGAATTTTTGGAAAAAAACCGCGAGACCGGATTGGACACAGCGAGGCCGCAAAGACCGCAAACATAGATTTCACCACAGAGGCACAGAGGACACGGAGGTCAGATAAAATGAGACTTTGGATTTTGGTGTGATGGCACGCGCCCGGACCGGTGGCACCATATCCGGCAATGAAAACGCCCTGGTAAGCGACAGGTAAAATGTGGAGGCTTCAGACCTCGGTGTCCTCTGTGTCTCTGTGGTGAAATTTAGAGCCAGTGACCAACAGCCGGTAGCCAAGGGAAAGAGGAATAGGAGTATCCAGTATGAACCTTAACCGCAAAGCGCATGGAGCACGAACGTCGGTCATCTCCAGCCAAGTCATCGACAACTCGACCCAAGCGCGGACCCTGCTAAACCCTACCCATTGGCTATCGGCTATTGTCCGCTGATAAACCAAAGATTTCACCACAAAGACACAGAGAACACCGAGTTAAAACGGATCGATATTTTGGCAGTTTTAACGAGGTAAACCGAATAAGAAGGGGAATCGCAGCGTAAAAATCATCCCAGTGGAACACGTAATTCCGTCAGATACGATTTTAATGCCTCCTAGCTTTGTGTCCTCTGTGCCTCTGTGGTGAAAGAATCTTAACCTATGCGCAGCCTAATCTCCCATCTCCGGCATACCATCCGGCTACTACTAAAGTCACCGGGATTTACCGTCACGGCGATCTTGATTCTGGGTTTAGGCATCGGCGCCAACACTGCGATCTTCAGTTTGATCAATGGCGTCCTATTGGAGCCATTACCCTATCCGCAGAGCGATCGGTTGGTCAGGATTTATCAGCCGACCCAAGACGTTCCGCGGATGAACATGGCCTTTAGCGATTACAGGGACTTCAGGGCTGGCCAACATACGCTCCAGGACTTAACACTCATCGGCGGAGATGATTTTCAGATCACCGGCGATGCTGAGCCAGAACGCCTGGAAGGAGCCTATGTCACCGGCAACTTTTTCTCCGTCATGGGCAGACCGTTTCTGCTTGGCCGCCCCTTCGGAGAGGCGGAGGAAAAAGCGGTGGCTAATGTTGTGGTATTGACCGACGGCCTCTGGCGGAAACGCTTTCATGGGGATCCGAAAGTGCTTGGGAGAAACATCACTTTGAATGGGAGTACTTTCCAGATCGTCGGGATTACCCCACCCCAGGCCAACGAGCTCCAGCGGATCGACCTGTATATACCGTTCACGGTCGCCCCGAACTACAAAGATGTCAGCAATCGTCGCAGCGGCCATATGTTTGATTGCATCGGCCGGCTGAAAGACGGTGTGACATTGGACCAAGCCCAAGTGGATTTCGAGGTCCTCACCAAGAATTTAATCACTCAGTATCCGGATACTAGCAGTCTATTTGGGATTAAGCTGGTCCCGTTGCTCAGCAGTGTGGTTAGCGACTACTCGACGACCCTTTGGCTGCTGGGTGGGGCGGTGCTTTGTCTCCTCTTAATTACGTGTGCGAACACCGCAAACCTGTTGCTGGCCAGGGCCCGTGAACGAAGCAAAGAGATAATGGTGCGAGCCGCGCTGGGCGCCAGTCGGGAGCGTCTGGTCGTTCAGCTCTTGAGCGAGAGTCTAATCCTGGCGCTGGTGGGAGGCGGAGTTGGTTTACTAACTGCTTGCTGGGGTGTTTCTTTAATCAAAGTCCTAGATCCCGGTAGAATCACTCGGCTGCAGGCGATCTCGATCGACGGATCCGCTTTGCTTTTCGTTTTTGTTGTGACGTTGCTGACTGCGGTGCTCTTTGGGTTGTT
>Ga0210396_10004082_pt1 | contig 14318 bp, 9 predicted proteins | sample IncBWH17OmetaG_FD_155466 | JGI IMG/M metagenome (GOLD analysis project Ga0210396, IMG submission 155466) | Forest soil microbial communities from Barre Woods Harvard Forest LTER site, Petersham, Massachusetts, United States - Inc-BW-H-17-O ...
CGTTTCTCCGAATTGCAGACGAGTTTTGGCGTCAACATGCTGGCGCTCAACGGCGGCCAGCCGGAATTGATGAACCTCAAATCGATGATCGGCGCGTTCGTTGCCTTTCGCGAGGAGGTTGTTACCAAACGCACGCGGTTCGAACTCGCCAAGGCGCGCGACCGTGGTCACATTTTGGTCGGTCTTGCCGTTGCCGTTGCAAATATCGACGAGGTCATCGCTCTCATCCGCGCCGCGCCCGATGCCACGATCGCGCGCGAACGCCTCATGGCGCGCGCCTGGCCCGCGAAAGATGTGACGCCGCTTGTACTTCTCATTGCCGATCCGCGCCACAAGGTGGAAGCGGACGGCACGATCAGGCTCACCGAAGAACAGGCCAAAGCTATTCTCGATTTGCGCCTGCAACGCCTCACCGCGCTCGGCCGCGATGAAATTTCCGATGAAGTGGAAAAGCTCGGCAAGGCGATTGCGGATTATCTCGACATTCTGCGTTCACGGCCACGCGTGCTGCAGATCGTGCGCACCGAGCTTGCGGAAATCCGCAATGAATTCGCGACGCCGCGCCTGACCGAACTCATCGACGCCGAAATCGAGATGGAGGACGAGGCGCTCATCGAACGCGAGGACGTCGCCGTCACCGTCACCCATGCCGGTTACATCAAGCGCACGCCGCTTGCCGAATATCGCGTGCAGGGCCGCGGCGGCAAAGGCCGCGCGGGCATGGCGACGCATGAGGAAGATTTCGTCACGCATCTGTTCGTCGCCTCCACGCATGCGCCGCTTGTGTTCTTCTCGTCCACGGGCATGGCGTACAAACTCAAAGTGTGGCGTCTGCCCGAAGCGCGCATTCAGGGCCGCGGCAAGGCGATGGTGAACCTGCTGCCGCTCAGCGCGGGCGAACGCATCACAACCGTGCTTGCGCTGCCTGAAGACGAAGCGCAATGGGAAAAGCTCAACGTCGTGTTCGCGACGAAATCGGGCGACGTGCGCCGCAACGAACTTTCCGATTTCGCAAGCATCAATCGCAACGGCAAGATCGCGATGAAGCTCGAGCCGGGCGACGGCATTGTCGATGTGAAGACCTGTACCGATCAGGATGATGTGCTGCTCACCACGCGCCACGGCAAATGCATCCGTTTTGCGCTGACCGATGTGCGCGTGTTCAAGGGCCGCGATTCCACGGGCGTGCGCGGAATCAAACTCGCCGAAGGCGACGAGATCGTGAGCATGTCACTGCTCACGCACACCGAAGTCACGGTCGCCGAAGCGCGCGCCTATCTGAAGCAAAGTGTGGCCGCGCGCAGAGCCGCAACCGGCGAAGACGTAGAAGCCGTCGAGGATGATGAGGACGAGGCCGTTGAGGAAGCAACGCTGACGACCGAGCGTTACGCAGAACTCGGCGCGAAGGAGCAATTCATTCTCGCCGTTTCCGCAACCGGCTTCGGCAAACGTTCCAGCTCCTACGAATATCGCGTCACGGGACGCGGTGGTTCGGGCATTGTCGCGCTCGATATGGGAAAAAAGAACACCGCGATCGTTGCCGCGTTCCCGGTCGAGGAATCCGACGATCTCATGCTCATCAGCGACTCCGGGCAGATCATCCGCATTTCGGTTGCGAGCATCAGTATCCAGCGCCGCGCATCCGGCGGCGTCACGATCTTCCGCGTCGAGGAAAACGAACGCGTCGTTTCCGTCGAACGCATCGAGGAAGATTCCGAAGGGGGCGAATGATGGCGAAGAAAGCGGACGCCGTGCACCGTATCGGCCTTTATCCCGGCACGTTTGATCCGCTGACGCTGGGCCATCTTGATATCATCAAGCGCGCGGTGAAGCTCGTCGATCATCTCGTGATCGGTGTTGCGACGAACCCGTCCAAATCGCCGATGTTCACGCTGAAAGAACGCATGGCGATGGTGCGCCACGAAGCCATGCCGCTCGCCAAGGGCCGCGCCACGATCGAAGTTGAAACGTTTGATTCGCTGCTCATGCAATTCGCGGAAAAAGTGGGTGCCGGAATCATCGTGCGGGGCCTGCGCGCGGTCTCCGATTTCGAATATGAATTCCAGATGGTGGGCATGAACCAGCGCCTCAATCCGGAAATCGAAACCGTGTTCCTCATGGCCGATCCGCGGCACCAGGCGATTGCGTCGCGGCTTGTGAAGGAAATCGCCATTCTGGGCGGCGATGTGTCCGCCTTCACGAGTCCCTATGTCGCCGATCTTCTCGTCAAACGCTGTGCCGAGCGCAGAAAGGAATAGAAATGTCCCGCGATCCCGAAAACACGATTGTCATGGAACTGAAGACGGGGCCGGTCGTCATTGTGCTGAGGCCCGATCTCGCGCCCGAGCATGTCGCGCGTATCAAGGAACTCACGCGGGCCGGATTTTACGACGGCATCGTGTTCCATCGCGTCATTCCGGGGTTCATGGCGCAGACGGGCGATCCTACCGGCACAGGTTCCGGCGGTTCGGAATTGCCCAATCTCAAGTCCGAATTTTCGAATGCGTCGCACAAGCGCGGCACAGTTTCGATGGCGCGTACCAACAATCCGCACAGCGCCAACAGCCAATTCTTCATCTGCTTCGACGACGCGCCATGGCTCGATCGTCAGTACACGGTATGGGGTGAGGTTGTCGAAGGCATGGAGCATATAGACGCGATCAAAAAAGGCGGCGAGCACAATAACGGCGCGATTTCCGGCGCGCCCGACAAGATCGTGAAGATGCGCGTTGCTGCCGATAAGTAGCGCTAAATAAAGATTTCGCGCGCACGCACGATGTGGGCATTTCTATGCGTGCCGAGGAGCTTCCATAATTTCTCGCAATAAGCCCAGATCGCTTCATCGTGATCGCGATGATGCGTGACGATAGAGAACGGACCTTGCGCTCCGGCGCGAATTTGTTTTGCGAGTTTTTTCGACACCAGAGGCATGTCGGCCAAATGCGGGCCGTCTTTCCAGGCGACCACATTGAAATGACCATCGAATTGCCGAAGCCCATTTTCACGCGCTGCAGGATCCGGCTTCATCGTGGAAGCTTTGGACAAACCCACATAGCCGCACTCTTTGAGAAGGGGCAGCAATTTATCGGGGAAACGGTTCCATGGCGGCACAAAAACCGGAATCGTATTCTGCGGTAGCGCTTCGCGCAGCAGAGACAGCGCCTTGCGCAAATCCGCGCGCATATCCTCCAATGGGCGCGATAGAGGAAACTCACATTTCGGCTGACCTTCGCCCGCTTGATTATTATGCGCATAGCCGTGAACCAGCACGTCGAAATCCCGTCCGCGCATCGCTTCGATCATTCTGGTTTCCATACGCGCAGGAATGACGGCCACGCTCACGGGCGCACGGTTTTGCTGTGATAGCGATAAAAGGCGTTCGAGCGCCGCCGAATGCGCGCCCGCGTCGTCGTCGCGCCACCAGAACCGCACCGGCGCTTTCGCTCTTTCGAGCGCGCGGTCGATGATATCGAGACCGTCAGTGGACGCGCGTCTGATGAAACCGAACATCATGCTTCTGTAGCGCAGGCCGCTTTTCCGGTCGAGCCATGCTGATTTATTCCGCAACATTATGTGCGGCTATGGCGGTTGCCCGCGCGGGCCGACGCACATTAGAACCGAAGCACAATTTGGGAGAATGCGTTCGTGTCCATCCAGTTCATTGATCTTCAGGCCCAACGCCGTCGCCTTGGCGAGCCCCTCAATCGCGCCATTGCGGAGGCTGTCGAGGGCGGTCAATGGATTTTGGGACCGCAAGTGACCGAACTCGAAAAGCAGCTTGCGGATTTCGCAGGCGTCAAACATTGCGTCACCTGCGCAAACGGTACCGATGCGCTGCTTATCGTGTTGCGCGCATGGGATGTGGGACCGAACGACGCGGTATTCGTGCCTGCGTTCACGTTCGCGGCCTCTGCTGAGGTCGTGGCACTAGCAGGGGCGACGCCTGTGTTTGTCGATGTGCTCGAAGACACGTTCAACATGGATCCCGCGAGCCTCGAAGCCGCGATTGCGATGGTGAAGCGAGAGGGCAAATTGAATCCGCGCGTCGTCATGCCTGTCGATCTGTTCGGGCAGTCGGCGGATTATCGTGCAATCGAACCTATCGTCGTGCGCGAGAAACTGCTCATGCTGTGCGATGCGGCGCAGGGCTTTGGCGGCTTGCTCGACGGCCGTCGCTCCGGTGGTATCGGCGACGCGGCGGGCACGAGCTTTTTTCCGGCCAAGCCGCTCGGCTGTTATGGCGATGGCGGCGCAAGCTTCACGAATGATGATGGCTTGAACGATCTGTTGCGCTCTATCCGCATGCATGGGCAGGGCGTGGACAAGTATGAAAATGTCCGCATAGGCACGAATTCCCGCCTCGACACGATTCAGGCCGCGATCCTCATCGAGAAGCTGAAAATCTTTTCCGAAGAGATCGAGATGCGCGAGGCTGTGGCGCGGCGCTATAACGAAGCGTTTGCGAAATCCAATCGCATCCGCGTGCCGCGTGTCATCGCAAGTGCGCAATCGACCTGGGCGCAATATACGATCCAGGTGCCGGAGCGCGACAAGCTACAGGCCGATCTGAAGGCAAAGGGTGTGCCAACCGCGATCTATTACACGATCCCGCTTTCGGCGCAGAAGGCCTACGCACATTATCCCTCCACGCCCGTGCCGGTCAGCGAAGGCCTCGGCAAAACGGTGATCAGTCTGCCCATGCATCCTTATCTCGACGAAGCGACGCAGGACAAGATCATCGCGGCGGTGCTCGAAAGCGTGGGCGGCGCTTAGACTTCACGCTATTCTCACTCCATGGATGTTTCGTTTTTCGATTTCGATCTGCCGGAAGAGTTGATTGCGCTGAGGCCCGCAAATCCTCGCGATTCCGCACGCATGCTTGTCGTGCGCGAAAGCGGAGAATTCGAACATGCATATGTTCGCGATTTGCCGAGCTATTTGCGCGCAGGCGATGTCATGGTGTTCAACGACACAAAAGTGATTCCAGCGCGATTGCGCGGGATTCGCCTGCCGCGTGACGATGGTCCAGCAGCGAACGTCGAAGTCACGTTGCACAAACGCGTCACGGAAGATCGGGTTCTTGCTTTCGCAAAACCGGCGCGCAGGCTTGCGGCAGGAGATCGTTTGCAACTTGGTCAAACAATCCAAGCCGAAGTTGTTTCGCGCAAGGGCGGCGAAGTCGAATTGAGATTTGTACTTTCCGGCGCGATATTGGATTCAACAATTGCAGCAGAAGGCGAAATGCCTCTGCCGCCCTATATCGCGGGCAAGCGCAAAGCCGATGCGCGCGATGTCTCAGACTATCAAACGATGTTCGCGCGCGAGAAGGGCTCGGTCGCGGCGCCCACGGCGGGATTGCATTTTACGCCGGAATTATTGACGCGTTTGGAAGCGCAAAGCATCATGCGCGAATTCGTTACACTTCATGTGGGCGCGGGGACATTCCTGCCGGTTACGGCAAATGATACGGCCGAACACAAAATGCATTCCGAATGGGCGACAATTTCGGAAGAAACGGCCACGCATCTCAATTCTGTTCGCGCGAATGGCAGGCGCATCGTCGCCGTCGGCACGACATCCCTGCGCACGCTCGAAAGCGCAGCCGATGAGCAAGGACACATCAAGCGGTTTGCGTGTGAAACAGACATTTTCATCACGCCGGGCTATCGCTTCAAAACAGCGGATATTCTGCTCACCAATTTCCATTTGCCGCGCTCGACCCTGTTCATGCTTGTCTGCGCTTTTGCGGGCACCGAACGCATGAAGGCGGCCTATGTGGAGGCCATTGCACGCGCCTATCGCTTCTATTCCTATGGCGACGCCTGCCTGCTATTCCGTGCGCGATGACCGCATTCCATTTCGAACTCCACGCTGAAGATGGGCCCGCGCGTACCGGCGCGATCAAGACGGTGCGCGGTGAAATCCGCACGCCTGCCTTCATGCCCGTGGGGACAGCCGCGACCGTGAAGGCGATGCTGCCGCAACAGGTCGCGGAGACGGGTGCCGATATTGTGCTCGGCAACACCTATCATCTCATGCTGCGGCCCGGTGCGGAGCGTATTGCGCGTCTCGGCGGCCTGCACCAATTCATGGCGTGGCAGAAACCGATCCTCACCGATTCCGGTGGTTTCCAGGTGATGTCGCTTTCGAAATTGCGCATGATCACGGAAGAGGGCGTGCGCTTCCGCTCGCATATCGACGGCAATGAGGAATTTCTCACACCGGAGCGCGCGATGGAAATCCAGCGTCTGCTTGGGTCCGATATCCAGATGGTGCTTGACGAATGTCCGGCGTTTCCGGCAACGGAAACACAGATCGAGAAATCGTTGGCGCTGTCCATGCGCTGGGCGAGGCGTTCGAAAACCTCTTTCGGCGAGCAGCCGGGCCATGCGTGTTTTGGCATTGTACAAGGCGGCGTATTTCCGCATCTGCGCGAACGCTCTGCATTTGAACTCAAGGAAATCGGTTTCGATGGCTATGCGGTGGGCGGCCTCGCGGTAGGCGAGGGACAATCCGCGATGTTCGAAACGCTTGAGGCAACCGTGCCGCATCTGCCTATGGATCGTCCGCGCTATCTCATGGGTGTCGGCAAGCCGTCCGACATTGTTGGCGCGGTCGCGCGCGGCATCGATATGTTCGATTGCGTGCTGCCCACGCGTTCGGGCCGCAACGGCCAGGCCTTCACGCGACAGGGCACGCTGAACCTGCGCAATGCGCGCCATGCGGAGGATTCGGGTCCGCTCGATCCCGCCTGCCGCTGCCCCGCCTGCCGCCAGTTCAGCCGCGCTTACCTGCATCACGTCGTGAAGGCGGGCGAGATCATCGCCTCCATGCTGCTGACCTCGCATAACCTCACCTACTACCAGGACCTCATGGCCGATCTGCGCGCGGCTGTCGCGGAACAGCGCCTCGCGGCTTTTGTCGCATCTTTTCAGAGCCTTGCGGAAGAGATTCCGGTTGATTGACCCGGCCCCCTGCGGCACCTATGTTCCCCGCGCCTTTCGGGGCGAGCCCGTAGCTCAGCGGCAGAGCATCTGACTTTTAATCAGAGGGTCGATGGTTCGATCCCATCCGGGCTCACCATTTTTATTGTCGCGCAATCCGACGCGAACCGCTTCGCACTTCGCGGGATTGCACTTTATGGCTGGGGCGGATGCGCATTCTCGTTCTTAGCGACAATTTTGTCCCCGAACAGAATGCGCCCGCACTGCGCACTTACGAACATTGCAAGCGCTGGGTCGAGGACGGCGTATCCGTCACCGTCATCACATCGGTGCCGAATTTCCCGACCGGCAAGCCGCAGGCGCCTTATCGCAACCGGTTTTATCAGCGCGAGATGATCGACGGCATCGAGGTCATTCGCGTGTGGACCTTCATGGCGGCCAATCAGGGCGTCGTGCTGCGCATGATGGACTTCCTAAGTTTCGGTGTTGCGAGTTTTGTTGCAGGGCTGTTCCGCAAGGCCGATGTCATCATGGCGACATCGCCGCAATTGCTGACGGCGCTTTCGGGTCATCTGCTTTCGCGCGCGAAACGATTGCCCTGGGTGTTCGAGGTGCGGGATCTGTGGCCGGATTCGATTGTGGCTGTCGGCGCGATGCAGGAAGGCTTTGTCATTCGCACCTTGGGGCGATGGGAGAAGCATTTCTATCGCAGTGCCGCGCGCATCGTGACGCTGACGGATCCGATGCGTGATCGCATTGCCGAGACCGTGCCGCGGGAGAAGATCGGCGTCGTGCCGAACGGCGCGAATTTCTCACGCCTTGCGCCGCGCGAGAAAGACGAAGCGCTCGCCACGCGTTGGGCGCTCAAGGACAAATTCGTCGTCGGTTATGTCGGCACGCATGGGCTGGCGCAAGGTTTGAAGGTGATCGTGCATGCCGCCTCGATCCTGCGCGAAACCGAAGTGCATTTCCTGTTCGTGGGCGAAGGTGCGCGGCGTCAGGCGCAGATCGATCTTGCTGCGCAGTTGGACCTCCACAATGTGCGTTTCACCGGATTGGTAGCGGCGCACGAAGCTCCTGATTATCTCGCGCTGAGCGATGCGATCGTCGTGCCGCTCAAGAAGCTTGCGATTGCGGGCGCAGCACTTCCATCCAAGATCTTCGAGGCCGCGGCGATGGAGCGGCCGATCCTGCTCGGTGTTGGCGGTGTGGCGGCCGATCTCATCCACAAATACGATGCAGGCATCGTCTTCGAGCCGGAGGACCCACAGTCACTTGCAGATGCGATCATGAGGTTGCGCGACGATGCGGCCTTGCGCGAACGCCTGCGCGAAGGCTGCCGTGCGCTCGCACGCGATTACGACCGGCTTAATCTCGCCGACCAAATGCTTGCCGAGATACGAAGCGTCGTGGCGAAGTAACGCACTACTTCCCGACGACCGCCAATGATGCCGCCGTGATCGCAACCTTGCTGATGATATCCGTCAGATCGGTGATGAGCGTCAGCGTATCGAGCGGATCCGGATTGCGCGGCACGACAATCGTCGATCCCGGCGGAATCTGAGAATGGCTCAGGAAAGAGAACCAATTGCCGGATGCCGGTTGCGCAGTGCCGTCGGGGAAGATGATGAAGGTCTCGTCGTCTTCCGCCGCGTCGGTCGTGCCGCCGGCCAAGCGGATGTAATCATCCACGCTGAGGCCGGGCTTATACTGGAATGCGCCGGAATTGAGCACTTCGCCCGACACGGCCACGGTCGAGGGCCGCTTCGGAAGATAGATGAAATCGCCGGGCTGCATGACGACATCGAGTTCGGGCTTCACGCTGAGGATCGCAGGGTCTGCCGTCACGGTAATGCGGCCGAGTGCGGGTTGCTGCTGCAATGTCAGTACGAGGCTTTGCAGATAGGCGAGCACGCCCGGTGTTACGTTCGGATTGGCGGCCGCCACCGCAATGCCCGATTGCAGTTGCAGTGCTTCACGCTGATTGCCGAGTTTTTCGTCCTGCGCAGCACTGACGCGCGTGAACACCGCGCCGTAGGGATAGGATTCGTCGGTCAACCCACCTGCGCGCGCGAGCACGGATGAGAGGCGCTCATCGCGCATGATATCGAATGTGCCGGGATATTTGACTTGGCCCGCGACTGTGATCGTTCCGTTCTCACGATCGGAAAAGACCTGACGCACGATAACGGAATCGAGCGGCCTGAGCGCCACTTTCTCGAAATCGCCGCCTTTGCCCTTGTAGGCATTGCGCACCGTGCGTGAGACGCCCGACAGCGCATCGACATTGGTCGACGTCACTTCGACGAACGAAAGATCGGCCTGCAGGGCAGGACCGCCGGCCGCATTCAGCATCGTCCCGAGCGATGTGCCGTTCTCTGCGAGATAGGCGCCCGGATCGTGCACTTCGCCCTGTACCCAGACGAGATAATCGCTTGCAAGATTGACGAGCGCGGCAGGCGTCAGACCCAGTTGTGTCGCCATGTCGGTGGGGGAATCGTCTGTTGGCGGCGCACCGAAACCGGTCGGCAGCAGAGGGCTGCCATTGCTGGGCTGCTGCGGATTCTGCGCCTGCAACAGCGACACGCTTGCGGGCGATGCCAGGCTTTCGGCCGCGAGCAGGCGTGGATCCACATTCGAGTTGGTAGTTGTTGTCGTCGTCGTTTGTGTCGGCGTTGTTGCCGGCGCGCTTGAGAGTGTCCCCGCGGGACCCCCGACAAGTGAAGTCGTCGCAGATGTCGTTGTTCCGGAGGTCGTTCCACCGAGCGGAATGCCCAAGGCAGATGCGATGTTCGACGCAGTGCCGTTCGGTGCAGAACTCGATGTCGTCGAATTTGTCTGCGATGAAGATGACCCATTCGAGCCTGTGGTCGTGGACGTGTTTGTGCTCCCGACCAGAACCGATGGCGGTACATTCGCGCTTTGCGCGACCGTTTGAAGTTGCGCAGTCGCGGCATTGGCGAGCGCGCGGACCTGATCCGTCGTGAAGATATAAATGACGTCATCATTGGAAAGCGTGAGGTCGGTGCTGCCTTCAAACACTTCCTTCAGCGAGAAGGGTTTCGCTGTGCGGAAATTCGTCGCCGGATCGCGGCGCACCACAACGGCAAATGGCGTATAGGCCGCAGGCAATAATGCGCTTGTGTCATGCAGCACCTGCGAAAGCGTCGGCGCGGAACTGAGCGGAACCGTGCCGGGCACTTGCACCGCGCCCGCAATCGTCACGCGGCCCGCAAATCCACCCGCCGCCTGATCGACGGAAAGAATTTCGCCATTATGCACCGTGCCGCCATGGCCCATCGCGATAAGCTGTGTCGTGCCGTCGCTTTGCAGCGCGGTCTTGGACAGGCGCACCGTGCCTGCGATTTCCAATCCGCCTGCAACGCCGATCAGCGTCGATGCATCCATCACATCGCTGCCGGGCGCGAGTTCGTAAATGCCCGGACGCTTCACAAGGCCCGTGATCGCAACCGTCGCGCGCAGCGGCGGCACGATGATGCGGTCGCCATCGGTGAGGTTGCCGACGCTCGTGTCTGCGCCGCCATTGGCAATCATCGCATAGAGATCGATCACTTTGCGCGTCGATCCGCGTTGCAGGATGATGTTGCGAAGACTGCCTGTCTTCTTCACGCCGCCGGAAAGAAGCAGCGCATCGACAACGGTATTGAGGCCGCTCAGCGTACGCACACCCGGCGCATACACTTCGCCTGTCACGAGAACGCCGATCTGCCTGATCGATGCGAGCGAGATATAGGACTTCGTCGAAAGCGCATCTTTTGAGATGAGCTTCTGCAGTTGATCGCGCACTTCGCCGAATGTACGCCCGCCCGCCTGCACGGGATCGTAACCCGGAACGATCAAGCGTCCGTCGCGGTCGACAGGGACGATGTATGAATTGCTGTCATGGCCGCGATTGACGATCGAGATCTGATCGCCCGCGCCGAGAACGTAATTGTCCTGAACGCCGCCGACCTGTGCGACCGTCACCGAATTCGGCACGCCGAAAATGTCATAGCCGAATTGTTGCAACGGCTGGCCTGCACGCTGCGAATAGAGCAGTTCCAGTCGCGAAACGGGAAGTTGCCCAGCGACCGGTGTTGCCGGTGTCAATGTTTGTGTCGAAGGCGTAACAGCGGGCGGCGCTGTGATCGGTGCTGACGAAGTGGTCGGTGTCGACGATGTCGCACCGACGCTTTGAAGCACGGATTGAATCTGGCTCGAAAGCGATTGCGCGTCGGCGTCGCCCAAATTCCACGTCACCATGCCGAGCGCAGCCACGACAAACGCGCGCATGGCGCGGGAACGAGCCGATTTAAACCGCATGCGTTTTCATCTCGCCCTTGAAGGACGCCCCTAGCCGAGGTACTCACCGAGCAGGGCTTTTACCCTTACCCCCGCAGCAGGCGCAAGTTGGTGGCTCTTGGCAGGGCCGCCCGTTAAGTTTAGAGCAAGTTTTGGGGCCGCGGGCGAGTACAGCCCTTGAGGGTTGCGTTGCGCCTCTACGTCAATTTGCTCGGGACATCACATTGGCGCGAAACGCACGATATATATACGGCTCTATATATCGCGGCGCGATTGCCGCGGGCGCAGCGCTATTTGCGTTTCTTTCGCCCGCCCATGCGCAGCTTGAACAGGAATCACCGATCTTGCCCACCGCATCGAATTTCGGCGGCATGGGTCTTCTGGACATGCACAATGCGCGCTTCATGCCGGACGGTTATCTCGGCCTCAATGTCAATGTGAAGATGCCCGATGACCGCATCGCGCTGACGTTTCAGGCTTTGCCATGGCTTGAAGCCACATTCCGCTATTCGATCAATTATGCACTGAAGCCGGAAGGCCAGCGCGCGCTTTATGACCGCAGTTTCGATCTGAAATTCCGGCTGTTCGAAGAAGGCGAATACACCCCGCAAATCGCGGTCGGCTTTCAGGATGTGGTCGGAACCGGCGTTTATTCGGCGGAATACCTTGTCGCTTCAAAGGAAGTAGGCCCGGTCGATCTCACGCTCGGCATGGGTTGGGGCAGGGATGCCTCGCGTGCGGCATTCCCAAATCCTTTGCGTCTCATCAGTTCAAAATTTGCGACACGGCCTGGCGAAACGGGCGTGGGCGGCACGCCGCTGCTCACCGATTTCTTCCGCGGACCCGATGTGGGTCTGTTCGGGGGCGCCGAATATCATACGCCTATTCAGAATCTCACATTGAAGGTCGAATATTCGAGCGACGATTATCAGGAAGAAACCAAACGCACCGGCAAGAACTACGGTGTGTTCCCTGTGAATGCCGGATTGACCTACCGCTTCTGGTCGAACGTCGATGTCGGTTTGGCCTATATCCAGGGCCACGAGATTTCGCTCGATGTCACCGTTGCGTTCGATGCGACGAAGAACAATTGGCCCATGCGTATCGATCCGCTGCCGCCGATCACTGTCCGCTCCGAAGAGGAAGTCGAGGCGGTCGCGGCCGCGCTGCAAATGCAGAACGGCGATTTCGATAAAGATCCCTGGCGCGCGCATTTCACGAACGTGACGGTTGCGGACAATGCGCAAGGCGAGAAACCGGCGGATGCGGGCAATGTGTTGCCTGCGAAAGTCGCCGTCCCCACGCGCGAAGACGTCATCGCTGCGATGCGCAAATCGATCGAGGATCAAAATATCATTGTCGAAGGTATCACGATCGATCATCTCATCGTGAAGGTGGAGATTTCGAACATTTCCTATCTGCGCGATGCCGAAGCGATCAGCCGCACGCTGCGCGCACTTTCGGGTTCGGCGCCGCCCGCGATCGCCGCGTTCGAAATCACGACAAGCGTGGAAGGCATGCCGGAGACGACGGTCACGATCCCGCGCACGGAAATCGACGCGCTCGGCCGCCATTCGGCGACACCTGCTGAAATATGGGCCTCGACGATCCTTACCGATGGCGATCCGAAAACGGATTATCCCGACGGCGATTCCTATCCGCGTTTTCAATGGTCGATTTTCCCGTCGCTGGCGGAAGATCTGTTCGATCCCGACAATCCGACCTATTTCGGCGTCGGCTTAAGCGGTTCTACGCACGTTGATCTCCTGCCGGGCCTCGCGCTCGACAGTGAGGCGACGTGGGAATTCTATAACGGCTTCAAAGCCATCAAGCGCACAAGCAACAGCCTTTTGCCGCATGTGCGCAGCGACAATTCGCTTTATCTGAAGCAAGGCTCGACGGGCATCGACGACCTGACGCTCACTTATTACAAGAAGCTCATGTCGGAGGTTTATGCGCGCGTCACGGCGGGTTACATCGAAACGATGTTCGGCGGCGCCGGCGGCGAAGTGCTCTATCGCCCGACAAACGAACGTTGGGCGCTCGATGCCGATCTGTTCCAAGTCTACAAACGCGACTTCAACGACCTGTTCGGATTTCAGAATTATCATATCCTGACGGGCCACGTTTCGCTCTATTATCAGACGCCGGTCTACGATCTGACGGCGGTGCTGCGCGGCGGGCGTTATCTCGCAGGCGATTACGGCGGCACTTTCGAACTCTATCGCCGCTTCAAGACGGGCATTCTCATCGGCGCGTGGTTCACGATCACGAATGTGCCCTTTAGCAAATTCGGCGAGGGCAGTTTCGACAAGGGTATCCGCGTCGTCATTCCGCTGGAATGGGGTGTGCCGTTCGGAACCGCGACGACAGAGGAAGTCGATCTCAGACCCATCCTGCGCGACGGCGGGCAGCCGCTCGACAACGATGCGATCCTTTACGACATGACGCAAACGTCTTCCGCAGGAGATCTAGACCGGCAATGGTCGGATGTGATGCGATGATGAAGCGCCTTGGCATTCTCGCGATCCTGCCGCTCGCGCTGGCGCTCGCCTCATGCCAGTCCGGCAAGGAATCTGATACGGTGCGCATCGGCAAGCTCCTCTACGCCCAGATCAGCGGAAAATTCGGCGACGACGCCATCTCGCGCGAGCGCGTGGTCTCGATCCCCTATGCGACGCTCGGCGTCAGGCTTGGCGGCAGTATGGAAGGCCTGTTTGTCCTGACGGGGGCCTCAGGCGACGATCTGCAATGGCTGGGCGGTCAGATCAGCCTCTCGACCCGTAACGGCCGGGTCACGCGTACGGTGGGGCTGCCTCACAATCTCGATGGCTTCCAAGGCCCCTTTCCGGATCAGCCCAACGCCGCCGCCTCGGGGCAGGGCACCTATCACTATGTCTATGATCTTGTGGACCGGAACGCCTATGGCGTCGTTGTGCGGTGCAGCCAATCCGACACGGGGCCGGAGACCATCACGATCATCGGCCTCAACCACAATACGCGCCACATCGTGGAGCACTGCGAGGCAGCCCAGCTCAAATGGAGCTTCCAGAACGATTTCTGGGTCGATGC
>Ga0210396_10004083_pt1 | contig 14316 bp, 15 predicted proteins | sample IncBWH17OmetaG_FD_155466 | JGI IMG/M metagenome (GOLD analysis project Ga0210396, IMG submission 155466) | Forest soil microbial communities from Barre Woods Harvard Forest LTER site, Petersham, Massachusetts, United States - Inc-BW-H-17-O ...
CAGCCGACTGCCGGGTTGACTGGCAACCAGCAGATCCAGCTATTTTTCGGCACCGACGACTGGGTAAGCAATGGCGGGACATTAACTGTTTGTAAGAATGTCTACACCGCGCCCACGAACTGGGTCGATATCGGCGGCACGGGCGGGCCGGCGTACAGTGGGGGTGCAGATCTGTCCGGCAGCATTACGTCCACCTCTGCGCCTACAGCCTTTACGTCCTTCTCCACGTTCACCTTGGGCGACAAGTCGGGCGGCATGAACGTTCTGCCGATCGGATTGCTGAACTTTACGGCGACACCGGATAACACCCAGGTTAACCTGCAATGGACCACGGCGACCGAGTCTAACAACAGTTATTTTACCGTGGAAAGGAGTCAGGATGGGAATACCTTCGATTCCATCACGCGGGTAGAGACGCAGGCGCCGGGCGGGAATAGCAGCTCACCGCTGAACTATTCGACCGTAGACTACCACCCCTATATGGGCCTCAGCTACTACCGGTTGAAACAGACCGATCTGAACGGGAATTCGACCTATTCCACGATCGCGCCGGTGAACTTTGCCGTCAAGCAGAACTTCATGATCTATCCCAACCCGTCGAAGGGCAACATTTATATCACGGGGATAAATAGCAATATGACCAGCGTGGAAGCGCAGTGGTTCGACATGAGCGGCAAACTGCTGGTGCAAGCGCTGACACCGGTACAGGGCGGCGCGGCCAATCTGAACGTCAATTTAAGCAACGGTATTTATCTGTTGAAACTGACCTTCCCGGATGGCAGCTCCAGCGCACAAAACATAATCATTTTGAAATAAAGAGATCAGATATTTTCAGGTAATGGACCGGCGGCTGAGCTCAGTCGCCGGTTCTTTTTGTGCCCCTTCCAACTGAAACAAGTCCGCCAGCAACTCGTAAGAGCGCAGCCGGTCCTCTGCCTGCTCGGTAAAGGTGGAGATCACGATCTCGTCCACGTCGAATTCCTGTGCCAGGCCTTCCAGCCTTTCCTTTACCTGGTCCGGCGTGCCGACTGCCGTCCGGGCGCGGTTCGACAGGACCCGCTGCCACTCCGCCGGCGTGTAGGTATAGGCGCTGGCGGCTGCATAGGTTGGGCTCTCGTCATACCGGCCCTTTTCAAAGCCCAGCAGCCGGTAGTCGATAACGGCCTGGGTCTGTTCGACTTTTTGCGGGTCTTCGGAACAAAAGGCAAAGATGCCGAGGCTGGCTTGCGGTTCGGCCAGTTGAGGGGAGGGCCTGAACCGGTCGCGATAGGCGCGGATTGCGGCGGCGCCGCCGACGGGGTTGATGAATTGGGCATAGCAGAGGGCCATTCCAAAGTGGGCGGCGAGGTAGCCGCTTTCGCCGCTCGAAGTCAGCATCCACAGGTCGGGTTGAGTGTCGATCCGCGGGATTGCCCTGACCTTCCCTTCATAATTTCCGGGGGCCGGGGTATCGGCCAGGAAAGCGTACAGATCCCGGATCTGTTGGACGTACTCCTGAGGATCGAAGGTGTTCGCGGGATTAAGGAGTTGTGCCGTCAGGCGGTCGCCGCCCGGCGCGCGGCCCAGTCCAAGGTCAATACGGCCGGGATAAAGGGCTTCCAGCAGCCGGAAGTCCTCTGCCACCTTCAAGGTGCTATGGTTGGGCAGCATAATGCCGCCGGAGCCTACGCGGATCCGGGCAGTCTCTGCCGCCAGCCGGGCGATGAGGATCTCCGGCGAGGCGCCGGCCAGCGTAATAGTATTGTGATGTTCGGACAGCCAATAGCGGGTGTAGCCCAGGCGATCCGCGAGCTTTGCCAGCCGGATCGTCTCCTGCAGGGCTGCCGGGGCGGTACTTTTGTGTCGGATGGGACTTTGGTCCAAAACGCTGAGACGGATGTTCGGTTGCATAGGCCATTTTAACAGGGGGAAAATAAAAAAGTTGCATTTCTCCAACTTTAGCTATACTTTTGATATCATAATGATATCAAATTAAAATTTTATGGACAGTCTTAAAACGGAAAAAATAGTAAAGCCGGTAAACGGCTATGGGATGCTATTCCTGTTTATAGCGCTGATGGCAGCGGCGATCCTGCTTTTTTACGGACAGGTCTATCCCGGCGGGGGAGCCTTGTTCATGGTGCTGGCGATTTTTGTGGCCAAGGGGTTATTGGTGATCCCGCCGAATACGGCGAAGGTCATGTTGTTGTTTGGGAAATACGAGGGTACGGTGGTGCAGAGCGGGATGTTTTGGGTGAATCCGTTTTATGGCCGGCTGACGGTATCGTTGCGGGCCAGGAATTTTGAGAGCGAGCAGCTCAAGGTCAATGACAAGATGGGTAACCCGGTTTTGATCAGCGTCATCCTGGTATGGAAGGTGAAGGATACCTACAGGGCCTCTTTCGAGGTGGATGTCTATGAAAAGTTCGTCAAGATCCAGACGGACTCAGCGGTACGAAAGCTGGCGGCCTCTTATCCCTACGATCACTTTGAAGATGAGCGGGCGGTGGTTACATTGAGTACTGATTTCGATGAGGTGAATGCCACGCTGGAGAGGGAGACGTCAGAGCGGTTGGTCATTGCGGGTATCGAGGTGGTGGAGGCCCGGATCACACACTTGGCGTATGCGCCGGAAATTGCGAGCGCCATGCTCCGGCGGCAGCAGGCGTCGGCGGTGGTAGCGGCCAGGCATAAGATCGTGGAAGGGGCGGTGGGAATGGTGGAAAGCGCCTTGCATTTGCTTTCCGCGAAACAGATCATCGAGCTGGACGAGGAGAAGAAGGCGGCGATGGTCAGTAATCTGATGGTGGTGTTGTGTGGGGACAGGGACACGCAGCCGGTGGTGAATACGGGGACTTTAAATCAATGAGGATGGCGGAAAAGAAGCCTTTTGCTTTACGGATAGATGCCGCTACTATGAAGGCCATCGAGAAATGGGCGGCGGATGAGTTCCGCAGCGTCAACGGGCAGATCGAGTGGGTGCTGCACCGGGCACTCAGGGAGGCGGGGAGGATCCGGCGGGAGCCGGAGGAGCGGCCCGGCGACGATTCCGCTGCATCCGGAACCAACGATTCCGCTGCATCCGGGACGGTGGATGACAACAGCCCGCCAGACAAGCGGTAAAAATAATTGTTGATCGGTCGTAGATTGTTGGATTCTTCCTGTAATTTGCAACATTGTTTCAAACTGTTTTGAGAAACTACAGGACGATACGGTCTCTACTGGCGGGGGTGCACCTCGCCCTCTTTGCGTTTGCGATCACGCCCAGGGTCGTTATTCATGCCCTGGTAGCGAACCATATCGACACGCATTCGAGGATCGACGTGCATGGCGATCAACTGAACCGGGCGGGTTTCCATTGCCAGACGGATAACCTTGTCGTCGAATTCCCTTTCCTTCCTGATTCACCGGTTCCCGGCCCGATGCCGGGTACGTTGAAGATAATCCTTCCTGCAGCTGCTCTTCAGGAGCCCCTTGCTGCTTCTCACCCCCTTTTTGGCCTTCGTGGCCCACCTGTTGCATTGAATAGTTGATCCTGACTGACCATCGCCCTGCCTTACTGATGCGGGCACTTTTACTACCCTATTTCATACCATTTTAAATCAGCTCGATGCAGAAGATTTTTCTTTTATCTATATTCATGATTTTGGCAGGCGGTTGCCTCAAGGCTCAAACACTGAGCGGTACCGTGACCGATTCTGCCACCCATAAACCGATCGAAGGCGCTTCGGTCTACATCACCCAGCTCAAACGGGGATCAGTGACCGATGCCAAGGGAAGATACCACATCAATGGCTTGCCGAAAGGCAGCTATGACGTGACGCTGGGGATCGTCGGCTATGGTCAGGTGACGAAGCAGGTGACGATCAACGGGGACGCCGGCGTGGATTTTGCCCCGGCGGTTACACCGGAAACATTGAGCGATGTCGTCATTACTTCGCTGGGGGTTAAGACCAGCCTGCGTCGCGCGCCCGTACCGGTAACCGTGGTCTCACACGATGCGCTTGTGCAGCAGGCCGCGACGAATGTGATCGATGCATTGTCCAGTCAACCCGGGATTTCGCAGGTGACGACTGGACCCGGGGTTTCCAAGCCGGAGGTCAACGGACTCGGCTATAATCGGGTGCTCACGTTGTTTGACGGCGAAAGACAGGAAGACTTCCAATGGGGCGACGAGCACGGCATCCTGATCGACCCTTATGCGGTTTATAACGCCGAAATCATCCGCGGGCCCGCGTCTCTTCAGTACGGAGCCAATGCGGTAGCAGGTGTCGTAAGCTTCAAATCGGAGCCTCTTCCGGAGGAAAAAAGTGTTCAGGGTAGTTATCAGACCGAGTTCCAGACGAATACAGGGCTGATCGGAAATTCCCTTGATCTTGCCGGGAATACCGGCGGCCTGAAATGGGATGCAAGGGGCAGCATGGAATATGCGCACTGTTACTGGGACCCCAAGGACGGCTATGTATGGGGTACGGCCTCGCGCCAGGAAAACGCCCGGATTGTGCTCGAATTGGACCGGAGCTGGGGATATTCGAGATTAAGCCTCAGCCACCTTCACCGCCAGGTCGAGATCCCGGACGGCAACAGGGACAGCGCCAGCGGCCGGTTCGAGTTCGATGTTCCCCAGAATGCGCAATACGTCAATGGCGAGTATGTTCCAGGATCCGGCAAGATCTACCCGACCCTTTCGAACTTTTTGTCCTATACGCCGAATATCTCCGGGTACCAGACCTTATATCACGATGCGGTCTGGTGGCAGAATAACATCAACGTAGGAGGAAGGGGCACGATCGGAGCGGATATCGGCTATACACAGAGCATCCGCCACGAAATCGACACGGGGACTGTCGGAGGGGAGAACATGATCGTCCACGATATCCCCTATAATTTCAGGTACCAGCTGAACAACGGGAGTGCCGGTCTGAAGCTTACCATGGGGATCAATGGGGTCTACGAGTTCGAGAACAATTACCCCGAACCGCCGTCGCCCTATATCGGCGACTTCGAGATCCCGAATTACACGATCTTCGATATCGGCGGTTACGGCATCCTGGAGAAGAACTTCAAGCAGCTGACCCTGAGCGGCGGGTTGCGTTATGACTATCGGACGATAAAAGGCGACGCGATGTACCTTGCCAATTACGATCAGACGAACCAGCAGGTTGTCCCGGCGGGCACGCCCGGAGCCTATCAGCAGTTCCCGGCTTTTGACAATAGCTACACGGGATTCTCGGGTAGCCTCGGAGCATCGTACCAACTGCCGGACAAATTTTATTTGAAAATCAATCTGGCCAGGAGCTTCCGGGCGCCGGCCATCAACGAGCTGACAAGCAACGAGCTGGATCCCTCCAATATCTTCAAGCAGGGAGATCCGAACCTGAAGCCGGAAGTGGGTTATGAAGTGGATCTCGCTTTTGGAAAATACGGGAAAGATTTTGACTTCGAAATAGACCCATTTTTCAATTATATCAACCATTTCATTTTCGCCACGCACCTCGCCGCTGCCAACGGCGGGGATTCCATCGAGCTGGGCGCTCCCGTCTTCAAGTACGGAGCCGCTACGGCCTATATGACAGGGGTTTCGGGCTGGCTGCACATCCATCCGGACGGTGCAAAATGGTTCGAATGGGATAACGGCTTCACCTATATTTATTCCTTCCTCCCGAATCAGACCGATTCGACCCGGCACGTACCTTTTACGCCGGCCCCCCGGCTGACCTCGGAATTCACGTTCAAAGTACCGGAGACACCCACTTCCATCTTCCATTCGAGCTATATACGTTTCGGCGTGGCGTATTACTGGGCCCAAAACAATATCTACAGCGCCTTGTACAATGAGCTGCCTTCTTTGGCTTATGGCCTGTTCGATGCCAGTATCGGTACAAGTTTCGTGAATCCCAAGACCCAGCGCACCATTTGCACGTTTATGATCAGCGGTACGAACCTGGCGAATATTGCTTATGTGGACCACCTCTCGAGACCGCAGTATTTCTGGGCCTACAACGGTTACCAGGACCCGACGAATTTCGGGGCCGCGGCGTCCGTTGTTACCAACCGGAACCAGGGCATCTTCAATATGGGAAGGAATATCGGCTTCAAGGCGATCTTCCCGTTTGGCGGGCACAAGATCTCGGAAACCGAAGTGAACGGGATGAAGGAACCGTGATGGGCAAAAAGATATGCTACAGCAAAGGGCCCCGCGAAGCGGGGCCCTTTCATTTTTTATTGTTGCTTCGGCATGCCGCCGCCGTCTTCCGGCTTCTTGCAGCAGGTGGGGAGTCGCTTGTAGGAATCGGGTTCGGCAGTGACATCATCGGCGTCGTAGCCACAGTTGGCGATCAATGTCTTGATATTTTCTATATTGGTCCGGTCGGTCAGATAGGTGACGGTCGTCGTTTTCTTCTTGTAGTCCACATTGACTTTCACGATACCGTCCTCGTGGCTCATATAGTTTTCAATCCGCGTTTTGCACATATCGCATTGGACGGTTGGGGTCTTGATGATCACCGTGGCCTTTCCTTTTTGCTGGGCCACGGCAGCGCCGGTGAACCCGGCCAGCAAGAGCAGCATCAACTGTAGTTTCTTCATACTGTGAGGATTTATTGACCCTAAATATAAGAAATTATATCCGCCCGGCCTAGATACCCTTCCAGCCGGCCGGGTCTTCACTCCATTTCAACAAAATGGCTTCTTCTTCCGGGCTTATCAGTTTTTTGTCCAGCGCCAGGCTGATCAGGGTAGGGTAATCGGAGAGAGAGAGATAAGGCACGCCGGCTTGTTGGAAGGCAGTTCGGACTGCCGGAAAATTGTAACTGAAGATGGATACCACGCCAATCACATCGAGACCTGCCTGACGCAATACCTCAACGACCTGAAGGCTGCTTTTGCCTGTCGAGAGCAGGTCTTCCATCACTACGACCGGTCTGTCCGGTTCAAAAAAGCCTTCGATCTGCTGCCCTGTTCCATGGTCTTTCGGCTTGGACCGGACATAGACGAAAGGCAGCTTGAGTTGGTCGGCGACCATGGCGCCCCAGGGAATGCCGGCGGTGGCGACACCCGCGAGGAGCGCGGCTTCGGGGAATCGGGCGAAAACGACGTTGCAGAGCTCCGACTTGATAAAATCGCGGATGTACGGGTGGCCGAGCACAATACGGTTATCGCAATAGATCGGGCTTTTCCAGCCCGAAGACCAGGTGAAAGGCTGTTGTACATTCAGGCGGATGGCCTGCGCTTGCAGCAGCCGTTCGGCGACTGCCTTCTCATTCGTGCTGATGATCTTTTCCATGGTGCTGCGAAAATAAGAAAAGTTTGGTCCTTCGGCCTTCGTATCTTAGGGCCCATTCCCCGCCCATGTATATCAAGATCTATTTTAACGACAAGCCATTGTTCCTGTGTGATGAAATGACGGATGAGATCCGGACATATGCGCATCATGACGATGCGGTACTGATCGATGAATTCTCTCATCCGGCGGTCAATTCGATCATCCATGAGATGCGGCGGGAGAGTGTTCATGCCGGGATCTTTGTGCATTCCGACCTGGCGACGCTGAAAAAGGCGTTTTGGAAAAAATTCATGCTGGTGCAGGCAGGGGGCGGATTGGTAGAGAACGGGAATGAGCAATACCTGTTCATGCTGCGCCGCGGAAAATGGGATTTGCCAAAGGGCAAACTGGATCGGGGGGAGACGCTGGAGCAGTGCGCGGTCCGGGAAGTAGGGGAGGAGACAGGATTGAAAAAGGTGCGGCTGAACGGGCCGCTGCTGGTCACCTATCATACTTACGACGAAAACGGCCATCATATCCTGAAGGAGACCCATTGGTACCGGATGACTGTGTCAGCGGATCAGAGGGTCGTGCCGCAGCGGGAGGAGCAGATCACGGAGCTGGTCTGGGCCGACAAGAGCCGCTTCGGAGAGCTGCTGAAAAATACCTTTCCTTCGATTGTAGATGTGCTGCGGACAGCCGGTCTTCTCATTTAGGAAGGATGGCTACCGTTAGCCGGCTGATGCAGACCAGCTTGTCGCGTTCGTTAGTAATTCGGATCTCCCAGACCTGAGTTGTCTTGCCGATGTGGAGCGGCCGGGCGGTCCCGGTCACAAATCCATCCCTTACGCCCCTGATGTGGTTGGCGTTGATCTCCAGGCCGACAGCGTTGTACCGTTCCCGGTCGATGACAAAGGCTGCCCCCACGCTGCCGAGGGTCTCCGCGAGTGCGACGGAAGCTCCTCCATGCAGGAGGCCATAGGGCTGCCGGGTGCGGTGGTCGACCGGCATGCGGGCTTTGATGAAGTCTTCCCCCACCTCAGTGAATTCGATACCGATATGTTCGGCCATCGTATTTTTTCCCAGTGGCTGGACGCGGTCAGCAGTGAGGTTCGGTTCAAACCAGATAGGCATAGGCGTTAGGTGTTAGGTATTTTCAGTTGTGTAGCCTGCTGCGCTTTCAGCGATTTCGCTACGACCTCCGGCAGGAACTGCATGACGTCCCCGCCGTTCTTCAGCACATCCCGGACCAGCGTCGATGCAACCGAAGTATACTGCGGCAGACAGGTCAGGAAGACCGTCTCGATATGGTTGTCGAGGCTGCGGTTCATGTCGGCGATCGCTTTCTCGTATTCGAAGTCGTTAACATAGCGGATGCCGCGCAGGATAAAGTTGGCGCCCACCTGGCGGCAGGCGTGGATGGTGAGCCCGTCGTACACGATGGCTTCGACCCGGGGATTGTCTTTATAGATCTCCCGGATCCAGACCAGCCGTTGTTCCGCGCTGAACATCGGCAGCTTGCCGGCATTCGTGCCGATGCCGATGAAGAGCTTGTCGAAAAGCGGCAGGGACCGGTTAATGATATCCTGGTGCCCGATGGTGATCGGGTCGAAGGTGCCGGGGAAAAGGCCGATACGTTGCATAGACAATCGCAGTTTAATTTGCTATACGTTTAATTGGAAGATCCTCCCGCCAACAGGTACAGGACCGCCATCCGGACTGCCACTCCATTCTCGACCTGGTGCAGGATCAACGACTGCTTGCTATCGGCAACGTCGCTGTCCAGCTCGACGCCGCGGTTGATCGGGCCGGGGTGCATGATCACGATCTCTTTGCTCAGGCTGTCCAGCAGCCGCCGGTTCACGCCATAGGCCAGGCTGTATTCGCGCAGGGACGAGAATAGCGGCTGATTCTGGCGTTCCAGCTGGATGCGCAGCACATTAGCGACGTCGCACCATTCCAACGCCTTACGCAGGTTATATTCGACGCGGACGTCGAATGCTTCCCGGATATGCACGGGGATAAGGGTAGGTGGTCCGGCAATCGTTACTTCGGCGCCCATCTTTTTCAGCAGGTAGATATTACTCAGCGCCACACGGGAGTGCATGATATCGCCGATAATGGCAACTTTCTTTCCCGCCAGCGCTCCCAGCTTCTCCCGGATGGAGAACGCGTCGAGCAAAGCCTGGGTAGGATGTTCGTTGATGCCGTCCCCGGCGTTGACGATCGCCGCGGGGATATGTTTCGCGAGGAAATGCGGCGCACCGCTGGCAGAATGTCTCATGACGACCATATCCACTTTCATGCTCAGGATATTGTTCACGGTATCGAGCAGGGTCTCCCCCTTGGCAGCGGAGGAGCCGGAAGCGGTGAAATTGATGGTATCGGCAGAAAGGCGTTTCTCGGCCAATTCAAAGGAGATGCGGGTTCGGGTTGAATTCTCAAAGAACAGGTTGACGATCGTGATATCCCGGAGCGTAGGCACTTTCTTGATGGGCCGCTGTAAAACTTCTTTGAACTGGGTGGCGGTATCTAAAATGAGCTGGATATCGCCTGGCTGGAGATCTCTAATGCCAAGAAGATGTGGGGTGCTTAGCTGCATTAGAACGCGAAATTAGGGGAAAAACATAAAAGTCACACTTTTTACTCTCCGAGAGGCCCGGCAGCTGACGCTGCCGGAACAGGGCTTATGTCTGCGCCAGAGGCGCGAACGGCCTCCGGCCGTTCAGGGGTCATAACAACGCTACTTCATCCTTTCCGTCTTTTTCCTTCCAATAGACCTTTACTTTTTGAGTGAACATGGAATCGATCGGCTTTCCGATATAGTCGGCCTGGATCGGCAGCTGGCGGGTAAAACGCCGGTCGATCAGCACGCAGAGCTCGACTTTCGCCGGGCGCCCGAAACCCAGCAGGGCATCGAGGGCAGCCCTGATCGTCCTTCCTGTCCAAAGCACATCGTCGATCAGTACGACATTCCTGCCTTCGATGGAAAAGGGGATCTCCGTTTGATTCAGCTCATGCAACCCCCGGCGGACGTCGTCGCGGTAGAACGTGATGTCCAGCTTACCGTAACGAATGCGCGCCGGGTCGACCTGCGTCTTTAAGAGTGTCACAATCCGATTGGAGAAAAAGACGCCCCTCGGCTGGATGCCGATGAATACGGTATTGTCCAGGTCCAAATGATTCTCCAGCAATTGATGCGTAAGTCGTTGTATCGTCAGATCCAGCTGCTGCTCATTCAAAATGGTCTTTTCCAAAAATATTTTTTATGAAGGTAGGGAAAAATAGCGCCAGAAAAAAGGCCGCCAAACGGCGGCCTAAGCAAACTATTCACACTCTAAAAACAAACTTTTAACTGACCGGAGGTCAGTTCGCACTTTACGACCGTAGGGAGGAAAGTGCAGACAATATGATACGGCGACAAAAAATTATATTTTCTGAAGATTTTTTGTCGACATTTTATCTTACGGGTGCGCTGAAGAGGCGGATCATAATGCCGATCTGAAAGCTGCCGTTATGGGCGCTGTTGTTGTCCGAGCCGCCGCTGCTGCCGTTGTTAATGATATTGGATATCCCGAAATTGTAGCGGGCATCCAGCGAGATCGGCGTGGCGGGTATTTTAACCCCAACCCCCAGTACCCAGGAAAAATCAGCCGAGTTGTAGCTGGGTTTGTCATCAATGGTTACACCCTGGGAGGAGGCTTTGGCGGTCGTCAGGAAACCAACCTGCGGACCGGTCTCAATGAACACACCGGTGAAGTGAGTATACTTTAACAGTACAGGGACATTCACGTAGTCGTTCTTAAAGGTTACCGTGGCCCCACTCTCCGATGCCTTAAAACCCTGGGCGGAATAATCGACCTCCGGCTGAATAGAAAGATGACGCGTCACGGGCAGCTTCAGGTAAGCGCCGGCGTTGAACCCAACTATTGAGCTGGTGCCCGATACATCACTGCCATTAACATTGGAAATATTGGCGCCTCCTTTGATCCCGAATGCGAACTGCGCGTGTGCTGTTGCGAAAGAGAAACCTGCCAAAAGTACAAATGCTAGCTTTTTCATAACTAATTGGATTGATTTGGATTAAGTTTTTATTAATCAGGAACAAAGATAGCCGCCGAATTGAATTTTGCACCCTACGCTCACGGCGGTTTTTTATTGTGTAATATCTAAAATATTGATTATCAGTCTTCTGATAGGAACGGATACCGATAATCGGTAGGAGGGACGAAGGTTTCTTTGATGGTACGGGCGCTCAGCCAGCGATAGAGGTTGAGGATGGACCCGGCCTTGTCGTTGGTACCTGACCCGCGGGCGCCGCCGAAGGGCTGCTGGCCCACCACTGCACCGGTCGGCTTGTCGTTGATATAGAAATTTCCGGCGGCATTCCGCAGCCTGTCCACGGCCAGCTCGATGGCCTGGCGGTCACGCGAGATGATGCTTCCGGTAAGGGCGTAAGGGGAGGTGCTGTCCACCAACTCCATTGTCTTTTCAAATTCGTCGGGCGGATAGACATAAACGGTAAGCACGGGCCCGAAAATCTCTTCGCACATGGTTACGAAGCGCGGGTCCTTCGCTTCTATCACCGTCGGCTGTACGAAGTAGCCTTTTGACTTATCGCATTCACCGCCCACCCAGATCCCGGCAGCCGGGTCCTGTTTTGCCTTATCGAGATAGGACTTGATCTTATTGAAGCTACGTTCGTCAATCACCGCATTGATGAAGTTGGAAAAGTCTTCCACCGTCCCCATTTTGAGGCTCCTAATCCCGTCGATCAGCTTTTGTTTTATAGTGGCGGCAAGGTTGGCCGGGATATAAGCCCTTGAGGCCGCGGAGCATTTCTGGCCCTGGTATTCGAAGGCGCCGCGGAGCAGGGCGGTGGCGACAACATCCGGATCGGCGCTTTCATGGACCAATACGAAGTCCTTCCCGCCGGTCTCGCCAACGATCCGGGGATAGGTGCGATAGAGATGGATGTTCTCACCAATCGTTTTGTAGAGGGTATTAAAGGCTGCGGTGGATCCGGTAAAATGAAGTCCCGCGAAGTCCCGGTGGCTGAAGCAGACCTTGCCCAATATGGGCCCGTCGACATAGATGAGGTTGATTACGCCAGCCGGCAGCCCGGCTTCCAACAGAATTCGCATAAAAAGCTGCGCGGCGAAAACCTGGGTATAGGCCGGCTTCCAGACGACAGTATTGCCGCAGAGGGCTGCAGAGGCAGGAAGATTGCCGCCGATCGCGGTGAAATTGAAGGGGGTGATCGCCAGAACGAAACCTTCCAGCGGCCGCCATTCCGTCCGGTTGTGGACACCGGGGCTGCTGACCGGCTGGACCTTGTAAATTTCGCTGAGGAAATGAACGTTCCAACGCAGGAAGTCAATCAGCTCGCAGGCGCTGTCGATCTCGGCCTGGAAGACGCTCTTGCTTTGTCCCAGCATCGTCGTGCCGTTCATATACGGCCGGTATTTGGTGGCGATGAGGTCGGCGGCTTTGAGGAAAATTCCCGCCCGGTTCTCCCAGCTGAGCGCAGCCCATTTTGCTTTGGCGGCGAGGGCGGCATCGATCGCCTGACGGACATGCTCTTCGCCCCCTTCGTGAAAATGACCGAGCGTATGCGCGATCTCGTGCGGGGGATGCAGCGCAATCTTTTTTCCGGTGCGCACTTCCTTGTCGCCGATATACATCGGGATATCGTGCTCTTTGCTCTTCAGGTCCTTCAGCGCCTTTTTCTGGTTATCCCTTTCCTTACTGCCCGGGGCATAATTCAATACGGGTTCGTTTGCGGGGGCCGGGTAGTGAAAATATCCTAAGCTCATATCTAAAACAATTTTATAGTCTCTGCTCTGCTACGGCTGCTGTGCAGCCTAAACGGGGCCAATTTCTTGAACCGCGCTCCGCGCGGTTTGGGCCATTAAAAACGCTTTGATGAAACCGTCCAGCTCGCCGTCCATAACAGGCTGAACATTGCCGACTTCGTAGTCGGTACGATGATCCTTGATCATTTTGTAGGGATGGAAGACGTAAGACCGGATCTGCGATCCCCATTCGATCTTCTTCTTTGTCGAATTGGCGGCATCCTTCAGCGCTTCCCGGCGACGTAACTCCTCTTCGTACAGGCGGCTCCGCAGCATTTTGAGAGCTTTCTCACGGTTCTCGCCTTGTTTACGGGCCTGCTGGCATTCGACGATGATGCCGCTGGGAAGGTGTTTGACCCGGACCGCCGTCTCGACCTTATTGACGTTCTGGCCGCCTTTGCCGCCGCTGCGATAGAATTCCCATTCCAGGTCGGCGGGGTTGACCTCAATCTCGATGCTGTCATCCACCAGCGGATAGACAAAGACAGAGGCAAAAGAGGTATGGCGCCGGGCGTTTGAATCAAAGGGCGAGATCCGCACAAGCCGGTGAACGCCGCTTTCGGCTTTCAGGAAGCCATAGGCGAAGGGGCCGTCGAACTGTACCGTGGCGCTTTTGATGCCGGCGCCTTCCCCGTCCTGCAGGTCCAGCTCGGTGACGGCCCAGCCTTGTTTCTCCCCGTACATGCGATACATCCTCAGGAGCATTTCCGCCCAATCCTGGCTTTCCGTGCCGCCGGCTCCGGAGTTGATCTGCAATACGGCGGGCAATTCGTCTTCCGGCTGGTTGAGGGTGCTCTTGAACTCCACTTCCTCCAGTTGGCGAAGGGCCTTTTGATACGCTTCCCTGGTCTCTTCCTCACTGGCTTCGCCAGCCTTCCAGAAATCGAACAGGATGGCAAAATCGTCCACGGCGCCTTCTACGGATTCGTGGAGCTTTACCCAAAATTCATTCTGCTTGATATTTTTCAGGATCTCGGTCGCCCGCCGGTTGTCATCCCAGAAGCCGGGGCTTAATGAAAGCTGTTTTTCTTCATTAATCTTATATCGTCGGTTATCGACGTCAAAGAAACCTCCTTAGGACCACGAGCCGGTCCCTCATCAACTTGATTTGATCTTGTGTCATTCTGCAAAAATACGAAATATAGATGTTCCGCCATCATTCCGAGCGAAGCCCTTTGACCGGGTTCATCAGCGCAGCTTTGATTGCCTGGAAGCCTA
>Ga0210396_10004087_pt1 | contig 14312 bp, 12 predicted proteins | sample IncBWH17OmetaG_FD_155466 | JGI IMG/M metagenome (GOLD analysis project Ga0210396, IMG submission 155466) | Forest soil microbial communities from Barre Woods Harvard Forest LTER site, Petersham, Massachusetts, United States - Inc-BW-H-17-O ...
GCGCTCCGTGCGGGGCCGCGGCACGCTTTCCATGCGGGGTCGCGGCCGGGGTAATGACGAGGGCGGCTAACGCAGCAAGACAATAAAGTAACTTTTTCATATGTGTGTTGTAAATTTAACCATGAAAATTCAACTTACCCCGATTGCTATGGTAAAAAATACGCGGACCGCCCCCGGCGATGATTTTTGGGGCGGCACGATCTCGGAGATAGAGCTGGCGGAGGGCGTGCCCGAAGACGCGTTTGAGGGGATCGAGTTGTTCTCGCACCTGGAGATCGTCTACTATTTCAATCAGGTTGGTGACGGGAAGATCGTCCATGCACGCCGTCCCCGGGGAAATCCGGATTATCCATCGATGGGGATCTTCGCGCAGCGTAACAAGGACCGGCCAAACGGGATCGGACTGACTACCGTTGAGCTGATCGAACATACCGGCCGCGCGATCAAAGTGCGATACCTCGACGCGATCGACGGAACACCAGTGCTGGACATCAAACCGGTCTTCAGGGAATTTATGCCGAAGACGCCGGTCCGGCAGCCGGAATGGGTGGAGGATTTGATGAAGGAGTATTGGAAATGATCCCTACTCCGACCGCAAGCTCCGCACAGGATTGGCCAATGCGGCGCGGAGGGTCTGGTAGAACACCGTCAACACCGCGATCCCTATCGCCACCGCCCCCGTCAGGGCAATCATCCACCACGAGATCGACACGCGGTACGCAAACCCCTGCAGCCACCGGCCCATGACAAAAACAGCGACCGGCGATGCGATCAGCAGCGACAAGACCACGGGCCGGATGAAGTCCTTCGTCAGAAGCACCACAACGCCCCGGGCGTCGGCGCCAAGAATCTTCCTGATCCCGATCTCCTTGCGGCGCGTCTCGGCGGTATAAGCGGCGAGGCCGAATAGTCCCAGACAAGCGACGAAGATGGCGATCCCGGTGAAGACCCATACGAGGTTCTCCAGCTTGTCTTCGGACCGGTAGAAGTGGTCGAAGTTTTGGTCCAGGAATTTATACTCCAGCGGATAGTCGGGCGTGAACTTATTCCAGACCGTGTTGATCTGCGAGAGCGTGGCGGCCATGTTGTTGGTACTGAGCCTGACGGCCGCCTTCCACGAGGCCTGCGGATAGATCTGCAGTATGGCCGGCTCGACCTTCTCATAGAGGCTTTTGTAGTTGAAGTCTTTTACCACGCCGATGACCTTTCCCACTTTTAACGAATCGGGGCTGGAGGCGAACCAGGGATGCCAGGACAGGGTCTGGCCCAGCGCCTTTAGAGGCGTGCCGTAACCCAGCGTCCGGACAGCGGTCTCATTGATGATCCACGCATGATCCTGATCGGTACCCATCGATCGTGCAAAGTCTCTGCCTGCCACCAGCTGAAGCCCCAACGTCCTGATATAATCATAATCGATCGTGAGCTGGGTTACATTCTCGGTTACCTGCTGACCATTCCGGTTGACGATGATCTCGTCGCCGGCTACGGCATCGCCGGGATAGCCATAGCCGATAGAGACAGACGACACCCCGGGTACATGCAGCAGATCGGTTCGGAAGGCATCGGTGCTTTTGGCCAGCCGATCGCCGCGAATCGGGAAGAACAGGATTTGTTCCTTATTAAATCCCAGATCTTTGTTATGCAGGTAGTCGACCTGACGGTAGACGATGATGGCCGAGAGGATCAATAACGCCGACAAGCTGAATTGCCCGACGACCAGCCCCTGGCGAAGCCAGGATGTGCGGCCCGGCGAGCCGGGCTGAACGATGCCGCTCTTCAGCACTTTCACCGGGTCAAATCCGGAAAGGACCAGCGCCGGATAGAAGCCGGCCAGCAGGCCCACGATGATTACGAGCAGGAGCATGCCGCCGATGACAAGAGGATGGAGGAGGAGGGCGGCGGGGATTGTTTTATTGGTGAACTGATTGAGGGCCGGTAACAGGAAGGCCGTGAGTATCCAGGCGAGGATGACGCTGACCAACGCCAGGAGAAAGGTCTCGCCGATAAATTGCCCGATCAGTTGCGGGCGGCCGGCGCCGACAGCCTTGCGGACGCCCACTTCACGGGCGCGGCGAACGGAAAGCGCGGTGGAAAGGTTGATGAAGTTGAAACAGGCGATCAGCAGGATGAAGACGGCGATTACGATCAACGCATTTACATAAGTGATATTGCCGCGTTGTGCGTTGTCGAATAAGAATCCGGCAGAGTACAGGTGAATATCCCACAGCGGCTGAAAGTGCGGCAGATACGTGAACCCATGCGGTTTGGTGTCCGGCCATGCCCGCTGCTGAATGAATTTGGTGAAGCTGGCGTCCATCGGCCGGATATCGGTACCCTGCCGAACCTTGATGTAGGTATAGAACTGCTGCCAGCCCCAGTTTTGCATCCGGTCCGCGGGGATGCTCATTGCCGAAAGAGGCTGCAAGTAGTCACACGACAAATGGAATTTGGGGTCTTTTTCGAAGACACCGGTCACCTGCACCGGCTTTTTTTCGATCAGTAGTCTTTGACCGATGGGATTGGTGTCACCGAAATAGCGGACCGCCATCTCCCGCGACAGAATGATCGAAGCCGGATTGTCGAGGGAATTCGTGAAGGTTCCGTAAACAAGGCGGAGGGGAAAGACCCTGAAGAACGTCGAGTCCACAAATAGGCCATTCACTTCATATTGCTGTTTGCCGCCGGCCTCAAAAAGCTGCTTATACTCCGGTTGTAACAGCACGCGGGTTACTGCTTCGACCACCGGATACTCCCGTTGCAGCGTGGGGGCAAAGATGGGCGGCGTCACGGCGGCCTCGGCCGTGCCGTGGTCATTGCTGGTTGTCGAATACACGCGGTAGATCCGGTCGCCGCCGGAAATCGATCGGTCATATTGATGCTCATCCCATACGAATAAGGCGATCAACAGGGCGGCGGTCAGCCCGAGGGTCAGCCCTGAGATATTGATGATCGAGAAACTCCGGCGCCGGCTGAGGCTGCGGAATGCGGTCTTCAGGAAGTTGTCCATAATGTGAGCTTGATGTAGGTCATATAAATGATACTGGCGATAATGAGCAGATACAACCAGCTGCTGCGCTTCCTATAGGTGGTGACATTCTTGCTGATCTGGATCTCGTAGAAGGACCAGCCCAGCAAACCCACGAGCACCAGGGCGCTCGCAGCGATGACGACCTTGTTCTGAAAGGTGTACAGACAGATATACATCCCGACAGCCAGCAGTACAAGGAGCGACCGGTATCTGATCATTAACGGGTCCCTTTTGTCGGTCGTGATGGGAGCAAGTTTCTGCAGTTCCTGCTCCAGCTGGCCGTTCTCATTGAGCCACCTGGGGATGGCGATCAGGTCCGTCCGGTGCAGTCCTTTGATCAGAAAGCCACCTTTTTTTGTTTTGATGATCTCCTTGATCTCCATAAAACTGATCGAGATCGTTGGAGTATTGGCCTGTTCCCGGGTAATCCCGTCGGATGAGATGGTTACGGAGTAGCTCATCAAGATCTGCCGCTGGCGCCGCAGGAGGCGGAAAAGGGTAAAACCGATGTAGGCCATGAAGATCAGAATAGCGGCCGCCCACGCCGGAAACCCGCTGCTCTGTTTGGTATACGTTTCCATCACGACGATCCACAAAAGCGCCCCGGCGAAAATGGGAAAATAGACGGCGAGAAACTTCCGCCGGAATTTTCTGTATTGCTCTTCGTTGATCCTGAATTCGGACATATTTCGCGGTTACCTCCTGAAGATACGGAAGATCAGGAAATGCTCCATAGCAGCTCCGTCTCCAGTTTGGCAGGATCGTCCGTCCAGTGGCCATAGATCTCCACATAGGGCAGGCAGGCGCGGATGCCTACCTTTTTGAATTCCTCACGGGCGGCTTCGTAAGTCGTCTTCATTCCGGTATAGGGGCCGATATGTTTGAAGTAAGCATAACGGGGAAGGGAGATGGTTTTGGCTTCCAGCGGGCAGCCGGCCGGAGGGGGCGTTGTGAGCTCGACGCCGGTAAAGAGCAGATCGCCTTCTTCGTAGACCCAGACGTTGATGCCTTTGTTGGGAAGCTGCCGCGTTTTCACTTCCCGCCATAACCGGTCCATAAGGTTCTTTCCGGCACCTGCCCAGTCCTGGCGGGCGGCGACACCGGAGAATCCATACAGGGAAATACTGAAATCCTTGCGGATACTGATGGAAAGGGGAGTCATGATCCTGGGTTGTAAGTTTAGGTTGGGGGTTGGATAAAGGTACGAAATATCGCAACGGTCCAAGCCCGGCGCCACCCCATTTGTTAAATGTTTGTTAACACAATCCTATAACCTTTTTCGTACGTTGAAAATTATATCTTTGATCTATGAGCAAGGAGACCCGTTTGGAAGAATTGCCGGAACCGACCCGGGCGCAGTTGGAGATCCTCCAGATTCTATGGAAACACGGACCATCGACGGTGCGCTTCGTAAACGACCAGCTCAATCAACAAAAAGAGTCCCTGAGCTACACTTCCACCCTGAAGCTGATGCAGATCATGCACGAGAAGGGAATGTTACAGCGCGACGAGAGCAGCATGACGCATATCTATAGTACACAGCTGGAAGAAGGGAAGACCAAGGGAGTAGTGCTAAAGAAGTTTGTTGACGCCATGTATAACGGGTCGGCAAAAAGCCTGATCCTCGAGCTGCTGGGCAACCAGGAGACCTCGGGTAAGCAGTGGGACAAGATCAAGGACCTGCTAAACCAATTGGAAGACGAGCAATAAAACTATTCGATATGAGCTTTTTTCCTCAAACGATCATTCGCGCGCTGTGCTGGACCCTCCTGCACTCGCTCTGGCAGGGGCTGATCCTCGCCGTTGTAGCCGGGGCCGTGATGCTGTTGACAAAGCGGTCGGCCTCCTCGACGCGATATGGCGTCCTTGGCATCCTGGTCATAGGCTTCCTCGCCATAAGCGGCTATACCTTCTTTCGTGAGCTCGGACCATCGGTGACCACGGTCCCGCCAGTCGTACTGCATAGGGCGCCCGTCAACGGCAACGCAGGCGCTTCGCCGGTATCGATTCAGGACCAACCGGCGCAGTCAACAGGGGTCGAACAGCTTGTACAATATTTTAACACCCATGCGTCGGTCGTGGTAGTGATCTGGTTTATTGTTTTTTTGGCGCGGTTTGTAAAGCTGCTTTCCGGTGTCGTCTATGCGCAACGGGTTCGGCACTACAAGACCAGCCCGGTCCCCGCGGAATGGCAGGATCGGCTGATGGCCTTGGTACAACGTCTGAAAATAACCCGGCCGGTACAACTGCTGGAGTCAGCGCTGATCAAAGTTCCGGTCGCGGTTGGCTGGCTGAAGCCGGTGATCCTCGTACCGGTTGGAATGCTGGCGCAGCTTTCACCCGATCAGGTGGAGTCCATCCTGTTGCACGAGCTGGCGCATATCGGCCGCCGGGATTATCTGTTCAATCTCGTGCAGAACGTCGTTGACACCCTGTTCTTTTTCAACCCGGCCCTGCTGTGGGTGTCCTCCCTGATCCGGGCCGAACGGGAGAATTGTTGTGATGATGTGGCGATCCGCGAGACCCGGAGCCGGCGGAAGCTGATCCAGGCGCTCGTATCCTTCCATGAATATCAGCAGTCGACCCGTGGCTGCGCGCTGGCCTTTGCGGGGGAGAAAAATGGCGTGGTGAAGCGGGTCGAAAGGATCGTATACAAACGGAATCATTCGCTGAATCCGGGCGAAAGACTTTTGCTCATGGTTGGCATTTTTCTGCTTTGCGGAGCCTTCATTACGGTCAGTAGAGAGCAAATGACCGGTCGGGCAGCGGTAATTGCCGCCACAACGACTAACCCGGCGGGGGTGAAGACAATCGCAGCCAGGCCGCATTTTTCGCCCAGGTCGAACTTCAACGCCAGCTTTAGCGCCGACTTCAAGTCCGACAACAGCAAACCCGACACGGCCAAACCGGCAATCCTGACAAAACCGGACATCGATCTGCTGATCAGGGCGCGCGATCACGGCGTCACGCCGGAATACGTGGAGGAACTGAAACAACTTGGCTATACGGTTTCGTTAGAGCAGGCGATCAGGCTGAAGGACCATGGCGTCAGCGCGGACTTCATCCGCGACATCCAAAAGGAAGGCTATAGCCAGATCACTCTTGACAAGGCCGTCGAGCTGATCGATCACGGCGTCACGCCGGAGTTCATCCATCAGGTTAAGGCGGAGGGTTTCCCAAACCTGACCTTGAGCGAAGCGGTGAAGCTGGTCGATCATGGAGTGAATATTGGATTCATCCGGGATTGGAAGAAGAAAACGGATTCTAAACTCGAATTAAGCGATTACATCAAATTACGGGACGCCGGGATCGAACCGTCCTGATATCACCTTTTAAAGATCACTTTTTATGAAAAGAATATTTCTTTCGGGCATCGCCATGCTTGCCATGACGACACTGCTATGGTCCGGCGCCGCGGCGCAGGACACGAAGTCGCACGCTAACGACAACGACGATTCGTACGATGGCGACTTTCCGGATAACCCTGGCTTGTGGAGCGCGCTGGTGGTGGAAGACCTGGTTCATATCCAGTTTGGCGGCCATCACTGGAGCTCGGGCGCGACCTTTGCGTTAAGCGAACTCGGCCCCTTGCCCACGGATAAACAAGGAGCAATTACCGTAAAGAGGGACGCCGGGACGGTAACATTCAATGGCATCTTCGAAGGCAAGCGCGGGCACGGTACCTATTCCTTTGAGGAGGATCCGACCTTCAAGTCCTATCTGGCAAATGAGGGCTTTTCGTCGATCACCGATAACCTGATGATCCACCTCTATTTTACAAACATCAACAAATCCTATTTTGCCTTCATGAAGGAGAACGGCTACACGGGGATCACGATGAGCGAATTGAAGAAGCTGGCTGAGGAGAATATGAACCAGCACGTCATGACGGGTTACCTGGAGCTGTTCCGGAAAGACAACTATGGCAACGTGTCGCTCGATCAGATCGTGCGCCTCCGGGAACATGGGGTGAGACCGTCTGTGATCACCCGCTTCCACGAGATGGGCTATGCCGACGTTCCGCTGGATAAGGCGGTAGAGTTGGTGGACCACGGGGTCGATCCGGAGTTTGTCGAAGACATGAAGAAGATCGGCCAGCGGAATATTACCCTGGATGAAGCGATCCGGCTGCGGGACCACGGGGTAACCGTGGAGTTCGTCAAAGAACTGACGGATATGGGTTATGCGAATATCTCATTGGAGAAGGCGGTCGAGCTGGTCGATCATGGGGTAAGCGCCAACTTCGTCCGCGGCTTCCGCGACATGGGTTTCAAGGATATCTCCCTGGATGAAGCCGTGCGGCTGGTGGATCATGGCGTGAGCGTGGCGTTTGTCAAACGGATGCAGGACAAGGGGCTGAAGAACATGTCCCTGGACGAATATATCCGGCTGCGCGACGGGGGGATGTAAAAATCCCTAACTTTCCCCTATGAAACGATCGGCGCGGGGCTACTTCTATGGGGACACAACAGAGCTGATCCGGCTGGACGGGGTGACCCTGACCGATACGGTTTATGACCAGGGCAGGGTAGACTGGCATTTCCACGAGGACGATTATTTTACGTTCCTGCTGATGGGCGGGATGAGCGAAGGGAACCGGAAAGAGGTTTACGAATGCGTGGCCGGAGATCTCCTCTTCCATAACTGGCAAGACTCTCATTATAATATCGGGTCGGGACGTCACACCCGCGGTTTTCACGTTGAGCTATCGGACCGGTGGTATGAACGGCTGGGGATACCTTCCAATTTAACAGAGGGCAGTATGCGATTGGTGGACCCACTCGTGAAGACGCTGATGTATTCGGTTTTTAAAGAAACCAAGCTGGCGGGTGAAAAAGGCCAACTGGGAGTGGACGCCGCGCTGGCGCAGCTGTTCGGTATCCTCGGGAAGATGTGCGAGCGCCGGGACCGTTCAAGGCCACGCTGGGTAGGGAGGATACAGGAGATGCTGCACGATGGGACGGAAGATTGGACCCTGGTTCGTCTGGCGGAGGAAGCAGGCGTTCATCCGGTACATCTGTCAAGGGAGTTCCCAAAACATTTTAATCAGAATCTCGGCGGATATCTGCGTTTGGTCAGGGTGCAGCGCGCGATGACCCTGCTGGGCGAGCCGGGGCGGTTGCTGACGGAGATTGCCTTCGAATGCGGGTTTGCGGATCAAAGCCATTTTATCCGGTCCTTCCGGAGCTATTATGGGATGACGCCGCTGGAGTACAGGCGGTTAATGCGCGCAGGCGGCCCTCCCGGCCGCGGACGTTAAGAATATTCTATTTTTCTTCCGTGGAGCAGTATAATTTTAGGCCAACAAATTATACTATGCGTTCCCTCCGTTTCCTCCTTATCGTACAGCTATGGATCCTCCGGGTGGCTGCCCAACCGACGGTTGGCCGGATCGTCTTCAGTCAAAATACCCTCACCAACAAGAGTAACCTGTTTATTACGGCCAATATGGGTCGTTCGCTGCTGGATGACCTTCACCGGGTCGCGCCGAAGATGCCGAATGACAGTCTGTTCAGGAACAACTCCGCGGGCTATCAGTTTACCCTTCTCGTGGATCACCGCCTGATCTATAAGAGCGATATCTGGACGCCGGTTCAAGTCGTCCGGGACCCGACGACGGTTCTAAAGCAACCGCTGCTGGACTATTCGAATGAAGGCGGGTCGTGGGGGCAGTCGTTCTGGATCCGGTTCGCGCGTAACGGCGGTGACAGCACGCTGACGGAAGGCCCGCATCTGCTCCGGCTCGAGATCCGGTCCTGGGTCAAGGTCGGGACGGACACCCTCCACGGTGCGCTTATCGCGGCGGGGGACCTGCGGCTGCAGGTGAAGCGGAAAGTGGTCGTGGATGCATCGAAAGTCCGGCTTAGCCCCATCGCGCCCTATGACGGGTTCGGGTTGTCGACAGAGGGATACGACAGCGCAAAGATCAAAGAAATGAAGGGGTTGATCGACACCGGGGTATTTAAGCACATCAGCAGCGTCGTGGTGATCAGGAACGGGAATATCCTGATAGAGGAATATTTCAACGGTGAAACGCGGGACACACAGCACGACCCCCGTTCGGTCGGAAAATCGTTCGCGTCGACAATGACGGGGATGGCGATCCGGGACGGCTACCTGAAGAGTGAGGACCGGCCATTATCGGATTTCTATTCCATCAAAGACTACAAGAACTATTCACCGGACAAGGAGAAGGTCACGATCAAGGACCTGCTGACGATGTGCTCGGCATTTGACGGGGACGACGATGATGGTAACTCGCCGGGTAACGAAGACAATATGTATGACAAAGACAATTGGGTGAAGTGGACGCTGGATCTGCCGTTGAGTGCGACACGGCCGAGGGATCGCTGGCATTATTTTACGGCCGGCGCGATGCTGACCGGAGATATTTTGAACAGCAATGTCCGCGGCGGGTTGGACGCTTACACCGACCTGCGGCTGTTCAGCCCGCTTGGGATACGCGATTATCAATGGCTATATACCCCGCAGCATGTGGCGAATACCGCGGGCGGCATCCGGCTGAAGGCGCTGGATTTTGCGAAGTATGGTCAGCTGTATAAGAATGGCGGGGTATGGCAGGGGCAACAAATCCTCCCTGCCGAATGGGTACAAAAGACCTTCACAAAATATCACCCCCTGCCATACGGGCCCGATCAATACTACGGTTATTTCTTCTGGAATAAGAAATACCATGTGGGCGGGAAAGACTATGAGACCTGGTATTGCTCGGGTAACGGCGGGAACAAGATCTTTGTCTTTACGGATCAGCCGCTCGTCATCGTGGTAACAGCCACCGCTTACGGCATGCGCTATGCGCATCCGCAGGTGGACAAGATGATGACAGACTATATCCTACCCGCGGTTTTAGGAAAATAGTCGTATCTTCTTCGGCCAAACGCCGACCACACATGAGAAAAATTCTATTCCTGTTTCTCCTGCCGTTTTCACTCGCGGCCCAGCAAACCCCCTTCGTCAATTACAAGAAATACCCTTTCCCGACTGAACTCACAGCGGCCCCTGCAGGGGAACGGATCGCCTGGGCAATGGATGAAGAAGGGCGGCGAAACGTCTATGTCGCCGAAGGGCCCGACTATACGCCGCGAAAGCTGACGGACTATCCCGCCGACGATGCACAGGAGATCACCAGTCTCAGCATTTCGGCCGACGGCCAATGGGTGGTCTTCGTCCGGGGCGGCGACCACGGCGCCAATTGGGAGGGCGGATTGCCGGTCGATGCGATGTCCGATATCCAACCCTTCAAAATGCAGGTGGCCGGCATTCCCTGGGCGGGCGGAGCGGTAAAATATCTCTCCGAAGGCGACGTGCCGGTCATTTCGCCGGACAGCAAGAAGGTAGCTTTTATCAAGAACGGGCAGGCGTGGATGGCGCCCCTGGATGGGAGTGCCGCTGCGAGCAACCTGTTCACCACCCGCGGAACCGTCAGCGGATTGCAATGGTCGCCGGATGGCAAACGGCTCTTGTTCGTTGCCGCCCGCACCGATCATGCGATCATCGGCATTTATACCAGCGGCAGTTCCTCCCTCAAATGGATGGGCGCCGCATTTGCCTGGGATGGTTCGCCGCAGTGGTCGGGCGATGGCAGCAGAATTGTTTTTACGCGCCGGGCAGGCGTAGGCGGCGCGCCGGATTCTGCTACGGTCAACCGGCCGGTTCCCTGGAGTATCTATACCGCGGATACGGCGACAGGTGAAGCGAGGTTGTTGTGGAAATCGCCGGTGACCCTGCGCGGGTCTTATCCGACGACGGATGGCGGGCCAAATCTTCATTGGGCCGCGGGCAATACGATCGTATTTCTCTCTTATCAGGATGGATGGCCGCATCTTTATTCGGTCGATGCGGGAGGCGCGGGAAAACCGGTTCTCTTAACCCCGGGTAACTTCATGTGCGAACATATCAAGCTGAGCGCCGACGGGCGATATCTCGTGTGCAGCGCGAATACAGGCCCGGATCCATATGACATCGAAAGAAGACACGTCCTGATGGTGAGCGTGGACAAGCCGGATATGCGCGTGATGACGCCAGGCAAAGGATTAGAATGGGCTCCCGTGACTACCGGGAAGGCGATTGCCTTTATCAGCGCGACACCGCAGCGGCCGCCGCTGCCGGCTGTGATGCGATTGGGGGACAACGCGCAGCTCAACTTCACCGTCCTTTGTACGGACAGGATACCAGCGGATTTCCCGATGCAAAAGCTGATCGAACCAAAGCAAGTCATCTTCAAATCGGCCGACGGCATGGTCATTCATGCCGACCTGTTTGAGCCTCCCGGCGGTCCGGCGCGGAAACCGGCGATCGTCTATGTTCACGGCGGCCCGCCGCGGGAAATGCTCCTGGGCTGGCACTATTCGGCGTATTATTCCAACGCCTATGCCTCCAACCAATATCTCGCGAGTCTTGGCTTCGTCGTCCTGGCGGTTAACTATCGCCTCGGCATCGGTTACGGGTATGAGTTCAACCACCCTCCACATGCGGGCGCGGCAGGGGCATCGGAATATCTGGATATCCGGGCGGCGGGTCTCTGGCTGCGTCGGCAGTCCTTCGTCGATACGGCGAAGATCGGCATCTACGGCGGCTCGTATGGCGGATTCCTGACCGCCCTGGCGCTTGGCAAAGACTCGAAGCTCTTTGCCGCCGGAGTGGATTTCCATGGCGTCCACGACTGGCTCGTCCAGTCCTCCCTGATTACCGCAAACCGGGACAGATATGAAAAGGCGCCCGACTATGATCTGGCGTTGAAAACCGCCTGGCTGTCTTCACCGGATGCCTGGGTCCGCAGCTGGAAGTCGCCGGTGCTGATCATCCAGGGCGACGACGACCGGAATGTTCGCGTGAGCAATAGCATCGATCTGGTTAACCGGCTGGCGAAGAAGGGGGTCCCTTATGAAAGTATGATCATTGTGGATGATACGCATGAGTGGATGAAATGGTCGAATGCGGTGAAGGTTTATGCGGCCGCCGCGGATTTCTTTGTAAGGAAATTTACGAATTGAGCTTGGCCCATTTAAACGAGCATTCAGGGATATGGTCGTTAACCATCCCGATCGCCTGCATATACGCGTAGCAGATCGTGGTGCCGAAGAAAGTGAAGCCTCTTTTTTTCATATCCTTGCTGATCGCGTCAGAGATGGGTGAGCTGGCTACCAGCTTGTGGCCGGTATTGACGATCAGTTTCCCGTCAGGCAGGAAACTGTACAGATAGTTATAGAAGGAGCCAAATTCCTTTTGAACTTCCAGGAATAGTCGGGCCGTGTTGATGGCGCCACGGATCTTGAGCTTATTGCGGATTATCCCTTCATCATTCAGGAGTCGCTTGACATCAGCCTCTGTAAACGCGGCGACTTTTTTCGCATTGAAGTTCGCAAAGGCCTTCCGGTAATTGTTTCGCCGCCGCAGGATCGTGATCCAGCTCAACCCGGCCTGGGCGGATTCGAGGATCAAAAATTCGAACAGCTTCTTCTCATCGTGCGTGGGCTTGCCCCATTCTTCGTCGTGGTATTTGATATAGAGCGGATCGGTTCCCGCCCAGAGGCACCGGACAATCGCATCGGACATTTTACAATTATTTATTATTCGTTGACAAATCGAGGGCTAAATATACCATAATTTGGCAGCCCTAAAGCAGCATTATGTTGACGTATTCCACGCGCACGATCGGGTTGATTGGTTCCGTATGGACGGGAGAAGGAAGGGAGCGGCTCCAGACCCTGGTGATCGAGAAGGGAAAGATAATCCGCGTGATCGAAGGGAAGGGGGATCTGAGCGATATTCCGGGGATCGCGGTGATCGAGCTGGATGCGGAGACGGTGATTTTTCCGGGGCTTTTGAATCTGCACACCCATATCGGGTATAATATCCTGCCGATCTGGGAAAGTCATCAGGTGTGGAAGAACCGGTTCCAGTGGCGGAACAACGCCGGGTACAAGCAGCAGATCAGCGGTTTGCTGGATTATATTAAGAACGGATGGAAATCCGATCCTACATTGACGATCACCACGACGCTGCCGGAAGTCGATCAGGCCCAAGCCATCGTTTCGGAGATCCAGGCAGTCGCCGGCGGCACGGTCATCATTCAGGAGACGCTGGACCTCGATAGCGAGCAGGCGGATGACCGGTCCTTTATTATCCGGAACACGGGCGATCAGGAGGACCTGCCGGTACCCGTGTCGGAGCAGGTCAATTCCGTCGTGGACTTCTACCGCCCGAACGTCATACCCGGCGGCGACTCCGCCGAGGACACGAGCAGCTGGGTGCCGGTGGCGCAGCCGACGTATGATAGTTTCGTCCGCAGCGTCAACAATAACAATATTCCTTACTATGCTACGCTGATCCATGTCGGCGAAGGGAAAACGGGTTTTGTAAAAGGGAGTACCGCCGATCCGTATTCGCGAAAAGAAGTGGATCTGTTGCTGAGATCCTTACAGAAGGATATTCCCGACCAGGACAAGTTGACACAATCCAGGCTGGGGATCACGCATGGCTGCGGGATGGACCTGGACAATCCGGCGTGGCTGGAAATGGTTCGGTCACATGCGATCAGCTGGATCTGGTCACCCGTATCCAACCTGCTGCTGTACCGGGATACCCTGGATGTGCGGCGGTTGCTGGAGAAGGGGATCAACGTCTGTCTGGGTTCGGATTGGAGCCCGAGCGGCAGCAAGCATGTGAAGGATGAACTGAAGTTTGCGCGGTTTGTGAACCAGCTGCTGGACCTTCAGATCAGTGACGGCGAATTGTTTCGGATGGTGACGGATAATCCGGCGCGGGCGCTTGGGCTGACGCAAAGCGGTTCGATCCGGCAAGGCGGGAATGCCGATTTGTTCGTCCTGCGGCGGCCGCGGAAGGAAGATGACCCGCTGGCGGCGCTAATCGATAGCTCGGATGCGGACATCGATTTTGTGATGGTCAACGGCCGGATTGTGTTTGGGCTGAGGCAGTACTTCGAGACCGGGCTGAAGGTGGATTATCAGGGATTCCCGCCGCAGGAAGGACAGGAAGTCGCAAAACGTGGGGTAAGCATCAATTCAGAGATCAGGTTCGATCTGACCGGATCGCTGAACATCATGGATACCCTGCTGGAGCGATATGGTTCGACGGTGCTGAAGGAGCCGGGTCTGAGGAGGACCAGTTTCATGGCGGCGGATGACAAGGTGTACCGGGACCGGATTGGCGCTTTGAAAGATGAGTTGACGCATCTTTACTGGAATTAAGAGCGCAGGGACATCCCCAACCGGGACGGGCAAAAAAGAAGCCCGGATAAAAA
>Ga0210396_10004093_pt1 | contig 14304 bp, 9 predicted proteins | sample IncBWH17OmetaG_FD_155466 | JGI IMG/M metagenome (GOLD analysis project Ga0210396, IMG submission 155466) | Forest soil microbial communities from Barre Woods Harvard Forest LTER site, Petersham, Massachusetts, United States - Inc-BW-H-17-O ...
AGGCGCGGGGGTGGTTGTTGGTATGTTGCAGAAAGAGTTCGTAGGTGACGCCGTCATGGAGGTCTTCGCCCGGATGGATCTCGTAGCACAGGTCGACGCCGTGTTTGTCGAATTCGTCGAGGATGGGCATCCAGCGGGCGGCGAGTTCTTTAAAACCCGTTTCGACCAGCCCCGCGGGGCGTTGCGGCCAGGGATACATGGTCGGCCAGAGCAGGGCGCCGCTGAATGTCGCATGGGCGTCGAGGCCGAGGTTGTGCGAGGCTTTCGCGGCGTATTTCAATTGTCCGACGGCCCATTCCTGGCGGGCTTTGGGGTTGCCTCGCACGGCGGCGGGGGCGAAGCCGTCGAAGAGGGCGTCGTAGGCGGGATGCACGGCGACGAGCTGTCCTTGCAGATGCGTGGACAATTCGGTGATCTTCAGGCCTGCGTTTTCTACGATGCCTTTGATCTCGTCGGCGTAGGTCTTGCTTTCGGCGGCTTTCTGCAGATCGATGATGCGGCTATCCCAGGAAGGTAGCTGGACGCCGATGTAGCCTAAGTTCGCGGCCCATTGACAGATGGAGGCGAGCGAGTTGAAAGGCGCCTGGTCGCCGAGAAACTGCGCGAGGAAGATGGCCGGTCCTTTTATGGTTGTCATAACAATACTTTATTTAAATGGTGAAGTCGGTCCATTTCTGGGTGCTCTGGTTGCTGCGGATCAGGTTATCGATAAAGGCCAGCCCGCGGACGCCGTCTTCCACGCCGGGGAAGTCGAGCGCTTCTTTGGGCGGCGTGGTGCCGTCGATGCGGGCCATGAGGGTGATGGCGAAGTTGCGATAAAGGTTGGCGAAGGCTTCGAGATAGCCTTCCGGGTGGCCGCCCGGGGTGCGGGTGTTGAATTTGGCCACGGCGGAGAGATAGGCGTTGCCGGCGCGGTAGACCTGGGTGGGCTGGTCGAGCCATTTTACCAGCAGGGTATTGGGTTCCTGCTGGGCCCATTCGATGCCGCCGTTCTCGCCGTAGATGCGGATCTTCAGCGGGTTTTCCTCACCTGCCGCGACCTGCGAGGCGATGAGCACGCCGGTGGCGCCGCCCGTGAAACGCAGGAGCACGTTGCCGTCGTCGTCGAGGGCGCGGCCGGGGACCATGATGCTGAGATCGGCGCAGAGCTGGGTGATCCTGAGTCCGCTGATATATTCCGCGAGGTGTGCGGCGTGGGTACCGATATCGCCCATGGCGCCGCTTTTTCCCGAGCGTGCGGGGTCGGTGCGCCATTCCGCCTGTTTGCTGCCGTCTTTTTCCGAGAGGCGGCTGAGCCAGCCCTGGGGATATTCCACATAGATCTTACGGATCTTGCCGAAGACGCCATCGGCGAACATGCCCCGGGCCTGTTTTACCAGGGGATAGCCGGAATAGGTATGGGTCAGGCAGAGCAGGAGTCCGGTGTCCTCTACCTTCTTTTTCAACAGGAGAGCCTCATGCAGGGAAAAGGTCATCGGTTTATCGAGGACGACATGAAAGCCCTTATCCAGCGCCATCATTGCAGGCGCGAAATGCAGATGGTTGGGCGTCACGATCACGACGAAATCCATGCGTTTATCCGCCGGCAGACGGCTTTCCTTATCGAACATTTCCTCATAGGAAAGATAGATGCGGTCGTCGGGGAGAAAGAGCGCCCTGCCGGATTCCCTGGCGTTATCGGGCTGGCTGCTAAAGGCTCCGCAAACGAGCTCGATGAGCCCGTCCATATTGGCTGCAATACGATGGACGGCGCCGATGAAGGCGTTCTTTCCGCCGCCCACCATTCCCATCCGTAATTTTCTATTCATGAGACCAAATGATTAAAGATTGAATAATTAATCGCTTGCAATTTTAGGATTTATTGAGGAAATAAGCGATTAATTAGTTAATATTGTTACGTCACATTGTGTACATTTGACAGATAGGGTTTCCGTTGCTAAAATTACTAAACCGATTGCCATGCCTGCCACGAATCCAGTTAAAACAGCCCATGCAAGTTCGGCCACAACGGCCAGCATTCCTACCAAAAAGCTTTTCGTTGCCAGCTGTCTGGCGTTATTGGTCACTTCGCTCTCTTTTGGTATCAGGGCGGGGATATTGAACATGCAGGGAAAATATTTTCATCTCAGCGGTTCCGAGCTGGGGACGATCGCCGCTACGGCTTTCTGGGGTTTCCCGCTGGCGATCATCGTCGGTGGGTTTGTGGTCGATATCATCGGGATGAAGAAGTTGCTGGTATCGGCCTTTGTGTTCCACCTGGCGGGTATTGTGCTGACGATACTGGCAAATGGGTTCTGGACCTTGTTCCTGTCCACCTTGCTCATTGGGATCGCGAACGGGACCGTGGAAGCGGCATGTAATCCGCTGGTGGCTTCGTTGTTTACCAGCAATAAGACCACCAGGCTAAATCACTTTCATCTTTGGTTCCCGGCGGGGATCGTGATCGGTACGTTGTTAGTTTACCTGCTCAATGTTATGCTGGCGCCGGGCCAGGATGCTCAGCCGCTGTGGCTGGCGAGGGTCGAGATCGGCATCATGCTCATTCCGACCCTGATCTATGGGTATCTGTTTTCGCGGTTGAAATTTCCGGTGACCGAGCGGGTGGCGGCGGGTGTCAGTACGCGGGAGATGTATCGCGCGCTGGCGAGTCCGTTGTTTGTATTCATGATCATCTGTATGTTCGGTACGGCCATTACGGAATTGTTCACCAACCAGTGGACGGATGTGTTGTTCCGTACGGTCACGCAGAACTCGTTGCTGATATTGACTTTTGTCGCTTCCGTGCAGGTGTTGGGACGGGCGTTTGCCGGTCCCGTGGTGCACCGGCTGGCGCCACAGGGCGTATTGCTGTTGTCGGCTATTTTTTCCGCGTTGGGGATCTACCTGCTCGTCCATCTGCATGGGACGGCCATTTTTGGCGCGGCGATCATCTTTGGGCTGGGGGTCGCTTTTTTCTGGCCCTGTATGATCGGGTTCGTCGCGGAGAATCTTCCGCGTACGGGGGCGGTCGGGTTGAACCTGATGGGCGGCGCCGGGATGTTCGGCGTATCGATCTATATGATGTTCATGGGTGGTTATTACGACCGGCTGATGATCGGCAAGCTGCCTGCGGGCGCGTCGCTGGACGCCTATCGTTCCGCTCCCGCGGGTACGGAGCTGGCGCGCGCGTATGATGCGGCGCGAGCGGCGGCGGGACCCGAAGTGCTGACGACCACGATGATCATTCCGGTGGTGTTGATCCTGGCATTTGCCGTGCTGGTAATTTATATGAGAGGGAAAAAAGGACGTGTGGGAGGGGCAGAATTAGTGCCGGTAAATCAGAACATTTTGTAATTTCCGACTTGAGACCCTGGAAGGGTCTCGTCCGAAGGACAATCATTAGCGTTTTGCGGGAGATGCGCTAATTTTTCGTGAAGCGCATCTCCCGCACATTTTCTTAATATTATGTCGAGCAGATCTACAAGACGTATCGCTATCAAAAACATTGTTGCGGGTACCGCAGCGCTCGGGGCAGGGGGAATGTTATCTCCGCTTAAAGCCGGGGCGACAAAATCCAAAAATGAACAAAAATTGGAATTAAAAGGCACGATCAATCATTCCGTATGCCGGTGGTGTTACGGGGATATCCCATTGGAAGATCTTTGCGTAGGGGTCAGGAAAATAGGTTTTTCCGCCATCGACCTGGTGGGGCCTGCCGACTGGCCGGTATTGCAAAAGCATGGTATCTTTTCTTCGATGTGTAACGGTGCGGAGATCAGCCTCACCAAGGGCTGGAACCACACGGAATACCATCCTACGCTGATCAAGAGCTATACGGAGCATATCGACCTCGTGTCGAAGGCCGGTTATAAAAATCTCATTTGCTTTAGCGGTAACCGTGAGGGGATGGATGACGAGACGGGGTTGAAAAACTGTGTGGACGGGTTGAAGCAGATCCTGGGACAGGCCGAGAAGCAAGGCGTGATCATCCAGATGGAGCTGCTCAACAGCAAGGTCAATCATAAGGACCAGATGTGTGACAATACCAAGTGGGGGATCGAGCTTGTCAAGCGGGTAGGGTCGGAGCATTTCAAGCTGCTCTATGACATTTACCACATGCAGATAGACGAGGGCGACGTGATCCGGACGATCACCGACAGCCATCAATATTTTGGACATTATCATACCGGCGGGGTTCCCGGCCGGCACGAGATCGACGATACACAAGAGCTCTTTTATCCCGCGATCATGCGGGGTATTGCCGCCACGGGTTATCAAGGTTATGTGGCGCAGGAGTTCGTTCCTTCCTGGCCGGACAAGCTGAAAGCCCTCGAGCAGGGAGTCAGGATCTGCGACATATGAGGTCCTCGGGAGCTCGCCGAAGACACCTATATGAGACCCTGAGGGGCGACAAAAGCGACATTTGAAAACTATAAAATAAGTAACGATTATGGCCGACAATACTTACGATGCAATTGTCATTGGTTCAGGCATCAGCGGGGGCTGGGCTGCCAAGGAGCTTACAGAAAAAGGATTAAAAGTGATCATGCTGGAGCGGGGACGGAACATCGAGCACATCAAGGATTATGTGAATGCAAATAAAGAGGCCTGGGATTATCCGCACCGGGGGCGTGCCACCGAGCAGATGAAGCACGATTATCCGGTGTTGAAGCGGGACTATCCCCTGAACGAGACCAACCTGGACTATTGGTGTAAGGACAGTGAGAGCCCGTATACGGAGATCAAGCGTTTCGACTGGTTCCGGGGTTATCATATGGGCGGCCGCAGCCTGATGTGGGGCAGGCAGAGCTATCGCTGGAGCGATTTCGATTTCGAGGCCAATAAGCGGGAAGGGATCGGCATCGACTGGCCGGTGCGGTATAAAGAGATCGAGCCCTGGTATACCTATGTGGAGAAATTCGCCGGTATCAGCGGTTCGGTGGAGAACATCCCGCATCTGCCGGATAGCCATTTCCTTCCGGCCTACGATATGACCTGCGTGGAGAAAGATGTTTCCGCGCGTTTAAAAGAACACTATAAGGGATTGCGGCATATGATCATCGGCCGGGTCGCCAATATCACGGTTCCTCACGAAGGCCGGCCGGGTTGTCAGTTCCGGAACAAATGCTGGCTGGGATGTCCGTTCGGCGGGTATTTCAGCACGCAGTCCAGTACCCTACCCGCTGCGGTGGCTACGGGAAATCTAACCGTCAGGCCCTGGAGCATTGTGACGAAGATCCTGTACGATAAGGACAAGAAGAAGGCGACGGGGGTCGAGGTGCTGGATGCGGAAACGAACCAGACGATCGAGTACAAGGCCAAGATCATTTTCCTGAATGCTTCGACGATCAACAGCGCCTGGGTGCTGATGAACTCGGCCACTGATATATGGCCCGATGGTTTGGGCAGCAGCAGCGGCGAGCTGGGGCATAACCTGATGGACCATCACCTGGGGGTAGGCGCGAGCGGGATCGTGGAGGGATATGAGGATAAATATTATTTCGGTCGCCGGGCCAACGGCATTTATATTCCGCGTTTCCGGAATATCAATGGTGATAAACGGGATTATCTGCGTGGTTTTGGTTACCAGGGTGGCGGCGGCCGGGAGGGCTATGACCACGAGGTTCCGGAATATACGATCGGTAAGGAATATAAGGAGGCATTGACGGAGCCGGGGCCCTGGAGGATGAATATCGGCGGTTTTGGCGAGATCATGCCGTATCACGAGAACAAGGTGACGCTGGATAAGACCAAGAAAGACAAGTGGGGACTGAATGTAGTGGCCATCGATTGCGAGTTGAAGGATAACGAGCTCAAGATGCGGAAGGATATGGAAGCGGATGCCGTGGAAATGCTCGAGGCCTGCGGGGTGAAGAATGTGAAGAGCCGCAGCGACAATCCTTTCCCGGGCAGGGGGATCCATGAGATGGGTACTGCGCGGATGGGTAAGGACCCGAAGACTTCGGTGCTGAACAAGTATAACCAGGTTTGGGATGCGATGAATGTTTTTGTCACGGACGGGTCGTTCATGGTATCGGCCAATTGCGTGAATCCTTCGCTTTCTTATATGGCTTTTACGGCGCGGGCGGCCGATCATGCGGTGAACGAACTCAAGAAAGGGAATATCTGATCCTATGCCAGAAGCACAAAATACATATGACGCCATCGTGATCGGTTCCGGCATCAGCGGGGGCTGGGCTGCCAAAGAGCTGACGGAAAAGGGGCTGAAGACACTCATGCTCGAGCGGGGACAAAATTACGAGCACGTCAAAGATTATAAGACGGCGAACCTCGATCCCTGGCAGTTTCCGCATCGGGGCGAGGTGACACAGGAGCAGCGGAAGGAACGGCCGTATATCGCCAGGACCTGGGGTGCCAAGGAGCCGGTGATCGACAACTGGGCGAAGGATATCGACTGTCCGTATACGGAGGTCAAGCCTTTCAACTGGTGGCGGGCTTACCGGCTGGGTGGCCGGTCTACTTTGTGGGGCCGGCAGAGCTATCGCTGGAGCGATCATGATTTCGAAGCCAACCAACGGGATGGCTGGGCGATCGACTGGCCGATCCGGTACAAGGACCTGGCGCCCTGGTATGATCATGTGGAGAAATTTGCCGGGGTGAGCGGATCGGTCGAGGGGCTGGAGCAACTTCCCGACGGACATTTTCTGCCGCCCATGGATATGACCTGTGTCGAGAAGGATGTCGCGGCGAGGATCAAGGAGCATTATAAGGGGCAGCGGCATATGATCATCGGCCGGGTGGCGAACCTGACGGCGCCGATACCGGGAAGGACGCAGTGTCAGTTCCGGAACCGTTGTTGGGAGGGTTGCCCTTTTGGCGGATATTTCAGTACGCAGTCCTCCACGTTGCCGGCGGCGGTGGCAACCGGCAATCTTACGGTGCGGCCGTATAGCATCGTGATGCGGATACTGTATGACAAGGACAAAAAAAAGGCCACGGGTGTCGAGGTGCTCGATGCCGAGACCAATAAGACGTACCAGTTCTTTTCCAAGCTCGTTTTTCTCAATGCGAGCGCGTTGAACAGCGCGTGGGTGTTGATGAATTCGGCGACGGATGTCTGGCCGGGCGGTTTGGGCAGCAGCAGCGGGGAGTTGGGGCACAATATCATGGACCACCATTACAATGTCGGGGCGGCCGGTGTCATGGAGGGCTATGAAGACAAATATTATTATGGACGCCGTGCGAATGGCATTTATATCGTGAGGTTTGCGAATCTCTTTGGCGATAAGCGGGATTATCTGCGTGGGTTTGGTTACCAGGGGAGCGCAAGCCGGGAAGGGTGGCAGCGGGATGTTGCGGAGATGAGCATTGGCGCGGCATTTAAAGATTTGTTGACCGAGCCGGGCCACTGGACCGTAGGGGTTACGGGTTTTGGCGAGATCCTGCCTTATCACGAGAACAAGATCACGTTGGATGCGAGCAAAAAGGACAAGTGGGGTTTGCCCGTCCTGTGCATGGATGCGGAGCTGAAGGACAATGAGCTGAAGATGCGGAAGGATATGGCGGGTGAGGCCAGGGCCATGCTGGAGTCTGCGGGTGTGACACAGGTGCGCACGTGGGACAATGGGCATCATATCGGGGATGGCATACATGAAATGGGATCTGCGCGGATGGGGAGAGATGCGAAGACCTCGGTGCTGAATGCGCATAACCAGGTCTGGGATGCGAAGAATGTATTTGTCACGGACGGGGCTTGTATGACTTCGGCTGCCTGTCAGAACCCCAGTCTGACCTATATGGCGTTGACGGCGAGGGCGGCGGATTTCGCCGTGGGCGAATTGAAAAAAGGAAACATTTAACCGCAGCGCACCGGGGGTGCGCTGGAAACAAGACGAGCCACGGGCTCGTCGGCCGAAGGCCCATCATTAGCCGTGCACCGGGATGGGTTACTTTGGCGAATAAAAACCATCCTGGTGCACACAAACTTGCAATTATGAATAGAAGAGACGCGTTGACCCGGGTAGGCCTGTTACTGGGCGGTACCGTTGTTGGAGCCGAACTTTTCTTATCCGGCTGTAAAAATGCCCCCGACAAGAATATCGGGGTCGGCGGCACCAATTTCTCGAATGACGATATTGCTTATTTCGATGAGATCGCGGAAACCATTTTGCCGGCCACGGATACGCCGGGCGCCAAGGAGGCGAAGGTGGGCGCGTTCTGGGCGACGATCGTCAAAGATTGTTATACTGAGAACGAGCAAAAGGTCTTTTTGGATGGCATGAAGAAATTAAATGACGCCAGCCAGCAGAAGAATGGCAAGCCGTTTATGGAGAGCACGCCGGATCAGCGGCATGATCTGCTAGTGGCCCTGGATAAGGAGCAAAAGGAGTATATGGCCGCCAAGAAGAAGGACGACCCGTCGCATTATTTCCGGATGATGAAGGAGCTGACCCTTTGGGGCTATTTTACTTCGGAGCCGGGTGCGACCAAGGCGCTCCGTTATGTTGCGGTCCCCGGAAAATATGTGGGTTGTATGGACTACAAAAAAGGGGACAAGGCCTGGGCGACGACCTAGGGCGCGCCATGGGGATGCCTATGGGTTGTCGTCATTGCACCGCCAGGGGATTTTTGGAGAGTTTCTTTTGCATAATGCCGGTGGTGTCCTGTCCATTGGCAAGTGTCATTTTAACCTTGAACCTACAAAGGTAGAAAGTAGAGTCTTCAAAATAAGTAACGTCCTGGACGTCGAAGTGTAATTTGCCGCTTTTGGAGTCGGGGCGGTCATCGAGATATTTGGTCATTGCTTTTTCAAGCTGTTCCTTTGTATCTTGCTGGTTTATTTTTCGCTGGCATGCATACAACAATATAGAAAGGGCGAAGCAAAGTGATATCCGTTTCATGCCAATGAAGATACAAGAAAATCATTTTATGCGCATCTCCCTTCTTCTATGGCTTTTCATTCCCATCGTGTTTTTTTCTTGTGGCAAGCCAGCCCGGAGCGCCGCCGGCATACCGATTGCCGACTCGGCCATCCGAACCGGGAAAGCGCTGGCCGCGGTATATTGTGGGTCCTGCCATTTGCTGCCCGACCCTTCGTTGGTGAACAAGGCAACGTGGGAGCGTGGTGTCTTGCCTGCGATGGGACCGAGGCTTGGGATATTCCGGTACGGCACGATGCGTTACCAGTCGTATATCCATGATTCCGCGATAGGTCCATCCTTTTATCCCTCGAGCCCGTTATTAGCCGACTGGCAATGGCAGTGTATCATCGACTACTATTCGGGTATGGCTCCGGATTCGGTGGCACCGCAGCCCCCGCATCTTCCTATCGATACGACGTTATCGCTTTTTGAAGCGGTTGAGCCGCGAAGGGTTGGGTATGCGCCAGTGACCTGTTTTGTCAACATCGATACAGTTGGAGGAAGACGGCAGGTTATTTCGGGGGGGGTATTCCCCGGATCGTTATCCTGTTATGATGGCTTGTTGCATAGGACCGATTCGGTGCGATTGCGGGGTGGGGTGGTGGACATGCATTGGCAGGGTGATTCGGGTATCGCCTGCAATATCGGGAACATCAGTCCGAACAATGGAAGGTTGGGTAGTGTCAACCGGGTTTGGTATGACGACAAAAAACGGCTGGTGTACGATACCGTACCCTTTTTGAAGGATCTGGCCAGACCGGTGGAAGTGCTGGGCGCCGATCTTAATGGTGACGGCCGCACCGATTACGTGGTTTGCGAATTCGGGAATATGAAGGGCGCCTTGTCGTGGATGGAAAATGCAGGGGAGGGGCGGTATGTTCGTCATGTCTTGCGGGCGCAGCCCGGCGCCATCAAAGCGTATATCGAGGATGCCGATCATGACGGACGGCCGGATATCTGGGTATTGTTCGCGCAGGGTGACGAGGGGATATTTTTGTATCTGAACAAAGGAGGGGGAAGATTTGAAGAGCAGCAGCTGCTGCGTTTTCCGCCGATATACGGGTCGTCGTATTTCGAGCTGGCGGACATGAACAAGGACGGCTATCCGGATATCGTGTATACCTGCGGGGACAATGCGGATTATTCGGAGGTGTTAAAGCCTTATCATGGGGTATATATCTTTTTAAATGACGGGCGGAATCATTTTACTCAGTCTTTCTTTTACCCTATCAATGGTTGTTATAAGGCCATGGCGAGAGATTTTGATGGGGATGGGGATCTGGACCTGGCTACGATCGCGGCTTTTGCTGATTTCAAACGACATCCGGAGGAGGGGTTCGTGTACCTGGAGAATGAAGGGGGGATGCAGTTCCGGCCGTGGAGTCTGCCGGCGGCGAAGGCTGGGCGATGGCTGACCATGGACGTGGGGGATGTAGATGGGGATGGAAAGATCGATATTGTGTTGGGCAATTTTGCCATAGGGCCGGCTTTGACGAAAGGCGGCGTGGATTGGAGAATGGGGCCCGCTGTACTATTACTGCGGAATAAGGGAGGAAGGCACTGATAAGAAAGTATAATAAAGTGTTAAAAAAGTATTGAGATATATAAGCTATAGGGTGTAGTTTCGGATGTCGATTTTTAACCATTCAAAAACTACTACGCGCTTTATGCCATTCAAAACTAACGAAGCTTGCAAGGGCTACTGCCTTGCCATTCTCGCGCTGTTACTTAGTTGCAGCCTCCTCGCACAAACGCCAATCACCATTACCGGAAAAGTTACTGGAAAAACGGATAATCAGCCGGTTATCGGCGCAACGGTTGTGGTGAAAGGTACGCGTTATGCTACCACTACGAATGCCGACGGGACATTTGCCCTGAAGGTCCCTGAGGTCAAGGGGACGTTGGTCATTACGGCGATCGGTTATGAAGCTTATCCTATTCCGCTGGAAGGGGCTCCCAATGTAGGGGAGATCAAGATGGCGGCTAGCAATTCAACGCTCAACGATGTGATCGTCACGGGTTATACAGCCCAGAAGAAAAAGGACATCACTGGTGCGGTTGCCGTGGTGGATATTGCCGACGCCAGAAAGATCCCGGTGACCAGTTCCGAGCTGCTGCTGCAGGGGCAGGCGTCCGGTGTCACGGTGTTGAGCTCCGGCGCTCCCGGCGCTCCGAGTACGGTGTTCGTCCGTGGCGTATCGAACTTTGGCGCTACGCAGCCGCTGTATGTGGTGGACGGTGCGCAGGTGTCGGATATGTCTTTTATCAATCCGAATGATATCGAGAGCATCAGCGTCTTAAAAGACGCCGGCTCCGCGGCTATTTACGGGGTCTCGGGTGGTAACGGTGTCGTCGTGGTCACGACGAAAAAGGGGCGAGCCGGGAAGACGACCATCAGCTATGATGCGTTTTACGGCACGCAGCGTCCGCTGGGCGGCAACGTATGGCATCTGATGAATCCGGCGCAGCAGTCGCAGCTGGCCTGGCTGGCAGGGGACACGACGACGCAGAAGGAGCTGTATCCCGGCGGTCCGGGTGTGATCTCGACTTATGGCTTTCATGGCGGTACGGCTGCCGGTACATTCGGTACCTCCGGCGTCACCAATGATCCGGGTGTTCTCCAATATTATCATTTCGATCCCAATACTCCGGGAAATGACTACCTGATCCAGAAGTTTGCGCAAGGCGCCGGGACGGATTGGTTCCATTCCATCTTCAAGCCGGCGTTCGAGCAGCAGCAGACGATCAGCGCCAGCGGCGGCGGAGACAGGAGCACCTACTATCTCTCGCTAAACTATGCGACCCAGAACGGTACGCTTCTCAATACTTACGAGAAACGTTATTCCGTACGGGCCAATACGTCGTTCAACGTCAAGAACCATGTGCGGCTGGGTGAGAACCTGATGATCACCTACCGCGAGAACAACGGTGGAAGTAACCAGGATCAACAGCAGGAAGGCGGTTCGATCTCCTATACTTACCGGGAGATGCCCATTATTCCCATATTCGACGTACAGGGACATTACGGTGGTGGTTATGACGGTCCGAATGGCGAGCCCCTGGGAAATGGCAGCAACCCGTTTGCGATACAGGATCGGAAATCGACCAACCAGGCGCATTTTGTGACAGTTGAAGGGATTGCCTTTGCTGAAGTCGATTTCCTGAGGCATTTCGTGGCCCGGACGGCATTTGGCGGCAGGTTATGGAACCAATATTACTGGAATTATTCTTACAACACCTATGAAAACTATGAGTCGCATGGCGGCGTCAATGGAAGCAGCGAGAACGAACAATATTATGTACAGCATAACTGGACGAATACCCTGATATACAAAAATGTATGGGGAAAGCACAATCTACAGCTGTTGGGTGGGTATGAGCTGAAGGGGTATACCGGGAGGCAGTTCTCCGCTTCCGGTCAGAGCTATTTCTCGACAGATCCCAATTTCGTCCAATTGCAATATGGCACGCCGGTTCCTGTACCGACCAGCCAGATCTATCAACCCACCGGTACAGAGTCTTATTTTGGCCGGGTGGATTATACCTACAATGACCGGTATCTGCTGGGCGCTACGATCCGGCGGGACGGGTTTTCGATCTTCTACCCGGGTAAGCAATGGGGTACCTTCCCCAGCGTGTCGTTGGGCTGGCGGCTTTCCGAGGAAAACTTCATGAAGGATATCGCCTGGATCAATAACCTGAAAATTCGTGGCAGCTGGGGAAAGGCGGGTAACAATGGGAATATTGCCGGGAACAATGCTTATACCAGTTTTGCCACGGGGAATGGGCAGTCTTCCTATGGGATCGGCGGAAGCATGAATTCTGTCACCCCTGGTTTTTATCAGAGCCAGCTGGGTAACCCGAATGTAACCTGGGAAACCGATAAGATCACCAACATCGGTTTAGATGGAACGCTCTTCAATAATCACTGGGATTTTTCGGTGGAGTGGTACAAAAAATCGATCAGCGGGCTGCTGTTCAGTGCATCGCTTCCCGCCACCGTCGGCGGAGCTGCTTTCCCCGTGATCAATATTGGGGATGTGCAAAATACGGGTGTGGACATCACCACCACCTACCATGGAAGGATCAATCATGATCTGACGTTCAATGTCACGGCGAACGTCACGACCTATAAGAGCCTGATCACTAATATACCGAGTCCGGGCTATTTCGACTATGGCGCTTCCCGTGACCTCGATATCGTGCGGAACGAGGTGGGTCATCCCATTAGTGAATTCTTCGGCTACAAGGTCACGGGTATCTATCAAACGGATGCGGCTGCCGCCAAGGGCCCGACCTATTCCGGCGCCAAAGCAGGTTCCTTTATCTATCAGGCTCAAAATGGAGACAACACGATCAGTGCCAACGACCGGACATGGATCGGTAATCCCAACCCGCAGTTCACGTATGGGTTGAACGTCAATGCCGCCTACAAAGGCTTCGATCTGACGCTCGTGTTCTACGGATCGCAGGGCAACAAGGACTTCAACTACGTAAAATACTGGACCGATTTCTACGGCACCTTTACGGGCGGGAAGAATCTCGACCTGCTCACCAAGTCCGCGCAGGTCACCAACGGTACGGTGACCAATCCCGGCGCCACGCTGCCCGCGGCTTCTTTCCTGCAGGGCATGGGTTCCAGCACGATCAGCTCGTTCTATGTCGAGAACGGTTCGTTCCTGAAATGCCGGGTTGCGCAGGTAGGCTATACGATCACGCCTGAGGTGATCAGGAAGGCCGGAATCGACAGGTTGCATTTCTATATCCAGGCTACCAACTTGTTTACGGTCACCAAGTATTCGGGTCTCGATCCGGAGCTTGTCCCTTCGGTGAGCAATAACAACAACAACAATACTACGCCGACCAATGCGAATGCTGCATTCGGGATCGATTATGGCGCCTATCCGACCAATCAGCGGGTTTTCATCCTTGGAGTCAATGCATCCTTTTAACGATATCAATAAACAAGCTTAATATGAAAAGAATTAATTTAAAATATATCGCGCTTATTGCTATACCGGCTGCAACGATTATAATCTATTCCTGTAATAAAGTGTTGAATAAGGCCCCAGCCGGTGCGCTTCAGGGAGCGGCGTTGGCCACTAAAGCGGGTGTCGACGGTCTGCTGATCGGCGCTTACTCGATGCTGGATGGTTTCACTTCCGGGAATACCTATAACGGTGCTACTTATACGTCCTGGGAAACTTCGACGACCAACTGGGTATATGGCGGAATTGCATCGGATGATGCCTATAAGGGTTCCAACACGACGGATCAGCCGAATGCGGCGCCGATAGAGAACCACTCGTTGGATCCTTCCAATGAATACCTGGCGGAAAAATGGTCTATGTGCTATAACGCCATTCAACGGGCCAATGATGTGTTGCGGGAGATCCCGCTGGTGAAAGACGGTTCGCTTACCAGTGCAGTCGCCGCGGAAGAT